>Ga0228710_1002323_pt1 | contig 29901 bp, 17 predicted proteins | sample MedpolnodulmetaG_FD_177995 | JGI IMG/M metagenome (GOLD analysis project Ga0228710, IMG submission 177995) | Root nodule microbial communities from Medicago polymorpha collected in Santa Monica, California, United States - pink nodules | ecosystem: Host-associated > Plants > Roots > Nodule...
ACATTTCTCCCCCCCCCCCCCCCCCCCTTCTTGTGTTTTTCTCACCTTCAAAATATAATTGTGTAATTTATTTTGTGGAATGTCATATGAATGTAAAAAATATCGGTTGATGGATTGACATGCCTTTGCAGATCTTCTAATGACAATTGGGTATTTTTTTTTTATAGAGAAATGATATTTGAACAACCATTTTTTGACAACTTTTGTGACAACTTTCTGTCTCATACCCACATTGCCCTTCTACTTTCTCTCTCTATTGCTTTGATTTTTGTGTCACTACCTTAATATCTTTGTACAATTTGGTTGTCAAACAAGTTGTCACAATAAAAGGTTGTTCAAATAACATTGCTCTTTTTTATATGATATGATATTTTCCTATGTATTTGAGATAGTTATGCCCTTTAGATTGCCAATGTAATCTCTCACAATTTGCATCATATTCCTACTTAACATTAGAATGTATTTATCTTCGAGGACATGCAAAATTAATGTACCACTTACGTAAAAGATATTATTTGATCAAATGATATGCTTTTGTTTAATCACCCAAACTTTTTTTTTGTCAACTAATCACCTAAACTATAATGCATCTAAATCTCATTTTCATTCTTCATATTATTTGAAGTGATGAATAATTTCGTTAAATTAATAAAAATAAATATTACATAAATATATTTGATTTTGGCAATGTTTCGTATAATTCAATCAATCGTAGTTTTAGCCGTGCATCGCACGGGTAACGGTATCCTAGTACTATTGTATTTGACGTATCGTATGGTACTCTCTTTGGCCTACATCATTAGTACTACTGTAACATTGTTTTTATTGTGGTAATAGTTATTTTGATTCCAAAATGTATATAACGAGTAGTTACAATCTTATTTTAATATATTAAAATTTTAAAATAGTTTTTGATATTATCCATCTTTTGTCAAAATAGTCAATAAGCAAACACTCCTTCTATATTTACGAAAGGTAACATTGATATGATACTACGCAATATTTTAACGTTGTGGACTTTTTTTATTAACAAAGTGCACGATTAAGGATTATTTTAGAATTTCAATACATTTGAAGACTATTCTGGCTACTTGTTTGTTGAAACATTATAAAAGAACCGGAAGCTACTTTATTAAGCAATGAAGTAGATGAGCATCATAGTCCTTTATTACTTGCGCCACATGCAATTGAAGTTGAAGACGGTTTTAGACTTAGAGTTTAGTTGTAACTACTTTGCTTAAGTTTAGGGAAGTTAGTTATGGTTGAGTCACGTAAGGATCATAGTAGTTTATAATGATCCTTCGTTGAATTGCTATAAATACATGTAATTGCTTCTATTGCAAGTTAATGTGAAATGGTTCATTGAACTAATTCTCTCATTCTTTCTCTTGTTTTCTTTGATTTTCTCCCATTTTCTATCAATTTCTTGTTAACTCAATATGGTATCATTAGCCTTTCGATTTGAAAGTACTTCTTTCGCAAGCTTTTCTTCCATGGCGCCTCGCAGCAACAATGGTGCAACAACCTATGGAACAAAGGCTCTTCTTGACCAATCTAGTCCCTATTTTCTTTCATTCGAGTGATGGTCCTTCCTCTGTTACAGTTTCTTCGGTTCTTGACGAATAAAATTATCATTCTTGAGCTCGACCCATGCGTAGAGCTTTAGGAGGCAAAATGAAGTTCGAATTTGTTGATGGAACGATTCCTCCAGTGAAAGATTCACTCGATCTTATCTTTCGTGCTTGGAATCGCTGCAATATGTTTGTTCACTCTTTAGTTTTAATTTGATTTTTGTATCAAAATTGAGTAATTCATTAAAATGATTATCAAAATTTATGTATCAAGATAATGCCTTATGGCACTTTAGACTATGTCATCTTTCTTTTTTTAGAATGAATTCCTCGCATTCTAGCTTTCCTTTTATTCATGTTGATTCTAAGGCTACTTGTGATGTCTGCCATTATGCCAAACATTGAAAATTACCCTTTCCTACAATTTGTAATAAAGCTGAAAAGCCTTTTGATCTAATACATATTGACATTTGAGGTCCTATTGTTGTTTCCATTCATAATCATTCATATTTTTTATCTGATGTAGATTATTCTAGAATATATACTTGGTTAACCCTATGAAATATAAAATTGAGGCAAGACAACATGTCATTGGTTTTTTCAACATAATTGTCATGTTAAGATTGTTATGAGTGATAATTGTCCTGAATTCATCATTCCACAATTTTATGCTTCTAAGGGTATTTTGCATCAAACAAGTTATGTTGAAACACCTTAACAAAAATCTAAAGTTGAAACAAAGCACCATCATATTTTGAATATTACTAGAGCTGGACTTTTTCAATCAAATTTACCCAAAACTTTTTGCTCTTATGTTGTTGTGCATGCAATTTTTATCATGAATAGAGTGTCTAGTCCTCTTTTACAAATTCGTTCCCCATATTTTCTATTGCATAAGAAACTACCTGATTTGCATCAATTAAAAGTTTTTGGCTTTTTAGCTTTTGCATCAACACTTCAAGCTCATAGAAGCAAGTTTGCTTCTAGAGCAAGAAAATGTGTTTTTCTTGGTTATAAAAGTGGAATGAAGGGTGTACTACTATTAGATATACATTCAAAATAAATTTTTGTTTCTATAAATGTTACTTACCATGAATGCATCTTTCCTTATTAGTCTAATTCATCTACAGTTCCATGGGAGTACCATACAAATATCAATCAAGAACTTAAGACTGATAGCGTCTTTGATTCTCTTCCCAATACTTAAAATACATAAAACACTTCTCATTCTCGTGATTTTAATTCTGATGGTTCTTTATCTTCCACTACATAATCCACTTTACATAGATACACAAGAATTAAGTCTCTGCCAAATTAATTGGAAGATTATGTCTGCAATAATTCTTCATATCAGTCACCATAATCTATCAACTCATTTATTTCCTACCCTATTGCACATTTTCATTCATTTGATCATTTATCACCATCACATAAATCATTTCTATTTCTGTCATAAAAAGTACCGAGCTTAAAACCTATAGAGAAGCATGTCAGTATTAACATTGGTTAGAATCTACGAATATTGAATTGGATGCATTAGCTAAGAATGGTACTTGGTCAATTGTTGATTTACCATCAAATGTGAAGCATATTGGTAGTAAGTGGGTGTATAAGGTAAAGCACAAAAAAGATGGTTTCGTTGAAAGATATAAAGCAAGATTGGTAGCTAAGAGCTATAATCAAATTGAAGGTCTTGACTTCTTCGATACTTTTTCTCATGTTGCCAAGCTCACCACAGTCAGAACTCTCTTGGACATTGCATCTATTCAAAACTTGCATTTACATCAATTAGATGTGAACAATGCATTTCTTCATGGCGATCTACAAGAGAATGTTTACATGATTATACCAGAAGGAGAGGGCAGTGAACCTGGAAAAGATTGCAAATTGTAGAGTAGTCTTTATGGTTTGAAACAAGCAATCAGGAAGTGGTATGAAATAACTTAACTCCTATTAGCTGAAGGATATTGATAGTCAAATTCATATTATTCCTTGTTTACTCTTCAACAAGGAAATAACTTCACAACTCTTGTAGTTTATATTGATGACATTATCCTGGATGGAACTTCTCTCACTGAGTTCCAAAGAATTAAGTCCTACTTAGATTCCCATTTCAAGATCAAAGACTTAGGGATCTTAAATTTTTTCTTAAGATTGGAAGTAGCTCGGTCAAAGGATGAGATCTCAATCTCAGAGAGAAAGTACTGTCTAGATTTGCTTGAATCTTCTGGACTATTAGGCTCTAAACCTGCTAGCACTCCTCTAGACACTTCAATAAAATTGCACCAAGATACAAGCAAGCAATTTGTAGATGTATCTAGTTATAGGAGACTCATTGAAATATTATTGTACCTAAATACTACAAGACCTGATATCCCTTTAGCTGCTCAACAACTTAGTCAATTCTTGCATGCTCCCACAATATCACACTACAAGGTTGCTTGTAGAGTCTTAAGATACCTCAAGAACAATCCTAGTCATGGTCTCTTATTTCCTAGAAAGTCAGAATCACAACTTTTAGGCTATGTACATGCAGACTGGGCAGGATGTGTAGATTATAGAGGATCAACTACAGATTTTTGCTTATTCCTAGGATCTTCTCTTATATAATGGTGGGTGAAGAAACAATAGACATTCTCTAGATCTTCTTCAGATGTTGAGTACAAAGCATTGTCACCTGCTACATGTGAGCTTCAATGGCTATTATATCTTCTAAAGGACTTCAACATCAAAAGTACCAGGTAACCTGTCTTATACTGTGACAGTTAGAGTGCAATTTATATAGCCTCTAATCCAGTTTTCCATGAAAGGGAAAAACACTTATAAATAGATTATCACTTGGTCATCGAGAAAATTCAACAAGGAGTGGTCAAGCTTTTACCTATCTCTACTAATGAACAACTAACTAATTTTCCAACAAAGGCTCTACCTCCTCCTAAATTTAGTTCATTCATTTTCGAGCTTGGAACGATAAACATTTATCATGCTCCAGCTTGTGGGAGGCTGTTGAACCACAATACAAAAGAAATGGAAGCTAGTTTACTAAGCAATGAAGAAGATGAGCACCATAGTCCTTTGTTATTTGTGCCACAAGAAATTGAAGCTTAAGACATTTTTAGACTTAGAATTCAGTTCTAACTATTTTGCTTAAGTTTAGGGAAGTTAGTTATGATTAAGTAGAGTAAGGATCACAATAGTTTATAATGATCCTTCACTAAATTGCTATAAATACATGCAATTGCTTCCATTGCAAGTTAATGTGAAATAATGGTTCATTCAACTAATTTTCTCATTCTTTCTCTTGTTTTCTTTGATTTTCTCCCATTTTCTATTAATTTCTTGTTAACTCAATACTACTCGTTGCACATTCCTGGACCAAAATGACTATTACATCTTTTTTATTTGAAGAAGATTAACAGAATGAGAAACTAATCCAATCAGGAGACTTCTATTGCCATCAAGGGTGGATAAATGAATAAAGATTAATAATGGTTCAATCCACCTCTATATACTTTATATAAAGGGTGAATAAATGAAAATTAGTCTTAACTGTAATATTGGGCTTCCTTTTTTACGCAACTTAATCAAGTTCACAATTTTTCAAACACTAGGGGCCATGGAAAAAAAAAGGCAATTTATTTTCTCTCACTACTCTTCTCACACACCCTACTAAATTCCGCAAATATCCATGTTCGGATGATATAATCCAAATTGTGTTTTAGGTATTTTTGGATTATACAAACTAAAAAATGACAACAACAAAAAAACCATAAACCATATTGTAATTTATATGAAAGTTATTGTTGACCATCGTACTATCCCCACATAAACTGCAAAACATCTTTCGGGATAATATGAGCGGTCAACAGACCATAATATCATAACCCAATCCCAAAATTAAATTTAAGATTGAAATATTTAGAAGGGGTCACAAATTTTTTAGGGCTTTTTATTGGCCACAAATCTTTACAAATTTGGCCACAAAAGAAGAACTCTTTTAGTGTTAATTTTAAATCTCATCCCTAAAATTTAATTTTACCATAAGTCTTCCATCCATGACAATAAATGGAATATTGCCTAAATTTATCCTAAAAGTTAACAAACTAACGCTCCTATTTGTTGAGCATAACTGTTCCAATAATTAAAACTTAAGAAAATATTATGTATTAACAAGCTAAACTTAATTGTTAGATTTATTAACAATTTAAATAGTTAATAATTTAAAACTAAGAAAATATTATATTGTATTAGCAATTTAAAACATATGATGCTTAGGTTTTTTTTAGGGAATGATGCTTAGGTTTATTAATACTTGTAAACCCATTGGTTACAATACACTACTCCCTCCGTCTCAAATTATATGACGTTTTGGGCTTGGATATTTCATACGTATCAAGAAATGTAATTAATTTTGTCACGGAAAGAGATGTTATGAGTTTTTTACAAAATTGTCCATAATAAATGATATCGAAAAGGTAAATGAATTAATGAAATAATTGAAAAATGAGAGAGTAATAAATAATTACTGATATAATGGGAAAAATAACATTATTGCTTCATTGATATTATAAAACGACATGTAATTTGCAACGGATGGAGTAGCTATTTTAAACTGTTTGGTTTATTTACAATTTAAACATGAGTTGACGCGGTTTGCACTTTGTTGGCTATATCTCAATTTTTTCGGTAATTGAGTGTGGTAGTCAAAATCTTCTTATGCTAACATGTGAATGTGTTAATGTTGCTCAGTCTATATAAAATGGAGTTGATACAATTTAAATTGTTGTTAGTTTTCCTTCCCTTGAAAAGAGCAAGAAATCAAATGTGTGTGATTATGGAAAATGTGACACCTTAAACCACAAAATATTGTAAAAGATACTTTAGACTAATTTTTAATAAAACATACATTGATTTAAAGAAGTTATCAGGTATCATTTCTATCTTAGTCTAAGAATGTCTCATTCAACACTCTACTCAATATTTTGTTAAACAACATTGGTAATCAAATCATTCTCAAGAATTAGCATTAGATTGACTTTCAACAACAAATCAATGACTATGAAGTAATATATTGAGTGAATAGGCAATTACTCCTCTGAAATTGTAACTTTCGTCAAAAACTTTCATGACTTTAACAAAGCTTCAATTACCCCCAAAATTGCATAACATTAATCAATTTACAAGAGTGAATAATTCACAAATTTGTAAAAATACTTTGACTCTCAACCTAGTATCACCACATAGCGTGTGTTCAATTCACAAATTATGACCTTTACAGGGATAATTAAAGTACATGTTAAGATTATTTTTATGAACAAGTACATGTTAAGATGCAAGACTCCATTGATGAAAAAGACACTAACTTCAAATCTTCATACTTCAATTGAGACCTCTAGCACTTGGGACAAATACAAACAACGAATAATGAGTAATTAAATCATGTTTAGGTAAAGAATATGTAAAACATACATACATATACACAAAAGCACAACATTTATGCAATAAGTGTCGAGAAACGACACAAATGTAGAATCACATTTAGTTTGTTGTCCTCATCGTGGTTGTCAAATCGGAATCCCATTACAGATCGTTGGGGTATAGAAAAAGCGTAGATCGTAGCATCGTAACAAGAATCGTAAGATCCCACATAATAGACAAAATTATAAAAGTAACTACAAAAAATAACCTTTCATCAGAAATTAAAAGTAACATAACCTTTCATCAAAAAAATTTCATTAATCAACATTGGAATTGTCTTAAACATCATCTAAAAACTTTCATAAAAAAAACAACAAAACACCATATTAAAAGTTAAAACATCATTTTCTTAAACATCATAAAAAAAACTAATTCAGTAAGTCATTCAAGACATTCTGACCAGCTACAGCTCCATTATCTCCTTCATTCTAAGTTCCTCCTTCCTAATCTTCACATTAGTGGATAAGCACCTTGACAACAAATAACGATATCTTTCCAAAACTCTTTATCCATAACCACTTTTTCAATTCGTTTTCCTTCATTTGTTTCTGCAAATTTTCTTGATGTCCACTCATTAGATGTGAACATCTGAATCAACGCCACTTTGGTTTCCATTAAACACCCCAAAGTTAAACAAGACGTTGCAAATCGAGTAACCGCTGGTCTCACCAAATCTTTTCCTTTTGTGAAATGTTGTAATAAAAAAATTAGGGAAGCTTTTGAATAAATGTATTGAGTAAGCTTTACCCTTAGAAACGGTGGCTTAATTGCTTATTCCCCTCTTCTTAGAAAGATTTGCGGCTGTACCATTCCCATCATCCTCTGCTGACCTTTTTCTTCTGAAGTTTTCTCCATCTATATCCTTTGATTCTGATTTTTTTGAGTAGATTGGCTTGCAAGTTTTTTAAATTCTCCCACATTTGTACTTTCACTTCATCGTGTACAAACTTACATCCTCCAACATTCATCTGTGTACAAGCCAAATGATTTTTCAACTTGTAAACTCCTCCAATTAGAATATTTGCACAGTAATTACATTTTATTTTTCTTGTTCCTCCATCAAAAGAAACTCCATGCTTTCATGAAATATCATTACAAACATTTTTTTGAACTCTAGGGGATGCAGATGAGGAAGCACCAACAACTAGGATTGTTGAAGACATATATAGGTCTGGAAAAAAACACGTGAAAGATAAAAGGAAATTGTTGGACTAGTTTTAGTTTTTGGAATTGCAAAGTGTGAGATGAGAACAGTTATGGAATGATTGGAATTTATAGAACAAATGAAAGATGAGAGGGAATTGATTCATTGAATAAATCATTGAAAGAATTACAATTTCAGAGAAGAAGATAAGAAAAATTCCCAATTTGAGAGAAATATCCAATTCCCTAACCTAATGATTCAATTAAACACCAACAAGTACAAAAAATAAAATATTATACTTTTTGAATGAATAATTTCGTAACGTGTAGCCCTTAACGAATTTGATTAATGCACTTGTTAGCAAAACACAAATTTAAAAGCTCATGCTATTGCAATTACCATATGTCAGGGTTACTAGACACTAATCACTTAATGGGGTAGGTTTTATATGACATCATTTCAAATTAGTCATATTGCAATTACTATGTGATGGAGTGACGTTAGAACAATAGCCAATGATTTTTTCATATAAAACTAGCCACATGAAGTTACAAGTTCTTTCCCGTGGTGAATCCAAACAATAAATGGAAGTGAATCGGTTTCTAAGGTCATAGATTTGTAGGGTGTATTTAATAAGAACATCTCAAAAATAGTTTAAAGATATCTTTACTATCTTTAGTAAAAAATAAATTTTTATAATAATAAAAAGTGGTTGTTCTAAAAATTAAAAAAAGTGGAGAGAAAAATTAATATTTTATTAAAATTGTTAAAAATTGGAGGATTTTCCGCTGGATCATATTCATATTAGAGGATCCCTAGATTTACAATTAGTGTTTGAATAGTAAGCCAGTAGTTATATTAGTTTTCTATTTAAACTCTAGACCGGTTGTCACACCAACCTCAACTCACCAATCAAACTTTCTACTTGAGATAACATAACATATATTCAAATATAGAACACAATAAGAGGCATATTTTATATTAAAATCTTCACGCTCTTTCTTATCTATGCAAGGACTGATACAATTTTTTTTATTCTTATGTTTATATGTTAGTAGTTATACTTTGCAACTCTAAATATTTTTAAATTATTCATTGAGAAATGAGAAATTTTCACTTCTCTATAGTTGATACATAAACTATTGATAATCTTTGTTTATAATTAAAATATTTAATTGAATACTCTAATCTTTTATGACTATACAAATGACGATGTTGAATTATGTTCACCAACATCTTTATATAAAAGGAAGAATAGCTAAAATGATGTTAATGATCAACCGCAAAAAACCACTAAAAGGAAGAAATATCAACCTAAAGTGGTGTCTCAATATCCAAAGAAATTAAAGAAATTTCATCCCGGAAGCAGCGACACTTCAAAACCTTCAACTCCAAAGCAAAGGAAAAATTATGTTAGAAAGACTGCTAAGACTCCTGAAAGCAGCACTCCAAATCCTTCAACTCCAAAGCAGAGGAAAAGTTATGTTAGAAAGACTGTCAAGATTCCTGAGTGTCAAAAGCCATTATTTGTTGATGATGGAGATTCCATCTCTTTCCCATTTTTGGAATATTTGAAAGATTCAAAGGTTTATCAGGGTGGATTTGAAAATTCAACCATAACTAATGAATCTGCCATCGAATACAATTCAGTGCAAAGTAATTAGAAAATGACTTCATTGTCAGGTTTATGTCTAGTTAAGAGGAGAGTTGGACAAAAAAATTCAATAATGTGTAAAAGGAAAAGAGTTAGAATAATTTTGGTAAAACTCTTTCCCCCTTTTGCAAAGGGCAAGAGATCAAAAAGTTTTGTTAGGAAGAGAAAATGTTGGACACATATCAGCGTAGAAGGAAATTCTACAATCAGCCGAAAAATGAGATCTATAATCAAGAAAATTATTTCCTTGAAGAAAAAATACATCGAAAGAAAAAGAAAAGAAATGTCCGCAAAAAGTTAGGGGAATTAGTTCTTTATAATCGACCATCATCAGAAGTTGAAGTAATGCTTGACGAAGATGCATTACGAGTATGGAATTTGCTCATTGTTGAAAATAGACATGAAGAGAATGATGAACATAAGAGGAGGTATTGAGAGGTGATAAGAGAATTCTACCATAAATTGGTCGTATCATTCTTAGCTCAAGTGCATGCTGTTCAAGGTATATTTTCATCTCAACTGAGTTCATATTCTATTATTAGTGTTGGGAAATTTCCATAAGTTGAATTGTCTTTAATTTATGTTCAAATTAAAATGAAACCAACCTTTTTTTCTAGCAGGACCCATGGACAAATTTGAGGAAATGTGAAACTTTATATTGGAATTTTTTTAGATCCTTTGGAGTCTTATACTTCCACAATGTATGCTACGCTCTATTCGACTGGTGGTGGACATATATACTTCCATATCTTTTAATCAATTGTAAATCACGAGTCATTTTTTTTGTTTTGAAGAAGCTAAAAAAATCACGAGTCATTGATATCCTAATATTAGATTTTTGCTGAGCATAGATATCAATGGCTTTTTGATTGAATATGACTATATTTATAAGTGTTAATTTCTAGGAATAAGTTCATTTATTGTGTTAAAATATTTTTAAAATACATGTACCAATAAATCATTTATTGTTTTTAAAAAGTTTTGATTATAATAGATTAATAAATTTTATAGGTGATAGATGATTCTTACCGTGGAAAGTCTCAATTTGGATTCTGTGGGTGGAGTTTTTTTAACTCAAAATGTGTCTGACCATTTGTCAAGGTAAAGTTAAATATATAATTAATTATTACCCAAGTTTTGTTTGGTGTTGAATTAATACTCACTCTTGTTTCCAAAGCTCTGGATTTATGTCACTTGCCGCGAGGTTCCCTGTCTAATTAGTTAGCTGTGAACAAAGCAACAACATGATATTTTCAGATCCTAAATCAGATAAAAAAATGAATGATAGAAAATTTAAAGAAACGGAAGCTCAGAAAGCTAACGAATCTTCCAAAGTTGATGACAAAAAATTTAAAATAGTTCGTGTTCCATAGAGAGGAACTCATATTCTCCCAGCAGGAGGAAACAAACAGACAATAAAATGAAGAGTAAGAAGCAGGAGGAAAAAGATATACTGGAAAATAAAATGCAACATTGGGAAACACTAAGAAAAATCCACTCTAAAAGTGATCAATACATTGATCATGCGGACTCTGTTGATTGGGAAGCAGTAAGAGATGCAAATGTTGATGAAGTTGCTAAAGCTATTGAAAAACGTGATCAACATAACATAATTGCTAAAAAAAATCAGGTAAAAAATATTTAGTTTGTAATTAAAAATAAGGTTAATAGGTCTTTACCCCCCTGTAATATAGGTCATTTCTGGTTTTCCCCCTTGTAATTGTTTTGATTTACCCTCCTAATAGGCCAAACAAAAACCAATTTTATTTTTTTTTCAAGAAATTTTCGTTTTTGTTTTAATTTACCCCCCTAATATTGATTTGAAAGCAAATAGCAACCACAACTTCAAATAACAACGAACTAGATTCTACAAGATGAACTAGAAAGTAAACCTGCAAAATTGAACACGTTAGTATTAACCTGAGGCTGTCCTTGGGATTTATCCGTCTCAGTGTGCGGGAACTCCCCAAGATTCAACAGGTCTTTCTCCTAATTATGGAGGTAACAAAACAACAAGAATCACAAATTTATCAGACAGATGTTTATCTCAGGAAGAAAAAAAATGGAGAAGAATACAAATTTTCTTTTCTCTTTGTGAGCTATACATGTATTTTCTTTTCATGTATCTTGTGTTACTGATTGCAATAATATATAGTCATGACCATTTTGTCTGAAGAAAAAATTAAAGATGACATGTTACTTGATGGGTTAGTGACACTTTCTACTTTTAAACATGAAATGCATGTGCACAATATATTATAGACGTTAATAAATATCACGTAACTCTTTGACCAAGTAAGCAAGTTAATCCTTGAGTTTAATAGTTTCACGTAGTCAAATCAGTTAACACAAAAATACTTTTGAAATAAAAATGATCTAAAAAATTACAACACCTCATCATATCATAACAAGGAAGATGAAACCCAATTTTTTTTTCTAGACATGTTAAAAAAACTTCCATTTAATGTTCCTTTTGCAGAAGCTCTTGAGTAAGTTTCAGCTTACGTAAAATCTTTGAAGAAGAAGTGTCTGAAAAAGAAATTGAAATTGAAGGAAGAAATTGTTTCTTTGACAAAGGACTGTAGCGTCGTTATGCAAATAAAGCTCTTGCCTAAATCGAAGGATCTTGGTATTTTCGCAGTTCCATGTATTATAGGGAATGTGACTATTGGGAATGCACTATGTGATTTGGGAGAAAACATATCTCATGCCCTTGTCCATGAGGAATAATTTAGGGGTTTAATGTTTGAAACCTATTAAATTGGAATATGTTTTAAACTAGCTGGTCGATACATGAAAATTCAGTATGCTATTGTTGAGGATGTGTTAGTGAAAGTGGATAAATTGATCTTCCTTGTTGATTTTGTGGGGCTTGATAAGTGACAAATTTACTTAATTTCTAATATAGTTTTAGGTCCCTTATTAACTTGGATTGTTAAGAAAATATATGAATCTCCCCAAGTTATTGTATATATTATGTATTTAGATTTTATAGATAAGAATGGTTACACTACATCTTTCCATTTTGGGTTTGGATGATAAAGCTTTCAATGTAGAATGAAATGGTTTTGTGAGATGGCAGATAGCTAGGGTTCTCAAAACTAGGGTAAAATCTGGATGAAGATTAGTTAGGTCCCAATGCATGATACATGGGTTCTTCCTTCTTGTTGCACCCAGTTTGCTATAGCTAATTCCAGAACAATTCCTCTTGGTTATGAATTTACAGTTTCAAACTGACACACCTCCAACATAATTAAACCATCAAATCACTTCCAAAAACACTAAATTAACACTTTTACTACCAAAGACTCCCTAAAAGTCTAATAATGATCAACTCAAAAAGGCTTTAGTCCAAGCTAGATGGTTTTTTTAACGTTTAGATGGTGCTTAATAGTATTTTTTTTGTAGAGTTATCACTAGTGTTGTAGAATATATGGGTACTCACAATAGAAGATGGTTGACTATATATGATGAACTTTTCCCTTTGATCATCAGACACACTTCTATCGGGGAGGTGTTAGTTTTGGTAACCACAAAATACATGCATTTAGAGTAAATGAATATGAAGAAAACATTTCTTCATGGTAATCTAGATGAGAAAATTTACATGGAGCATTCAGTAAGTTTTAGTTATTTTTGTGATCGCTGTTGTTGCCGTCAAAATAATTTCCAAAAAGTAGTACAAGGTAATTAATTTTGGTCGTCTCACAAGGATCTGTAATTTGTCAATAACCAATTCAAAAATAAAATTGTAGAAGTATAAAATACGAGACTTTATTTGCAAAAAATAGATTGTGATTGCCAAGTTATAAAATTAATAAAAACAACCAATTCATTAGCTTCAGGTACTTCATTGGCATATCTATCAAATGTTCTAAACAATTATCCTATTGTTGTTTGATAGAAACTAACCAAACAAGTGTCAAGTAATTTCTATTTGGATTCCTATTAATTAAGCATAAAAAAGTTTGATTAACCATGACAAAACAAGCCTCCATAACACAATTAACGTAAATCCGAATTTTATCAAACATATAATTGTGCATTTGTTATGATTCAAATAGCACATGAGAAAATACACTTGGCAAAATGTAATTGGTTGAAGTAAATGGACATGTGGTTAGTGATTGTACATAAATATGGAAAGAATGATCACTAAGGGTTATGAAGAAAAATGATGAAAGTATCTCCTCTCTCCCTTTGGTAGAGCAATGGCTTAGTCTTGGGACTTAGTCTAATTCTATCTTTTCTTTAAAGTTTCTATGTACCAAGAACATCAACTTTAATTGAGTTCTAATCTATCAATTTTACCTTTCATTTCACAATCAATTCACAATTATCATTTTATTCCATTATCAATTTTAGGAACCATTACATCATTATAGACTTCATCAATTTCTATTCAACTAACCTAAACAAACGATAAATTAGTTGAGCAATATCAATTGGAATTGGAATTGCACTAAACGAAATTATGTATGATTGAGCAATATCAAAGAAAGAAATAAAACATAGAACAAAATTCGCATTTAGAGTTAAGCCTAAACAATCCGGTTCAAAGTACCCTCTCTCAATAGTTTGATCAGAGGTGTTTATGCTTCCATTACAAAAGATGGTCATATTTGAATTCGGTAAAATGGCGGCTCCAAGATCCTTCCAGCCGAAAGAAACAACCTTATTTATACCGGTCAAATATGAAAACCTAATTTCAAATGAAAATTGTTGTTCTGACTTCATAATCTTCCTAGAAAATTCTAAAATGTCCCCAGTGGTAGTTAACTACCGTTGGCCAAACCGACATCAGTTAACTATCGCTGGCCTCAGTGGTAGTTAACTACCGTTGCAATGTGTGTCATATGAACGCAGAAACTCCAGTTTGTTACAGAACACATGCAAAACAACTTCAAATTTCAATCCAAAATCATCCAAACCTCATTTGCTCTAAAATCATCCTAATTTCTTCAAGTAAATCACAAGTAAGTCATCTTAATCCTATTTACATGCAATGTAGGTTGTTTAGGGTGTTAGTTTTCATAAGTTTAGCAAAATTTTAGTGTTTAGGTTAGGTTTTAAAATTTCTAATTATGAGTGAATTACATGTTGTAATGGATTGTTTATGCTGGCATTGTTGTTTAGAGTAGGTTTAGGTACAATGTAGTTGTTTAGATGTTCAAATAACACTAATTGTGCTACTAATTTAGAATGCATTTAAGGTGTTTGATGAAATGCCTAAGTGAGATAATCTTAATTTTTGTGTGTAATTGTTTTGCAAATATGTTAAATTTTATAATGTATATATGTTATAATGATTTTAAGCTTGGATTTTTACTTTTTTTTGGCAAGTTTGTAGAATGACATAATGTGGTATGTTACATAAATGCTAAAGTTGAATGATTCTAAGCTTGGATTTTTATGAATGCCTAAGTTTAATTTGTGATATGTTACTTGGATTTTGGTGTTGTGTATAATGTGAGGGTTAGATCGATTGTTCAATGCCTTAGGTTGTGTTACCATAAAAGTATATAGTTTTTAGGAAATGCCTAAATACACTGCCAACATATTTATGTTATTTTTAATTTGTTTTTGTACAGATATGGCTGGGGAGGAGGATGAGCAGCAACAACTTATTAGAGAGGGCAGGATGTGCAAAGGTAAATAGGCGACTACCGCTAGCCATCGGAAAGAGCGGGAGGAGCAAAACCCATATGTCTCAAAGCCCCGAAAGTGTATGGGCGCAAGAGCAGGTGTAGAGAGCTCACAGTCACAGATGAATTTCTCTCAGGTGGTTGATCCGACACAAGCGCATGAGTATGCCGAGTATGCGGGAGGATTTGAGGGATATGATCGGATGGAGGAGGAGGCTATGTTTTATCAATCGGAAGAGGAAGAGGAGGAGGCATGTCATTATTTTAGGATAGAGGAGGTGGCAGAGGCCGGATATGTAGAGGGCGAGGATGATGAGGCTGAGGATAATGACGCAGAGGATGATGACGGTCATATGCATGTGACTGCGGTTGTGCCTGAGCCCGAGCATGGGCGACGTCGTCGTGCTTAGGTAGCACTGCCCTGCCGTGCTCGTGGTGCAGGAGATGATCCGGATTGACAGTATTTGTCGCCATGCCCTTACGTATCAAATTGCCAGGCAACGCAGGGGGCACATGCATCGTAGGCAACATGGTTGATTCTTATTTGGTTTTTTTTTTTTTTTTTGTACATTTTGACTATGATGATGGTGATGTATTATTATGACATGTTTCGTACCGTTTCGTATTTCTATGACATTTTCGTACGTTTTATATTATTTCTTGCGCTTTATTTTTTATCATGTTGAATATTATGTCGTACATTTTATATTCATGAATTTGCAATTGGATGAAAAAAAAAATGAAAAATGATGTTTAAAATGGTATGTATAAAACATGGTCAAATGTGGGAAAAAAAAGGGAAGGAGAAAGCTGTTGGAATTTGAACCAAGAATGCTAGGTTCAACGGTAGTTAACTGCTGCCAGATCTCCCAACGGTAATGCACCAGATCTCATCAGAACTCCGCAGTTAAGTGTGTTTGAGCGAGAGTAGTACTAAAATGGATGACTTCCTGGAAAGTCCTTGTGTTGCACCTCTTTTTAACTTGGGAGGGATTTTTTTTACTATATACCTCTGAGGGCAAATTGGTATTTTATCTGAGTTTTTAGGAAGTTTTTGATGTCAGAACAACAATTTTCATTTCGAATTGGTATGAGCGAGTGTTGGCCCAATAGACGCTAATCGGCCCATTGCAATTAAAAGATCAAGTGGCCTAAACTCATATTTAACTTCAATCCTCTATAGATATGCAGTTTTGACCATGAGGACGTTTAAACTGGGTTTTGGGTTCAACATGAAAGTTGTAGCTATGTTCTTTAGATTTGAAAATCAAATTCGCACGCCTCAATTGCATAATTGCAACAAAAGTTATGATCGTGGTGGTGAACAAGGGTCATTAAATATGAAAATTAATCAATATGATATTAGGCACGGAAAGCTCTCAAAATGCAAGACTATAAAGGATGTGCCAAAATGACTGATCAACTGGGTAGGGCAGATTGGTATGTAAATTGAAGGAATCTTTTTATGGTCTAAAGTAGTCCTCAAGGAAGTCGTACACACACTTTGATTCCTACATGCTTCAGACTGGCTAGAACATATTTGAGTATTACAATTGTATTTATTTTAGGAGCCTTGGTGATGGTTATTTTATATTTCTACTATTATGTCAATTACATATTGATTGTAGCTAGTCATTTAAATGACATAACTAAAATATAAATCATATTGGGAAATGAATTTGACATGACTTAGGTGTTGTTAAGAAGATTTTTGGGATGGATATTGACAAGGATATGAGTGCCAGAAAATTATATATGGTTCTCTTAGAAAATCTATTTTGAAAATGTACTAGACATATTGACAAGGATAATGTTAAAGTCGTGAGTACTCCTTTGGTGAATCACTTTAAGCTCTTATTGGGTCAGTGTTTAAACATAGATACAAAAGTTTAGTATATGTCGAAAGTTCAGTGTTAATATAAATTATTTTTTTGAATAAATCAAAATGATATATTAAACGAACAACATATTATCTTCCCGACACAAGATGTACTACGGAAGACAGCCGTAAAATACAACAATCGTTCGGCAAAAAATAAAACAAATTAACCAATGCCCGCACATAGAAATGGGGTTTGACACCAGTTATGATAGCTATAGAGAAAAATGGCAAATTTAGCTTTAAACCAAGAGAAGGAGAGAAGTTTAACATTCTCCAAAAAGTGAGCTGGAGAGGTTTCTTTGTTGTTAAACAACCTATCATTTCTTCCCTTTCATATCACCCACGAACAAGCAAACCAAATCAAATGCATTAGAGAGCATATCTAGATTTTAAAAAACCAGAAGATGTACCGAACAGATAAAAATGACCCTGAATATTAGATGGATCCGCTGAAAAAATACCGAGCCAATTCCTAACCAAGTGCCATAACTGACCAAAAAGAAGACATGTCAAAAAAGATGTGACTTTGATTCATGCTGTCCACAGCCCGATACACACAGCTGAGCCTCAGAAGATATAATGCCTCTACGGATCAAATTTGTCTTTAAGGGCAAGCTATTACAAAATCTTTCATTGATAATATAATGGAATTGTAGTTGCTTTGGAGTCGAAGACAAAATTAGTCGAACTTCGTCAATAAATAGTATGTGTGTCTTTGTTTGTGCTTATATATTTTTAATCTTTTAAACCGAGTATTGTTGTGCACAAGGGCAACATCATCCTTTGCACAGGGCCTCAAACTTAGAGGGACTTCAAAATTTAAAAAAAAAAGTTGTACCTACGGATAAAATCTGTCACTAAATGTCTTTTTTTTTTTGTAGGTAAATATCTGAAATACAACAATTTTGCAGTCAATTATGCATTATGTATAGATAAATGTTTATTTGTCTATAGATAAAAGTCATATTTGAACAATTGCTTATATATTTAAGTACAACTTGTCAAGTGATGTTGGATTGTTTTTTCCAATTCTTTTTAAATGAAAACTGCCAAGATTATAACAGGTCTCTGAATTCTCAGGAAAGACCTTGGAGATTAGTTTTTTTTTATTGTATAATTTTATCATTCAATAAGAGATACATAATTCAAAAGAATATAAATATTTGCTTGCTTTGCTTGTTAATTACTTTAATACGTTTCTTAAAAAAAATTACTTTAATACGTTGACAAATTTTGATAGCATGGAATCCAGTCTTGGGCATGCAGCAGTGTTAAAACTTTTAGGAAGAGCTTGCCGCCCATTTGGGTTCCACAATACTCGAAAGATTAATCTCTGCAGTTGCACGCAGAGGATATTTGGTTTACACCCAAAAAAAATTTCGATAGCATTGATACTTTCTCATATATACTTGCTCAAAAAAAAAAATACATTCTCTTACTCACTCCGTCCTAGTTTAATTGAGCCATTTTCTCATTTCGCACATATTAAGAAAAATGTATAAATGATAGAGAGAGAAAAATAATTTTGAGTGTCTTTATTTGATGCATTCTTCTTTATCATAAATGTAAAGTAGAATATATTGAATTGAGAGTGGTCAAAATAGTATAGTATTAATTAGAATTATAAAGGAAAAACGTAATTAATATTGTATTGAAAAGTAAAACGACTCAATTATTTTAGAACACTTTTTTTTTGCAAATGACTCAGTTATCGTGGAACAGAGGAGTATATGGTTTATGAAATGCAGTGAGATTATACTCGTAAAATGTGAACAGAGTCTCATTCATCAATTGTGTGGAATAATATCGACTCTGACACAAAGTCCCATTCATCAAGTCCCATTCAGAAAGCTTCTCTTTTTACGTTTGTGTTAGTGTTAGAGGTCGACACAAAGCTCCAAAAAACTAAATAACGCATCTACGTAGAAACCAGAACACGATAAACTACTCTGAAATTACATTGATTGTGCATTTACTGTACTCTCTTCAATTTACTATAAAGTACTACCCTCTATCTTCAATATGAGTAGTTGTTAAAAAAAAGAACTTCAACTATGAGTAATACACTTAAGTTTATTTTACACATATTAAAAAAGACGAGTAAATGAAAAGAGAATGATTTCATCAAATTGATATATTCACAATTAAAGAGTAAAATATTATTTTATAAAAAAAAAAAAGAAGATATTAAATAAAATTACTCTCCCAATTTTTATTTTACTTTTATAAGTGATGTGCGTATTATTAATTAAACTGTACGATCAAAATTAATATTATATTAAAATGTTTCCGTGTCAAGGGTCAGTTCATTCATCAATATTTTAATCTTTGGTTAGTCTTAGCAAATACTTACACATCGTCTTTGTTTATAATTTGGTTTCGTACTCATATGCGATTGATTCTTGTTTGTTAGGATCGACTAGGGTTTTGTTATATTTATATGTAAATCCATTGGGTTGATTACCACTTTTGTGTGAATTTAGTGGGCAAATATATACCCCCAATTTTTTTAACTTTTTTCTTTTTTATTGATATATTTTGTTTGCTTAAAAAGTTACATCAAAATTTTTGCCGTGTCAATTATTTAAAGATAATTTATTGTACTTATGTCACTTGTTTTGGGTAAATTGGAGAAATTAACATATAATCAGAAGACTATAACTTAATTGCTTTTGTTTTAGAGGAACTACAATCGATTGTACGAATGTAACATTGATTTTGTCATGTTTAATTTCTTTTGAGTGGAATTGATTTTACAGAATCTGCATATTTTACATCTACAAAAAGAATTTGTAAAACTTTTAATTTTAAAATTAATTTTTACATGTAAATTTACTTTTGAACTTTATCCAAACACAAATACTTTACATTTAACTCCCATATATATTTTTTTATATAAAAAACATTCACTGAACTTTTAAACACAATCATTTTTATAAAATTAGTTCAATCAAAATCAATTTTCGTCAACACAAAACCAAACATAGACCTATAATATCACACCATCTAGGTTACAAAAATATCATTTTTCTAATAAGAAAAAAGTTATTAAAAAAATATCTTGAACCAACCAACCCAACCCTGCCCCAAGTGACAGCAATTCAAAATCCAAAAAGAACAAGGTTACTTCAGTCATTTCCTTAATTAAATATACACAAAACTCCCTACCCGTTTACCAAGCTCCTAAATTAAGTAATCAATCAAAATAAATACAAACACCACCCACTCTTCATCTATAAATCTCAAGTCACATTCATCCCTCATCATAACAATCAAAAACTCTAGCAAAAAAAAACTATAGCCAAAGAAATTCACCCTACAAAAAAAAAAAAAAATGAGAACAAGTAACCATTTAATTGGTGTACTAAACTTCTTAACCTTCTTACTATCAATTCCAATCCTAGGAGGTGGAATATGGCTAAGCAGTAGAGCAAACAACACAGACTGTCTCAAATTTCTTCAATGGCCATTAATTATAATAGGAGTTTCCATCATGGTTGTTTCATTAGCCGGTTTTGCAGGGGCGTGTTACCGTAACACTTTCTTGTTACGTTTCTACCTTGTTGTCATGTTCTTTGTCATTGGTGTGCTTATTGGATTTATAATATTTGCTTATGTTGTAACGGATAAAGGGTCTGGAAGAAGGGTTATGAATAGAGGGTATTTGGATTATTATTTGGAAGATTATTCTGGGTGGTTGGAAGAGAGAGTGGCTAGTGATGAGTATTGGGGGAAGATTAGTTCTTGTATAAGGGATTCTAAAGCTTGTAGGAAGTTGGCTAGGAATTTTAATGATGTTCCTGAGACTGCTGATATGTTCTTTGAAAGAAAACTCAATCCTATTCAGGTATGTTCTTATATCTGGATCTATTTGTTGTTTTTATGCTTAATCAATGATTTTTTTTATTTTTTTTTGTGGTGATTGAAGTTTGAATCTCGAACCTTGTATATATTATGCATTGTTCCTATTAACTGAGTTAAGCTCACAATGACGATATTTTTTCTATTTAAAAGAAACTATGAAGTAATAAAGATGTTTAGGAATTTTTGGGATTTTAGGAGAGGAGTTTTTCGAGGAACCAGTGTAATTAGGGTCATCAGCATGTAGCAAACACTAAAAGTTACTTACTACTAAATGAAATATAAGAAAAAAACAAATTAGAGGTCTAATGTATTTGATTCAAATTCTGCACTAAATACATTTTACATTTTAAATTGTTTTAAGGGAATAGAAGTTAATTACAGTTTTAATGGATGTTTTAAAAATTAGATTAGATCAACCCTAAAAGGTTTATGAATCATGGTTTAATTGATTGAACCGTATGTTATTAAATAAAGAAAATTGAAAAGTAAAAAGTAATAAATAAATAAAAATGTACAAAAATGAAAGTAAAAATTGATTGAATTAACCATAGTCATATGATTTAACCCGATTCAATATAAGTTCAATCGAACTATAGTACAACGTCCGGGGATCAAATCAACCGATGAACTAAATTTTGACTCAATTAACTGAACATCTCAAAAAAAATAGTTTCTTTGGACATGAAATTTCAAAAATATCTATTTAGCCACTTAAGTCCTATGCTTCTCCTAGAGTGTGCTATGCTAAGATTGAAAATTATGTATTTCTTACAACTGTACTATACCTATTGGGTGATGCGTTTATTTTTTTAAAAAATTGAAATATATATTAAAGTTTGTTTGAATTTTTTGTTACATTTAGTTTTTAAAGAAAAGTATGGGTTGTTGCTTTGGAGAGAAACAAATTGAATAGCATGAAGTGCATTTGTTTCATTAAATTGGTAGATCTGACTCTTGCAGTATGGAACCAACCCTGCAGCATGTGGAGATGATGGGTTTTGACTCATCAATCTCCTAAAGTTGTGTTTCTTTATTTTTCTAATTTATTGCAACCCCATGTTAACTTAACGGTGCATGAAATAAAACTAATAGAAAAAAAAAACGACTTTGACAAAAATAGCATAGCAATAATGTAGGTTTGATAATTGATATTATGGTTGCATCACTGTTGATACCAAAGGTGTCATCATCATATATGTGATATGTCTTGCTATATATATGTCAATAGTTTACATCATAATGATAAAAAATAATGGTACAAAAGAATGATATATATTTTGACGATGATATAATATAAGATATTATGGAAATGAGTTGAGACAAAGAAAGTGATGGAATGAGGTAGGGCCATATGGGACGGTGGCCACGTTTCTACATATAATGAATTGTTATGAGATTTGAATCTATTCATAAAACATAACTATGATTGCAATTTTTTTTCTTTCTATTACCTAAGATAGTAGAATTACTTTAACTTGAAACAAGAAGATATGGTGATGGAGGCATGCGATTAGTTAGAGTTTAATATTGTACAAGTAGTTTTTTAAATTTGATTTGAAAATATGTGTTTACGTATGGGATTAGAAAATAAGTTTTGAAACTTGATCCCAAAGTTTTACTATTTGAGACCGAATTTGAAACTTATGAAACATCAATTGAAGAATTCGATGAACGTCTCTCTTTTCTAGCATTAAGTTTTATTTTAATATTCTTACAACAACAAAAAAACAATTTATTTTCATATTGTTTTTATCCATAACACCGACCTTTTTTCTTTATTGGTAGTAATTAACTATTGTGTTATCAACTTTGCGTATGCAATTAGACTATTATTGACTTAATTTTAATTTTTTTGGTTTATGTTTTGGCTCCATTTACATCCATTTTTATGACTTTAATTTGGTTGGCAAACATGATGTGTATATCTAACCTAAAAGTTTGTCACCTTATGCTTTTTACAAGCTCCCCCAACTCACATAACATAAGAATGTTCTATGTTCTATAAGAATATCTTCTCCCTTTTTGGATGTGTGTCAGTATTATATATATTTGTAATACTCTCGAAAAAAGGTACGTAAATAAAACCCTAAACTCTTAATTGAAAATATGGTCAATATATTTATGATGAAGGCCCTGACTTATAATATTGGTCATAATAATGCTTTAAGTCCTTTTTAAGGGATATCACACGTTTACATCTTTTGCATGACTTGAAAGTGTTCTTATCCTATAAAGTTTTCTGCCAATTTGGTCCTTTGATTATGTGAGTGGCAGGCCATGTCGGCATGTAATCCATGCCACAAAACAAGGCCGCTTTTGATGGAACGCCATAACATTTTTCTATGGGGCAATTGTAGTAGTCTAATAGTGACCTAGCACGTGAGATAAAGACAAACACAAAAATCATTTTCTTCCAAAGCAATTTCATTTTAATAGTATATATATTTGTTTGGGAGAAATAAAGAGGTTTTTTTAATTCGTAGTTTGATTCTAAATTTAGGAGTGGAGTAAAATTTCTTATTCAACTTTACTAACATAGTGGGACATAAATGATACATATTTGAGTCTTTTAATTATTTTATTTAAGATAGGATCTCTGGCCTATATGTATGTATGAAAAATATTCGTTTAAAGATTTCAATTCTTCAATCATATCTCAGTTATTTTCATATCACATGTAGTTAGAGTCTGTATACACATATATGTAGTTATTAAGTTAAAGCCTATATTAGTTAGTGTTAGAACAACAACTAGTAACAACAAATTAAATAAGAAAACGAAATAGAGAGACAATGAACACAATATTTGTTAACGCAGTTTGGCCAATTATGCCTACCTCTGCGACTATAGAGTAGCTATAGTTTTGTTTCTATTATTGTGATGAGAATTAGGGTTTCAGTATTACAAACAATATATATAATACTACTATGATTCTGTTTACAATATTACCTCTGAACTGTACCGCAGGGCCCTCCCGCAACCCATAGTCGCCCCTTGTCTTCATCAGTATCTTATATATATGAGTCATACTTCAACGGTTAGAGTCTGTATATACATATATGTAGGGAGCCAAAAACTCTAATTATGGTTGATTAGGAAAAAGAATCATACATTTCTAATGTGGTCCTTTTTTTATTTATCTACAGTCTGGTTGTTGCAAGCCTCCAACAGATTGTGGCTATTTGTATCAAAACGAGACAGTATGGACTCAAGGAGCAGGACTAGTTGGAACAAACCCTGACTGCAACAAATGGAACAATGACCAAGAACAACTTTGTTATGATTGTGATTCTTGCAAAGCTGGTGTACTTGGTAGTCTCAAGAAGAGTTGGAGGAAAGTCTCAGTGATTAATATTGTTGTTATGATCATCCTAGTAATTGTTTACATAGTTGCTTATTATGCATATAGAAACAACAAAAAGATGGATAATGGTGAACCTTATGGTGAAGCAAGGATGACAAAGTCACAACCTAGTGCTTTTCATCTTTAATTAATTAATTGTACTATGTAGCTTTAAGCTATTTATGTTAGGATTTTGAGGATTGGCTTTGTTTTGTATCAAACCGTAGTAGTATGTATGACTTTGGATTTAATCTTGCAAGGTGAAAGGTTTGATGTATTATTTGGTTACAGTTTATTAGCCTTTTGTTTTTGGTTTGAAGATACTCATTTTGTATATTTGTTGGAATTAAGTATTGATACATCTTTGTAAATTAGAAGAAGTATCTTGCATCTAATCATAATAAATGGTCGTGCTTGAATTTTAATTTCATCTATAAACTTTTTTTTTATAAGTTTCCTTCACTTGATCCTATTTGAGGCATTGTAGACACTAAATACGAACAACTCTTCAATCAAAATTTGAAACTTAATTCGTCTAAGTTATGAAATTCTAACCTCTTTTTTGCTAGTCTCAACCTTTGGTGAGTGTAGAAAACTGGTGTTGAATCTGGTATAACTCCATGGTGGCAGCAATTCAGAATTTACTTAACAAGAGAGGGATATTGGATAGAAGGCTACAATTTTGTCTTGCATCCTATGAATTGTAAACTTTTTGCACCCCGTTTTTCCCACTAATACTTTATTAATATTTTTGAAGCTGATTTTATCTCCCACAATTTCTAAAATACCGACTCCATTTAGATGCACCGTTTTGGACGGACAAAATGACATTATTTTTCCCACATTCAGAATGTTGCATATGGGAAAAATTGCGAAAATTAATTTACCATGTAGCTAAAATTAATTTAAAATTTTAAAAAATTACATAAAATATAAAGCATTAAATAAGTTTTTGGTCCCTAAAAAAATCTTAAATTCATTTTTAGCCCCTCTAATTTTTAATAGCAAGTTTTGATCTCCAAATATTTTCCGCCATGACTTTTTTAGTCCCTACTTTTAAGTAAATTCATGTACATCCTTCAAAATATTGATATTGTTTTTACAATAATGTTTAGTACATTATAAAAATCTTTCTTCTAAAAGTTTTAATATATTTAGCAAGGGATAAAAAAAATATGAATTTTATAAATATTTAGCGATTAAAAATACATATTTAATAATTCAACCTTAAAATAAAAATAGCATAAAATGATAGAACTACACCATGGTATCAAGTGTCACCTAAAAAAGCTTACTAATAATTTTACACCTAACAATCAAATGGTGCAAATTGGACCACCTCCCCCCCTCCCCCCCAATGAATCAATAAGCCATTGGTGTTTTGTGAAAAAAGCGATGAGAATCTAATCCATAACATATAACAACAATGTCTCTCAAATTATCAACACTTTATCTCCTTGCTTACAACTCTTTTCAAGCAATTGGATGGTTCGTATCGTTAATCATCATTTTGTACAATCTTCTCTCTACTTCCTCCATCACTGGAACTTATGCTTCTGCTGGCACCTTAATTAGTCAGTATATTATTACTCTTGTTATTTTTATTTATTATTATTCACCTTACTCACACATACATTATTAATCATTAATTCAACAATATTTTGTTGGTTCAAGGTTTTCTGCAATGTGCTGCATTCTTGGAAGTTATACACGGTGCCATTGGTAGGTTTTACACTGTCATTCATTCAATTACCTTCTAACTGTTATATGATTAATAAAATATGTCACACGTCTTGAAATGAATTTCAGGACTGGTGCCGAGCGGAGCGTTGCTTCCTCTGATGCAATGGGGAGGAAGGACTCACTTTGTGCTTGCCATTGTTAATGGAATTCATGAGGTTCCATTTTATTATATGGATATTGCCATTATTTTAGATTATTGAATTGATTGACGTTAATCTTGATGCATCTTGATGACATAGGAAATAATTATAGATTAATGTCAAAATTTATATATATGATCTGTATGATAGTAATTTTGATTCAGAACTATTTATCTGATAGGATGTTGTTGGATGAGTTTAACTGTTATTGTAACTCTTCTGGTGTAATTTGATCACTCCTCTAACTCGTGTCTTTGGTTGTGTGCTTTCTCTAGGTCCAGGAGTTACCTCCCGTTTTTATCACTTTTCTTGCGTGGAGCATAGGCGAGGTAATTCATTTACTTTTTATTGGATTGAATTTGATGTAGTTCATTTATGTTTAGTATGACTTATATACAGAAATTGGTGATCGAGCATAGCATTGCATAATTGAAAAACACAGCTTTGTACTCTATATCTCTAACCACTGGATAATTGAAAAACTACATCAGACACTATACTGTCAGAGACGTAGGCACAATTGGTCGAATTCCATGATCAATCGTTTGTATTCCTGTCTGCGTTTTTTTGTATGTGTTTTTTTAGAGTTGGACTGTTCTAACAATTTAGTTACTACCTTGACCTTGCTTTCGGTTTAAACTGTTATTAGTTGTAAGAATACTTAAAGCAATTTATGATAAGCAGTGTTGGTGTTAGGTACTCATATTAATCAAGGAGAAAAAAGGACATTATTTTATCATCTAGATGATATGATTTGTTTTAGCAGACTAATAATGAGAAAATTCATTCATAAAAACACGCGAGAAAAACACTGTTCTTAGCGTTCTGCGATTGATTTCTCTGTTAGTTTATGTTTTGTACTGTAGCCTTTTTCTTTTTCTTTTTTGCTTATACCCTATGAAGCACGGATATGGACACGGACACTGATACGCTGACACCGTTAATAAATGAGAAAATCACATAATTCAGTGTAATTATATGTGACGTGTCCGACGCCAGGACACGCCTAATCCGAGGAGTGTCCGTGCTTCATTTATACTTAACTCATGTTTGTGGTATACTATGTTTACAATCCAAATCCATAAATATTGTGTTATAAGGAATATAACATGACTTAAATGATGATTTTGCTTCAATCTTTGGAGATGCAGATCATTAGATATTCACATTATGCTTTCAGTTGCTTGGGGAACTGTCCTTCTTGGATCACCTATATCAGGCATTTTTCTATCTTACTATTCTATATTCTCCATAGTGATGGAGATATGAGGTTAACAAGTTAGATTAATACAATATTGTTTTGAAGTATATGCTTGCCTCTTTATCTTTTGATTATTAGGTACACCGCGTTTATTGTGATTTATCCTGTGGGAGTCTTTCCTGGAGAAAGTGAGTTCATATAATTATATCACCCTCTTATCGTCAAAGTTTTGTTTATCAATGAATTTTAAATTGAGTGCTCGCTCATTTCATTCTTATGCAAGTATCATCAACATTTTTATAAACTAGTGCAACTGATTAGTCAATACAATGCAGTATGGTTGATGTACCAGGCGCTTCCAATTATAAAGGAGAAGAATATCTATGCTGATTCCTTTTCAAGCCTCCCATTTAGTTATTATTATTTCCTTAAGGTAAATTTTTATGTGTAATCTATAATCTCAAAAGGAGCTGATAGTTGCCATCAATTAGTCATGGTTTTTTTGGTCTTCTATAACCTTAGTCTTGGAAATTGACTCATACATGTAGAAATTCGCTCAGTTTCACTATGATATAAAATGTTATTTTGTTCCCTTTCAATTTTGTTTTGATCTGCACCTATGAATTGTTTCTTCTTACAATTGATGCTTCATTTCTCTCGATCAGGTCCTAATCGTAGTTTATCCATTCCTCTGGTTCAAACTATACCTGCATTTGTTCAAGCAGCGGCGTTCAAAACTTTATAAACGTCGTGACAAGAAAAGAGCATAAGGAGCATTATTCTTGGTTTTTTGTTAAAAGACTTGTAGATGACAACTTTCTGTTCCATTGGAGAACTGATTCTGAAATTTATTTGCATCTAAAATATTTCCTTTGATTGGATAACAATTGTATGAAATAATGGAACTGTTGTTATCAATCATGATTAAGATTTTAGGTGCTGGAAGATTTGTAACATAGTGCCTGCATTATTCTGCTCAGATTTCTACCTTATGGATTTTGATAGGACTCTTTGGCCTAGTTACAATGTCACCCCAAGCCTGTATTTGAAGAGTTTATTCCATTGTAGTATGTATGTATGTATGATTTTGGTTTTAATCTTGCAAGTGAAAAGGTTTGATGTATTTATTATATTTGTTTACAGTTTATTAGCCTCTTGTTTTTGCTTTGAAGATACCTCTCACTGTATTTTTGTTGGAATTAAGTATTAATGTAGCTTTGAGAATTAGGAGAAATACCTTACATTTAGGGTAGCAGTGGATTTGTTTGAGGAAGTGTTCTACCCTCTCACAAGCAATCAGCTATGCTATTTGGACACACAATTTCTGACATAGTATCTCGACACCCTATATTACTGAGTGTGGACATCGAACCCGAGGTGAGAGAACAAACAACTGATGCAAGAGAGTAAATAATATAGAACTCGGAAACCCTTTAAAACATATGCTGTCTATGTCCGGAAAATATTTCTCATAACCAATACTCCATGGTGGTTGCAATTTCAGGACAAACCGAACAATTTTATGTTCGTATCTTTCATGTGTTTATAGAGGGAAATTTGAGAGTAGATTGAAAGTTCCTCTTCACACTTTCATTTTAGCTTACAAGGATCGCAAAAATACCAGCACCGCGAAAATAGCAAAATACCCCGGCGGAGCTTGGTATTTTTGCGGTGCTTATGAGCAAAAATGACAGTAAGAAAAGCAATTTTTGAGTATATTGACTTGGGATCGTATGACCTATGGGCCCTCAATGACATTGGGTATTCATCTTAGAAAATTGCTGATGACACATTTGAGAAGGCCGAGAAACACATGTAAAAGACAAAAATGTCCTTCGGCAGTTAACTGCCGAGGAAGTCCAAAACCGGTTGCAGTTAGCTCCCGAGGTTTCTTCGGCAGTTAACTGCTAATGCGATCCTGCTACAAATCTTGCAGCAGCTCTCTCATCCATTATTACTCTCATTTTACCAAAAAAATTTCAAATCTCTCTAAAAAAACCCAACCAAATCCAACAAAATTTATTCAACAAAATCACAAGTAAGTAATTATAATGCTATTAACTTACAATTTAGTTGTTATAAATGTTTTTATTTTTTGAGTAGATTTATTTTATTTTAGTTTTTGAGTAGATTTACATGTTATAATTCATTTTTATAGTAGATGTTAGTTGATTAATTTAGTTAAAATGTTTGCATGATGTTTATGTTATAGTTTAGAATTTTAGGGTTATTTTTT
>Ga0228710_1002324_pt1 | contig 29900 bp, 18 predicted proteins | sample MedpolnodulmetaG_FD_177995 | JGI IMG/M metagenome (GOLD analysis project Ga0228710, IMG submission 177995) | Root nodule microbial communities from Medicago polymorpha collected in Santa Monica, California, United States - pink nodules | ecosystem: Host-associated > Plants > Roots > Nodule...
AAAAGAGTTAAGAGAGAGAGAGAGAGAGAGAGAGAGAGAGAGAGAGAGAGAGAGAGAGAGAGATGGGAGACAGAAAAGGAGGAGAGAGAAGGAGAGTTGAAAAATGAAATAAAAAAGGGAACAAACGGGTATTTATACCCCATTTGTCAGATGCGATCTAGGTCGTTGATCAGATCTTCGGCCTAGATCGTTTCTCTTTGGCCCACGCGCCTGCAACAATTTAAAGCCCAATATGCTCCCTTTTTAATTCTTGCACCACCCTTTTACTTTCTCATGCATTTTTTATTTACTATTTTATTTTTATTCCTGCATTGCGTGTTATTTATATCATCATCATCAACATTTTATTAATGTTATTTTATTTATTGGCAATTATAATGTATTTAGGTCTATTGTAAATCATAAATGAGAAGAATCATGCATGTGTCTCTTTTTTATTTTATTTATTTATTTTTCTTTACGTATCAAAAAAATGCAAAAAATATTAGGTTAGGACAAGGTTTGTGTGGTGATCCAACATCACTACGGAAATTCCTCCCGTTTATTTTATTGTCACATTTTTAGGTTTTAATAAATTATTAAAAAGAACAAAAACATGCAAATAACAAAAAATTCACAAAAAATACATTTTCAAAATAAACCTTGATTTTGAATCAAGTGATTTTCCTTTTTACATTTTTTTTAAAACAAAACTTCAATTTACTTTAATTATATTTGAGCCATTTTTATTTTAATCTAAAAAACACAAACAAATTCTATTATTGCCCCTTTGGCTTTTACATTTTACAACCTTTTTTTAAAACTAATAAAAAACACAAAAACAAATCAATCGGTATTTTTACCCCAAACTACGAATTTTTGATCCATCACGGGTACGTAGGCAAAGGACCTTGTCCTTCCAAATCATAAAAAATGTAAAAAAACAATTTTCCTTTTTCTTTAATCATCATTTTAATTCCATTTCTTTAAACAAGCAAGTTATAGCCAAAACATAAATAAAATCAAGAGGTTCTCGTAGGATACTACGGACGCTTAGGGTGCTAACACCTTCCCTTCGCGTAACTAACCCCCGAACACAAAATCTTTAAAAATGTGGTTTATTCGAACTTTTTTCCCTTTGTTTTGAAAAATTAAAAGTTTAGTCGTGAAATAAAATTAGTGAGTCAACGCTAAACTAAATAGCTTGATCTCCGAAAATCACCGTGACAGAAATGACGACTTCACTAGGGACTCCCCCTAAGAGGGTTGAGCCTAACTTGAATTTATTTAATTTTTTGTGTTATAACTTGCTTAAAATAAAAATAAAGATAAAAGATGGAAATACATGTATATATGTTTATTTTTCTTTTAACGTGAGTGAACAAATAAGATAGGATGGTGGTATAATCAAAGTGTCATGCCAAGAGTACTCTTAGGTGTTGGCACATGTGATATAACCACGCTCAACAGAGGCTCCTTAAAAGTAATAATATGTTTTCATGAGTAGTCATGTTTGGCATTATTATTTTTAAGTATCCTACGAAGTTAAGGACCTTTAGATTACCTTTAACCCCTCTTATCCTTTTAGGGCGTAGTGCGGTGACTAGTCAAGAGTAGTCTTGAATTAGTTGGCACGCGATACTACACTCAAACGAGACTTTCTTATGAATATTGTTGGACCGGGAGTCATTATCGTAATCCAATAATATCCGGAAGGGGTTAAGGACTCTGGGAACTTGGTAGAACCCGAAATACAGGTACATGTGAAACCATAGTCCCTACCATGTGGCGCACTCACCCTTGAATCCATCATTATGGACTAAACCTCAGAGTGTTTTCACTGTTTATGTAGCATAATCATGCATACATGTATTCATTAGATCCGTGGAATGAAAACCCGAAAGGGCGTTCCAGGCAAAAATTAGAGACATGAAGAAAAATAATTATCCGGTTAGATTGAAAAACTAAAAGGGCGATCTATGCAAAATTTAGGATTATGACAAAGTAACTGCATCAGGTTAGACACAATCCACTTGTGGCACATTAACTGTCAAAAGGACCTTCGATTTGAAGCATCAACAAATCAAAGACGCGGAACGGTGGAATTCAAAGTTGTTAGGGAGAATAACGGTTATTGTGTTCAATGTACCTTTCCCATATATTTACTATTTTCCAAATTTTTTCAAAGATTCGTGGAGCCATGCCATTGGCAGGTCACCACTCCATTAATAAAATTCGAGTATTTGTCCATTTGTTTGGAATTCTCATTCATTCTGCTTGCGAAATTTCTTCTATTTTTGATGGCAATACTTGAAACAAAAAATTTTTCAAAAAAAACTTTTCCATGTGTTTTGAAAAATGTGAACAACAAACACACTCTCTTTGAACTCGTGAGTAGGTGAAGCGTACATCAACATCCGCCTCGAGAACAGTTACACTGCGAAAGAGAAACATGGCTAAACACTATGGAGAGGACCTCTACTTTGAGCAAGATGCTGTCACAATCCATAAATACAAAAAATATACAAAAAAAGAGCTCGCTAAGCTGAAAACCTGAAAAGGCAGCTTAGGCAATAGAGAGCGTCTCGGTGGACTGAAACCCCGAAAGGGCGGTTCAGACAAAAAATAGGGGCATAAAAAGGAATATACTTCTGGTGGACTGAAAACCCGAAAGGGCGGTGCAGACAAAAGTTAGGGATTTTCAAGTGGAAGGACACTCTGTGTGGGTTTACAAATGATAACTTCTTCCAGACTTTTGGTTAAACAATGGGTTTTCTCCCCAGGAGGCATCAGTTGCTACCTTATGTCGGGTTTTACCCCATCAACGGCTTGATTTATTCACAATAGTATCATCTCCAAGGAAGGTTGCCGAGTGTTTGTACTGCGATGTCAGTCTGCCTCCCATCTTACCTGTCTTGTCTCGTTTCATCGAGTTCATCTATCATATACAATCTTACAGTCATACAAGTTGTACATTTATACGGCCATACAGTCTTACATTCATACATTCTTACTTTCACGTATTCATACATTCATGCATACACAACATATACACAACATCATTCATACATGGTTGCATTAGTCACCCAGAGTCTTATTTGGTCGTACCTCTTCAGTTCAGTCCTCAATCATTTCAAGTGGCAAATTCTAACAAGCGAACAGCTTGTAATCATCATTTTCATCAAAGGTGTCATCCCTAGTGTGTCTGGTCAAGAGATGTCACTAATCAATCATTTCAAGTGGCAAGTTCTACAAACGAACAACTTGTAATCATCATTTTCATCAAAATTGTCATCCCCAGTGTGTCTGGTCAAGAGATGTCATAATCAGTCATTCCAAGTGGCAAGTTCCAACCAACGAACAACTTGCATTTACTCTTTACCTTTTGTCAAGTGGTAGGTTCTCCATATGAACAACTTGCAAATACATATTCAATTTTCTCTAAAAGCGTCATCCCAGTGTATCAGGTCACAAGATGTCACCTTCATCTTACCTTCATACAGCTATTGATCCCGATAGTAGGTAATAATTGTCATTTGTCTTCATACAGCTATCTTACAGATAGTAGACAATGTCTTTTCAACCTTATCTTCATACAACTATCGACCCCGATAGTAGGAAATACACGTCATTTGTCTTCATACGACTATCATACAAATAGTAGACAATGTCTTTTTCAATCTTACCTTCATACAACTATCGATCTCGATAGTAGGTAATACATGTCATCTGTCTTCATACGACTATCCTACAGATAGTAGACAATGTCTTTTTCAACCTTACCTTCATACAACTATCGATCCCGATAGTAGGTAATACACGTCATTTGTCTTCATACAACTATCATACAGATAATAGACAATGTCTTTTTTTCAATCTTACCTTCATACAGCTATCGATCCTGATAGTAGGTAATACATGTCATTTGTCTTCATACAACTATCATACAGATAGTAGACAACATCTTTCTCAATCTTACCTTCATACAACTATCATACAAATAGTAGACAATGTCTTTTTCAATCATACCTTCATACAATAAATACCTATAGTAGGTCATACTTGTCACTTGTCTTCATACATCTATCAATACGATAGTAGACAACCATTTTTCCCAGTGATACTACATTACCCCTAGCGAAGTCAGATCCCTTTCTTCAACAAATTCGAGTATCCTGTTGTTGTTTATCTCGCAGTCAAATCATCTTTGTCATCCTGCATTCATACTTGCATCACGAGCATTTCACAAAATCTTAGGTCAAATCATCCAGACGAAGAAACTTAAATAGGGACATCTGTCATACCCCAATTTTTAATCCTAAGATCCTACATTCATACACCCTCTAATCTGGAATATTCTCTGACTTTTCAGAGTAAAATTCGGCAGAGAGGTATTTTAATATACCTCATTTTTGTTCCGATTTCGGGCCATCTTCTCACTTTTTATTAATCTTTTATTTTTTATCTTTAGTTTTTATTTTTTATGTTAGTTCCATCGCTTTATATTTTATTTTTATTTTTATATTTTTAGGTTTATTCCTTTTTATTTTATTTTAGGTTATTTATTTTTATTTTAATTTATTTTCAATGTGTCCAAAAAGAGTTCAAAAAAGAATGTCCAAGGTCCATTTGTTCGGTTCCACGCCACCATCTCAAGCACCTTTTCAGTGTCAACTCTTTTCAGTCCAAAATTACCAAAACACGTTTTCCTCATCAAGTCCATTCATGTCACTTTTAATCAGGTTTAATTTGTTGCATAAAATGAAAATTTGAAATTTAATAAAACGAGGCAAGAAACATCAGGGAAAGGGACGAAAAAAAAGAGCCAAACAACACGAAAAATACATCAAAGAACCTGCACAAAAAAACCATGATCGAAATTTCACACAGTTATGAACCAACAACCTCAAGCATCAAACCCTCATATCACCCAAATTGCCAGAAGCAACACAAACGATCCAGAACACAAATCCAACCCAGTAACACTATCAAAACCAACCCGTGATCATAACCCACACAACTTTTAACCACGAAATTGTATACCCACAAGCCTCAAAACCGAAACTTAAAGAGCATAATTCCAACACCCATTCGAAAACTACGTAACCGTATCAAAACCGAACCCATGATATTCATAAACAGCCACAAACTGATACGAAACCAGATCCAAAATATCAAAAAGGTAGGAATATTTTCATTTTTAGATCTAGATCTTATAAGTTTGTTTTTGAAATTTTCAGGTCCAGAATTGAGAATAAGAGTGAAAAGGATGTTTTTTTGATGTCCGGCGCGGCGGCGCCTTCACCGCGCCGAAAAACTCAACCCTCATCGGAGAAGAAAAGGTTGAGAGAGAGATGGGAGACCGAAAAGGAGGAGATAGAAGGATAGTTGAAAAATGAAATAAAAAGGGAACAAACGGGTATTTATACCCCATTTGTCAGATGTGCTCTAAGTCATTGATCAGATCAACGGCTCAGATCGCTTCTCTTTGGCCCACGCGCCTGCAACCATTTAAAGCCCAATCTGCTAGCTTTTTAATTCCTGCACCACCCTTTTTCACTGCTTGCACCCCTACTTTAATTTTCTTTTTATTTTTATTTTCTCATGCATTTTTTTTATTTACTATTTTATTTTTATTCCTGCATTGCATTTTATTTATATTATTATCTTCATCATTTTATTATTGTTATTTTATTTATTGGCAATTAGATTGTATTTAGGTCTATTGTAAATCATAAATGAGAAGAATCATGCATGCGTCTCTTTTTTATTTTATTTATTTATTTTTCTTTACGTATAAAAAAATGCAAAAAATATTAGGTTAGGAAATGGTTTGTGTGGTGATCGAACGTCACTACGGAAATTCCTACCGTTTATTTTATTGTCACATTTTTAGGTTTTAATTAATTATTAAAAAGAACAAAAACATGCAAATAATCAAAAATTCACAAAAAAATCATTTTCATAATAAACCTTGATTTTCAATCAAGTGATTTCCCATTTTAATTTTAATTTTTTTTAAAATAAAACTTCAATTTACTTTAATTATATTTGAGCCATTTTTCTTTTAATCTAAAAAACACAAACAAATTCTATTTTTGCCACTTTGGCTTTTACATTTTAAAACCTTTTTAAAAACTAATAAAAAACACAAACAAATCAATCGGTATTTTTACCCCAAACTATGAGGTATTGATCCCTCACGGGTACGTAGGCAAAGGACCGTGTCCTTCCAAATCATAAAATAAATAAATAAATAAAATCAAGAGGTTCCCGTAGGATACTACGGACGCATAGGGTGCTAACACCTTTCCTTCGCGTAACTAACCCATGAACCCTAAATCTTTAAAAATGTGGTTTATTCAAACTTTTTTCCCTTTCTTTTGAAAAATTAAAAGTTCAGTCGTGAAATAAAATTAGTGAGTCAACGATAAACTAAATAGCTTGATCTCCGAAAATCACCGCGACAACTCAGATGAGACTTGAAATAGTGTGTGTGTGTGTGTGTGTGTGTGAGAGAGAGAGAGAGAGAGAGAGAGAGAGAGAGAGAGAGAGAGAGAGAGAGAGACTCAAAACATACCATTTCACCTATATGGGTACCAAACAATCTTAGGCAGACATCTTCCATTTAAAATTACACGATTTTCTCTTTCGCTCGCCACAAAATAAGCAAACCATTCCTGAAACACTTCACCCTAACTTACATTTCTCGTGCTTGGGGGCTGGTGTTCAACCCACATCCCAACTTATGGATCATCATTCTCAAATATTTCGCACTTACAACCCTCATGCTTATGAATTTTGTATCATTATTATTTTAAGGTTAATACTCGGCATAGGGTCGAAATGAGATCGTCAGTTCCAAACCCAAATACCAAGACCCATTATCCGAGCCCCACATATCACCACCACCAGAGCAGGACTATCGTCCTCAAACGGACTCAAAACACACCATCTCACTTATAGGAGCACCAAACAATATCAGGCACACCTCTTCCATTTGAAATTACACAATTTTCTCCTTCGCTCGCCACGAAATAGCAAACCATTCCTGAAACACTTCATCCTATCTTACATTTATCGTGCTTGGGGGCTAGTGTTCAACCCACACCCAAGCTACGAACCATCAATCTCAAATATTTCGCACTTACGGCCATCGTGCTTATGGATTTTGTGTACCATTGTTATTTTAGGGCTAGCACTCGACTTGGGTCGAAATGAGAATGTCAGATCCAAGACCACAAAAATGAATATTTAATTACTTTAATGTGAAGTAGGCCTGTAAATAGGCTTCCAGGCCAGGCCAAAAAAATAGGCCTATGAAAGTCCATAGGCCAGGCTCAGGCTTGCAAAAAATTCCGTAGGCCAGGCTCAGGCCTATCAAAGCATGGCCTGGCCTGACCTATTTTCATCCCTAATTGTCGCGCACCAAACATCGTTATATGGTTATAAGAAATGTTAACGAGTGTCCCCGGGGCACTCTTTAAAGACCATAAGCAGTAAATATTTATGAATAAACATATAATCAATGCATTAAAAATCGAAACATTTGACTTTTTAAAATATACTCCCTGCGTCCAGGATTAACTGAGTCATTTGCTCGTTTCACACGTATTAAGAAAAATGTATAAATGAAGGAGAGGGAAAAATAGTTTTAAGCGCTCTTGTTAATTATTGGTGCATTCGCCACTATCATAGATGCAAAGTGGAATATATTGAATTGGGGGTGACAAAAGTAATATTAATTAAAATTATAAAGGGAAAAAAGTAATTAATATTAAAAAGTGAAATGATTTAGTTATTTTAAAACTTTTTTTTTGTTTTGCAAATGACTTAGATATTTGTTATTATGGAAGGAAGAGAATAATTACTTATTTTGAAATGCTTATTGAGTGTTCAGGGACACTCCTTTGCAAAATTTGTTATTATTTATTTATGTCCACACAAAACGACACAGTGGATGAAACGTTTGCTTTATCCATTTATTTCCACATGTTCCACTACTTTACTTCTGATGCTACTTTCTTCATTTCTTATCATTCTTTCAACAAAGTTTCCTTTTTCTCTTTTCCCAAAAAGAAATCCCATTTTTCACATCAATTTAATTCTTATTATACACCATGCTTTCAACAATTTCTTAAGGTAAAGTGGTAAACCATTACTCTAACTTCCCATTTTGCTTCTTTCATAAACATTCAAGGTTAGATAACCCTGCAAAACAGAACCATATGTATATAGCATTTGTTTCCATAAAATGTGACTAGTTTATCATCCTTATAAATAATCAATAACTTTGGACCAGTAACAAGACGTTAGTGACACTGTTAATATCTTACTAACAAGTGACAAATTTATGATTTTTTTTAGTTCATGGAAAGTGCAGAAGCAAAATCTTCATCTGGGTATGGTAAACCTCCATGGATATTTAGAGGAAGGTAAGTGTGAACTTTATACTTTATATTATGTTATGTAATTTGAGTTAGTATTTTACTAACTAGTTTTGTTTATGTGTTTATTAGTGCCTTGTATCAACTCCATCTTGTGAAAGCAGAGAAAGCTAGAGCATGTATTCCAAAAGAGTTCAAATTGGTTGAAGCTTTTGGGTATGTACTTTTACTCATTGAAGTTGCTTCGAAATGAAATAGTTAATTTCATAATTCTTATATCAATTTCTTAAGGCTTGATTTTGAAACCTTGAATTGATGAATGCACTAATTATTTACAGATATACTCTTGGTGGATTCTTTCTAGCTAGTTATGATGATAGTCCAGTCGGTGCCTTTGATGAGGTTCTGTTTTTTCACTCTTAAACATTTATGTTCCCAATTTTCTTAAATACTACTCCCTCGGTCCCGATATCTAAGCACTCATTTGACTTTATTTTTGTCGTTAAATGTATACTCCTTTTCAAATTACTAGATACATTTATTATTTTTTCATAAACATACCCTTAATTAATACTACTAACTTGCTTTGAAATATGAGAAGTCAAATTTAATACACATACAAACAAAGGATAATTTGGTAATGTTAACACACAAAAACAAAATAGACACATTAATTCCTCTTACAACTTTTTTTAAAAAATGTGAAAAAAGCAAAGAGGGTTTACATATAGGGACAGAGGGAGTAGTTTTTTATAACTCAACCATATTAAATATGAAGAAATAGGGTGTCTGGAGTTTGAACCCCGACCTCTGTATATATTATGCATTTGTCCAAGACAAAAATAGTAGTTTAACAAATATTGCGTAGTATCCTCATGTCTCAAATATTAAAAAAATAGTGAAATAAAGCTGATGTATATAGTTCAAATTTTTAAGCAAATACATCAATTTTATTTAACTTGTTTATTTTACTTATATTTGTGACCCGAGTATTACTCGCAAAATTCTTGAAAAATTGTTAATGGTGTATTTGGTTAATTTATTTATTTTATGTATGCTGAAATTAGAAATTTGTGTCCGTAGCAGCTTGTTGTGATTGCAGGACTTGTTTGGAACCGCCCAACATCATGCGCGTATGTTCTACCTTTTCATTTCTATTTTTGCATTATTACATCATTTTTATCTAATTTAATAATAAAAAAATGATGGAGAATAATGGGCTAAATACGATTGTGATGCAAGATGGTACCGGTTCCATGCCATTGAAAATGCTAGCATGTAAGATGTTGTTTGATTTATTTTAATGAATATTTTTAAAATATCAAATTTTAATAATTTTTTATTATATATAATTAAAGATATTAATAATCAAAGTTGTATAATAACAAATGTACAGTGATTGACTACGACAGATATTTTGAAACATAAGAGTATCTGTTTCTCCACATGAGCTGATGGTGTTGTCTATTAGTTGCCCAAGTCAAAATTGGTTTCGATTGATAAATTGGATAAGTTCAACCAAGTCTACATAATGGATAACAAATCTTATCCCATTCAAGTTCCAATGCTTCACTGGTGCATGACTTTTGTGGGCGAGACAGATTCATGCATTCATTTTGTGGGACTATTGTTAAGAGTCCCATGTCGGGTATGTGATGACCTGACAATGTGTTTATAAGTGGGACAATCCTCACCTCACAAGTCGGTTTTATGGAGTTGCGTTAGGCCCAACCACAGTTTCTAAGATGGTATCAGAGCCTCTCCGAGATCCATTAGGCCACCTGCTATCAGGTTTCCACTATCGGGCCACCCACCATTTATGTCCACGAACTGAGCCCAATAGTGTTGGTCGTGAGAGGGTGTGTTATGGGTCCCACATCGGATATGTGATGGCCTGACAATGTGTTTATAAGTGGGGGCAATCCTCACCTCACAAGTCGATTTTATGAGGTTGTGTTAGGTCCAACCACGATTTCTAAAAACTATATATTTCAGGAGTATTATCAATGCATAATCTTTAAATTCAAATTGTTTTCTATGATTTTCAAAGTTCAACAAGGTATTGATAATCAAAGTCAAAGCTATAACATTTGAATAAAATAAATAGTCAGAGTCCCCGTGAGCTTAACTCAGTTGATAGGGACATTGCATAATTTATGCAGGGGCTGGGGTTCGAACTCCAGACACCCCACTTCTCCATATTTAATTGTGTGAGCTCTATCAACTAGGCTATTAGACAAACAAAATACATAGCCAGATACACCGTATTTGATATAAGAACTTAGTAAGGATATAAAACATTTTCTTAACAAAAAAAAAAAGATATAAAACATTTGATAAATTTTTGTCTTATTTGATAATATAAAACCCAGATCCGTAATGAGTACATCAATTTTTAACCATTATGTTATCTAAAAATGTATTTTTTTATTTTTCATGTTTTACAAAATCATTATTTTTTGTTGATATTGACAAGTTTTTAATGATCGCTGGAAAAAAAATATACTTCCAATTTTTAATACAATCTTGTCAAATCCAGATACATTGATTCTACCTGGCCACTGCACCTGGTTGAGTTTTTTTTTTATTTTGGTTAAGGTTACTTAGTAGATTTAAGCACTTTTCTAAAGAGTTGATGTAAGTTGTAACATTGTAAAATCATAGTGGCCATAAACTTTTTTAGATATTGGAAGATGCTATTTTGTCTTCTTCTCTTTTTCTTTCCAGCATTTTACTTTTTGAGAATTATTTATTTATAGTACTTTCAATCCAAATCATTGCATAAGATGAAGCACTTCAATTCGGGAGGAATTAATTTTATGAAAAATGATATCTCAACAACAATTTTATGATAACTTTTATGACAACTTTCTCTCTTATATTAATATTACTATGTTGTTATTTTCTCTTTCTATTATTTTGATTTTTGTGTACATACCTTATTTTCTTTGTAAAATTTTGGTTATATAAAAAAATTATGTTCAAAATTTTTATTTATAGTGGCAGCTACAGTTAGAAACTACTGTAGTTTTTTTTTCCTTCTTGCTATATAAATATTTAGTGTTAGAGACTTATATCTATTTATTTTTTCTGAAAAGATGGGCAACAAGGGTGTACGTGAACAACAATGAGGCTTGCTCCCACGGAAGAAAGGTTGGAGAAAAATAATTTATGGATGCATCCAAACAACAACTTATCAATTGTCAAATTTTTTTGTTTTTCTTAAATTCTACATTAAACTGAAGGGAGAATATAAAGTTTAATAAATGTCTCAAAATAATCCATTGACGATGATAGATTTTCCAAATATTTGTGCTGGGTGTTGTAACTAGCATTTGTTCTACAGGATGTGGGGCTTCCAAGTCAAGTGGCTAGATTTTCCAAGGTATTTTTTTAACAAGTGCATCATTGCATTTAATCTTTGAGGTTGATAAATTTTTCCTAAGGCTTTGATTTATTTGCGAGTATAGAATGTAAGGGAGGAGATGACTTTGAAAAAAAGGAAGTAGCATGTGGAAGAAATAGATGACTTTAAAAGGGAAGAGTTTTAGGGGGTTTATTTTTTTTTCGTAATACGAAATATCCATTATTTGAGAGAACTCAAAAATGGAATTGGTGAGGGTTTTGAAAGGTTTATATGATTTCTTCAAATTCAATATATGTTTTTATAGAATTCTTAAAATTTAAAATATTTTCATGGTAATCATAAATTTATCATCTCTAAAAGAATATCCTTTCATTATGTGAAAAATTTCTCAATTTTCCTCTATATTTCCAGTCCTCCCCTCCAAGGTAGTGAGAATCGAGATCTTAGGCAAGATCAGGGAGATATCACTAGATTGTAATACGGATAGTAAGATCGTCCTCAATATATATATATATATATATTGCATATAGAATCAAACATATGCATATGAATCAACGTAATTTACTTGAAAAAAACTTCAAATAGCATTTAAATTACTAGACAGAAACTGAAATTTAGAATCATAATATTCATAAAACAACTAACACTCAAAACAATAGCAAATGACACCTACAAACATCAAAAAACTCCCAATGCAGCCACCGGACTAGAACAGGAAAACAAACAAGCTTTAAAACATGATAACTTGATCATAATTCTCTCAATCCCCAAACAATTCATGTTGGAGAAGGTCATAATCACTTAAGGGATCATCATTTCCTCCATCTTAAATGTCTTCTCCATTATCTCCATCTTCATTTTCATCTTCCAATTCCTCTTCGCCTAAATATACCTCATCCTCTTCGATTTAATGTTGATTCACTTGTACAAAGTCTCCATCCAAAATTTCAGTGCCACCATCTTTCATTTAAGGTGTTCTTCTCCCTTTCTTTTCCTTGGCCAATCTTGAATTAGCCACGACAAATACAACGCCATTCATCGTTTTTTGCTTCAAACTGTTCCTTCTTTTTGTATGAACATTGAACAATAAATTTATAGAAATTAAGGCAAGCAAGATGAAAACATTTTACAATTTAATTATAAGTTTTTGAATACTTACCATCTTGAATGCGCTCCAGTTTCGTTCACACCTTGAGGAACTGCAAGTCAAGCTTAGAATGCGGAAGGAAAACCTTTGGACGTCTGGATACTAAAAACCAACTAAATCCCACCAATATGCCAGTGTCGATTTTTCAAGTGTTCGATTGGCCAATCTTGTGCCAAAATACTCTAAAGGTTGACCAAACTAACGCATGAAAAATCTACACCGGCAGATTGGTGGGATTCTGTTGGGTTTGAGTATCTAGGGCTCCAAAGGTTGTCCATCCGCATACTAAGTTTGACATGCAGTTCCTCAGGGTGTGAACGAAACTGGAGTGCATTTGAGATGGTAAGACTTAAAAAACTTATAATTAAATTGTGAAAGTAAAATGTTTTCATCTTTTTTGCCTTAATTTCTTTTCATTTATTCTTCATGGTTCATACAAAAAGAAGGAACCGTTTGAAGCACAAAACCACTAATTCAAGATTGGCTAAGAAAAAGAAAGGAAAAACACTTGAAATAGAGTTTGATGACCCTTGGTTTTGATGATGATTGGGTTATGGGTGAAAATGTAGAAGATGGTGGCACTGAAATTTTTTATGAGGACTTTGCTGCAGTGAATCAATATCAAATTGAAGAGGATGAGGATGCCATTCTTGTTCATAATTGGGAAGATGAGCATTATGGAGGCAGAGATGAATATGTAGGCAGATATGTATTGGACGATGAAGAAGATAATAAAATGATGATCCCTTGAGTGATTATGACCTACTCCAACATGAAGTGTTTGGGAATTGAGAGAATTATAATTAAGTTTTCATGTTTTGTTATGGAGTTGTTTCAGTTCTGTTTTGAAGTTTTTTAAGTGTTTTATTTAGCGGCTGCAATGGGAGTTTTTAGATGCTTACAGGTGTTATTTGCTACTGTTTTATGACTTTAAGATGTTTTTAGGTGTAATATGCTACTATTTTGAGTGTTACAACGTTTTATGAATATTATGATCCTAAATTTCAATTTTTGTTAAGTAATTTAAGTGTTATGTATGATTCATATGGATATGTATGAATATATATGCTATATATAAAATTTAAATTTGATAGGATCTTACAATCGGTGTTACAATCCCCCGATTCACAATCTAGTGACCCCTCCCCGATCTTGCGCAGGATCTCGACTCTGACTACCTTGGTTTCTACCATCTAATTAAAAATGAAAGCAAACATGGCATGTTTTATATATAAACCATTTTTGTAAGGTCTTCTAAATAATTGATTATGTCATAAGATAAACTCCATTTAACTCTTCCAAACACCTTCTAAGACAAGAAAATGTCCAAATTCTCTTAAATCTGCACTATACACTAGGGATTCATATAATTCAAATTGTTCGAGCAGACTATTTCAGCAATCTCAAGACAATCAAGAGGCGGGAATGGATTTTTAAATATGATTCAAATTGGTTCCGAGTTCCGCAATCCCAATGATCATCTACATGTTCAAGTAACCGAAATCAAATCTCTGGATGCAGCAGATCCTTGTAATATAAGTCTCACAAGTGCTGGTGAGTGAAATTTGATTTGGATGATACGTCATACATCTTTGGTTACAATGCTTATGCCATTGTCTCTTGTGCTTTAGCTCCTTTGCAGGACTAAAAAGCGCCTTGTTTTTGTAAGACGTGGAGATAAACATATTGATAAAAATGTTATAGGGATTAAAAACAAACTAAAACATGTTAGGAAAGGAGTAATAATGCTTCATAAAATAGTTTTTCATTGTGTTTTATTCATGTAGTTTCCCTTCATAAATGTAATTGACATAAGGTTTTACTGATTACAAGCATGTTGATAGCAGTGCCTGCTTTGAGGTTTGACCGTTGGATGGGGCCAACAATTAAAATGTCACTTCCAAGTTTTAGGTAAATCATTTCACTGACGCATTATATCCACATTCTGCTATTAGTATCTTCACTTATCAAATAATAATAATCATTTTCTTTCAAAATTGCAGTGGCGGCACCGAGTTTAATCCTAACCTCCTGAAGTACTCTTGCCAGATTGCATGCAGGTTTAGTCCCTACTTACAATAACACTATGAACCGATGATGAATTTGGATTGCGTGCAGTCATAATGCTGTGAATTCAAGCAGTCAGCAGCGTCGGTGGCGGTTGGATCAAAATCGGATGATAAGAAAAAACTCGGTATTGAAATCTGGACAATCTGATCTTGATCTATCGATCACTAACGTGGCTGACTACGTGACTGCATGGGATTGTGACTGCACACAATCCAAACATTGCATACATATTTGTAAATGGTGCGGCTGTAACTGCATTCACGAATTGTTGCAATACCTCCAAAACATTCATATTGCGGCCAGGGTTTTAAATAAAACCCAGTGCTTCTGACTTGTGCGGTGGCACAACAGATTTTATTATTACTGAAATTGCAATGTAACTGCGATTGAGGCCACATTGGCCGCATGTGATCACGATTCTCTGCACTGCCATGGATTGTCACATGACCGTTATTTAAAATTCTGATTATGTCCACCATATAGGTTCGACTACAGATTCGAACCACAATTTAAACTAATTCAATATTGCATAGAATACTATTCACATTATGTGTTATTTGACATGTTAAAATAGGGTGCAAGCAGTGAAGCCTTTGAAGGTTTCAAGAACATTCCCTTTAACAAATATTGATGACAAAGATCAACAATCTTTACAAGACTATGGAGGCGGTATCCATATGACTAAAGATCATGAAAAACAAAACTTAAGCACCTATGTGATGTTATCAAAACCTATATTAGCACTCAAGTTTAATCAAATGAAGATGCAGGTAGAAGCTCCTATTGTTCTTTATCAGTGCTCAAATTCTTTAGAACCTACTACTGTAAGCTCTATTCCATAAAGTCTGTTGTTTTAAAATAACAGAAATGATCATTTGATTTTGTTTTGATGTAGTAAGCCTTCTTGCTTATGAATGTAATTCTTCAGAAATAAATGGAAAATGTTGTGAATTTTGGGAACTTTGATTGTGAATTACTTCCTCCGGTGCTATTTATAAAAATAATTTGGGTTAACAAAAGTTAATGTATCTGACTCAATTTTTTAACTAGATATGTCAACTTTTGTTGACTCAAATTTTTCTTATAAATAAGAGCTTAGGGAGTACATTATAAATGTGAAAAGGTTCAAGCAATCACATTGATGTTAACAGATTCGAATTGGATGCATGTATGATGCAACAAACTTGACTTTCTTTATCAACCAAAAATCAACGTGAGAGTGACCAATTTGTTTTTTTTAAATTATTATTTGACTATTTTGGTTTCATATTTCCTTACTTTTCTTCACGATAATTTTGTACTGAGGAATGTTTTCCCCACAATCACGTCCACCACATTCTTACCAAACCAATTTAAAATTCTAGAATGTCACAATCATAATCTTACACGTTTATCACCCTACAGATTATATTTTTCTTAACACGGTTTTATGAGAAAGGAAGTCTTGAAATATGACGTTCTACATACATATTAGTGATGTTTGACCAAAGATTGTTTAGTTGCGAACTTGCAGATATAAAGTTGATTTGATAGTTGACATGAGAAAGTTAAGGAGCAAAGTGATATAGAAATCGATGGTTCTATTTCCGGTCTCAACATAATAGTAACAACATTAATATTGGCCACTTCAAAAAACAGTTGAAAATTGAACTCAAATACTCTCCCCCGTCCCAATTGATTTAACTAATTGACTACTTGAATTCAACTATTTAACTTCATGGAAATGGCTGTAAAGTTGATTTGGTGATTGTAGTAGTAAAGAGAATTTAAAAGTGTAACTCACATCATAACATTATAACACATTAATAAACTAATATTTGTCTTTAAAAAAAATCTATATGCGTAAATTAAGATTAAACAAAAAGAGTCCTATCGTCAATCATTGATCACTTAGATTATAAATTATATATTTTATTCTAATATAAAAGTATACCACTCTCTCATTAATCAAAGAAGTCATCATTGTGTAAAAACAAAACATCATTGATTTGAGTTCTATGCTCAACCACTAAATAACACTATAATATATATTGTTGGTTTTTTTATTTTTAAATGAGACGTACAGTTACAACTATACAATTAAATACTACATTGTAGCTAATCGTTCGAGAATAACACATCTATTGTGGTACTAAGACAACTCTTGTGGATAAGAGAAACTAATCTACAAAATGGAAGAAAGAAACTAATTAAATATAAAAAGATGAAAGATAGAAAACTCAGTTGAATTTTCAATCTTATCACAACCAATATACGCTAAAATTATGAGAAGCTATACACACGGATAAAAAATAAGATTACTATTTTGTTTAAAATAATTACAATTTTTTCATCATTATCGGATATTTTAAAATTAAATACTCTAATATAAACACTAATGTTTCTTGTATTTTATGTGGACTTTCACACTATATTTTTTCAAGGCTCACAAGTCTTATGACTTGTGTTTAATCTTAAAACCTCCCCATTTCCTCCAACTTCACTCCATTCTTCCGACATACATACGCACGTTTTCCATTCCAAAAAATAAAAAATAAACTCATTCTGATAAGTTAAGACTGAACAGAAAAAGTTGAATAATTGCATGTTTGATCCCTTATGTTTATTTTAGTTTTTAAGTTGGTCCTGTATGTTTTAAAAATTTCAAGTTGGTCCTTTACGTTTTAAAAGTTTCAAGTTGGTCCAAAACGTTTCTCACGTTGGAATAAATTAGCCCCTTTCGCGACATGATATTGAGTTTAATAAAACCAAAAAAATTAAACAAATGTGTTAAACTGATTTTCTAAATAAGTTAAGGTTTTATCACCCATATTGTCAACCCAAATCTTTTAACGTTAAGTGACGGAAGGGGCTAACTTATTCCAACGTGAGTAACGTTTTGGACCAACTTGAAACTTTTAAAACGTAAGGAACCAACTTGAAACTTTTAAAACATAAGGGACCAACTTAAAAACTAAAATAAACATAAAGGATCAAACATGCAATTAAATCTTTAAATTATAATTCTAGATTTTATTCTAATTACAAAAGTATGCCACCCTCTCATTATTAAACGAGACGTCATTTATTTGACTTGTTTAGTGAGAACAATTTAGAATAGAGTAGAACCATGGAAGAGATCAAGAACTCATCTGGAACTTCTCTTCTGGTACCATCTGTTCAAGAGTTGGCTAAGGAAAAGATTTCAACAGTTCCAGCAAGATATATTCAGTCTCAACAAGATGAATTGGTCATCAATGAAGCTAATAGTATCCTTGAAATTCCAGTTATTGATATGAAGAAATTGCTTTCTTTAGAACATGGGAGTTCAGAATTGTCTAAGCTTCACCTTGCTTGCAAAGATTGGGGATTCTTTCAGGTCTCTTTTCTCTCTTAACATGTCTTTCAATTTCTTAACTATAATCATTATTTCAAACTACGGTTGCCTTGACTTGCAAATTTTTATATTGTGAAAAAATGTTGTTGTTGTAGAGACCTCAAAATTCTCTATATTGTGGCCGAAATTACGGTTTTCAATTGATAGTATAACACTCATGACTATTGGATTTTGATTTCAAGAAATTTAGTTATAAGTGATTTAATTATTTGTTAATGTGTGTTGGTGTAGCTGGTAAATCATGATGTTAGTTCTTCCTTGGTGGAGAAAGTAAAGTTGGAGACTCAAGATTTCTTCAACCTTCCAATGTCAGAGAAGAAAAAGTTTTGGCAAACTCCCCAACATATGGAGGGATTTGGACAAGCATTTGTTGTGAGTGATGAACAAAAGCTTGATTGGGCAGATATTTTCTTTATGACTACCCTTCCTAAACACTCTAGAATGCCTCACTTGTTTCCACAACTTCCTCTTCCTATCAGGTTCTCTCTGGTTATCATAGAATTTGAGTTGAACTTTACTTGATCGTGAAAATATCTTTTTGTAAAGTGAGGATTACACTTATAAGCTTATTCTCTCTGTAGTAATAATGAATGAATAGCAGATGATTCAACCAATTTTAGAAGAGAAATACTTACATGATCACAACCCTAAATAAAAAAAATCTTTGGACGCACACACAAATAAAAAAAATTAAAAGAGGAAATGATTAAGTGATGTGACTAAAGCCTCTAAAAAAAGTGATGTGACTAAATCGTTTATCTCGCTTAAAATAAATTTCTTCATTTTGTTCTTATGTAAGATTTGCTCATTTTTTATATCATTTTAGAATATTTTTGTTTGACCCAACTCATATATAAAACCTACTTGTAAGGTGGAAGTTGCCTCCCACTTATAAAATCATTTTTGGACTATATGTGAGAGACTCTTTAACAATTTACATATTTGAGCGTGGTTACTCGGTCTCTAACTAATTCAATTAATTTTTTTTAAATTATTATTGATGTCGATGTGTCAGTATTGTATACGGTGTTTGTGTTTGTATCGGTGCTTGCTTAGCCTATGTTCTTTGTCATGCAGAGATACTTTTGAGCTTTACTCAACCGAACTAAAAAAGTTATCTATGGTTATTGTTGAATATATGGGAAAAGCTTTGAAAATGGATGAAAAAGAAATGAGGATTTTTTTTGAAGATGGAGTCCAATCAATGAGGATGAACTATTACCCTCCATGTCCACAACCAGAAAAGGTTATTGGCCTAACACCCCATTCAGATGGATCAGCACTCACTATCCTTCTACAACTCAATGATGTAGAAGGGCTCCAAGTAAGGAAAGATGGTATGTGGGTTCCTGTTAAACCCCTGCCTAATGCCTTCATTGTTAACATTGGGGACATTCTTGAGGTAACCCTATGTATCCATTCATTGTTATCAACATTTTTGAGAAAAGAAATGGATTATCTGCAATTAAATAGACCGTAGGAAGATACTCCCTCGATCCTATTTATAAGAGAAAGTTAAATTAGTAAAAGTTGATGTATCTGGACTGAATTTTGAACCAGATACATAAACTTTTGTGGATCCAATTTTCTTTTATAAATATGACCGAAGGTAGTATTAATCATTCGATTTTGATTAGTGTGATTTATACTATTTTTATTAATCATCAGGATTTTGTTGCTAGGTTATAACTAACGGAATATATCGAAGTATTGAGCATCGGGCAATTGTGAACTCTGAAAAAGAAAGAATGTCAATTGCAACATTCTATACTTCAAGACATGATGGAGAGATGGCTCCTGCAAATAGCTTGATCACTGAAGAAACACCAGCACGGTTCAAAAGAATTGGATTAAAAGAATTCTTGAGGAATATGTTTGCTCGTAAACTTGATGGCAAGTCTTTCCTAGATGAACTGAGGATATAGCATCACTAATTCAAGTGATTGGAATTGTTGTACTCTCATATGTCAATGTGAGCTCCGTAACTAATATATCATGAAACACGAACACTTTTTAAATTAGAAGTATGATCGCATTAATATCATACTTCCAACGACAATAAATGATGTCGCTTCTTTTTTATATCATGTACTCGGTTTTTTTATAAGCAAATAATATATTTATGGGACTAGAAATCATTGGATCCAACCACAAATCAGAGAAATTTACAATGTGTTTTCCACCCTTCTCCCCAAATGAACCAACCCACGATAGAAACTTACTGTTTATTTTTAGAGTTTTATTTAATTTTTCTTTTCCCGGATTAGGTTAATGTCCCGCAGTTAGGCTTGTAAAATTTTATATTTTTTTTTGAAAAGTTAGTGTTATTTTTCATTTTTTTATGAAAAAGTTAGTGTTATCTGATGGCTATATGTAACACCTAATTGCGCAATTGGATTTTTAAAGAAATTGTTTCCATAAAAGTCAAAACGATGTAGATAAAGATAAGAATGTTTTGAAAGAAAAAAAACGGTTCTATTGAAATTGTTTGAAACATGTTGCAAGTCCAAATATATTACATCTTTACAAAGAAATTTTAGGTTAGGGGAAACTAAATAAAAGTATTCTTTACATGATTCGGAGAGCTGTTGAGCAATATGGACACTCCTCTAACTTCTCGTGTTTTCATGGAACCGAAAAACACCGGAGCTTGTAAAAGGGCAAAATACCATTTTGGTCATTGGATTTGGATGTGTACATTGCTTTTATAATAGTTCTGACAAAGGAGAAAACACAAAAAAGTCCTTGACTACAATATATGTTGGCCACTTTGGTCCCCAAAGTTAGATTTTGCCGTTAACTCCATAAAAAAGTTGGGTTGACATTTTCTTGGAGATACTTGATCATATTATTTTCTTGGAGATATGTAAGTTCTGAGGTGGCAGCATGAATCAAAATGAAAGAACACTCTTCATCTTTTCCAACAATACCATTAGTCATCGTCAACCAAAATGAAAGAAACACATGTTTGATTCCATCCAACATTCGTCAATCTTCCTCAATTAACCCAAAAAACTATAATAAAGAAAAACAGAAAAATAACTCCTTTTGAAGATTGTCAAGAAAAGGATTCTGACCAATAGCTAGCTTTCCAGCAATACCATCAACGAAATAGTTACTATTTTCCATTATCGAATTCATTTTTCTAAGTCCTTATGAGTGAGCTTCTTAAGGACTTGAACCTTTTAGTAAGAAAGGTCATTTATCGACCACAAGTGGCATTCCTAATTGGCATAACTAACCACTTCTTTGTATATAGAATGAGAATTCCTAACCTATTGATAAATTCTACGCTCTTTATAGAAGGACAGTTTATGACCTATTGTTTGATCCCAACATTTTTAACCCTAGCCATACATCTATATACTTCTTAATTATAAATAATGAAAATCCATAATTTATTGACAAATTATATATTCTTTATAGACGGAATCTATAGGGAACTTCTACGGTACACCCGCAAATTAAGGTGTACCGGTACTCTTACTTCAAAAATCTATAAATTAAGTATCATTTTTATGAAATAAAGAGCTATTTGTTGATATTTATATTTTAGAAAATATCATTTCATAAGAAAAACATCATTTCATTGTTTATAAAAATACTATTATTTTTTTTTCATTTAAATGTAAAAAATAATCAAAATTCTCTATTATGAGTACTAAAAATTCGGAAAAATTAAATTTTATTTCGTCGACGTTTTTGGTAAATAAGATTTAGTTATTATAATTATAGGTTATAGAAAATGATTTTTCTCTTCAAAAAATAACACATTTAACTATTAATTTAATGATTTGGTGTATCAATACACTCAAATTGTTGGGTGTACCATATAATTTGCCGAATCTATATACTTCTTAATTAGAAAGAATGAAAATCCATAATGTATTGACAAATTATATATTCTTTATAGACGGAGAATACGTAACTTAATGTACAAAAGATGCGAGGTGAAGGATTTGACTGGGATGTGAGGTGAACCGACTGCATGTTCGCCAAATTGAGCCTATAAGTATAACACGCAGAAAAAATGTGATAATAACACAATGTGTATATTAAATTTCAAAATAAATATTATAAACGTGGTAAGTTCTCGTTGATAAAAAATTATAAAATAACAGTTATACATGAAACAAGTTATCGCAGTTTTAAAATAACAATTATACACAAGATAATTTGTCGTAAATAAAAAATCTAAACTAACAATTATACAAAGGAGAAGTTGTCCTTAATACAAACAAGAAAATAAAACAATATTACTCATGGGACATGTAATCTCTAATGTTTCAGATTATTGGAAGTGGCACCCCCGATATTGTGGGAGGTTATTCAGTGCATTTAGGATATCAGTTGCTTACTTCTCAGGATTCTTCTTTGTTGGATGCTTCAAAGAACTTTATTTGGCAATCTCAGGTGTTGTTAAAGGTGTCTATTTTAGCTTGCTGTTTGCTTCAGGACAAGTTGCGAACAAAAATCAATTTACTGAATCGTGGCATAATATCTGTTGAGGACACTTCTTGCTTGGCGGGATGTGGACAGGTAGAAACTGCCCAACATCAGTTTCTTCATTGTGACAATTTCGGATCTCTTTGGCAGCAGGTTCGGTTGTGGCAAGGTATTTCAGGTGTCGATCATCAAAGTCTCGGTGCTCATTTCTTCCAATTTACTAATTACTTAGGTGGTTTGAGGGCTCGTCGGTCATTCCTCCAGTTGATTTGGCTCCATTGTGTGGCTAATATGGAAAGAATGTAACAATAGAATATTTAATAATACTTACACTTCCGTTACTGAGCTTGTGGAAAAGGTAAATTTTCATTCTTATTGGTGGTTGAGGGGTAATAATGCTACTTTTGTATATGGTTGTCAGCAGTGGCAGTCGGACCCATTATCTTGTTTGCTTATCGGTTAATGCCTGCTTTTCGTGCTTATTATTATCTGATAGACACTTTGTATTTTGAGCGATCTCTTTAATACGTCTTGTACTGAAGAGACGTCTTTGATAATGTGAATATATACCATTTTTGCTTCTTAAAAAAAAATCACCCACACAACCAGATAATCGTGCATATGAAGATATTATATTGGTAAGCAAAAATATTTGGGGGCCTACCCTTGGGCCAGCTTGCACTAAACAAATTAAAAAATCCTTAAAAGTCACGATAATCATATCTTTCAGATAAAAACAATACTTAAATAACAAAAAATACTAATCATATCTTTCACGTTTATCAATTACAGATTTTATTTTTGAGAATTGAGTTAAGATATAGGGAGTTTGAGGTCTTGAGCTCAAATTCATATAAAGAAGAAAAAAATATCTAACGACTAAAAATACAAATTATATCTTTTAGGTTTATTAACTACGGATTTTATTTTTGGAGAATTGAGCCAAGAGTTAGGGAGTTTGAGGTCTTAAGCTCAAATTTAGATAAAGGAAGAAAAAAACACTTTACTAACATTGACAATTTGAAAAGAAAAAAAAAATTGTTTTAAGCCAGCTCTAAGATCATCCACAACCGAACACCTTAAACTGGGTGTTTAAATGGGTCCCTTACGTCCACATCACTAATTTTACGGCAATACTTAATAAGTACCAGTTTTCTCCAACCCAGCACCTCAAGAGAAATTAATAAATAGATCCCACAAATAATTTTATATCATTACATTTCAACAAAATTTATTTATTTTATTAAGATTTATTAAATGGGACGCGTGAAAAATGAAGAGAGAGATGATGCTTCTATAGTCACCCTTCTCTATATACACTCATATATTATACTCTACAATGAATGTGTCTATTTAATGTGATGTTAAATAAGTGAAGCATCCATCATTATAGATGGTCTAAGGAGAAATAGAGCCTTAGTGATACAAAATTCGGTATGCCGTGAATAAAGTCTAACCAAACATTATTTTAGTAGAAGATCAAACTTAAATACTCTCCACTAATTTAATTTAATTTATTTATCGTTTGATTTGGTGATTGAAGTTAATGATAGTCATAAATGCATTGAAAGTTATATGCACACCGACAAAATAACACTGATAAACTCACGTTTTCCATTTAAAAAGAAAATAAACTCAACCTGACAAATTAAGATTAAACAAAAAACTTAGTATCCTCTCATCAATCATTGATCATTTAGATTACAATTCTAGATTTTATTCTAATATAAAAGTATACCACCAATGAGACATCATTTTTGTGGCTTATATTTTATTATTTTTTTATCAAATAATTTAATGGCTGGAGTTTACACATTTTAAATGTGGAAAAATGGAGTGTCGGGGATGGAGAGGATAAAAAGTATACCACCCTCTCATTAGTTAAATGTGTCATCATTTAAGTGGCTTATTTATTAAGAACAATTCAGAATAGAGAGTAGAACCATGGAAGAGATAAAAAACCCCTCAGGAACTTCTCTTCTGGTACCATCGGTTCAAGAGTTGGCCAAGGACAAGATTTCAACAATTCCACCAAGATATATTCAGTCTCAACATGAAGAATTGGTCATCAATGAAGCTAATAGTATACTTGAAATTCCAGTTATTGATATGAAGAAATTGCTTTCTTTAGAATATGGGAGTTCAGAATTGTCTAAGCTTCACCTTGCTTGCAAAGATTGGGGATTCTTCCAGGTCTCTTTTCTCTCTTAGAATATTTTTCAATTTCACAATCAGAACTTATAAGTACGCTTAAATATTCTTTTACTCTATAAATATATCATTTTTTTGTTTAGTCACAATTATTTATTTTGTGTTTACCACCTTTTGTTTCTATCTATTATAAGGACCGATTTGAATATAAAATAATTTTGCAGAGACTAAACAAAATAACAAAACTATAAAAATAAAATGTGATATATTTACAAAATCCAAAGATTACATGGACTTAAAACCAACACTTTTGATTTTTGCATGAATCATTTATATATTTAAGCCTTAAAAGTATTGCATAACACTCATAACTCTTGGATTTTGGATTATAGAAATGTAGTAGTAGTTATGGATTGATTTAATTATTGTTAATTTTTACTTTTTTTTTGGGTATTGTTGTAGCTTGTAAATCATGATGTTAGTTCTTCCTTGTTGGAGAAAATAAAGAAGGAAATTATGGATTTTTTCAACCTTCCAATGTCGGAGAAGCAAAAGTTTTGGCAAACTCCCCAACATATGGAGGGATTTGGACAAGCATTTGTTTTAAGTGAAGAACAAAAGCTTGATTGGGCAGATCTTTTCTTTATGACAACCCTTCCTAAACACTTGAGAATGCCATACTTGTTTCCACAACTTCCTCTTCCTTTGAGGTTTATTTTCTTTCTCTCTTGTGTGTCCCATTTTGCATATATAGCAATTTCTCAAAGAAGTTATGTGTTATAAAGAAACAATAAACACAAAATGAACACACAAGATGTTTTGCAACAAACAATTTTACTCTTGTAGAGCAGCTCCAGTTCCTTTGTATTATCATAGGGACAAATCCAAGTGTATATAGTTGGGAGCAACTAACTCCACTACCTTACTTAATTCATTAATTATTGTTGAATAATATTATTTAATCTTGCTGAAAATTAGGGTTGTTCCTACAAAATTTAGATTAGATAATTTTATTTGTGGAAAATTAAATACCCAACAATATGAAACATAAATTGTTGAATGAATGTTTGCTCTCATACCCAAAAAAATTTATATTTAAGGGTTAATCTTTATTTCAGTCCCAATAATATAAAGCAAATTTAATTTTGATCTCTATAGAAGTAAAAGTTTAGATTTTATGCCTGTAATATTAGAGTTTTCACCTTTGATCTCTCATCTAACCTTGCCTCGTGTGAATGTGTTGATGTGGTATGCTAGGTTGAATTATATAATTATAATATGCATATTTTAATTTCATGTGGCATTTAAATTTTACTAACTTTAAATAAAAGTTTAATTTTAATAATTTGATGTTGATTGTAATATTAGATATTTCTGTTCATTTATTTAATGTAAGTTTAATTTTTATATTATTTTAGCAAAATTTAAATACCACATGGATTTAAAATATAAATATAATAATGATATAATCAACTCAGTGTGGCATGTCAACAAATTCATATGAGCAAAGTTTTTTTTGAAGAGGAAAAATAAAAATAAATTAAATATAGCACAAAAAATGTTAAGATTGAATGAAAAAAAACACAACAACATTACCATCCCAACAAAACAAGAATTAAAATTTAAGAGTAACAACACATAATATCGAAACGGTTGAGTACCTTATTGATAGAAATTGTTGGAGAAACATTATTTTATTTTTAATCCCAGACCAAATCAAAAACATCACCAAATCAACAAGAAGATTTTTAAAACTGCTTTGATAGAATTGTTGTAATATAAATATGAGCAAATTAAATGAATGACCAAAAGTGAAGCATTACATGGATAAAATCTAAACTTTTATCTTTATGGAGACCAAATTCAGATTAAGTCAACATTATATGGACCAAAATCAAAATAAACCCTAAATTAACTATTATATATATATATATATATATATATATTATTACTAACTATTATGAGTTCTAAAATAGTTTCAAAATAATCAAAATTCCCTATTATGAGTTCTAAAAATTCAGAAAAATTAAATTTTATTTCGTCGACGTTTTTGGTAAATAAGATTTCATTATTATAATCATAGGTGATAGAAAAAAATTTTCTCTTCAAAAAATAACACGTTTAACTATTAATTTATTGATTTAGTGTACCAATACATTCAAATCTTTAAGTGTACCATAGAATTTGCCTTAAAATTGATGTTATATCATTTAATTTCATTCCACCGATCTTTTTTTTTTGAAGTATTCATTCCACCGATCTATTACACCATATATTGCTAATTCAAATAAATCCTTTGGTTATAAAATGAGATAACTTTTGTATTCTCCAATTCTTTTATTAATTAGTAATAGTTTATTAATTTATCATTTAAGCATTAATATTTTAATTTAATAAATACTTAACATACACGACATACCCATATTAATCAAAATTTCTAAATTTGTCTCTAATTATCGGTGAAAGATTAAGGTGTACAATATACAACTTATATTTAAATACTATTTTCAGTTAGCTATGAATCATATTCAACATGTTGATTGCTCTTTTATCATGCAGAAACACTCTCGAATTATACTCACAAGAAATTAAAAATCTAGCCATGGTTATTCTTGGTCATATTGAAAAAGCTTTGAAGATGGAGGAAATGGAAATAAGAGAATTATTTGAAGATGGGATACAAATGATGAGGGCGAACTATTACCCGCCTTGTCCTCAACCAGAGAAGGTTATTGGTCTCACAAATCATTCAGACCCTGTAGGTCTCACTATCCTCTTACAACTCAATGAAGTAGAAGGGCTACAAATAAGGAAAGGTAGCATGTGGGTTCCTGTTAAACCCCTTTCTAGTGCCTTCATTGTCAACATTGGTGACATGCTAGAGGTAAAAAAAAAAAATTTTGTTTTAGGGTTAATACGATATGAAAATTCTATTCACCTATCAAATTGCCTTATAATTTAAGATAAGTGTACTTCAACTTAGAGCATGCATGTTGAACAAATACATACCATCAATTCAGGCCCAGTGATGACAATGTCATGCAGGCAAGCAAAAAAATCATGACAAATATACCATTCTTTCGTTTCTTACCATCGTCCACCACCTCGTTAGCAATATCAATACAATCTAAAACCTATCGACCTTTCACAAAAGCTGACTAAGCATCAGAGATAACACTCCCAATGTCCGACTTTAGTCTATTAGCCAAAACCTTAAGCGAATTCATATACATACGACCAATTAAGGATATGGGACGAAAATCAGATGGTAAACTATATTAATGGCTTTATATGGGAAACCAAGTTAATGAGATAGACTAAGAGCTATGGCAAGGACATAAACTCTGCATCAATTTACCTATAAACAAATTTAAGTAGAGATAAATTATATATGATTACTAAGCTGAATAAATCTATAAATAATTATATGTCAACAATTCTTCCATGTCAGGACTTTCAAAGAACCATGGAATTTAAAACTTATAATTTCCCCTCTTTCTCTCTCTCTCTTATATATTCACACACACACACCTATATATATATATATTGTATACTTCACACTTGTTTTTAATACTTAATTTTTCCTTTTTTTCTTCTTCATAATGGTCTACATTGAAGATTATAACCAATGGGATATATCGAAGTATTGAACACCGAGCAATAGTGAACTCGGAAAAGGAAAGACTTTCAATTGCTACGTTCTACAGTCCGAGACATGGAAGTATTGTAGGTCCTGTAAAGAGCTTAGTTACTGAACAAACACCAGCTCGGTTCAAAAAAGTTGGAGTAGAGGAGTACTTCACCAACTTATTTGCTCGTAAACTTGAGGGAAAATCATACATTGATGTCATGAGAATAGAGCATGACGATTTAACTTGATGAATTATAGGGAATAAACACAAACATATAGCTTTCATGTATGTCCACGATAAAATAAGAGAGTTGTATGCCCAAAGATGATTAACTCTCATCCTATTGTTTGTATGATATGCATCTAATTATATAAGTTTTTTTAAAGCAAATATTATATTAGGATATTATAATAATATCATGATATAAATGTTTTTTTGTTGTTGTTGAAAGGTGATATAAATGTTAAAATTAAATTATCTAAGTGAAAAATGATACTTCTATTTCAATGTCATCCATGATAAACTCCTCAAGAGCATTTTCATACTTGTCTAGAGATTTATCAAATTTCTTCTGAGTATTTAAAAGTTCCAAAATTTCATTTCTCATCAAGAGATTTTGATTTTATATACTTAGTTTCTCAGATTCCTCTGTCACCAAATCAAATTGCCTTTTTAAAATTTATAGGCTTTTTTATTTGTTGAGAAAGCGGCTTAAAAGCTCTTTTATGGCATTGACCATCTCTTCACCTGTCAGTTCAGAAAATACCTCATCATAATCATCAGAATCTACTTCAGAATCTGCATTGAAAGTTGTTGTAGCCATCAAAGCCATATTTGCTTCTTCATCATCTTTTTCAGATTCTAACTCAATGTCAAGTTCATCCCATGTTGCCATGAGACACTTCTTGAATTTTCTCTTGAAATTTTCTTTCTTAGAGCTTCCTTTCTTTGACTTGTCCTTCTGCAACTCTAGATAGTCAGCTATAAAGTGACCAAGTTACTTGCAGTTGAAGCATCCTTTTTGGACATCATTTTTGTCCTTGGAACTTGATCCTCATGACCACTACAAGAAAAGATGCAATTAGCTAGGGAATTATGCCAGAAGCAAGAACTCCTTGCAAATTTACCAGGAGCAATGCCAGGGATGCCCCTGGCAAAATGACTTTAGAAAAGGTGGGACCCGATTCTCATACTTTAATATTTCACTTTCCCTCTTCTCTGTTTTTAGTGAAAGTATCCCTCCCTTTTCTTCCTTCATTTTTTCTTGAATAATTCTTTATTATTATTTTTACTCTAAATTTTTCACAAACCTTCCAAATTGCAAATTGACAATTCCCCCCCCCCC
>Ga0228710_1002325_pt1 | contig 29892 bp, 9 predicted proteins | sample MedpolnodulmetaG_FD_177995 | JGI IMG/M metagenome (GOLD analysis project Ga0228710, IMG submission 177995) | Root nodule microbial communities from Medicago polymorpha collected in Santa Monica, California, United States - pink nodules | ecosystem: Host-associated > Plants > Roots > Nodule...
AGAGCCATATAAGAAAAGATTCTTTTTTTAGATTCATTGAGTAGTTAATGTATCTAGTCTACATTGTTTATTTTTTGATATTGAATGGTGCATATGTTTATTTTTTGAACTACGGTGAGGTGAGGTTGACAAAATCAAGATATCAGTTTGATTTTTTGTAAAAATCAGAATGACTTTGGGATTTTGTCTAACTCATTGTCAAAACAAATATGAACTTACAGAAAATATTATATATCGTCGTAATCATGAATGAATAATGTAGCAAATAATTAAAGATTCTCTTGTAGAAGCTGATGGAAAATGTTAACCTGTTTGTTGTTGTGCATGAGCTAAAACTGTAACACCAAACCAAAAAACCAGAAGCAGAATGAATCCAATTGAATTTGCCATCACTGAACCAAGAATAAGAGGAGCCTTGTGAAATTCTATAATGATGTTACAAACTTGAATGCAAGTTGGAAACAAATTTTTTTTTAGAAGAAACAACCTACCTAACACATCAAATTGTCGCATAGAAAAATAACACTATGAAAGCAATTTAATAATTGAAGGATTTCTAAGTGCATGTACACAGTCAACATGTTTGGTTACGGTTGGTCTTTTAGTCAATAGTCAAATGAGTTTTTTTAGTGGAATAGTCAAATGAGTTACTATGTCATAAAAACTATGGATATCCTTTTTGGTGTGAACAAATATTTAAGTGTGATATATGACTACAATAAATGATAAAACTTTTACTAAAAATATTTACTATTGTTGCATTTTCTTCATTTAAAAAATGTTAATAACTATCCTCGTGAACTTATCTCAGTTGTTAAAAATATTGCATATGATATGCAGGAGTTGAGTTCGAACCCTGGATACTTCACTTCTCCACAATTAAATTGTATGATACTTGACAAAAAAAAATTAATAACTAAATATCATTTAGGAAAAGTCTCGCCAAAATAACATTTAAAATAATAGTTTGTTTTTACAGGAGAAAATAATAGAGTTTTTTACTGCGAATATAATAATGAATGTTATTTCTTATGGAAAAATATAGAAAATAAACATAATAACATTTCCTTCAAAAAAAAAACATAATAACAATGGAATATATCTTTTAATAAAATAATTTTTTAAATTATCAAAAATAGTTAGTGAAGAAAACACATGGACCGTAATGTATTATAGAAGTCTCCAAATAATTAACATCATTAGTAACTCACCAACTCAGAAAATTAAATCCCCTAAAAAAACTCAGAAAAATAAATATAAGAAACATGTGGTGGTACAAAGGTGATTGAAACAAGGATTTGATTTCATTAAATTAAATGTGAAGACAAAGTATAAGAAGTCGAACACGAAAAAGGGACGTAAATAATTGGATTAATGGAACCTTATATTACGTAGAATTCATTTGTTTATAGGGTTTAGAACGGTGGTACCTTGAGCTCTTCACCAAAATAAAAATGGTGCCTAGAGCTATTATTTAATCACAAATGAGATAGAGTTGAAACCATTAAAGTTATATTTCCGTCAAGGAGTAGAAAGTAAAAGTTTGGTGATGAATTATCTCACCATAAGACTCACCATTAATTCATTTATGTTAATTTATTGATGTATGACTTTTTTTGGGAGGCTATTCATGTATGAAGAAACATCATCAATATGTAGAAAATTGCCCTTCTTCCAACAAAAAACGCTCACTCTCATACAAACTGATTAAAATACTCAAACTAACCAAAATACCTTCGCATAAGTGAACTTACGCTCGGTAAGTTGAAATATAACTTATATGAGTTAACTCACACTGGGGTTATAACCTGCATGAGTTAACTCATGTGGGTAGGGAACATGACTTAAGTCACATTGGGTTTAACACCTGGCGCACGGGGGGTATTTTAGTAAGTTTGTATGTGAGTGAGTGTTTTTTGTTAGGAGAAGAGGAATTTTCCAATATGTATTGATACAAACTTTTTGGTGCTGTTATTTGGAAAAAAAATTTGGGAAAATAGGTTATAGCTTTTCATTAATAATCAAAATCGAAATACAAAGAGGTGCAATATTAGAATTTTGAGAACTAACTAAGAAATTGGCCTCTTGAACAAGTGTATGACTGTGAGCGACCTCATTAGAATGTTATTTGGTATTGAAACATCATGTTATTTAAAAAGTACCTAGAGCTGTTATTCAATCACCAATGGATAGAGTTGAAGCCATTAAAGTTATATTTTCTTTTGAGTCTTGTCCATCAAGGATTAGCACGTTAAGAGTTTGATGATGAAGTATCTCACCATATGATATATGGACTTACTGTTATTCATTTTATGTGAAATTATTCATGTATGACTTGGTTTTTGTCTTCCCTCCACAATAATAAGTACTTAGCTTGTTACTTCAAAATGACATCAATTTTTTGAAGCATTAAACGTACACATCCGTTTAGAAGTCAGAATTAACCATTCAATATATATGATTCAACAACTATATGTCAAAGTTTCTTTAAAAAAAAAAACAAAAAAACTATATATCAAATTTGCTTTATGTATCATCCCACCTACGACCAACAATTTTTAAACACTTTATATCTTTTTACCTATGCCCAACTACTTTTATATCATCCTTTGGTTACGTTTAATATGTACATGAGGAAAATAGTCCAAAGGTAGAACTTTTTTTAGATTCATATTAAAAGGTAAGTCTACATTACACAAGTAAAATAATGTTGTATATTATGCATAAATTTGTTTTGCACTATTTTAAATCAATAAATTTTATCATATAATCTCATTTTTAAATTAATAAATTTCAACATATAATCTCATGTGATCTAATAAATAAGGGTGTCTTTAGGGTAAGGCACAATCGTTCTTGCTTGATGGAAACTCTCCAATAATCTTCATGTAACATGACCTCTTAAGATTACACTATTTTTCAAACCTTTATAGGTAAATTTATTGATTTGAATACTCTAAAATAAGTAATTAGTAAACACTATGGACAATACCGACACAAAAATAGGACATCAAACACTAGGACACCAAACACGGACAACGATTTTTACCATTTTTTTTTAATTTCTATTTATTATAGAGGAGCATTTCGGCAAAACAAAATTTAAGTTGTATAATTAACTAATCTTAGGGTTGCATTAAACAAAATGTACCTTGTTAACTACTTTTGAAACATAATTTCATTAACCACTTTAATTATTTCATTAATCACAAAAATGAAAAACATTTCTAAAATTACAATATGTAGATATAGATTCCAAAATTGCTTAATACATACCTTTTTTTTGTTAACAAGACAGTGAAATTGATTAATGACACATCGTTTTGTGTTTTAAAAATTCTCCTCTATAAGAAAATTTTTAAAAAAATAAAATAAGATATTGTTCATTACGGTGTCGTTTTGTTGAATATAAAATGAGGGGAAAACTCATCAAAACCATTTTCCCGCTAAAAGCAGAGAATCGCGTTTCTAGAATCTTCCACCACCGCCGTCGCCGCCGCAATGGTAACCTGCTTCTTCTCTTCCGATCATTTCTCAACCTACGTTTCGATTTTCAACTCTATCGTTTGAATCGCTAACTTCAACTTCTTCACACTTTAGTTTTCTTCAATTTCAACCGATTAAATCGGTTTAACTATGCATTATTTGGATTCACTTCAAAAATTAACCTATTCGCGTTCAGAATCGTTCATAGCTTCTGCAAATTGAGATTTGATTAATGTGTTTTAGTTTAATATAATTTTATTCTGATTAAATCGCATTAATTATGAATTATTTGGATTCACTGCAAAAATTAACTTAATCGAGTGTTTAATCGGTTTATAGTTTCTATTAATTTGATTGATGTGTTTTTGTTTTGATTCAGTCGAAGAAAAGAGGACTTTCATTGGAAGAGAAGCGAGAGAAGATGCTTCAGATCTTTTACGAATCACAAGATTTCTTTCTGGTTAGTTATTTCCATCATCAACGTTTATAAGTTTTGTTATTACTTTTTAGATTAATGTTGTTTTTGTTTAGTTAGGGTCCTGTTTGGTGAGGTTAAATTTGGAACTTATTAGCTTATAGTGTTGTTTAATAAGCAGTTCAAGTAGCGTGTTTGCGTTTGAGCTTATAACTTTTTTTTTTTTTTTGTAAATTATGGTTGTGTTTGTTAAAAATCAACGGATAGCTGATAAGTTAGCTATATGATTGAATCTGGAGTGTTTGGCAAAATTAATAGTTGAACTAGGTTTTAAATATGAAATGACATGAAAAGATATGTTTAGTGTTGTTTTTGTTTAGTTAAGGCTATGATGCACGTACACAAACACTAACACAGAACATGACACTGACACGTTAACATCGATAATAATTTAAAAAATGACATAAGCATGTACAAAAAGAATTTAATCGCATGTGTTAATGTGTGTCGGTGTCGGACACCGAACACCGACCACGGCTTCTATCAGAAGTGTTAGTGATATAGAGGTTGAGACTATTTAGAGGAATGTTGTTTTTTGTTATTTCATCATCAACATTTATGAATTATGTTATTACTTTTTAGATGAATGTTGTTTTTGTTTAGTTAAGGTTCTGTTTGGCGATGTTAAATTTTGAGCTTATATTGGATAGATTATACTCCAATATATAGCACAAAAATTTACCTGTTTAGTAACTTTCTTTTTCTTACGAGCTTATAACATTTTTTTGAGGAGCTGCTTGCTATGTTTGGATAAACAACTTATTTGCAGCTTATTGCACAGCCACATGCGCTTATCATGTATAAGCTGACTTAGGGCCTGTTTGGATTGGCTTATTTGAGCTTATCAACTGACAAAGGTTTTGTGAGACTGTTTGGGATAATTTATGAAAACAGCTTATGACAATTTTCATATGCTCTTTCAAACTTATTTTCATAAGTTCTTCGATCTAGCTTATAAATCCAATTTAGAGCATTTACAAAAAGAATTTAACGTCATTATATCCTTTGCTATAAATATAGCCTATGCAAGCTTATACAGAAGCGCTTATCATGATAAGCACCTGTGCTATAAGTTGCAAATAAGATGTTTATCTAAGCAGGCCCTTAAGCTATTTCTATAGAAATAAATAAAATGAAAATGTTTTTGTATATGTTTATAAGGTTTTTGTTTTTTCATAAGCTATCTTGGAGAAGTTATGAAAATAAGCTGAAAAAAGCTTATGATAAATGTCATAAGCTATTTTTACAAGTCTCATAAAACTTATGTCACTAGATAAGCTCAAATAAGCAATTCAAACAGGCCCTTATCAAAATGCCGTGTTTGAGCTTATAGCTTATTATTTTTTCCATCAATTTTATCCTTATTGGTCTTAATTGAAAAAAATATATATTAATTAAAAAATCATTTATGTCATTTCATATTTATCTACTAGCTCAACTGCTAGTTTTACTACATACTGCCAATTCAATCCGCTAGTTTCTACCAAACAAAGCCTAAATTTTCATATGCTTTATTAGCTGATTTATGACTTTGTTGTTGCTATTGTTGTTTTGCTGATTTTCAGCTTAAGGAGCTTGAGAAGATGGGCCCCAAGAAGGGTGTGATTAGTCAGTCTGTTAAAGATGTTGTCCAAAGTTTGGTGGATGATGACCTTGTTTCAAAAGATAAGATAGGTACTTCGGTAAGTTAACATCTCAATCGCTGATGCTTGTTTATAGTTCTCGTATTAATTGTCTCTGTCTGGACAGTTTAAGTTTATTATAAGATTACTAGTAGAGTGCTTGTTTTGTTTTTCCATGTTACATGTTACGACTTTTGGCCTTGTTTGGATGAACAACTTGATCACTTATAGCATATTGTGTTTTTTGTATAAGTGATTGTGTATAAGTTATTTCTATTATAAGAGATAAAATAAAGTCTAACTGTTTTCTTATAAACTATAAGTTGTTTTATAATGAGCTTGTTGATATAAGCTACAAACCACTTATGGACTTGTCATAAGCCATACTCATAAGCTCTTCCAAACAATCTTGCGGGTGTTTATGCTAGTAGATAAGCTCAAATAGACCAATTTAAATAGGGACAATGCAAAACAAAAAATGCTTAGATTTGCTGGTTGAGTTTTGTCCTCTAATTGATTATTGCTCCTATGTTATCCTCTCAGGTATACTTCTGGAGTCTTCCTAGCTGCGCTGGAAATCAGGTGAACTTCTATAGGAAACGCTGCTAAATTTTGTTAGTGTACCATCTTTATGTTGATATGTTGGTCACTGCTCACTACCCTTCCCCTCTATTGTATCCCAATATAACCTAATTACATCATTGCAACCACGATGTGCAGCTTAGGAATGTACATCAAAAACTTGATTCTGAACTGCAAAACAGTGGTACACGGCATGCCCAACTTGTCGAGCAATGTGAGGCACTAAAGAAGGGGCGTGAGGAATCTGTGAGTTATAATACCTCCTCTACCAGATGCCAATTTTCCCTGCTTTTTTAGGAATCAAATGGCTGGTCATCAATCATCATATATCCTAACATTGCATTTTTTTTCTTTCTAGGATGAAAGAGAAGCGGCCCTAGCAGATTTAAAAGCCATTCAGCTGAAGCATAATGAGTTGAAGGTTGGTTTACTGATGACTTGTTAGTAATGCAGTATGTATGACCTTTATTTCGTGAGTTTTGTAACATTCAAATAATATTTCGTATTTGCAGAATGAGTTAGAAAAATATAGAGACAATGATCCTGCTGCCTTTGAAGCAATGAGTTAAGAAATGTTTCTTTTCCTCCATTTTATCTGTATAGTTATTTGATGATTTAGAATGTTTGTCTGAATACTTTCATTAGGAATCGTGACACTGATGTATTGGTATTAATTTTGGTAGAGGAAGCAATTGAAGTTGCTCATACAGCAGCTAACAGATGGACAGGTGCTATTTTCTATGTTTTCATGTTCATTTTGTCCCCTGTATTGTGTCTAGGAAGGGAGAGAGGGGTGTTATTAGAAATTTCTCATTTTTGTACTATATCATGGTGATGCATATTCTTATCTTTTTGTTGTGGATAAAAAATGGTGCAGACAACATTTTCACTCTGAAGCAATGGTGTTCAAACAACTTCCCTCAGGCTAAGGAACAACTTCAGAGCATGTACCAGGAGGTTGGTCATTTCAGTTTAATGCCTCAATCTGCAATCCCCATGTGTAACTCATAGCTAGTTATTGGCCTTCTTTTGGTTCTGACAGCATCAATGGAATGATATAATTTTTGAATGACCTTTAATTGAATGATATAACTTGAGTAAATCAGTATTTTAGTCTTCCAAATCGTAAGCATTGATCTATTAGTTCTTGAAATTTGCAAAATAGTAGTTTAGTCATTTAAGTTGAACAACGTCGGTAGATTAGTCCTATTTCAAAATTTAATAATTTTATGCTTATCTTGATGTTGCGGGTGACTATTGAAGTCGATATACATGTATTTCATTGGTTTTGATAGATGTTTATGAATGAGATATTTTGATGGAGGGACTAAATTGATTGAGGCTCTTTAATTTAAGGGACCAATTTTCTATATCATAAATTTGAGGGATTAAATTGACCGACCGTTACAATTTCGAGGACCAAAATGCTTATTTACTCGAGACAATTTGGTTATATTATCAATCTTACCACATTACATATCCTTTTATTAATCTTACCTAAAGCATAGCTATCTGGGATATCAGTCAAATTATCTATTCTCCTATATCTTTGTTTCTTATGTCAATCATGTTTCTCACACCGTGTCATCATGCAGATTGGTATAACAGATGAATTTGACTATTTGGAGATGGCACCTCTTCCATCCAAAGCAGTAGCTGATTAAATATTGCATGGCCTGTCCGAAAACCCAGTCCCCTTGTTGCCATGCTTCTCTCAAACACTGACACTGAAAATGTTAACTTGAATATTGCCATTGAAACCCTCTTTTGTAGAGAAATGACTTGTATTTTTCTCTCTTGCTGTCTTAATCTGGATTAGGTTTTGAGAATATGTATATATTAAGATGATCTTTTCTGCATTTTTATTTGCTTACTTACTATTTGATTAAGGTAGGTATTACTGGCTGTACAGCATAATTCAGTGAATTTTTTTATGGTAAGAAAAACAAAAGTTTTTGTGGTTTATTACTATGTAGCAGTGTAGGATTAGTTAAGCAACAGGTTGTCCATAGTGGATGTAGCTAGTTCAAAGTGAATCTGCTAATTGGTAGCTAATAATATGTAGCTGTTATAACTTATAACAAGAATTGGTTCAAACGTAACCAAATATGAAAAATGTAAATTGGTTCTTGTCCTGCTGGAAAATAAGCACACATTTTCAAACTGTACTCCTCATAAAATCATACACCCTTTTCGTTGCATTCTCTCACACTTTAGCTCTTTGGAGCACCCACATCCATGTCACCCAATTGGGTGATATAAATGGATATCATTCAATATATTATATTATTTCACAGTTCTCAATTATTTATATATCACTTAACTACATTTTTAAAATATTCATACCCTCATTCCAAAACTAGGAAATGGGTTCTACTAATTTCACAATATACTCCAAATGGGTTCTACTTACATCCCTACCACTCGTCCAAAACTTTTGAAAAAAATTAAAACACAGTGAAAGACATTGTTGTTGTAGTTGGAACCATGGTTAAGCAAAGCTACGGAATAATAATCAAATATTCATCTCTCTCCAACAAGAGTTGCCGCAGGTGAACTCAAACTTGCAAAATCACCCACCGATATTTATGCTCTTGGTAAGGGAAGCATTATAACTCACAGATTCCTCACACCCTTATTTACTCGATACAACTTGGTGAAATTATCAATCTTACAACAATACATATCCTTTTCTAAATCTTATCAGCTAAAACAAAGCTATCTGTGATATTAGTCAAGTTATCTACTCTCGTATGTCTTTGTTCTTATGTCAGTCATGTGTCTTACACTTTGTCTCCATGCAGATTGGTATAACAGACGAGTTTGACTATTTGGAGATGGCACCTCTTCCATCCTAAGCAGTAGCTTATTAGATATTATTTGGTCTATCTGAAGGCTCAATCTCCTGGTTTCAAAGCGACAGCTAAAATGTTATAAATCAAATACATTAATTATTCAATGAATCTAAAAAAAAAAATTGCTTGCATATGAGACCAAAGAGAGTACTTGAGTATTGCCAATGACATCCTCTTTTGTAGAGAAATGACTTGTATTTTTCTATATTGTTGTCTGAATCAGGATTAGGTTTTGAGAATATGTTTGTATTAAGATTATCTTTTTCCGCCTCTTTATGCATTCACTATTTTGACTAAGGTAAGCATTACTGGCTGTGCAGGATCATAATTCATAAAGTTATACTGTTTTATACTCTTTATTTGCTTACTACTTCAACTAAGGTAGGTATTATTTGCTTACAAACTCACCTAAATTTGTGGTATATGGTATTAACTGCTAATTATAGTTTGTTTAGGATTAGTTATGAAATAGGTAGTCCATAGTGAAACATAATATCATGTAGCTAAATCAAATTGAATCTACCAATCGGTAGCTAAATAATGTGTGGCTATTAGAACAACAAATTTTCAATTTCATTTCAGCAAGTAGAGCAAAAATATCTTTCAAACTTAGTTCTTGTTTTGCTTTACACTAAACACATATGGATGTTCAAATAATACTACTCTTTTTTTCGAAACGTGTTTTCTTTATATTTTCTATTTCTGCTCCTAAAAAATCCAACACCCTTTTCGTTTCATTCTCTTACAACAACACCAATTTCGTTTCATTCTTACACTTTAGCTCTTGAATTTTGTCTTGAAAATTTGAAATTTCTGTCACTAAACAAATTAGGGACGGAAAGTAGAGACAAATTTGGCTATGTGGTTGATTTCTTCATCGCAAGCCGTCAACAAAAGCACAAAAGATAAGTAGTTATGCAGAGGAAAGATGGTAAAAACGAAACCAACTCCAAATTATAATTATTCATGAAACTCTAACAAGGTGTTCTAGATTTTGGTGAAGACACATTTGAAAACAACCGATATTTATGCTCTAAGTATCCATGAGAATTTGATGTTTTCTTTTAGTGTAATTACCCTCTAACATTATTTTGATATCTTCTGTTGTGTAAGACAAATGCTAATATTGGATACAGGACGAGTCGGACCCAACAATGTATTGTGTCATCATTGGTGTTATTCCACGATGTCCACCATAATAATAGACTAAGATATCTCTAACATTTGACAAGGTAATCAAGTGTCAAACAATTATTTGATTGTGACAAAGGAAGTAGGTGACTCATGATTATTTTTTGTTATCTCGTATCATATGAATGTTTTATGGAAGAAAAACTTACGGTCGTTGATCATTCATTTTTGTGCCCTTTTACAATACTCATGAAAATTGTAAGAGAATGTAAAAATATTTAACCAGCAACTTAAACTTTCTTCGAAATATACATACACATAATATTAATACAACACCGCCTTCTATTCGTTAGACCATAATTAAAGAATTATTTGACTTAATTGCATTGTAAAAAGTTGGAAATACGTTAGTTTTCTACTATAGCGGACACGGTGGGATGTTCAACACTAATGACAACAAAAATTTCACTGTCTGATTCAAGTCGTCATACATCAAATTAACATTTATCATGTAAAATCTGATTAAAGTAGTAAGGTTGTGGTAATTATTAAAGGGTTTTTCTAACTTGCATAGGAAAGATGCAATAAATGTACCATTTTTTCAATATAAACTATCATATTAAATATTCTTTTCTTGAAAAATGATTCTTTTTCTCTATCATTAATTATTCTATTTTTTTTATAACTTTATACTACAACAATAAAAATTACTTCTAATAACAAATGTAAGGAAAATTATCCATTAATCAAATACAACAACATTTTTTTTAAATAAGGGTGTCTCCAATCACTGCTAGAAAAAGCAAAATTAGCGAGGGAATTTAGTGACGGAAAAAATGAAATTCCTCACAAATTTCTTGGTCGCAAAATTTAGTGACGGAATTAAAGAGGGATTTCACGTTTTCCCTCACTAAATATCCATCACTAATTTTTGTTTTTTTAGTAGTGAATTTTCCAAATGATAAAAAAATAAGCTTTATGACTAAGCGTTGATTTTCTGGGAGTAAGGAAAATACAACAACATTGCTTATAAGGGTGTCATAAAATTCTCTCAAAAAAAAAAAAGGCGTCATCAAATACAGCATTGATCTTCTGGCCAGAATGATTAATATGATAGAGAAAAAGAATCATTTTTCAAGAAAAGAATAATTAATATGATGGTTTATGTTGAAAAAGGTAGTAAATTTATTGTATCTTATCCTATGCAATGTTGCATGGGTTACAAAATCCCATTATTAAATACCGCTAATTAGATTTGTATATATCTATCTATTAAAGTGGTCTTGAAGTAATCTTTTTTGACTATCATGACAAGTGTGGGTGTCTCATTTGCGGTGATGTTACTATATTAGAAGAAAGGAAAGAAGAAGAAAAAATCACACTTACACTACACCTAACCCTAACACATAGATATAAGAAAATAAAAAATCAAGGACAAGTGAGAAAGGGAAAGAAAATGTGTTCGAATGGGTTCCTGGGAAAGATGGTTTAGATGTTGTGTTGTGGGTTCCTTAAAAAAGAGAGTTGAAGTGTGTTTTGGTTTTTTGTATGAAAGATGGTTGTTGGGTAGATAAAAGATATAGAAGATGAATGTGTATGTATGTTAGGTCAGATAATGGTGGAATAGTGTATGGAGAGGAAGAAAATATTTTGCTTTGATTTTGTTGTTCATATTTATACTCAAAAATTATGTTAAAGTAACACAATGTACCAGAAATGCATGTGATGTTTAGAGCTCAATATGGGAAAATCAAAAACCAATTGAAAAAGATAAATTAGTAGGAAACTCAAAATGAAGGATACGTTTGAGTGTGGTTGTTGCTGCCTTTGTCTCTACCTTTTTAAATTTCTTTTTGGCATCTTTTATAAAATTAAACAGAAGAATACACACTATTTTTTTAGATTTTTTAATAATATCTATTACAATATATAAATAGAATACATGATTTTGAGTTAGTTTTTTCTTCGATCAAAAACATCTTTAAACAAATGTTTTCTTAATTTAAGGAAATTAAATTAATATTAAACAAAATGTTATATTATTGGTGTCCTTGAGAAGTAAAATTAATATGTTTTGTTACAATTTAAAATTCTCAAACACTAATACCTATAATTTTACTCAAAATCAAAACTTTAAATAAAACACTTTATAATTTACACATGTTAGTACAATAAATTAAAAAAAAAAATGGATAGACAACTTAGCACTAATTTTCTATAAGAGTGAAGTATCAATTATGTTCATAATTTTCTCACCGGTCAATATAGTCTTGATTAAAAAAATAAATTCAAACTAGTCCATTTATAATGAGGATAAATTAGTATCTAACTCGTTGTATTAGAGGACTAATTTCGATTTATTTTTTACCATTGACTAAATTGGCCTCAAAAAACTATGAGGAACTTAATTGAAAAGAGGATCTAATGTCTAAGCCTAACAAGCTTTTGCTTTATTTTATTTTTGTTGATATTCCTGATAGTTGTTTCAATTTCATAATCGAACAGGAGTTTAACTACAACAATTTTACCAAACATCACTAGAAGGGTTAATTAGTTTTCAAATAGAAATTAAAAACAAAATCCAAATACAAATATATAATGACTTCAAATGATTGAAAGCAATTACAATGTTCAAAGTTGACACAAGTCCCCAACAACAACGTCCACTTGATATAAAGTCATATTGTAGTACTACAATAGTTATAGATTATGAAGACTTGGTAAATTCGAACCGTTTAACTATTTTTAATATTTGAAGTTTTGGGTTTGTAAAAGTTGTTTGCGAATGGTTAAGTTTTGTTAGTTAATTCTCTAATGTTGTCTTTGATCGATTATATTCTCCTAATATTTCAGTTGTAGTTTGACATACCGCTCACCATACATCTCGACGTCTCGTAGATAATAGAGATATATTTTATGCTTTAATTTCTGATGTTTCACTCAGTTAATTTATAGAATAACATTATGTTCTGATAGTGTGTATGATTGTAAACCTAGCTCAATTTCTCGCAACTATCATCTACAAACGCTCCTGCTATTCCATGTCCCTTAGATAAAAATTCTATATCTAGAACTTTTTATTAATCAAAATATCAATTTCGGAATGCACTTCGCGAAAACATTAAGTATGGGAATATAAACATGATAATGAGGAAAAAACTATATAAAACCTTTCGAATCAAGTATTTGCATTAGAATCATAACTAATTAAACCTAATCCCAATACATATGAAGTTTAGTTACACATATTCATGGTAACTTACAACGAAGAGATGAAAGTAGGAAGATATTGCATTAATTAATTGCTTAAATCTCGCAAGTCGAGGAAAGGTTTGCAACATCTACCTTTCTCTTTTCCGTCGCATTTATGATATTGTTCATGCACGATAATATTTGGTGCATGTTTAGTTTGACCATGTGTTAGACAAATTAACGGTAACACTGTAGTTTTGTGAAATTATTATTATTATTATTTTTAAAAAGAAGGTTTTGTGAAGTTTTAAAGCTTAACTTTTGTTAAACTTATAATGATTTACGATTCTTTTAATCCCTCGGCTAATCCAAAAGTGTACTTAAACAAAACATGATGGGATTTGGTTCTCAACTTTAAACTGCCAAGTCCTTATCTTTCATTCAAAATCATTGAGAGTAGTAACTAATGGTATAACAGTTCAAATATTCATGTAATTCTACCCCATTCAAACAGTAGCTTCGGCAATAATACTATCTAAGCAGTACTAATTTATATTAAAATAAAATATTACTCTCTCCGTTCCATTTAAAATGACCCAATTTTAATATATAAAGACAAAATATAACATTTAAGCTGTTGTTGGATTCGTCTCAACGAATATTTTCTAAATACCAAATTTTTATAATTTTTTTAATAGATTATTAAAGATGTTTAAGTTCAAAATTGTGTATTGTCATACTTGACAGAGTCAATTATGTCACATAATATAGGACGAAGGGAGTAATTTAAATTGAGGTGGTCCCAATGATAATCAACTTGGACAGTGTTGTGATACACCAAAAAGTCTTGCATTATTTAAAAATTTAGACTTATAAACATCATTTATAAACAACATTCATATTATTCAACATAATGAAATGTCTTTTACAAATGATATGATTGTGATGATTTATACAACATTTAAAACAGACAATACCTCAAAAACATAATGTTGTGGATTTTAAGTTGAAACATAACACTCCTAGTGTAGGATGGTGCAAGGTTATCCCCAACTAACAAGATGAGACAAAAGGACTCAGTGGACCACATACCTATGGCCAAAGATGAGAGACTATTTAGCCCTCTTAACCTCGTTCTTAATCAATGTGTGATTTATTGGTGTATCTTGACAAACACTCTTAAGTTCAATTGATTGACATTCTTCTTAACGGATTAATTTGCTATTCTATGAATTTGAGAGATAAAATCGACCAACATTTACAATTTCAAGGACCAAAATACTTATTTATCTGAAACAACTTTGTTGTATCGTTAATTTACCACATTTCATGTCCTTTTATTAATCTTACCTGCCAAATGCCAATGACATGTTCTTTTGTAGTGAAATGACTTGCATTTTTCTGTTTCTTTTTCTCTCTTGCTGTCTTAATCAGGATTAGGTTTTGAGGATATGTACATATTAAGATTATCTTGTTTGCCTCTTAATTTGCTTACTATTTTGACTAAGGTAGGTATTACTGATTCTATATAATGATTCAGTGATTTTTTTTATCGTAAGAAAAACAAAAGTTTCTGTGGTTTATTACCTTGGAGCTGCTCATTTGTAGTTTGTTTAGGATTAGTTAAGAAATAGGTAGTCCATAGTGGAACATGATGATATTATGTAACAATTTAGGTTGTGATGCCTGTGTTCCTTATTTATGAAAAGAATATGGATTGGATATAAAAAATTGTCCATTTGAGAGGTAGTACAACCTTGATAAAAATAATACTCCCTCCAATCAAAAATATAACAATTTTTTTTAAGTTCATTAAATAATTTATGTATCTAAATATATAGATTAGATAACATTATGTTTTCGAATACACTATCAACGTAAAATAAATTACTAATGATTTACAAATAATCCCACACCAAATTAAGTGGGTTGAGAACATTTTCATTTAATGAACACTTTCATGTAAGCTTAGATAGATTCATAGAATCAAATATTATTATTTTATCTCTCTTTAAATATAAGTGTTAATTAAATAAAAAGAACTTTGTTCCCTCAAATCAGATTGAGATCCTATGTGTATTTGGGTAGCACTTAAGGTCCGTTTGGATGAAGTTTATTTTGAACTTATGCAAATAAATACGTTTTTATATTAATTTATAAGTTTTTATTAACGAAAATTATATGTTTATAAATTGTTTTTTTCATAAACTACGTTTACAAACTTATGAATAAACAAAAAAAAATTATTTATTTCCATAAACTGTTTTGTGTAAACTCGCAATAAGCTTAATCCAAACGATCCATTAAACATAATGTATAAAGCTTTAATACAGTTGTATACATCAGATAGATTGTGAAGTCCTTGTCTCTCATTCAAAATCATTGATAATTTCAACTAATTATGTAACGAAACGTATTAGTTATTATGTGTGTCCAAGGTAACGAATTAGTTGTATTTGTCCCCACCATATGTAGACCAAGCCAACGATAGCCGTCCAAGGTAACGGTTCAAATATTGACTTTGGTGGGAGCTTTAAAAAAAAAAAAAAACATAGTAGTATTTTAAAGAAGTAATTGTTGTGGTCTCGATGATAACCAATTTGGACAGGGTTGCAATACATCAAAAAGTCTCATTATTTCAAAATTTTAGACTTAAAATAATTCATACACAATATTCATACTCTTCAATCTGACAAAACATATTTTAAAGATGTAAATGTAATGATTTACACAAGACTCAATTCATACTCTTCAATCTGACAAAACATATTTTAAAGAAGTAAATGTCATGATTCACACAAGACTTAAAGTAGACAATACCTAACACAAACCTTAGCGGACATTGGTGCAAGGTTATCCGCAATTAACGAGATAAGACAAAAGCACAATGATGCAACTCGATGTGTCAGATACCTATGCCTAAAGACAACAAACCACTTAGTCCTCTTAACCTCGATTCTTAAGCAACATGCAATTTTTTGGTCGTTGTGACAAATACCATTTTCTTAATAACAAATATTATTTTTTTGAAGGAAACAAATATTAGTTTGTTAGATTAATATTTACTTTTTTTTTATTTAAATTTAGACCTCCAACTCTTTTTCCCTTAACTCAACCACCCTTAAGTTCAATTTCCAATTCATGTATATAAATTTGTTTTGGTCACTATAGTTTAAAAAAAAAGAGTAAAGATTTTGGTCTCTATTTTAAAAATATGCTTCTTGTATCCCCTATTTTCCTTTTTTTCCTTCGAAAATTTGATCTCTTATCTATTTTTAGATAATTTTTGTTGATGTAACCTACTCATTTATTATGTGACAACACTTATTAAGTCACAATGAATCTTAATGCATGTAAGCAAAAAATAAGACCAGGGATTAAAATTCGGGAAAAAAAAAAGTATAATAGAGGATTAAAAATCCAATTTTTAAAATAAGGGACCAAAACTTCATGTCATTCAAAACGGAGAGACGGAAAATGTATTTAAGTTTTTTTTAAAAAATCACTTTTTTTAGTTGATAGACGAAATAATAAAGCCATCTAAATTCACACACAAAAAATGAAGATGTCGGAGTTCGAACCTCGGTTATAACATATAACCTAACAATTTCGACATCTTTATCGATTGAACTGTGATTTATGGGACAATCATCTCTAAATGTGTGTTAATGTGTTATGCATTCTCAAAATATTATTCTATACAATTATCCTAATGAATAACAAAATTCAAACTCAATTGAACAAACAAACGTTACAAACTAGAATGCTTTCAAAAAAATTCATACATTATACAGGTTGTACATATTCGACCAATCAATCATATGGCAGACTGGCAAGTAAGAAAAGAACATTATTCAATAGTTGTAAAATTTCACTACTGTTCTTTATAACGTGCAATTAATCTCATCCCTACACGTGTCCTCCATCAACGGCTAATAACACCTTATTCTCTAACCTACTTCTAAGCCACTCTGGCTTATGTTGTTTTTTTTCCGAGATTCTCTCTCAAACCTAATCATTCTTTTTTCTCACTATAAAACAAAACCCTAACATTAACATTAACATTGTCTTTCATCACTTTCAAATTTGAGCTTGTACTTGTTTGGTTTGTGTTTTTTGTTGTTGCAACAATGGAAGTACTTAGAGTTCAGCTTTTGTTCATGTGCATTTTCTCTCTTGCTTTGGCTTTTGTTGTACCTTCAATCAATGCTCAGATCCCTGCTCCTGCACCTTCTCCCACTAGTGATGGTACAATTCATTTTCCTCTCTCAATTTTTCTATTATTATTTTTTTTTATTTTGAATTTTAATGATGATTGATTAATGGGGATGTTTAAATTTCAAGTGGGTTTGTTTGGATCAAGTAAATTTTCAATTTTTGTCTTGCTTTGATGATGATTAAATCATGGGTGTGATCATATTGCAATTGGGTTTGTTGGGAACAAAGTAAATTTTCAAAAAAAAATTTCTTCTGATTTTATGATGATTAAATCATGGGTGTGTTAAATTTGCAAATTTTTTCTCCTACTTTGATGATGCTGAAATCATTTGGATTTGTTATGAAGAAGTTAATTATCAATTTTTTATGCTAATTAATCGATGGGTTTGTTTAAATTTCAATTGGGTTGATTGGGAACAAGTAAACTTTCAAAATTTTTCCTGCTTTGATGATATGATTATATAATCGATGTGTTTTAGATTTCAATTGGGTTTGTTGGGAACTAGTAAATTTTCATTTTTTTTTCATGCTTTGGTGATGATTAAATCATTGCTTTGTTTAAATCCCAATTTGGTTTGTTTAGATTTCATCAGAATCTGTTTTAGGTGGTCAATTTAGTCCTCTAATGTGTTTTTGCTGTCGATTTAGTCTATAAATTTTGATATATTGATGTACTAAAGTGACAGCATCTTACACATTCATGTATCAAAATGGTTTTTGTCAAAAAAAATGTATCAAAATGGTTGTCTTCTCTTTCATTTTTTTAGGATAATTAGTTGATGGGTAGGTTTAAATTAAAATTAAGTTTGTTGGGAACAAGGTAATTTCTAATTTTTTATGATAGTAATTAGTTAAGGGGTAGGTTTAAATTAAAGTTTGGTTTGTTGGGAACAAGTTAATTTTATGGATGATGATTTATGATGTTATTTGATTTGCAGGGACAACATTGGACCAAGGAATTGCTTGCATACTTATGTTGTTGGCTTTGGTTCTTACTTACATCATTCATTAATTTTTGGAAACCAATGGTGCAGATCTCAATTGCTGGAGTGATTCATCTATTGAAGAACATGCTTTTCTTTTAGTTTCTCTCTTTTTGTACTTATTGTTTCAAATCTATTCTTTTAATGAAATTCTTTTCATACTCCTTTTAGTCTCTTTCTATTTGTTTATAATTAATTATTAATTATGATGGTTGGTTAATTAATTTTATTGCGGAAGATTAATAATAATAGACTCTATTTTTCTAGTGAGTAGTCTCACACCACTCCTCAATGTGATGAGTTGTAGAAACATTGTTAACTATGGCTGAATGCCATGTCTACTTCAAGGTTCAAGCTGGTCATAGCCAACTTTGTTTTACTCTATGCTTTTGACAATTTCATTACATCGGATTTGAATTCCTCTAATAAAAAAAATGATATTAGACATAATGTCAGCGCGAGAATCTCTTGAACGTTGGTGTGTGCGTCACGAACCTAACGGCTAATGTTGGTCCGTAATCAGGACATTTATCAACGTTCTCTGAACGAACCTTGAGGCATGTTGTGACCCTAATGAGGTCTAGGACTCAATTCATCTACATTTTTTATTATAAAAATTGACACCAGGGACAATCTTATCGGTCGGGGAAAAAAGAATGGTTGAGATTGATTTGTTGAATTTACAATGTGATTGCTCACGTGATTGTGGGGATCATCAAGAGCAGGCAATTTGGGTCCAAGTTGCTCATGTTGTTTTTCTTTAGAAAGAAAATGATGTAGAATGTGGTCTCCCACAGACCAACTTGCAATGGTTAACGACAAAACAACTCTTTGAACAAAATATAAAATTAGAGAAATGATATTTAAACAACCATTTTTGACAATTTTTGTGACAATTTTCTCTCTCATACTCACATTACTTTTTTACTTTCTCTCTCTATTGTTTTAGTTTGTGTCAATACCTCATTTCCTTTGTAAAATTTTGGTTATCACAAAAGTTGTCACATATATGGATGTTTAAATAACACAACTAATAAAATTAAGGGTATGATTAAAGCAAAGTTGTGTTTATTTATCTTGTGACATAAACTTTTATTTGTATTTGCTTTGAAGAATTCAATTCAAAGTTATTTTATTACTTACCAAAGAAATCTTCATGATGTACCGGCGTTTAAGTTTAGAGAATAAAGGAAAATTGATTTCTCTTATTATAGAAAAGAAAAAATTTATTCATTTAAAGAGACTCTCCATTTCTTAAAATAAATTGAGGATATCATTTAAAGAAAGAGACACAAAAAATATATAGTAGATTCTACCACTATTAATTTTATTTTTTTTAAGCTTTTTTGTATCTTTATCTTTTTAAATGAAAGAAATAGAGAATATTTTAAATTGTATCTTTATTTTTTCAAATGAAAGAAATAGAGAATATTTTAAATGGAGATGATTCTAACTCTTCTTTACATATTTGTATTGTTTTGAATTTAAAATAGAGGTGCAGAAGTCAATCGACTTCTTGAATTTCATGTTTTTTGAATTACACAGAAACTTTTGTTAAAAAAAAAAAAACCAAATGTGTCGTTCATACGCAATTTTAAAGTAATTGAGATTTACTTAAGAGGTAAATCCCTACGTATAGTTTACGTTAAAGGAAATTTTTAACATGAACTCGGTATCTAGTCTTCCATATTTCTAAATGTAAATAGATTATCTACAGATAAAAAAAAAAATGAAGTTAGGACACTTACTTATTTCAATTGGTTTGCATGATATTTTTTTATTCGTATTTCATTTTTGAACCAATAATCTGGGATATAACAATAACAACCAAGTCTTACACATGCTAGCGTATATAAGGATTTGAGTTTGTTTTAAGGAAACAACTGATGGTTTAAAAAAATGTCCAGTAGAATGTGGTAAATTTCCCTTGGAGCTGGAGGGTACTCTACAATCGCCCTTTTACTTGGTTCAAGTTTGGGTGTGGGAGATGTTCAAAAATTTGTAACCACAACTCATGTTGATCAATAGGTGATAAATTTTGGAGATGTTTGGGTGTGGAGACCATGTATTATTGAGGTGGCAAATGGTTTAGGCTTCGGAAATTGACGTTGTAAGGAGGCCAAATGAAACATGTTCTGAATTATATTGTTAAGAGTTGAGGAAGCTAAAACATTACCAATTTCATTTGCCATAGTTAACTCTAAATAGCATTAAAAGCAAATCTAAATTCACATCAATTACTGTTAAATCTGCGAAACTCTAAAACTGTCATTAGCACACAAGAAACTGGTGGTTCCAGGTCAGAAACTTTCAAGTTATAGGCTGGTTCAAACCTCACGTACGTGGCAATGGCGGTTTTCTTTGTAACAAGCTATTTCCGTCTAATAATTATCATCATACCAAATTATAAATTTCACTCATCACATTTGTCATTCTCTCTTAGCACCAAAACATGAAAAATGAAGTTTTCTGATTGGATAAGTCCAATATGAAGTAATGCTTATGGTTTTATGAATTTGCAGTCCACAAATATTTAGTATTGCTGTGGTAGTCGTCATATACTGTGAGTTATAGGAATTTAACTCAGTGATTTAGGAAACATACTTTTCATTTACATACTTGTTATCAAAAGATAACTTTTTAAGACGCAGTGCATGTCCTATAAATCAACATGTGCTTGAGATATCCACACCAAGTATCAGATAGCCAAATAAATCCACATTCGATACGCACACCTGGGAAAAAAAAAGCGTTCAAACACATCAATGAGAAAAGCAGCAAGAGTTGAATGGGACTTCTATATTCAACTTCTTTTTCAGCTTTTATATACATCTTCGGGTCTGTTCGAAAATTTCACACATACAAAGCCAGAATGAGAGAAGCAGAATTCTCCACATCAAGTCATTAGTTACCAATTACAATATGTTGTGAAAGACACTTATCGTCACGGATAACAAAGCCAGCAAAATTCTGGCTTAAGCTAAGCCAGCCGTGGCAAAACCAAATAGAACAACAATCTAAAATAATTCTGGCTTAGACAAAACATGAAAATTTGACATCAACATATAATTTAACGGACATACAAATGCAACATCAGTTCAGATGAAAGAAACTAATGCATAGATAAATAATAGAAATCTGTCGGTTGTGTCACGGGCGAGAAAAGTTACCCGCTCAAAGTGCCATCTCAGCCTGCAAAGCTGCCAATTCATCTTCCTCAGGAGTCGGCTTTGCAGGAACAGGACGTGCAGATTGCCTCCCAGCTGGGACTTGCACTGTGGGAGCAGGAGCTGTAAATGTTGGCTGAAGAAGCTGTTCTTCCAACTCAGCACTCTCCAATTCTTCAAGTTCTGCTTCTAGTTCGTCCTGAAAAGAACAATAAATTCAGAATACCTCATGGAAATGCATTAACACCAATGTAGCACCAACATTTTAGATTGAACACATGTTCAGTGTCCAACACGTGATACAATGCCGATACATGTGGTTACATTCAATCACTTTCATTTTCTTAAACTATGATCGGTGTCTACGTATTAGTTCTTCGTTGATTAGTACTACTCTGGACTCAATATAAGACAAAATCGAACTAACTTCACCCTGTTTAATGTTATTATTTCAAAATAACCTTCGACGAAATATGTTCCAAAATAAAATTAAATGAAAAGAAAGAGTATTTATTTAGAAAATGCAATTGTTTTTTTGATTACGTCAAAAAAGTAAAATGTGGTTAATCGCTTTTCTTAATCTATGTGATATCAGTTATATTTGCTTATAACTAAGTCTAGAGATAATCAAAAGGTACACATAATCAAATATCCTGTTTTCATTCGACATAACAAATAAATGAACATTTGAGAGAATAACCTCATCGAAATCAGCAGCTGCACCAATTGGAGCAGACAATGCTTCTTGAATCTGCTTCATATTCTCAGTCTGTTCATTTATCTCGTCCATGGTCTTGTCGACATCATCAATATTCCTGTAAAAAGACACAGAACCAAATTCAATTAAATATCTCACAAATCATAATCAACAACTCGATTGTTAAAGACTTAGAATCATATATAATAGCAATACATACGTAGCTTTCTGCATAGCCTTCATAGTAGCTGCTCCTGTTCTTAACGCATCTACCGTTTCCGTAGTGGCTTTAGCACCTTCTAACATTATCATCTATTACAAAAATCACCACCATAAGATGCAAAAGAAGATTAATATTCTAAACCATTGTCTAAACTAATACTGAATACAACTGCATTCACACCTGGTCATGAATACGCAACTGGAAATTTCCAAGCTGCTCAACCTGTTGTTCATATAACCTCTTCCTCTTCAAACATTGAATTGCGGCTGCGTAAAACGAAAATCAAGTCACAAGCCATTAAGTGAAAGTGGTATTATAGAAAACTCTGCGGAACAAGTAGAGGAGTTCAGTTTAGCTAGCAACCTACCCTTTTTGTTCTTTCTTTTGGTGTATTCTTTGGCTTTTTCAACTTCTGCCGCGGCCTTTTTAAGGAGCACATTTTCCTTTTTCTCGAGCATTTCTAGTGTCTGTATAATTTCAAAGGGAAAAATATCCAAATTGTGAAATCCACTTTCTCAATCTCAATTCTTAAATTAATGCTCAAAACGAATAGACAAACAATTCAAGGCTATGACTGTGAGAAGAATTACAGAAATATTTTCTGCCAATATGTGCCCGTAAATTGATAATATATAGATACTAAAGTTTATGCTACTGTAATTTTGTGTGAGTTAAGAAAAAGTTAAAGGGCCTACTTGGATTGTCTTGTTTGAGATTATCTACTGGCATAAGCACTCGTGAGGCTGTTCGGGAGAGCTTATAGAAACAACTTACGCCATGTCCATAAGCTATGTTTTCAGCTTACTCCCATACACTTTTCAGAATAGCTTATGAAAACACCTTATATTATATGAAAACAATTTGACTTTATTTAAACTTTTGTTATATAAATAGCTTATAGCTAAACACTTATATCATAAGTGCTTAACTAAGCTATTTATCCAAAATGGCCTTAAATGGGATATAGGGCAATTGATGTATCTACATATTATTTATTATTATTCAACACTCAGACACAGTTCATAGGTTTAGTGTAATAATAGGTATTAAAGTTGGCATGAAGTTATTCAGCAATAATCATCCAGCAAAATAACAATCAATGATCCTTTGGATTGACTCATTTGAGTTATCTACTGCAATAAACACTTGAGATAAGTCCTGTTTGGATAAATAGCTTATTTCCAGCTTACAGAATTTATGAAAATATGCTGAAAACAGTTAAGTACATGTCATAAGATATTTTCACAAGTTCTCCCAAACACTCACACAAAACTTATATCAGTTCATAAACTCAAATAAGTAAACCCTTGGCCTGCTTGGATTGACTTATTTGAGCTTATCGACTAATGAGCCATTTGTAAGAGCTTATAGAAACAACCTATGACATGTCCCAAAACTATTTACAATTGCATCTCATTTCCATAAGCTCTACGGAATACCTTATGAAACATTTTGACTTTATTTTATCTCTTGTTATACGAATAACTTAAACATAAGCACTTGATTAAGTTGTTTATCTAAACAGGGCATTATATGATAAGCATGTCATAAACTGTTTTCATAAATTCTCTCAAACAGGCTCACAAATCTTATGTTAGTTCATAAGCTCAAATAAGTCAATCCAAACATACCCTGTTAAAGAGAACTGCGGAAACAGTTTATGACATGTCTATCAATTGTATTCAACTTATTTCCATAAACTCTACACAATACCTTATGAAAAACGATTTACCATTTATCCATAAACACTTGGCCTGTTTGAGTCGACTTATATGAGAGTATGACCTATGAGACTGTTCGCAAGAGCTTATAAAAAAAACTTATGACATGTACTCTTCAGCTCATTTCCAAAAGCTCTTCGGGACAATTTATAAAAACAGTTTGATTTATTTTTTGTTATAGAAATAATTTATACATAAGCACTTTTTATTTTATTTTTAAAACTCGGTATCCGACCTAAGGACTAACTAATCCGGGAGGCCAATCTCACCATCCCCTAATAGAGGGCTCAATATAAGAGTTGTTGGCACGTGGAGGATTTGAACTTGAGACCTAGAGAGGAGTGCACTCTCACGTCCCAAGTCTACGCCATCAAGACAATCCTTATTTGATACTTCCTTCCTCCGGTCTCAATTATACTAAATACATTAACCATTGAATGAATCTAAAAAATGAATTATTGCTTATAATTGAGATCAGGGGAGTAAAGGATTATGCTACAAGTACTTAATTAATTCAAGTAAAGATAATTAGGGCCCGTTTAGATTGGCTCATTTTTTATTAGCTTATGCAAATAAATAGACTTTTATGTTCATTCATAAGTTCTGACTAACGAAAATTGTATCTTCATAAACTAACTTGACAAACTTATGAATAATACATAAAATCCTATTTATTTGCATTAGTTGATTTTGCATAAGCTCAAAAATAAGCCAATCAAAACAAACATGGAGTAATTGCGAAACAGAAAGATTATAACTAAATCAAGTAAAACAATTGAATTGATTGATTATAGATATACACATATGAAAATATAAAAAAAAGGGGGTATGAATATGAATAAGAAAAAGTAATACCTCGTTTAATTTGTCTAAAGTAGCAAGAGCATTGCTGGATGTGTCTTGTTTAGGTTTACCGAAAACTCTCGTAAACATGATTATTAATATTGAAACAAAAAATATTGTTGTTTGGATCGTGAAAGATTGGAATAGAAGTTGGGATCTGGCGATCTGGATTGGGTAGGTTGAAGAAAAACCGATGATGATGACGATGTTGAAGAAGAAGATATGGATGTTTGGGTTAGGACAAGATTCCAAGGCGAAGATTGACGAAGATTGAAGGAAGTTGCAAGTGCTACCTTTATTTCCACGTGGCACGCATTATTTTTATAGTATAATGATGGCAGAAGTAAGTATACTGTGGTGTCCAAAGTTCGCATCCTCACCTTGCATATATCATGCATTATCCTTACCAACTGAGCTTAACTGACTAGAACAAAGAATTGCTATTTATTAGAAAGGAAAAGTGCACGAAAAAACAAACAAATTTATCAATGAATTAAAATAAGAGTATAATTGAAAAAAAAAGCTCCAAATTCATTCCATTGATTTGATGTTACCATTATTCTTAAACAACTCTTAAAAAGAAAAGGAGGAAGTAATGATTAACAAATAAAATTATAGTAAGATTATTTAACTTTATAATATACCAAGAAAAAATTGTGTAAAAAAAAATATACCAAGAAAAAATTATGGAGTTAGTGAGACTACTTTTTTTCCTTCTAACCTAATATAATTTGAGTCTTTAACTTCCAATAGACGCCTTAATGTATCTCACAATTTTGATCTTTTGGATCTGTTATGAGATTAATTCCTGAATCGGCAACGTGACAACCACCTTTAGTTTTTAACATCTCTAAAATGAACGAAATTGGGCTGCAACTTGAATTATTTTTTTAGGGGAGAGTCCATTATCAAATCTCTCAATACAAAGTTAGTAGATTCGGCTCACAAACTAACCACAAATATTTTTTACATATTAAAAAAGTATTCAAACTTATGGGAGAAAACCTCCAAAGCTCTACATATGATAATCATTTATTTATTCTAACTATATATAAATTGAAACATTAAAATTAAATTTATGGTGACGCTTTTTTGAGAGGATTTATGGTGACACCTAAAGTTGTTAGTTCATATGAATTCAGTTCACACATCACTCATTCTGCTTCATTTTTTGTGTCCTTTGTTTCTTGATTTCTAAGATTTGTATCATGCTTGTTTATCTGTACCAACCTTGTTTACGTGTTTGTTTAAGTTTCATCACTTTTCTGTTTTGTTTTCTTAGCATTTCTGTTTTAATGTTGTTTGTTCAGTTCTATTATATATAGTTTGGTTCTCATATTTGTATAATGCTTGTTTATGCCGTTTCGCACGGATTTGAGGATCGAAGGAAGAATCATTGTGAGTTTTATTCCTAATGTTTTTGTAAAAAATGAATGAAAAGCCTTTAATTGAGATTTTGATGCTATGAATTGTCTTTAATTGAGTTTTTTGTATTGAATTATGCTGTTAGTTTCCTTACAAGGTTCTCGTCAATGAATTTACAATAACCATAAGTTCATCCCCTATAGATTAATCAAATTCTACTCGATTACTTACTTCTCTATGCATGTATGCATGCTTCTAATAGATTAATCATTTTCCTTGTGATCAATTTCGATACATTGAAATTCATAAACAACTAAGGTGTTGCAGTCCTGGCGAGTGCTTTAGTCGGCATATCAAGTTTAGTGCAAAAGCTATATCTCTCAAGCATAAAACATCCGAGTTAAATTTATTGTGTTTCTTGGATAAATTTATTGTTGGTTATCCTAAACGTGCAAGCTGCAACTTTTTTTTGTCCATAGACAAATTGGAAACAACATTAGAGTTACGAATTTTATCTAACAGGGTTTGATGAACTTCGACAATAGTCTCATCATCCTTTGTCGAATGTGCATATCAAGTAACTTTATTACCAGTTGTTCGTCTTCGTCTATACTATATATGATGTCAGCTTAGTTGACAAGATATTAGCAACAACATTTTCTTTGACATTCAAATAGATAGATCATATGAGAGGGTTGATTAACAATAATATTTATGTATATTGAATTAGACAAGTTGGTATGAGAGGCATACCAACTCATTATTTTATTAGATAAAATCAATTTAAATTCTTCACTTCGAAAATAGGTCAACATAAAATAGTGTGACCTACATAAATTTCATAAATAAAAGAGGTAAAACCAATATTATATTTAGAGTTAAATAAGTTTTTTGTCTTTATAAATATATCAAATTTGTTTTTAGTCCTTCTAAATAATTTCTTCAAACCATGGCCTTTTAAAGAGTTTCAACAAGCATTAAAAGTAAGCTAGCTCTAAAAGACTTTTTCTGAGTATCTTTCGCTGCAAGGAAGTAAGCTAGCTCTCTGCTGACAATGTTTGAAACAATTCTCCAAAACTAAAACAAAAAAAAAGGATTTTTGAAAGAAAAAGTTATGCAATTCATGTAAAAACAACGCGCCTAGTCGGAGTTAGCAACAATGAAAGAAAGAAATTATGATAAAGAATGACTGTAAAATCAATAACTGAAAAATAAAAAAATGGGTTGCCTCCCATTCAATGTTTGTTTAGTGTCTCGAGTTTGACGCATGTGTCTAAATTGAGCTTGGAAATCCTCAATACAAACAATTCTATAGACTGCACAATGCAGATTATATGTTCCTAATAGCATAATTTTCAGCTTTCAGTGATTGATTACCCCATAATCTTACTTTAAATACTGCAACGGTTATGCCATGTCTCCTAAACTTATATTTGGTAGCTTATTGTGTTGAATTCCTTAAACGTGCATTTCATTTCAACAGCTAAACTTTTTTTATGTTGTCATATAGTCAATTGTTCATTGCCTTAACAATGTTTTGGAATGGTTGAAAATTCTCTATTCATTTTATTCTGAGCTCACATGGTTATGAAAGAGACGTTGTGAATTGCCAGCACATCAAAATAGAATCGTTTGAAGTTTTGATCAATCACCAATGATCTTTTCCCTGATATGGTTATTGTCCTATGAAGGATCAATTTCCATGGATACAAATATTAAGTTTGAAAGAATCATTGGCGCCATTTATGGATAAAGTACTTCACGTTTTCACCACCATGTTTACTCCAAGATCACATGGTCAACCTCATACGTGGAAGAGCAATGGCTAGTATCGTTGTCAAATTATTTGAGTAAATTTATTTAAGAATTAATAAATACTTTGGAGTAAACTATCATTTTTTGTGTCGAACGTGTGATGTGTTGTCATTATAGTCTTTGAATGTATCAAAATTATAAAAAAATAAATCTAAAATGTATCTTTAGTTAGTTCATTTAACCTCAAATATGTTTTTTTAAGTCACTTTAGTCCTCAAATGTGTTTTTCGTTAGTTACCTCAGTCTATAAAATTACAAAGTGACACTTGGAGATATGATTCTTCCAAACCTAAAGGCGTGGTTGAGGGTGGTGGACGTTGAACAATATCTCCACGGAGGGAGTGGCGTATAAATTACCAAATACTTTGTTGATCAAGTTAGAAAGTGTCGGGAATGTGAGACTTTATGGTTAGAAATTGAGTACTTGGACATAGGCCATTGGTTAGTCTTGGTGAAAGAATTGGGATTTTAGGATCCGGAATCCTAACCTGGACAACTATCTTCATGGAAATTCCAATACTATATTTGGACCACTTTTTGGAATTGGTCCATGCACTTTTATATTAAATATCATGGATTAAAAATCAAAAGGTGTGACTCGATACGAAACATTGAGACCAAATATGTCAATGAAACCCAACAGATCAGATAAACAAATGTGTTGACTATGGATGTTAAAAAATATATAAATTGTACTTTATTAGAGTCCCAATTTTCATATTTGAAGTAATTATTAAGTAATAATTATTATTAATAAAAATGAAAAATTACTCAAGTGAGGTGACAATAAATTATAAAAAAGAGTGCAAGATATTGAAAAAGGCTAATTATATCTAATTGAATCTATGTGAACCATCTATCATTGTATTCGCATGGGGCAATCTTCTTTGGCATTTTATCTAAAACTCAACAGGAGGGATGTGCATATTGGAAGTCACTTGGATTTAGTCCCACATCAAACTGCTTCACAGTAGAATGTTATGGACATGCCTTAGACCATGTCTAATGGTGGTGTTGAATGCACCTTTCAACATGTATTTTGCTCCAATGGTGGTGTTGAAGAGTGTTGAATGATGAAGTGGATGAGAGAGATGATGAAACAATTAAACAATGTTGAACCTGCACCAGACGTACGCGTGACGCGTTTTCGTTGGACAAAAACGGCGCGTGTGCAACACGCGCTGTAGGCGCGAGTGGTGCGGTTGGAGGCGGAGAGAGAAGATGCTTTATGGATAGTGTGTGACACGTGGCTGAATCTGATTGGTTGTTCGGATTCTTATCATTTTAATTATTGGACCTCAATTATTTCGTTGTAAATTAATTTTTTTTTTTAAAAAAATTACCAAAATTCATAAAAAAAAATTCTCTATAAATAGAGACTTGGTTCATTTGATTTGGACACAGAAAAAAAATCAAGATTTTCACTATCTTAATCTTATTATTATCTTTCTATTAGCAAACTAAGTGAAGTTTTAATCTTGTTTTTAGTGAAATGGATCCCAATAATAACCATTTCA
>Ga0228710_1002326_pt1 | contig 29891 bp, 13 predicted proteins | sample MedpolnodulmetaG_FD_177995 | JGI IMG/M metagenome (GOLD analysis project Ga0228710, IMG submission 177995) | Root nodule microbial communities from Medicago polymorpha collected in Santa Monica, California, United States - pink nodules | ecosystem: Host-associated > Plants > Roots > Nodule...
AGAAAACTAAAAAACAAAGCTGCTTTTATGTCTCTTGATGCATTCTGATAAGCGATAAGTAAGTTTAGAAATGTATTATATTTAAGATATTACTATTGAAGCAAACAATTTTATATTTTAATAATAATAATAATAATAATAAATGGGAGAAACCATGGGTACTATGGATGGATGGTCATAAAAAAAAAACTTAAGTACGTTATCTTGAATCTTGATATAGATAATATCAAACTAATCAACATGAACACTAGCAAGGGAATGGATGCAATTAATACAGCATGCTAACCAAACCAAGAATGAGCCTAAGAAACTAAATTATGGATTTTAATCACTATGATAATCATATGGGAACTTCTTTTCCCACCCTCACATGTGATTTAGATTGGTAAATTAAAGAAAAAAGAAGATTTTTTTCCTCCTCCAAATGGAAGGATATAACGATTTTTTTCGGTTTGAAAGTGTGCGTACTTCTGGACATGTGTGGTGTTTAAGAAAACACGGAGGATACAAGTAGCTCCCCGATCATATTACAGAAATGAAGAAAAGTTGGTATATATTATATGTATAAACATCATTTCCCCTTGGTACAATCAATATCAATGCATTTCTCTTTGTTAATCTAAGATTGCAAGAAATAAGGTTTATATGCTACTACACTAGGTTCTCGTGCGCCCTATAACATTTCAAATTTTACAATCTAAAAGGTGTAAAAACACTTTAACATACTACGTTTTTTCGGATTTCATAATCCAAACCTGGTGTGAAAGAAAAGAAATTGTCAAATTATTGTGAGGTTATATATGATTTACGTTTTCTAGCCACTCTTCCCCCTTAAATTTGTTTACTTCTCAAAACATCCATTTTCCACACAATATACACACATCTCTTTCCCCTTCACTTCCTCCATCAGAGACACTATGACATTTAACCTCCCTTTCGACCACCCTATTTTGACGGATACCGTCTCTTCCTTTCTTTAATGCCAGATTTCTTCACCATAGAACCATGCAAGTTCACACCTTTTTCTTCTCTCTATTTTGCAAGTTTCAGAAAAGAAAACTTAAACTTAGTTTTCGTAGAGTAAATTTGTTGTTTTATATGGCTTACAGAAACCTATTTTTAAAATGTTATGATAGGGCTTTTAACTCAGCTTTCGAATATTAGGAAACGCAACATAACATCTAAAAATTAAGTTTCCATAAACTAAATAAACAAGACAAATTTACGTTATCAAAAATTAATTTTTAGATGTTATTATACAAATGTATACATTTGAAACCTAGATATTCGAAAACCTACAAAATACAAAGGAAAAAAATGTACAAACCTTATTCAACTTAGAAGAAGGCGCCATAGAACTAAGAAGAAATCTTATGGTCAGAGATGGGAGCACATGTGCTGGAGAAAGTAGTGGCATCAGAGTGGTATCCCACCAGAAAACGGATGAGAGTGGAGGTGTGGGGGTTTCGTGCACAAAGAAAATGGAAGATGTATGCATGCTGGGGAAAAGTGAAACATGATAAAAGTCAAGGAGAGTGGTATGGTAGAAAAAATTGGGGATGTAGGAAGCACTGACTTGATCTTATCAAGTACTGCCTTGGTCTTATAGTTAGCAAACTTGTTAAGGACGCTTTGAGCCTCACAAACTGGTTCTTAAGAATTTTAGACTTGCATTTAGGAGTTTTATTGTTCTGCCTAAAGATATCTTCAGTACGCAAGGGTTGCATTCCTAAGATTACTCCAAAAAAAATTGCATCTGAATTAACTTATTTTGAACTAAAAAAAAAAAAAAAACAAGAGTAAAGGCATTGTGGGAGGCTGGTAAATAGACAAGATTTATAATAAGACATTATGACACCATTTGATTTATGTAACTCGTCCTACATAAAATATTTGTGGTTATTGTACGAGTTAATTCAATATCATCATTAATAATTCAAACATTAGATCAATAAAAATCATATTCTATTGAAAGTTACCTGAAATTCACTATAGGAAGTTGATTCCTTCAGGATTGAACCAAAATTCTGAAAATTCAGGTTTAGTCATGGAGTTGACTTATACTCATTTCAAATTACAAAAAAGGGTGATATCAAAAAATAACTAAAGGAGTAACCGGAAAAGGCCAATAATAGAAACAAGTAACCCACCAAGAAGACATATTCTAAGAACCTTGTTCCTCTTCCTTGGACTTAACGACGTAAAGTGAGATAAAGTTGCATCTAAAATAGATTCACCATCCAGAAAATACACCTGACAATAGCAACACAATCAAAGGAAAATTAACAATAGAAACAAAAACATTCTTCTGGTCTCAGAATTAATGCATCAAAAACATTCTTATGATCTTAGAAGTAATGCATCAAAAACATTCTTATGGTCTCAGAAGTAATGCATCAAAAACATTCTTATGCTCTCAGAAGTAATGCATCAAAAGGCTTGTACACACATTATCCTTCTCTTCCAATCTTTGTTGCGCCATCAACAAAAGCAGTTTGTTTGAATGTCAATTTGCATGAAAAATTAAACAAACTGAATCATAGTTTCTTAAAGTGTAAATGTGTAACTTAAGGAGATAAATACAATACACAAGTTGCACTTTATCCCTTCCACTAGCCTTCTTCTACTAAGTATTCCTATATGCAGGAATTATGTAATGTAGAGCGACCTAGGTATACATGAGTGATGCCTTCTTAGTCTTGTTACTAGCAACATGAAAAGGAAGTAACTGACATTGGTAATTCTCAGAAGTCAAATCTATTTATCTCGTAAGTTTTTCTCACTAAAACACTCCAACCTCTTTTGACTCAACCTTCAAAATAACAACCAAAAAAAAAACATTTTTAACATTTTCCTTGCATTATAGTAACAATTTTTTCTTGAAGGCCTGTTGTTTTCCTTAACTAAAACCCAACTTATATCTATAGACTTATTTTTAACCTACAAACCCAAAATCTTTCACAACACCATCCCACTTAACCCCACCATGCAGCAGGCTAACTGTATTATCATAATCTATTGAACATAATTAAGGTTTGAAGTGGTACGGAGGGAAAGGTTTCAGTCTCCACCTCCAACATAATACAAGTTATACTAACATTCACTATTCCAGAAGAAAAAAAATTAAGGTCTGAAATGATCGAATAATTAAGCTGGTCAAACAAGTGTTTTCAAGTAATTACTCCATTATCTTAATTTTTCTATATTTCTTTTATAATATTTTTATCTTCATCAAACAGATTTCTGTTTGTGGTAAAGCTAACTACTAGCTATTATGTTAGATGTCAGTAAATCACAATAAATCATTCAATGAAACATCAAATAACGTTTCATATAAGGCAAAGACTAACATAAGCAAGAAGTTCATCACTTACTGGTAAACCATTGAGAAGAGCCAGAGCTAGAGAGATGTGGAATGTCCATATTAAAAACCTTTCCAGAAAATTTGGAAAATATGCAACAATCTTTGGTCCCCAGCGAGGCTGATATGATGTGAGGTGAATTGAATGTGCCATTGAGATAACATCACCAACAAAAATAAAAGTAGCACCACAATTTCTTTCTTTAAGGCCGGAAGTTGTTGAAACTGGAAAACTGTTTTCTTCATGCAGACATTCTTGAGGTCTTGAATATGTGATCTCAACCCATACCATTCCAGGCTCCTGAACTGGAGCTAAACAAAACTCACCCTGTGAAAAATATCAAGTGAATATTCAGTATGCATTGTATCTTAGTGTAGAGACAAATTAAAAAGGTTATTAATATTCCGATAATTATCTACCTGAGAGCATGTACAGCTACTTCCATTTGATGTAGCTTGCCCCCATCCATCACCACACTTATCAAGTTTGACGACGTCTTTAGCGTTTAAGCAGTACATATTCCGTCTCCCATTTGAAAGATCAGTTTCACTCTGACCATCATCCAGTGTAATATTGCCAGAGCATGAAATTTTCATGAAGGCATTAAGTTCACTGGGACAAACAAGTTGATTTTCCAGTAATCCAGTAATTTTGCTTGCTTCCATTACAAGACTAGGGACACAGTAACCCTTCCCATTATTGAGAGCAGCCAAGTCTCCAGTGTGCTGGGAGATATTTACATTTTTAAGCTGGATGCCATATGTCAATGTATTAAGCTTCAACCACTCTTGTGCATTTCTGATGGGTACATTATCCACAGATAGAATAACATCACCGGGGGCCAAATAACCAAACAAAGGTGAGGCTGAGGGTACATCCATAACCTGTTTCACATATAGCCACCATACATGCAATAAGATGATGTATACACAAAGAAAAAGGTCAATCCAAAATGATCCAGAAGTAGTACCATTGGACCATGACCGCTGCTGTAAAAGGGAAACAAGAGCAAGGGCAGGAGGAATAATGTCAATCCGCAAGCTGCACAACACTATAAAAAGGTTCAAATTGTATAAATGCAATAAGCAATCTTGACCATATAAAAGTCTAAAACTAATATACAAGCAATCATATACACATCAAGATTGTTAAAAGTGTTAACTCCTGTAGTCATATCATTCCAGGTAGCCAAAACGAACTGAAATGAATGTGGAAATGCTTCTGCAATGACTCAGGTGAAATAATGTTTAAAATATGCATGAAATTGTGAGTTTGAGCTAATTTTAATCTGGCCTAAACTCGCGAGAAACCCTTTTTCCATTCTTCACATTGTTTGTTCTTCCTTTACATTTGAAACAGAGGTCGCGGAACACAGCTCCAAAACACGACATGTGGAGTGAACAGCTCTTCTCCAGTGACACACACAGACCTACTCTATCTGGCAGCCATCACTGAAACGCGACCTTCACAGGGAATGTGTGCAACACTAAAACGTGGGCCTTTCTCTCCGACGACCTTCACTGCAACATGCACAGCACCGAAAACATGACCTCCATAGACACAAGGAACCCTACTTGCTCTTAGTATTTTTAACCTGTTGTCTTATTGTCTGAAGCTTGCATTGTATGATATTAAATGCCTTAATAATCTACTGAGTGACGGTTTTTGCCCTTCACAGAGCATCCTTTTCTTGAGTTTTCATAACTCGGCATTTAAAATTTTATGTTGCAGCTGTTCAGTGTTTGGAATAATTTGATTATTGCATTTGTGTTGTGTTGCAAGTGGCCATAATTGGGAACTTACACGTGATATGATCATTCATATAGTTTGATAATATCTAGTCCGCCAAATGCATCCAGGGCTCCTTTAAGTTTTACGTTTGTACCACATTGGTCCTTTACGTTTTTTAAATTTCAGATTAGTCCTTTAAGTCATAAAATGTTTGCACCGTAACCCTCTTCCATCCAACTCCGTTGAAAGGTGCATATGTGACAGTTTTCTGCTGACGTAGCATATCCAAATATGCGAATTTTATTTTTTATTACTTTCTATGAAAATTTTAAAAAAATTACTGTTCATCACCTCATCATCATTATCTTCATATTCTTCAACATCTTAACCAATTTAAAAAATAAAACTCATCAAATCTATAAAAAAAATACCATCTTTTAAAAAGAAATTAAAAAAATTCAAATTAAAACTGTTAGGTCTCAAATTGTGGAATCTAAAGGAAATCAAGGTTAAATGTCATCATCTCTATCCCATCATCATCTTCATCTTTAACACAGGCAAAAAAAAATCAAATGCCAACGCAACCTAACCACTCTGGTGTATTATTTTCATTCCTTCGTCAACATTTTCCCAACAGTCACCAATGCAACCTCAGCACTCTTACTCCAAATCTCCAACATCACACTCAAACCCTTTTCATCTTCATCTGGATTCAAAAAATCTCCTTCACCAAGAACAACAAGAAACCACCAAATCCAACACTACCCATTGACACTCACACATCTCACAACTCTCCGAACCCAATTCCATTTGGACCATCTTACTCAACCATCAAATCTGCTCAAACAAATTACTCCTCACAACCCTTTCACTCTCAACCATCTTCCAGGCCATCCAAAACTTGTTACACTCCATCAAATTCTACACATGGGTTTTCTCATTCAAACCCAAACCTAAAAATTTAGATTAGGGATTTTCGTTAATGAACAAAAGAAAAAACAAGATCTGATTTATTAAGTTACTAAGAATGAAATGAAATGCAAATCCAGAAACAGGAAACGAAGAGAAAGCTTTGGGTGTTGTTGGAAGGTTGGGTGAATTGATTTGGTCTGTTGAAGAATATGATGAAGATGATGATGAACACTAACGTTTTTTTTTAATAAAATGTAATAAAAATATGAAATTTGCTTAATTGGATGTGCCACATCAGCACAAAACAACCACATAGACACCACCTTCTAACAGAGTTGGATGGAAAAGGACTAATCTGTTACAGAGGCCAAACTTAAAGGACTAATTTGAAATTAAAAAAAACGTAAAGGACCAATGTGGTACAAACGTAAAACTTCAAGGACCCCAATGTAAACAAGGGTGAAACAGCCTTCTCAAAGAGAGACGTGAAATACAGTGCGGATGGAAGTAGTTGTAAATTACTAAATTGTAATTGATAGGCCACCTTTCCAATTTACTAAATTGTGATTAGACATGCAAGATCAAATGATAGCTAGTTCCAAGACAGGATTCCTGAAAATCGCTGTGTGCGTGTGTAAAGGACTAAACACTAAAGGTTATTGAGTAACATGAATGTATATATTCCACAGCAATAGTGTCAATGGATTCTATTTCATATTCAACTTACAACTGCATTGTGCCAAATGCCAGCAGAATATATGCGGAGGGCAGTCAAATGTTCTGAAGCCTGCAGCAAATCATCATTGAAGGCAACCAGGGCACCAGGAAACAGAACTGCGATGAAGATTGCGATGTACTCTATTTGTATTCCCTCACTGCTTTCCATTGAAAAGGTGCAATAGCATAAGGCATGAGAATCTAGCTTTTGACATTTCAAGCAAAACTAAATTTGATATTCTTGGTATCTGCATAATCACAAAGTAAATAAAAGAACAATAAAAAGTCTACTGCTGAAATGATCATTGGAAATACACCCCTGTTGTTTTTAAATAACATGCTGCAATACTGATGCTGAAATATGTTTAAAAGTGCTATGGGCCTGGGGCACCTAGAATCTACTCATAAAGTCTCAAGATCTAAAATAAATTTACTGTTCTTAGACCTTATCCTTCAAGGAGAGAATAAAGGGATTCTATTTGTATGACCCCTTATTTTTTTATCAAGGTACATATATGGGAGTATTTAATGCAACTCACCCAAATCCATGAATTTTTTTTCTCACAAGTTACATTTATTTTCTCTATTAGGTTTCTAATTGAGTTAGGAACGAGTATCGGTTCGTTTAAGCCCTAGCCTCAACAGCAGCTGCGCAAGGAGCACATGAAAACAGGGGAGAGGGACGAGTGCAGCTGCCACTCGAGTGTCCAGAAGTACCACCAGTAGCAAAAGAGGGGTCAGAGGAAGGTCATGTGCTGCACAGGCATGAGATGGAAAAGGATGTCTCACGTAGGTGCCAGTGGGTTCGCGTGCAGTTGAAAGAAGCGGTGAAGAATGACAAGTAGGGGTTTTAGCAAACCAGGTCGTGAAATCCGACCTGGCACAGGTCTGACAAGTATTGTCATGGATCACCTGCTCCCACGTTTCTACCATCATACTTACTATCCCACCCTGGTGATCCCGATAACATTACTTGGTGAAAGAATATATAAATAGACATGCTTGGTGAAAGAACGTGTCTTTCTTAGTGAATTTTACTTTTCAAACTCATGGAAACTCTTCCCTAAACCTATGCTGAGTTCACCAATTCATTAGTTGTTTAGAAAATGTTAAAATTAAATGAAGTTATTGCCACTTGTTCATCTACAACATGAATCTGCTTCAACAGCAGATTAAGTCATGGAAAAGGAATACTATTGATGAGGCATTCAGTAGGAAATTTTCCACCAAAAAGCATTCAGTATGAAGCATGTCTATTCACACATTTTCTCGCAATAAATAACCAAACGAACAACAAAGAGAAGATTGAGATCCAATTCATCTGAATGGTTCTTCTAACAATAGTTTGTGATATCATTGAATTTTAATAAGTGCAACCTATCTAGCACAAACACTTCAAATTGAAGGTGCATCCGGTGTCCAACACATGCTGATGTCTGACACCGACAATGTGATTACATTCAATTGCTTCAATTTTTTTTAATTATTATCAACATGTTCAATGTCTGTGTCAGTGCTGCATAGAACGCAAGAAAGAATAAAAAAACTGACCTAGTAGCGGCGAGTGCATGACCAAATTCATGCACAAAAACAGATAGAATAGTAGAAACACAAATATATCCAGCATCAGCAAGTGATAAGCTCAAACCCGACAACAAATTCGGAAACCCAAGCAGCATTTCACTCGCAATGCTTCGAACTTTATTACTTTCTCCACATATATTCAAAGCCGTTGCAACCTCCCAAACCAAAATCTAAAACAAAAAACAACAAATCAAATCAAAATGAATAAAAACAAAATACATTAATAAAAAATTGTTACCAGAGTGACAGCGAGCATAGCAGAAAGTGCGAAACCAAGGCCAATGGAAAACCAGAGCTTAAAAAAGTTGGCATGTTTGCGACCGAATGTGTAGAGAGGTTTATTGAAGGAGGTGAATTTGTAATCGGAGTAGAAGAAGGAGACGGTGTTGGAGAGATGAGAGGAGGAAGAAGAAGAAGAAGAAGCTTGAAGAGGGAGAAGAGTGTTGTTTTTGGGTTTTTGATGGCTCACGAATCTTCGCATTCGTCGAGTTTCCATTTTTCCATCAGTTACGAAGAAATTGTTGTTCCGCCACCACTACGGCGCTACCTATATTGTATCGGTCAAGGTCAAAGTAGTCATTTCCTCTTCAATCAAAAATAATAATTCCTTGTTGCGACTCAATCATGGATTATGTGTTATACTAGAATGGAAGCACGGGTTAGAATTTCGTCTAATTTAAAATACTGAGTGATGATGTGGTATCATGCTCGTTTGTGTTATCATTATGCATTCAATGAGTCGATACTCATCAGTGTTGGCTCTCTCGTAAGGTCTAATGACAATATCATAGCCCGTTCAACTTTGTGGGGGAAACAAAAGTAGTTTCTGGTAGATCACATATGCAGATAGTCTCATACTTGATAGAAATATGTTAACGTGTCAAATGTGATCACATAAAAGTGATATCAGTCATATACCTAACGCCTTAGAATTTTGTGCGATGATGTGGTGTTAATCTCACTTATATGGTTGCTATTGGCCTAATATAATGATCAAGCTCAATTTAGCTTGTGTGATATCTTGGTGACACCATTTATATTTATTAATTATTTCTTGTAAATTTAGCATACAAAGAAAGTATGGGTTGAGCCCGGGCGCGTGCCTAGGCTAGCTAGGTGGTAAATCCGCCCCTGATCAAACTAACCGTGATTATCTATTTCAATAACACCAACAATATAAGAAAAAATATATATAATCTAAATTCTTTTTTGGGTTAAATAAGTTTTTCGTCCTTATAAATATAGCGAATTTTGATTTTAGTCCCTAAAAAATTAAACTGAATGTTTTCATCCTCACAAAAAATTTTATTTTGTTTTTCGTCCTTAATGGCCATTTTATGTTCATATAAATGGCAAAATTATAACTCTTTTATGTTCAAATTGTATCCATGTTATGTCCGTTTATTATATTCGACATTTATATATTCATATTATGTTCAAAAAATGTCAAAAACAAGTTAAAATTATATCCATTAAGGACCAAAAACAAAATAAAAAAATTTTGTGAGAATGAAAACATTCAGTTTAATTTTATAGGGACTAAAATCAAAATTCGTTATATTTATAGGGACGAAAAACTTATTTAACCCTTCTTTTTTTTATGACACCAACAACAATTTTTATTATAGAAAACGTTGTTTAAAGGTGTAATTGGAATAATGAAAAAGTAAATATAGATATATTTGCCTAATTTGCTACATTTTTTAAAAGATAAAGGGAGAAACTTGACATATATACTCATATCGTGTTTGTTACACTTTTATTTTAATATTTGAATTTATTCGTATTTATATGTTATATGTGATATTTGTATTGAAAGTTGAGAGTAACGTTAGAAAGAGAAAAAGGCAATTCAAAATAGTCAAAACGTGTTATTTTCTTTATATATAGTATAGATTTACAAAATCACATCCAAACAATTTTGATTTTGTGTCGTTTTCAATTTTTTAGATTGGTTTGTGATTTTATTTGAAATCAGTTTGAAAGTGAACACATATAATTTTGGATATGTATCTTAAAAGTAATCAATTTTCATTATTTTTATTTAAAAAAATACATTTGAGATATTTTGTTGGAAATCCTAGTAGTTTTATACATATCTTAGAAGTATCTATTTTTATTGCTTTTTAATTACCAAATATGTTTGAGACATTTCGTGTAATTTTCTGCTTAAATTCTATCAGTATTTGTGCATGTTTAGTGTGCCTGGACTAACTGTTAAAGGAAAGGGCATTTTAGTAATTTGAACTTGAGACTATTTAAAGGTCCAAAGTCTCCTTTCTTTCATTTTTCCCTTGCCTTTCTCTCACTTTTAACTCAAATTTTTCTCTCCTCCCTCTCTCTAAACTCATGCCACTCACTATCTCGTCTCCATCAATTCAATCAGACTCCAATCCTTTGAAACATGCAATTGTTCCATCATGAAGTTTCGATAATTTGAATGGGAAATCATTCATTAAACTTCTCTTTCCCTTCTTCTTCCATGTTGGTCGATCCATTTCTTTCATGTGGGTATTGGATTGTTAATTTTTCCAGTTTAGAGTGAATGCATGCTTGTGTAGCTGATTTGGATGTTGATTGTTTTGGTTTTTACGAGCTATTAATGAAGGAAGGAAAAGTAGTTGAAGTTAGGGTTTTGGAGATATAGAAATATTTCAGAAGTTGTCATGCAAGTTCCTAATAGTTTAGAAATTAGAACCCACCTTGTGGTTTGATTTTGTGTGAACAACGAGACAAATCTAACTTATGATAATTGCATAATAGCTTTATGATTTTTCCCATGAAATATGTGTGTTGATTGTATTTATGTTAGTTTACAAGCTTAATAACGTGAAATTTGGAATTGATTTGTGTTGGGATAAGTTATGGTATGAGTTTGGTTGAAGAAAAAAAAAAAGAGTTTTCATGCTGTAACAGGATTTTGGGTTCATCTGATTTGAAAATGTCGAAACATATAGTAATTGCTTACCACCTTATGGCAATCAATTACCACCATTTAAAAATTCAAAATCTTCATTCCAAACCACTTTAAATTATTTTAAACTAGTTTTTAACCCCTCCAAACTCATCCCCAGCACTAATTGAATCTCTTTAGTGTAAATTAACCTAGAGCATAATCAATACTCTACACATTTCAAGAGAGTTAATTATGTATGAATATGTTATGACTCGGGTAGACTATAACCTTTAGAAAATGGGGTTTACTTAATAGAAGAACTTGACTTAGACAGTCAATGTCAGTTATTAATAGACTAATCAAGAGAGTTAATTTATATGCAAAATACTATTAAATATTTGTATCGTATTCGTTGTGGATTTTAATGTGCTTATATTTGCGGAAGGAAATTTTAATGCACCCATATGAGAAAGTCAATACGATAATAATTTAAAAACTAATCACTGATTTCAAAATATCAACATTAAGATTTTGTTTGATCAAATTGTCAAAAATATAACTTTCGTATATATTTTTTGTTTGTTGAAATAGACATATATATTTTTTAATTTTATTATTTAAATTAAATTACGAAAACTAAATTATCATGATAAACAAATCTAATTGTGTATACTTTATTTTTTGAGGAAATTGTGTATACTTGTTAAATTACTCTCACATTAAAATCCAATCTTTATTTCTAAAAAATCTTCTAAAAAATTTGAGTTTGTTAAGAATTTGTCCAAAATTGCTCCAACTATCCATCTCTAATATAAGGATAGATATGTGAAAATTTACAAAACAACTGTATATTCTTCTAAATCAGTGAGATTAAGAGATTAACATGGAACATATTAAGAAAATTGGTGAACGTTATTTTTATTATATTATAGTAGTAGATATTTAATTTTGTTTTAGTCCTTTTAGGTAATCTATTTTAATATCTTAATTACTGTAAGTTTTATTATTAGATAGATACATAAGTTCATGTTTATTAGTTGTGATAGTGCTTTAATTTAAAAATATCGATATAAATGTTTATTGGGGATAGGTTGAGAATTGTTTTTTTTAAGGGGTAAGCTTGAGAATGTATTGTACTTGATTCTAAATGGCCTTCTTTTCATCAGTTAAGGGTCTTTCATGTCCTAAAGATATTAACTTTTATATGATTCATCACCTCCTTAATAACATGTATCTCTTGAGTTGCAGGACCAAATTTTTTGTTAATTATTCTCCAATTGACATATTTACATGTAGAATCGATTAGAAAACCAACAAAAAAAATTTATACTCCTTTATTTTTTTAGTAGTGATAAATCGTTTTAACAATTTAACTCAATAAAGTACACAATTTAATTTTTCTATAAGTCGGTGTATTGGGCAACAAATCTTGATATTTGAAAAAAGTGTATTATAATTAACGATGACACTTGAACATAATTATTAAAAACATTGGGCAATTAATCTGACCAAATTAATGACATTTGCCAATTAACTTGAGAAATGACATATTAGCCCACTCTAATAATGATTTTATGGAATTAGTGGAGGATAGTGAAGGAAATTTGGTAGTAATTGATTTTCTTAGTGTAGTAGTAGATAGTAGAAGAGTATAAATAGTGGAAAGGAATGAAAGATGTATATTTATTAAATGACATATATACCCTAAATGAAAAAATAAAAACATGTTTTTCTCCAATGTGATTCACGTCTCCCAATGCCACAATGAATGTAGTAAAAGCAGGGGTAGCAATGTCTTTTTCGTTAACTCATTTTGCTTGGTTCCCTTTCTCTCCAAAATTGGACGGAAAGAATATTTGTGTGGGGCTCATGGTAAACTTTCTATCCTGCTTTTAATAATGCAACCAAAGGGAAAATGAAATATTTTTCAACCAGTTATGTGACTCAATCAATGTATGTTATAGAATAATAAATTAGTTAATATGTCAGTTATTAATATGACAATCAATGTATGTTATGGAATATTAAATTAGTTAATATGTGTCCCTTAAAGACTCAAGATTAGGTTGAATGAGTTTTACCCTAGATGGTAAACCACACGTACTCAGAGGAGTCTGATTCTAGCCCTCAGATAAGAAATTTAGCCGGTTAGTAGTGAAATATGATTGGAGTTACTCCACCCGATGTATTCCGTAAAATGAACTCAGATAACTTGTAACACACTAACTTAATGTGTGAATTTATGAATTCTGATATGTTATAACACATTAGAAATGAACATGTTAGAAATGCAGATTGTGATCCTAGTTTCCTTTTACAACTAATAACCTAGGTTAGGTGAAGCTCAGTGATACATTATGTCTCATCTCAATCCCTTTTTGCTTTTCTTCAGATACTCAAGTAGTTCGCAATAAGGGCAAGGAGAAATATATCAATTGATCATGCAACTTATGTTTATATTGATATTATACGTGTCTCATGTCATGCACTCTATTAGTGTCTTTATGTCGTTATGGATGATACGCCCATCATCGTATTAATAAGATAAAATGAAGTTGAAAACTACAATCACTACATTGCATAATTACATGGGAGTCTTTAAAATCATCGTTTTGGACAAAAACAAAAAGTTTATTTCATAAAAAGAAGCATCGAATAACATAAAATATATATATATATATATATATATATATATATATATATAAACTTGATATTTCTTTTACTATATTTGAAACTAATAATCTTTTGACTGGAATTCACAACCTTAGATGCGATCAATTTCGATTTGGTGCACATTATTCTAGTTATAAATATCAAATCGCTTAAGCAATATTATTTAAAAACACACCAAACTCCTACCGTCTGAAATCAACCAAGTAATTATAGATAATATAAAACTAAATAATATAACATATTGTTAAAACGATTTAATAAAAAAAAAATCATAAACATACATGCTACAAGATTTTTTAAGTTAATATTGCAGCATTGTGTTATGTCGTATAGTAGAGTCAATTTTTTTGATAAATTGTTCGTTCAAAATTATTAACATAAACAACATTATACATGTTATTACACATCCATAACTAATATCCATGTTAATACATAAAATATTGTTCATGTTTTACAATTATAGTTTTTAACATAACCAAGATTTACGTTAATTAATATAATATTGTCAATGCTTTTAAAGTTATAAACAATTTGCTTATCATACATTGAAATGTTTCTACAACCATATAAAATTTAACAAATACGACCATCAATAGTGGCTATTTATTTTAACATTAATACAATTTATTTAATAATTAAGTTACATATTGTAAATGAATTGATTTTCATATGATCTCATCGGCTCTTCCATTTGTGAATGAGTTTTCGACAAAATTTATTCAAAGTTTTTACTGAGAATGTAATAAGTTTAGTTTTATATTAATAACAATAATAATAATAATAATAATAATAATAATAATAGTGATGTATAACCTTAATAACTTGTCATAAGGATTATATCATATGAATTAACATGGATCATAGTTATGTTAAAAATTATAATTTAAATTCGAACTTTAAAAAACATTGGTTATGTTAAAAATCCAACTTAAAACTATAACTATATATATATATATATATATAGTTGAACGACATGTATAACTTTGTTTGTTACAACAATTTTGACCAAAAACTTATAAAATAAAATAAAAAATTAACTTCCCCTCCACGACATACATAATCATAAAAATTCAACTTAAACAATCTAGAAAGTAGTAACATGTGTGTTTATGATTTTTTTAATAATCTATTTTTACTATATATCATATTATTTAGTTTTATATTTTCTACAATTATTTTGATGTTTCAAAACTGCGAAAGTTAGTGTAACGGATCGACCATACGTTTGTTGATCTTGGTCACAGGATCACTAATTTCAATGTTATTAAGAGTTATAGTAAGATAAAAGATCACATGTATATATATTTTATGTTAGTCGATACTTTTTTAATGAAATGACTGCATTGCCTAAAATACGATGATTCTTGTGGAAAACTCGAAAGTGGGAATGATGCAAATTTTTTCCGTGAATGTTTCGTTGAAAGTTGTCAATTTGAACCTGCCAATATTGAGATTCGTGAATGGTTTAAATGATTTGTTAAACCTAAGAAGATTACAACAGATCTGAAAACAAGTTTTGGGAACGATATAATAGATCGTTCGACTGAGTTGAAACCTGAAGATTGCATGATTGCTTACTTTTTTTGCCATGCCCTATATTTCAATCGTCGTAAGGAATCTGAACTTCTCATAGGTTTTCATTACAATGGCCTTGAGACTTACTGCTTATGATTTTCGGATATCAAACAATTAATGATTTGAATCTTCAATCTTTGAACTCTTAACTTTTATTTGGGAAAGGGAAAAATAAGTAAAAACCCTTATGAGATTATGGATCCGGGGTTGATTTCGCGAAAGGAAGGTTTTAAGCACCCTACACGATAACGGGTTCCGTAAAAACCTTTTGCCTAATTTATCTTGTGCTAACTCATTTACTTATTTTGAAAATACTTGCCTAATTGTCTAAGTGAAAGAATGGAGGGAGAAGAAGTATGTTTTTGATTATTTTTATTTGATTTGAAAGGATAGAATCCTTTGCCTACATACTCTAAAGAAATGGGATCAAAACCAATGTAGTTCACTCTCAAAATTAGCCTCAAGGCATAGAGTAAAGAAAAGAAGTGAGGTTGATTGATTCTAATTAAAAGAAATCTAAGTCTAATATGAATATTAAAATTGCTTAAAATTTGATTAAGAAAATAAAAGGAGAACAAACTCTTGGGTTAAAATCTAAGGTTTCTTATGAAAAATATTTTTGGAGTTTTGCATATTTGATTTTTTTGGTAAAAAGATTTTTCTAAGTTAAACGTAAGCTAAGAAAACTAAACGTAATGACGTAACGTGATAAAAAAACGAGAAGTTTACAAAGGACATTGGATCCCAAACAAATTCTCAAGTAAATGAACCTAAATTCCCATACATTGAACTATTATTATTATTAATATAAAACTAAACTTATTAAATTTTTCGTAAAAACTTTGAACAAACATTTTCGAAAACTCATTCACAAATGGAAGAACTGACGGGATCATATGAAAATCAACTCATTTACAATATGTAATTTATTTATTAAATAAATAGTATTAATGTTAAAATAAACAACCACTATTGATGTCGTTTTTGTTAAGTTTTATATGGTTATAGAAATATTTCAATGTATGTTAAGTAAATTGTTCATAACTTTAAAAACATGGACAATATTATATGAATTAACGTAGATTTTGGTTATGTTAAAAACTATAACTCTAAAGCATGAACAATATTTTATGTATTAACATGGATATTAGTTAGGGATGTTAAAAACTATAACTTTAAAAACATAGATATTTGTTATGGATGTGTAATAATATGTATAATGTTGTTTATGTCAATAATTTTGAACGAACAATTTAGAAAAAAAATTGACTATGCTATACGACCTAACCTAATCCTGTAATATTAACTTAAAAAATCTTGTAGCATGTATGTTCATGATTCTATTTTTATTAATTTTTTAAACCATATGTTATATTATTTAGTTTTATATTATCTACAATTATTTGGTTGCTTAAAGACGATAGAAGTTTGACGTGTTTTTAAAATAATATTGTTTAAGCGATTTGATGTTTATAACTAGAATAATGTGCACAAAATCGAAACTGATCGTGTGTAAGTTTATGAATTCCACTCAAAAGATTATTGGTTTCAATATCAAGGTCGTTAAAAAATATATAAAAAAAAAATATAAAGTTTATATATATATATATATATATATATATATATATATATATATTATGTTAGTCAATGCTTTTTTATGAAATAAACTCTTTGTTTTGGATGATTTTAAGGACTCCCATGTAATTATGCAAGGAAGTGATTGTAGTTTTCAATCGCATTTTATCTCATTAATACGATGGCGGGCGTATCATCTATGACGACATAAAGACACTAATAGAGTGCATGATATGGGTCACCTATAATATCAACATAAACATAAGTTGCATGATCAATTGATATCTTTCTCCTTACCCTTGCTGCGAACTACCTTAGAGTATCTGAAGAAAAGTAAAAAGGATTGAGATGAGACATAATGTCTCACTGAGCTTCACCTAGCCTAGGTTATTAGTGGTAAAGGGAAACTAGGACCACAATATGCATTTCTAACATGTTCATTTCTAATGTATTACAACATATCAGAACTCATAAATTCACACATGTTGTGTGTTACAAACAAGTTATCTGAATTCATTTTACAGAGCAACTCCATCCACATTCCACTGCTAAGCGGATAAATTTCCTTTGTAAGGGCTATAATCAGACTTCTCTGACTACATGTGGTTTACTATCTAGGGTAAAACCCATCCAACCTAATTTGGAGTCTTTGAGGGACACATATTAACTAATTTATTATTCTACAACATACATTGACTGTCATTAATAACTAACATGGTCTGATTTGGATAAAAACATTTTAACGGACATGATATCGTTCCGAGTCACATAACTGGTTGAAAAGTATTCCATATTCCATTTTCCCTTTGGTTGCATTCTAAAAAGCGGGATAGAAAGTTTACCATGAGCCCTACACAAATATTTTTTCCGTCCAATTTTGAAGAGAAAGGGAACCAAACCAAGTGAGCTAATGAAAAAGACATCGCTACCCCTGCTTTTACTACATTAATTGTGGCATTGGGAGACGTGAATCACATTGAAGAAAAACATATTTTTTTTCATTTAGGGTATTTATGTCATTCAACAACTATACATCTTTCATTCCTTTCCACTATCTATACTCTTCTACTATCTACTACTACACTAAGAAAATCAATTACTACCAAATTTCCTTCATTATCCTCCACTAATTCCATCAAATCACAATTAGAGTGGGCTAATATGTCATTTATCAGGTTAATTGGCCAATGTCATTAATTTGGTCATATTAATTGCCCTATGTTTTTAATAATTATGTTGAAGTGTCATCGTTAATTATAATACACTTTTCTCAAATATCAAGATTTGTTGCCCAATACATTGACTTATAGAAAAATTAAATTGTGTACTTTAGTGATTTAAATTGTTAAAATGATTTATCACTACTAAAAATAAATAAAGGAGTATACATTTTTTTTGTTGGTTTTCTAATCGATTCTATATGTAAATATGTCAACTGAAAAATAAATAACAAAAAACTTGGTCCTGCAACTCAAGATGTACATGTTATTAAGGAGGTGATGAATCATATAAAAGTTAATATGTTTAGTACAAGAAAGACACTTAACTGATGAAAAATAAGTCATTTAGATTCAAGTACAATACATTCTCAAGCTACCTCGTTAAAAAAACAATTCTCAACCTATCCCCAATAAAAATTTATATCAATATTTTTAAACTAAAGCACTATCACAACTCATAAACATGAACTTATGTATCTATCTAATAATAAAATTTACAATAATTACGATATTAAAAGAGATTATCTAAAAGGGCTAAAACAAAATTAAACATCTACTACTATAATATAATAAAAATAATATTCACCAATTTTCTTAATATGTTCCATGTTAATCTCTTAATCTCACTAATTTAGAAGAATATACAGTTATTTTTGTAAATTTTCATATATCTACCCTTATATTAGAGATGAATAGTTGGAGCAATTTTAAACAAATTCTTAACAAACTCAATTTTTTTTAGGAGGTTTTCAAACTCACATACGGTTCTCTAAATTTATGAAATAAAGATTGAGTTTTAAAGTAAGAGCAATTTAACAAGTATACACAATTAGTTTTGTTTATCATGATAATTTAATTTTCGTAATTTAATTTAAATAACAATAATTAAAAAATATATATGTCAATTTCAACAAACAAAAAATATATACGAAAGTTATTTTTTTGACAATTTGATCAAACAAAATCTTAATGTTGATAATTTGAAAATAGTGATTAGTTTTTAAAATATTATCGTATTGACTTTCTCATATGGGTACATTAAAATTTCCTTCCGCAAATATAAACACATTAAAATCCACAACGAATACGATACAAGTATTTAATAGTATTTTGCATATAAATTAACTCTCTTGATTAGTCTACTAATAACTTACATTGACTGTCTAAGTCAAGTTCTTCTATTAAGTAAACCCCATTTTCTAAAGGTTATAGTCTACCCGAATCTTAACATATTCATGCATAATTAACTCTCTTGAAATGTGTAGAGCATTGATTATGCTCTAGGTTAATTTACACCTAAGAGATTCAATTAGTGTTAGGGATGAGTTTCAAGGGGTTAAAAACTAGTTAAAAATAATTTGAAGTGATTTGGAATGAAGATTTTGGATTTTTAAATGGTGGTAATCGATTGCCATAAGATGGTAATCAATTACCATATGTTTCAACATTTTCAAATTAGATGAACCCAAAATCCCGTTGCAGATAATACAAATTGTTGTTGGTGTCATAAAAAAAAATTTAGATTATATTTTTTTCTTATATTATTGATGTCATTAAAGTAGATAATCACGATTAGTTTGATCAGGGGCGGATTTACCACCCAGCTAGCTTAGGCACGCGTCCGGACTCAATTCATACTTTCTTTTGTATCGCTATAAGAAATTTATAACAAATAGTTACTAAATATAAATGGTGTGATCAAGATATCACATTTTTTCTTTAATTGATTTTCTTTTCCTTTTTAATTCTTTTTTTTAACCCAGAACTCACGTTTTTTTCTTAATTGATTTTCTTTTCCTTTTTAATTCTTTAGTAACTTTTTTCTCCTTTTTCTTCTTTAATTATTATTTGTTAGTATGAGAGGGCTTTTGAATTTGGACATAGTTTATTATGGATTTGAGGCTCACATATCCCTAATCCTCTCTTCAATACAACCAAATTCTCCTTAACCTATTATATTATATATTTACAAATTTTCCTTTTTCATCTCTCTTATTTTAAGTTGTACTTTTATTGATAAAATGACGAGTCTCTTTTATTTCGATCTAGGACTTTCATATTTATTTATTATAGATTACAGAGTAAATTTTAATAATTAACGTTAATAAAAAGAAAGAAAATAATAGGGTGATGATTGGTGAAAATGTAAGTGGAAGAAAAGAATCGGTCTGGATCTGAGTGAGCGTAATAATACAGTCGAAGAGAAGAGAAGAAAGTGGAAAGGGTCGGGATCATCATCGATTCGATGATACTCCTCCAGTCCCATTCTAGATTCTTGCTTCAGACTCTCTTGAATCGCCTTCAAAAGTTAGTTAGTTTTTTTACTTAAACGCATGCGTTTTGTTTTGATGCATGTTAATGTCTTGTGTTTCTGTTTCTGTTTCTGTTTCAGTATTGAAAAAGGCGTTGAACTCGATCACCACTGGGTTGAATTTGACGATGTCAGATATCACATTCAGGTATTGTAGAGGAATTTGAATAAACCCCTATTTTATGCTATCCACGATTGACAAACATAAAATAATTGTAGGTTTCAATGAAGAATCCTAATATTTTCTTGCTATCTGTATCGTTGCCTACTCCATCTTCCGAAACTATTTTTGTATCTGGACTTCCTTTTGGAGCCATTGAAGCAATCAAAGCTGCATATGGCAGTCTTGTGCAAATTCTTGATCCTCCAAGGGATGGCTTTAACCTCACATTGAAGATAAATCTCTCTAAGGTTCCTGCAAATCAAGGTACACCATAGTTTGTGGGATAAACTTGTTTATGCTTTGTTGTCATGATCTCTTGACCCAAATATTTTACCAAATTTCAAAACTTTTAATACTTATCATACTTTTTTTCAAGACGACTCAACATGTTTGCTAATAACATCTAAATGCTCAAATTGTTCTTTTCTTCTGGAAACTGTGTTTTTTCATTCTGGCTGGTCACTCCATCTTCTGTTTTTTTTTAAGGAAGAGGAATTTATAGGTTAAATTACTTGGTTGTTGATGTTGTTCTTTGACAATTGGCGATGTTGATCTTGTGCAGAGCAAAGACAAGCACTTTTGGTAAAAGTTGCATCAGTAAGGGAGGTCGTCCTTGGTGCACCACTAAGGGTAATTTTAAAACACCTTGTTTCTAGAACTGTTGCTCCGGATATGGATCCACTTGTTGCTCTTGTTCATCGACCAAAGGAGTCTTTTTTTGTTTTTCCTCAGGTATGATAGTTGAATATGCAACTTTCTGTTACTGAAACATTCATCGTTGCTTGGGCTATTTTATTCACATTGATTTTTGTACTCAAAGCAGTAGTTCAGTAATCCATAACAATCCTAGATGCATGATTGACTTCCTTTTAGCTTTAATATTGTTCCTTGTCAACTTTTATTTATACAAAATATAAGGGAGCTTTAATAACAGAGTAGAGGTACTAAAGAAAAAACAGAGTCTAAGAAAGAAAAGATACCAGAGAGAGAAGTTAAAAGAGAGTTAACAGAAAACCCCTCTGAACAGACCGGTTATGAACATTAACATCATAACTGAATGGGAAAAACACATTTTTATAAAAAATGTTCCCAGGCCTTTAATGCCAAAAGCTCAAGCCGTGGAAAAATGGTTGAGAATAGTTAGGTAGTTTGTTAGCTAGATATCCTTCATCTATTGTATTATTCTTTGTTCTCCAGAAAGCCTTGAAGTTGCATATTTGGATTACTTTAGCCATATCTCTTGACGTGAGATCTCAACACACCCACCTTATGCCCAACATTGGACATTTGGAGTGAAGCTTGCAGGTGACCAACAATAGATTAGGGGGTGCGATTGTTCACAGTTGGGAAAATTAGGAATAATACAGCGGAATCTTATTTCTGGGTATTTTTAAAAAAATGTGTTTGGTTTAAATCTTACATTACTATGAATATTTTTATGAGTTGGGTATATAGAGTAGTTACATCAACTTTATTCCCATCTTCATGGGAACCTTGAGAATAAAAGCATAGGAAAGTGTGGTAGTCATTTTATTCCTCAGAATGTTTTATAGCTGGGAATAACTATTATAACTTTGTAATAAACAGTGGAATCTATATTTCTAACTTCCACATTTCTAGGAATAAATTTCTCAACCATGAAACAAACACCCCCAGGATAGATTGTTCCACTATCTAGGATTTGGGCCAGATCTAACTCAATTTGGAAAAGCTAGCCTCTGTTTTCTTGTCTTAGTTAAGCTCTTATTGTGCTTCCCAAATCTTGGCAAGTGACTTAGCAAAATTTTCTCAAAGTTTGCAGGACATAACCTACTTATAGAACTTAAATTAATGAAACATTTCAGCCTACAACCTTATAATAAGTAAGAAAAGATTTTGCATTGAGGACGTGCTTTAAAAGAGCATGTGCTTTACATCAAATAGAATAAAATGCCTAATCTTACCCCACATGGGCTGTTGTGCCAAAGAAACCTGAATCAACTAAGCATGTAGTATGTAAATTAAGAAGACAGTTCTATTTATGTAGTCTCTAAACCTGCGACAATTGATGCTTTTAGTTGGGAAATGAAGAGAAGTGGAAAATAACTAAAGAAAGAATTCTTTTAATTGAAATTGTACAAATTTTGTTCGCTTGTTTTGATTCTATTATGTTTCAAAGTTTATGTTTTGCCACACTGCCTTGAGATGATTGACATTATATATGTTAATTGGTCCATTTAAGTTATTTGATAGGGAAGCATCCCTTAGGGTTAGTTGATGAAATAGTTATGTTTTTGACAGGCTGATAAGGTGACTGTGATGTATCCTATGAGATTCAATGATTCGATAGACATTGTTCTTGCAACTTCATTCTTGCAGGTATGGTTTCTTAAGTAGTTTGTTTCTGTAAAGGTCACAGGATTGAAAAAGAGCAGGCAGAGAGAGTTGTACATTTTTTGTTACATCTTTCATACCATTCTTTTGTCGTGCTTTGGTCCTTGTTTGGGTGTTTTGATGGTTTTAACTTTCAAGCTTTATTATGATTTAGGAATTTGTCGAAGCCAGGCGTACAGCTGGACTTAATAATACCCCTCCTTGTTCGTGGTCTCATACTCCCCCACCGGAACTGAAAGGAGTATCTACTGATGCATTATCTGCAAATGCAGGATTTGTATCATTTGGTCAGTGTCCGGATAAGTTGTCACAATGTTTGTTTCATTTCTTTTTGCTAGTATCGCTGAAATGTAATATATTCAACTTCACAGTTATCTTCCCTCGCCATGTTGAAGGCCCAAAATTGGATCGGACAGTATGGAGTCTATCAACTTTTCATGCCTATGTTAGTTATCATGTTAAGGTTGGGGTTTTCTTTGTCCTAATATTCTTCAGTTCCATGCATAAAAATGATATCACTTCATGTGTTAAAGTATTGAGTCATGACAATGCTTTTACAAAGGTTGATTTGGTGTCAATGACATATACTACCATCTTTTAGACTCTTACATGTTATTTATGATTATGAATATTATTATAGCATTGACAATGTAAGAAAGTTTTATACGTATGTTGTATCATAACGAATCATAACTCGCAATGATGGCACATAATATGTTATTTTCTTAAACATCTTTACAATTTTTTGCGTAAAAAGACATGGTTGGATGTCCGTGTATAATTCTCTTACATTGTCAGTGCATAGTAACTAGATTTTATATGTATAACTTAATAAGTAAATCCTAAAATATACTAAATTTAATGAAAAAATAATTCAAAGTATTAAACATCTTATCCATAAGTTATAAAATAACTAATACAAGTAAAACTCTTCAAATCCATACTAGAAATTGAGAATCAGTCAATTTCATAATTTTAGTCGTGATACAACTCAAATTATGGATATCTTGGCATTTAAATACACTCTTAATCTAAATAAATATACAAAATGTCTCTATTCAAATATACGTTTAAGAAATAAGTATGAATTATATGATAGTTTTATGAATATATAGGGAAGATATGTATAAATTATTGTGGTATGGTAAATTTGGAAACCAAAAGTTTGTTTTTTTAATCTATAAAATGTTCAGATATAGAGAATTTATTCAAGTCTGAAGCTAATATTTTGCTTTTTTACCAAGTATCTGTAGAACATTTTATCGATAATTGAAATCATTTAAAGTATCATTTTTATTGATAAATCAATGAAGCACTGGATTAATGCGGGGGAAAGAGGGTATATTAATATGGATCTTGCGGATATATATTTGGATGCCAAAACTTGTCTGTAAAACAGATGGAAGGAAGAGTGATGCTAAAGGGAGGGATTTTATATATAATGCAAAGGAGTTGGATGTTTTTCAGCATACCTTTATATGTTTGGCTGTCCATGACAAATTTATTTTTACAATAAACCTGCCTGAGAGATGTTTCTCAGTATTCCATTTTGCTTATTTGTAACAGTGCTCCGAAGGATTTATGCATACTAGGATGCGACGTCGTGTGGAGTCTTTGATTCAGGTAATCTTGCATGTTATTTTATACTTGTTCAAGCAAACTTTTGTGGTAGCTCATAGCGGTATTTTTTGCAGTACCTCACCCTAATTCAACGTTACTGAATATGCTTGATAATAAGAAGAATAGTTTATACTTGATATTACATGAATGGTTAGACACTTGCTTGAAATTGGTTAAAACTGATCTTATTGTTATTTGACAATACAAGTTGTACATAAAAAGGCATTTCCGTAAACTTAGGGTTGAAAGAGATCTTAACTGTGAATCTACCAAGGAAAAATAACAACATCAAGAAATAAAAGGAATAACAACATCAAGAAATAAAAGGAAATAATGAAAGAATAAAAGAAAAAACAGAGATAATAAAACACAACTAACATTCCCTCTCTAACTAGTTGGAGCATATATTTCATATGCATGCAACCCGGCCAGCTTACGAGCGCCCAATCAGGTGGAGCATGTACGTCATCAGCTTCTAGCCTGTTACATATATACATGCTATCCTAAAATGCTGCAAGAGTTTGGTGAATATGTCTACTGGGTGATCATTGGAACACACAGAACTATTATTTATGATGCCTCCAAGAATCATTTCTCAAATAAAATGACAACAAACCTTAAGTTTACATTTTCCATGAGTCATAACATGATAGTCAACATCTATACTTGACTTTACCGCAACCGATTGAGTCTTACTTCTCCATGAGATTAAAGCCCCTCCAATTAGAATATAGTAGCCAGAAGTGAGCCTTCTATCACTTGCTTCTCAATCTCAATTTGTATTTGAATATCCAACAATATCAGTGTGACCCTTTTCTGCATAAACCATCCCTATTTCCAGGTGATCCCTAGATATAGCTCAAGATTTTAACCACATTCCATTGACTATCACAAGAATTGAGGAAATGAGCTGTTAAATTTATAGGTAAATGTATATCTTGTATGGTTATTGTGAGAGATGACTTAATATTCTCACGAATCTTTAGTATCTGCTTGAGTTTGAATGCGTCTCTTCATTAGAAGAAGCTCGACATTGGGGGTCTGTATGTAGGAATATTAACCAGCGTCCAGCTGCAATCTAGCACCCTTGGCTCTTCTATTATATCAGGTGTATACTTTCTCTGAGAAATGACAATACCTATCAGCGCCAAGTCTTTAGGTCATTGATACCTTGTTGATAATCATCTCCTGTAGTACATCACCAAATAACTACATTTCTATGATGGTGCGTCTAAAGAATTCTAATATGTTTCATGAATCATCCAGACAGGTGAAAGATCATACTAAACTTTCCCAAGCAAGCATGAGATGACTATTCCAAACCCGTATAAGGATTTCTTAAGTTTACGAACAAAACCTCACTCTCTCTAAGCAACAAACCGTAGTGGTTGCACCATATCTAGTTGGTACAAGGGATAATGTTTACGGCATTAATAATCATTTGTGGGATCAATTGATGCTGACATTCATACTAAGTAATACCAAACAACACAGTGGATGAACAATATTATTTTGGTTCAAGAGAGTTATCTGAAGATTGTGGGGCAGCAAGAACTGTGAACCGTGGAGGTGGACATTGGTTCTAACTAGGGAGACAGTATGGTGAACCCTCAAAGAACACGACCTTCACAGACATGTAAAAACCGTGTATAGAAGAGGAATAACCTAGGAAAACATGTTCAATAGTGCAAGCAAACAACTATTCTCAATCAGTAGAGAGATCACGAACAAACCAAGGAAAGCCAAAAATACGTGGAGGAACTACATATTCTTTTGATGCAAATGTGAGTGAGGAATCATGTTGCCTATAACCAAATATAACATCCAATTTATTAAGTATTCAGCACTAAGAACAACATCTAAGTGACTTTAAAGGAGCACTCAGTCAGGAAAATTTCTTTACTTTTTTAATTATGATCCTATTATTGGCTTTTAGTTGTTTACAAAAAGGAATGCATCTAATTTGATTTTACTGGCAACCAAGAGCCCAACTACAATGCCACACAAATTATATTTCATTCATTGAAGAATTGGTATGATAGAAGTGAGTTTATCGTGTTGCATGTGCCAATGACAATCTCCATGTTTCTGATCAATTGCTTTTTGTCTGACATAAGTGGTCATTTTCCCTGAAATGATTTGTTGACTCACGTAGTATAAGTTGTAATGAAACATGCACTTATTTTGTAGGCTTTGGGTCGTGCTAAACCAGATCCCGAGAGTTCAAAGAAAACTTCACACAGCAGATCCTTCCAACGACTGGTTCGTTATGTGCATGTTTAATGAGTTTTGTGATGGTTTTTAACTAGTAATCTCTTTCTATTTCTGTTTTATGATAATATACGAAGTCTTAAAAAACTTATACTGGATTATAGAGCCTCAAGGAGTCAAGAACCAACTCGTTTTCGTAAAAGGTGAAGCTCGATGAGAAAGTAAAGATGTTCAGCTTCTTCGGACTATACAGTCACCGTCCAAGGAATTACTGGTGCATGTTTGCAGAATGTTCCATGTGCTTTTAACTTGAAGATGTGATTGTTCTTTTGACCTCTACAAGCTTAGCATCCAATGAATTGCTGGCTTACTCTCGCAGACTGCCCCAGGTGCCTGTAATTTATTCGTAGGAAAAAAAGGATACTAATACAAGATAAGCATCCGATCACATTAGCTATTAAAAAGTGTACAATTGTTTATCATCCGAGGAATCCCCTTTTAGTGTAAATTTGTTAATTCAAGTTTTAACTTGTGAATGAGGTGGTATGGATAGGCTGCTTTAGCATTTTGAGGTATTCAATTTAAATTTTGAACAGATGCAAAAGCATGTAGGCTCTTGCGGGTTGTAGTTCAAATTCATTGTGTTTACTAGTAAATTAATTGCCCATGATTTTTCAATCTCAAATGAATCTTCCTCTACGTATGTATGTGTTATAGAACTACAACATTTGTGTTGACCAGTCCTGAAAAGATAATCCATGGGTGCGTGGTAATGTTGTTGGTAGAACTGGCAATATGTTTAGTGGGATCCGCTAAATATAATCAGTATTATTTGTGTTTATTTCTCTCGTAAATGGACAATAAACGAAGCAAAGTAAATGGTGCAAAGCTAAACACCAATATGCTTTGGAAGCTTACGATTTCAAGGAACAAGTCGTCAAAGCAATTGTATTTTGTTAGCTTTCTTTAAGAATGAACTCCTTTTTTTTCTCTCTCTAAGAAATTAAACTAGCCCATCAAAATTAACATTGGGGGGGAATTGAACCAGAAACTTTTAGAATGAAACTTTTTTTTGCTAGCTTACTTTTAGAATGAACTCTCATTTTAGTCTTTTATGCATAATGTTCTTTCTTATTTACTTCGTAAAGCATATGAAAATAAACTTGATCAAAAAGGTATATGAAAATAATAACACTTAAAAACATATGAAAATCTGTCTAGTTAGTTCTTGAAATATATAAATTTTGTCAATTTGGTTTCTATACTTTTTTTTTGGCTACGATTGGTTTCTATGGAAGTAACTAATATTTGTATTTTTATGTATTTCACTAATTTATTATTTTTATATCTCACTAATAATATGTGAAATGAGAGTGACTTTGTTGGGAATAAATTGAGGGTTTATTTTTTTAATTCTCAATAGTCCAGCCAACTTGGTTTGCTAGAACATCTTTTTCCCTTTGTTAAACGGGTAACGTTTAATTAGTTTGAACATTTTAAAGCCACAGGTCATCATCATCATCATTAAACAACACACTATAATGGAACTTTGCAAAACAAATAAAAGAAAAAACTCTACAATGGAACCACGTGTTAGATACTACAGTGGATTTTGGTTTTAGGTAGGGGCACTACTAATCCAGCGTATCCAACACATGCCAGCAATTCATATTTCTGAGTGACCCGTTAAAGTGAATTTAATTTAAAAATATGCACTTTTATGTATATAAATTATTGTTTATTTAGTAATATGTTTAATAGATATAAGAGTTTATTATTTTTAGTAATATTGATGAGAGAATTTTCTCTATGCCTAGTACACCAAGCATGACCAAAAACATAAACATACATTTTATATTCCACATTTTTGAGTACGATGTTTTTAAATTAAGATTGACATTGAAAAATTGAGAAGTATGTTCAAACTACCCGTCAATCGTTCAATGTATAGCTTCTTTGTTACCATATCACAACAGAGTCGTAGATTATAAGTTTTTTTTTTTTTTTTGAATGATCATATTATATTTGAGTAAATAGACAATTACCCCCTCGAAATTGTAAGTTTCGTCAATTACCCCCTGAAATTAACAAAACTTCAATTACCCCCCTGAAATTTCACAACGTTAATCAATTTACCCCTCCGTCAAATTTTTCTGTTAGTGAGCATGATGTTTTGCAAATACCCCCATGAAGTTTTGCACTTATGTGCAAAATGCCTCCCGAACTTAAAAATTTATATTATTTTCTTCTTAAAGGCAAACAATTAACAGTTAAATATTAAAGCTAACACTTAATTTTGGAGTTTGGGAAAACTACATGCATATATACATCAAAATAGGCTTGTACATGTTTGTTTTTTCCATAGTTTTTTTTAAAAAAAATTGGGGAAGGGAAAAATGTGTATTTTTTAAAGTGACAATAATGGTTATTTTTACAACAGTCCTGAGAGAATTCACACTCATCAATTTGAGTTTACCAAGCTTAGGCTTAGCATGAGTAGCAATAAGGAGAAACAAAGTCACAATTAAGGAGTGAGCTCCACCTTCATAAGACAAGAACAAGATTAGTACATAATTAGATGTGAACTAATTTTCTTGTATAAAGCATGACACAAAGCCTTTTTTCATTTTGATACTAAAACAAGCCAAGAACCTTGGAGCATAACTCACAATTCATAGAATAATATAAAGGCTTTCTATTTCCCAAATAATTCACATAGTTTAAGATTTAATGTATATGCATTTTCCTCTAATATGACATGCAATGTGAAAAAGAAAAGACCAAACCTCAAATTAGTTCATATTTTTTAGATGGCATCATTCATTCACTTCTCCATATTAAATTTAATAAATCAACCATCAAGGAAATCACTATGTTACCTTTCAATCATATTTCCCCATAAATAAATAAATAAAAAAGAACAACAATAGTTCTCATTACACAAAAAAAATATAATTTTTCAAGTTCG
>Ga0228710_1002328_pt1 | contig 29871 bp, 13 predicted proteins | sample MedpolnodulmetaG_FD_177995 | JGI IMG/M metagenome (GOLD analysis project Ga0228710, IMG submission 177995) | Root nodule microbial communities from Medicago polymorpha collected in Santa Monica, California, United States - pink nodules | ecosystem: Host-associated > Plants > Roots > Nodule...
AGCAACAACAAGCACTTGTTTGCCAACATTTTTACCACTAAATATGCCAACCAAGGCTTCAGGGCCTTTCTCAAGTCCCTCAGCTATGTCTTCCACATACACAACCTTCCCTTCTCTGATATGAGGCAGGACAAACTCCAAGAATTTTCCGTATAGATGATAGTAATCAACTACAACAAAACCTTGCAAACGAATCCGATTATATATGATATGTGCTAAATTTGTTACACCTTCAGGTTGAGTAAGATTGTACTGTGAGATCATTCCACACACAGGTATGCGACCATGTAGTCTCATGTTCAAGAGTACGGCATCAAGTGTCTTGCCTCCAACATTCTCAAAGTAAACATCAATGCCTTCTGGAAAGTGCCTGATTTACACAAATTGATATCCACCGGTTAGTTGAGTGTCTCTTGTTACAAACGCAGTAACTATATTTTTTTATGTCAAACATATCGAACTAAAATTTCTCCCGCAAAACTGTATAAACTGACCTTTTCAATGCTGCATTGAGGTCTTTCTCTTCTTTGTAGTTAATGGCTTCATCATATCCAAATTTATTCTTCAACAGATCCACCTGATTGCAAAAGGCATATTTAAGTAAAGGAAGATAGTACTTTCGATGGTAAATGAAAAGAAACAAAAATGGATTTCTGGGGACTCATTAATCATATCCCAAACATTAAGAGTAGTGCGACTCTTCAGTTTGGCTCAACATTTCTTCCAGAATTGAAATTTTGTAATAAAATTAGGCTAATTCTAGTGTTTTTGTTACATTACAGTACTTTCATAATATAACTGGTGAGCAAAATCGTTGATTGTTGGTATTGTAGATAGGACAATTCTGTCGTGTCAATGTAAGACACTGAACACGCCTTCGATCAGTGTTGGTGTAATAATTAGAAAAAATAAATAATTGAATGTAATCACATCTATGACACTGAACAGTCCTTCGATCAAAAGTGTAGATGCTACACAGTTCAAAACAGTAGAACTTTAAACAGCAGAAGATTCATCATTTACGCAGGCACATACAACAACAATAATAAGAGAAATACCTTCTCTTTACTTCCAGCGCTTCCAACAACATAGCAACCGTGTAATTTAGCAAATTGGCCAACAAGTTGACCAACTGCACCTGAAGCAGCTGAAACAAAAACATTCTCTCCTTTCTTGGGAGAGCCTACTTCAAAGAAACCAGAATAAGCAGTCATTCCTGGCATACCTGTGCTCAAACAAAAACACAATATGTCAAAAAGGCACACACCGGAATGGAAGAAAACTACATGAATAACATCAATAAACTTTTCATAAAAAATCAATAAGATTGCTTTCATGGTAGATACTTAGGTTCATTCTGAAAAAGCATAATGTATACTCAAAAAATAGAACATAAAATCGCACATAGGAAATTTCAGGCAGATAAAGGATCAATTTCAGCCACATAATCTTCATTGAACAAGAGAAGAAAATGGAAAACTATTAACATAGGACCAAACAGCGAGATATCCAAACAACTCTATCACACAACTAACATGCTGTAACAATACTAAACAACACAACACAACGTAAAGACTCATTCATCACATGAAAACTCATAACTCGAGGCTTGCAAAGCATACAGTCATCAATTGCATTCTTCTCCATAGATCAACATAATAAAGTGAAATTGTTGAATACATACCAAGAATTCCAGTATAGTAGGAAAGAGGAACATCAGTATGCTCAATTTTGAAATGTATGTGTGCTGCAGGGATCAAGCTGTACTCTTCCCAATTAGTTATCCCCCACACTATATCACCTTCCTTATAATCTTTGTGTCCAGATTCCAGAACTTTATACACACCATAACCAGTTATCGGCTGCAATTACAAAAATCATCAGTAACTGCACATTACAACTTCAATATTGCAATTATTCTTTGATCAATTTCAATTTCAATCTTGATTCACGACTTTCAAATGAAACTGAAATTCTAATAACACAAACTACACATCAAGGATTTTAAGCACAGATCACATAACCACTTCCCAGTATCCAGCACTTCATTCAAATTCTCAACAAAAATATAATCTCACCAAACAAACAAAATTTTATATGCAATTTTATTTACAAAAATAATAATAATATAATTATACAAAGTACAATAATCATAATAAACATGCAATTTAATCCAAAAAATATTTCTTTAGCCCATAGACACAAATTAGTCACCAAAATTGTCCCGAAGAATCCGAATTGAATCCTGACTAGAACAATTCTTATTACGACTTTACTAATCTCCTGGCCGCAGAATTGTGAATTACCAAGACCCCTTCCACCAGAACCGGAGGGTTAAAACAACAAATTAGTCACCAAAAATAATAATTTGCTATGAAATGAATCATATAAAAATCAAAATTGAAAACCTACTAATAACAAATTGACCCATGTAATGAATAGACCAATTAACACATAAAAAACCATACTTTAATTAGACAAATACTGAAAAGGGTTTCAGCCATAAACTTACAGATTGAGGAACATAGGCACGAGGATTGATAGAAGCTTTTGGGTCACTCATAAGAGTCCTCATGTATGGATCACAAGACAAGTAAAGATTTTTAACCAATACAACATCGTTGGAACCTTGTGGAAGCTTAAGAGTTATGGTACTGTCAACAATGTTGAGGTCTGATTCTTTAGGAAAACCAGACACAAAATGTTTCAGAAGCACTTGTTTGTTCTTAACTTGAGACATTTTTGTCAGAAAATGTTTTTGATTGTTGAATATGATTCTTTCTTCAGATTGTTTTATAACAGAAAAAATGTAGGTGTGAAATGTGATTACTGTGTGATTGTGATGTTATAAGAGAAAATTGTGAAATAAGAGTGTTTCATTTATGGGAATGCAGTTATAGTTCAAGTCCAATAAATATGTAAGGTAAGATATTAAAGTGAAACTCCGTATCAGGCCTAATAAACTGTATGCATTCACAATTTTAGTTATTGTCAGAAAAAAAACAGCTGTTCACACTAGTTTGTCAAAAACAACAAAGTAGTTCACATTTGGGGTGAGTCAACTAACAAAAACTGTTCTCGTTTAGTAAGAGAAGAAGATCTTCTCCACATATGAGGGTCAGTTTGACATGCATGCACATACTTCATATGATAGATAGAATATATATGATAAGAAAGTTGGAAAAATATTTATCTCCTATGAGTAGGGTTTGGACGAACACATAATTTTTTTTATTGTGTTAATGCGTATAAATTATGATCAATAAATTTTATAAAATTTTGATTTTAATAAAAATTATTTTGAATTTGATTAAAAGTATATAAGTATATATTTTACATTTTTATATTGTAACAAACAATATTTTTTTCCCATTGACATCAATAATAATAGTTTTTTTTTTTGACAAATCAACAACAATAGTAAATAAAATATAAATTCTTATCTTTTCGAATGACATAAAAAATATAACATATATACAAATTTGTTTAAGGTTATAATAGGAATTGAATAAATCAGTTAAAAAACATGCATTTCCTTTATATATTTTATTTAATTTGTAAAGAAATCAGTCAACTTTTAGTGTAAACTTTTCAAGAGATTTTTACTATCAATGTACAATGTGACATTTTAAACCTCACTTCTGAATAAAATTTAATCATTTTATTCCTTTCAACTTCTACTATATTCATATTTAAATTTCTTGTATTTTATAATTTTTTTGTTGGTCAGGTAGCCTGGTGGCTAGAATTCACCTTATAAGGTGAATAAGTGGGATGTCCGGGGTTCGAATCCCGGCCCCTGCATAGGGTGTCATATTGGGTATGTTGCCATCATGCGGTGAGTTTGAATGGTGTATTGTGTTGGTTTGAATTTTTCTTTTTTCTTAATATCCTAATTTTCTCCTCCAACCTAATAGACGAAGAGGAGGAGGAAAGAAAAACATGAAGAAAAAAAATTAGTTATTGATGACTATTAGATTAAAAAACTTACAAGATCTAATAATTTATTTTATATGAGAAAATTCCGAAATAAGTGTTTCATTTATTTTATTTTATTTTGACAAAAAGTGTTTCATTTATGCGATATCTTTTTGGTCAAGTCATTTATGTGATTTTAATTATGGTCCAATAAATACTAACGTACCATATTAAAGAGAAACTCCGAATCCGGCCTAATTAATAAAATGTTTACATTCACTTTTAGTTTTGATCTAAACATATAGAAAAGTAGAATCAATCTAATTGAGTTAGATTGAATTAGGTTCATCTGAGTTACTGATTTTGTTTTTACAATCAACATTATTTATAATGAGGAAAGATTATTGCAAAAGGTAATACAAAGAGGGCTTGTTATTCAAGAATAAAATGAAACCGATGCAAACAAAAGATTTAGTTTTTAAATATAGCTTGTTACACAATATATACACACTGTTGAGCTCGACGAAACGCAAGTGTAAATTAAAATTTCAAAATCCAAAAGAGATTGGATCTTGTAGCGCAGCGGTAGCGATACAAATGAACACCAATATTTAACGTGGAAAACCCTCTAATACCACATGACAAATTCCGAAAACTATTCCACTATATTAAATAATATTACAATATTCTCTCCACTCTCTTAGACACACAAGAGATACAATATAGTGTTTTCCATGAGACCCACTCCTATTCGAATGCTATTATTTTATAGCACCTAAAAATTATAGAGATGATACCCACCCGGTGTATTTTTCTCACACTCTCTGGATTTACTTAACACTCTATTTTTCCTCTCACACACTAAAGTCATGTCCTTAATGTGTGAAAACTATATTTTATGTCATGCTTTCAAACTGCTCCACCGCAAGCTATGTGTGTTCTTTGCACAACCTATACATAGCCAAACTATTTGAAAGGAAAAACTAAGCCATGCATTTAACATTGAGAAGACTTTGCCAATTGCTTGTTGCAATTTTCCTTTTGGCTGGAACATGCCCCACGTGGTGGGACCAACAATTCTCCCCCTCCAGCCAAAGGGAGATATCCTTGCAATTCATTCACTTGCGATCCATGCCAATCAACTCGGCACAAAGTTGAAGCTTTTCACGTGCTACAACTTTCGTCAACATATCTGCACGATTTTTATCAGTGTGAATCTTTTCCAACATAAATTGTTGTTCTTCCGCTGCTTGACGCAACCAATGATATCTGACATCAATATGCTTTGTACGAGAGTGGTGCATCACATTCTTACTCAAATCCAAAGCGCTTTGACTATCGCAATGGATAACATACTTTTCCTGCTTCATTCCCAATGGATAACGTAACTTACAATCAACATTATTTATAATGAGGAAAGATTATTGCAAAAGGTAATACAAAGAGGGCTTGTTATTCAAGAATAAAATATAGGTGGCATTTAACATGGAAAAGGTGAATCCTTTCCCATGATGGGAAAACTTGTTTTAACCATTAGATTACTGATTTTATCATGGTCTCATTGCACTATATTTTCTCTTTCTCTTTCACCATTCTCTTCAACCTCCATCAGACTACCTACCATGAACCCACCACCACCAATGACTACAACCTCCATGAATGAGTATTGATATCTTCAGATCTGGAATTTACAATGTTTTTCACCCTCCTGTCATCCTTTAAACGCACGCACCACTTCCGAGTTCCGACCACCACTTCTGCTGCCATCTCTTTCCCTCTCCACTCCCAATCAAGATCCTCATCGGTTTATCTTTTAATTAACACACTCAAAACAAGAATTAACATCAAATTTTTAGCTTTTAACTAATTATCCTCTTTCTCTCCCAAATCCAAGTAATTAATTCACACAAAAGCTGACAAACACTTTTACAAACTGGTCTTTTTATATTACTTTAGATCTTTTTATTATTCTTTTAGATAATTAGTTAAAATCAGGTCATGTGTTTTTCTTTTATTATTATGATAATTATGATTTTTTTTTGTCACAATGAGATTTCCACAAATTTTGTTTGGTAGAAAATATTAAGTGATTGTGTTTAGAGTTTATGAGAAAAGGCAGAGAAGTGGAGGAGAATAGAGATGGCGGTTGAAGAAAATGGTGAAAGAGAAAAAATATCGTGTGGATAGACCATGATAAAATCAGTACTCTTCTTTAATTTAATGGTCAAAAAAAGTTTTCCCATGGTGGGAAAGGATTCACCTTTCCAATGTTAAATGCCACCTCAACCGGAATGTTATTGTTAATCGTTTCTCCATATGATTGTGTTTGTTCTCTCAATTGTTTACTAAAATCTTTGATTGAGGTTTGATGTTTTCTGGTTGAAAGTGAGGGTGAAAAAAAAATTAACATGTAAAAGGTTAAATAGCAAATAGGATAAAATTTGAATTTTCAAAGATTTGTAGGGATGAAAGTACATGTGTCGGGGTATAGGCTAAATTTTTTTGGTAGATATAATATTTGATTTATGAATGTTGTTGGTGCAAACTTGATGCTTACTTACACTCAATCATGAGAGAGAAAAGAGAGTGTTCAGAATTTTTCGATAGAAATGATAACGTTCTGTGATGAGAATGAAGAGAGTTTAAATTAATGAATTATAATATTTTGAATTAAAACCGAATAGAGGTATTCAATTGATTACAAAACTAATTATTCATAGGCTAAGTGTTGTAACTTGCAGTACAAGTCACCAACCAACTAACTAACTATTATTAACGAACATAGTTGGATTTATCAAATAACAAATAAGCCAAATGCCTCTCATGGTCCTTTAAGTTATATGTTTATTACAGATTAGTTCTTTAAGTATTTTGTGTTACCAATTGGTCCTTTAAGTTATATTTTGTTACAAATTGATCATTTAAGTCATAGAATATTTACACTGTCATCCCTCTTTTCAACCAACTTCGTTAAAAAGTGATTATAGACCATTTAACATTAAGATGGTAGGTCCAAAAGTGCTTATGACATCAAACATGAGTACTTATACACATTTTCTTCTTCTTGTTTTTGAATTTCAAACCTAATTTTACATATAAATATTTGATGAACAATATTATAAATTAAGTAATCGGTCAATTTTGTTTTGAATCAAGACCGAATAACACACCCATAAGCTCTAGTTTTGAGAGCAATGAATTTGGACAAACCAACTTAACATTAAACATTCACATAAACACATTTTGATTGAGTTTGATGAAATTAGATAATAATGCAAATATTTTATGACTTAAAGGACCAATTTGTAACTAAAAAAAACTTAAAGGACTAACTTGTTATAATCATGTAACTTAAAAGACCTAAAATGGTATTTAGCTTAACAAATATTATAAATTGTGTACAATCAATCGTCACCATTAGTTTTACCTACTACCATGCTTCTGATTTGGTTGCTCTAAACTAGAAATAATATAAAATAAGAAAATCTATATGAACATATCCTTAATTTACTACATATGCTTATAATATTGATTTCAATCCAAAATATAAACTTAGACTTTGCCTGATAAAAAGTATAGGATAACCGATACATTAGTTGATAGTATGAGTTTATAACGAATAAAGCACAAGCTAGCTAGCTGGTAGGGAGCTTAACTAATTGAATTTGTAGTGTTTGATAAAAATTATCCAATAAACTAGCTGATAAATATGAAATGATAAAAACATATTTTTAACTAAAAATCTATAAATTAAGATGATAAGGGTAAAATTCAAGTAATTTATCAAAAATGCTAGAAGCTCGTGAGAAAAAAATATTACTAAGTGATCTACTTTGGTCATTTGAACCTATAAGTTATTTATTATAAGTTCGAAAGTTGGTTTTAGCAAACCAACTCTAATAAAATTGATCATTGATTTATTTATGATTTGTTTGGTAAAGATCAAGAAAATGATGCAGATGTTTGTGGTGATCTGTTGTGACGGATGTTGATTCTTTGCAGCGGTCTTCATGGCGGAGGATGATTGTGTCTGCAAGCACGTTACCACTTTGACGCTCAAGTTAGTATATGAATGAGGTGGTTATGTGCGAAAAAATAGTAAAGTGAATTGATGTCTGTAATTTAGCTCTTGTCTGGTGCTATGGTGTCGTTATTATGGTGTTTGACTGATTGTATCATTTTGTAATCTTTTTGGCACACATTATGCCGGAAAGATTCAGGTTTTTATTTATTCCATTTTTGCTTGTTCAAAAATAAAATGTTTGTGCAGATATCCTTGCAAAAATGAGAGCTAATTGTGCAAACTCTTTGATTATAGTTAATGAATCTTTTTCTAACCTGTCTTTGACGTTTATCGGAGATATCTAAAGAGTGTCCTTTGATTATAGTTTTTATTTATTCCATTTCTGCTTGTTCAAAAATAAAATGTTTGTGCGGATATCCTTGCAAAAATGAGAGCTAATTGTGCAAACTCTTTGATTATAGTTAAAGAATCTTTTTCTAACCTGTCTTTGACGTTTATTGGAGATATCCAAAGAGTGTCCTTTATTAGGACTTTGTTTTTGTTTTTTCCCTTTTTTCTCTATGTTTTCTCATGTAACATAAAAAAAACTTAAAAAATTAGGAGCACTTTTTTTTTGAGAGAGAAAATTAGGTAGCACTTAGCAGCGCACTTTATGTAATTAAAAGCGATAATATAATCTTTATATATCTAAATGTTAAACAGTATTGTAAGCAACCCTTATTAACCCTAATTCTGTCCTTTTTTGAGGGTTTTGAAAAATATTTATGAAAAAAATCTCTATAAAGATTCAAACCCATGCCATTTTCACTTCAAAGCATTTTAACCACCAAGCCATTTGCTGTTTTTGTGATATCATTTGGCTTCCACAACATGATATCCAATATTAAACTCCCTTTTTAAAAAACCAATTAATTCCTTTTCTTTTTTTTTTCCAAATGGTTTCGTACCCTTTTTTCTCCTTATATATAAAACTCTGCAAAACCCCATACATCGTACGGGTTAGAGTCTAGTTTGAAAAGTAGCTGCACATGCTTTTGGCCCCTCTCAATACCCAAAAAAAAAGAAAAGGCAAAGTAGCTGCATATGGGATTATTATGAATAAATTTGGTAGGTGCACATGAGAATATTATAAGTTTATAACCATGTGCTTTCATTAATCACGTGGAACTATTTTTTTTAAAAGAAATTCATAATTTTTTTTTTATTTTTTAAATTGAGTCAGTTGTGTTCTAGACTAACAGAACAATAGAACTATCCTAACAACCATGCAGTTATGTATGTCTCTTATTTTCAGTAACAAAATAAAAAGAATAAATGAGAACATGAGACTCCCTCAAAAAAAAAGAGAACATGAGACAACATATAAATTTAGAGTGAGGAGATTTGTTTAAGTTCAAAGCTTCGAAATCAGTAGCACTTCTATGAAAGAAATGGTATTTCCATGGCTAAAAAAGATTAGCTATGTTAATTAATTCAAGTCACATCATGAGATACATTTATTAATTATGAGAGTTTATATTTATTTTACTTTATAGATGAGTGACTAATAAATGGAGCAGATCTTGACTCGACCATATGCATCCGTATAACTTAAAAAGACTTAGATGAGATGACACAAGTCTCTTTTAATTTAACCAAAGCCCTGAATTCGAATCTAGTCTCGGACATGTGGTAACGTTAAAACTCGTAAGGCGAGTTTCTTGCGTCATTTGAGGTTTCACAAAGCTCGAGAGATTAGTCTCCGCAATTACACACATGGAGGATACATGCATCCACATAAAACGTGTTCACACAACCAACCAATAACATGTAACAACGAGCCACTAATTTTAAATATCACAATCTTTTAAAGAAAGAATGAAAATACAACAAATAGCACATCAATTTTATAGAGTCAATAAAGAATTTTATTTAATTACTATATGCACTAATCAATAATGCACAAATAAATAAATTTAATTACAATTTTGTTTCCTTTCAAAACTAAAAAAGATTTCTTGTGAAAAAATAAAATAAAATAAAACTCCACATAAACATTTAATCATATCACAATATCAATATTTGAGGAGATATTAAAAAATGACATTAGAACCTCACACTCCCTATAAAATATAATTGGATGTCACTTTTTTTGAAAGACATAATATATAATTGGATGTCACTGCATGTGCAATAGTTATTAGATTCTAAATAAAATGTCAAAACTTTATGAATATATAAAAAAACGGTAGATGATCCTTTTGATTAAAAAAGTTGTGTCTATATTAACTTTAAAATCTCAAACACCTAAAGAAATTCTAAGCATGAAAATTGCAGCTATTGCCGACCACAGTAGTTTATAGACTTTCAATTTTGTGTAGTTTGGAAGCAACTATCAATAATTGCTTTTGTTACTGTTAGGGAAATTAGTTTCAATATGAAAGCTTTGGTTTAATCACCAAACCAACAAAGAAAGAGATGTAACAAAGAAAGGTCAACATCTAAGAGAACATATAAAGATCGTTGACATCAACTACTCTCCAACCTCATATCTAGCTTTATCTAGTAACATCCTAATTCTTTGTTTTACCAAACATAACCTTTTTACTTTTGCTTCTTCTTAAAGCCATCATGGAAAAGTCATGTTTCTAATTTAATTGAAAAATACAAACACCACACAACAAAATGGAATACTAAAAAAGAAATGACCTAAAATCCAAAACATGTAAATGATTGGTTGGATTCTTCATGTAATTTCACTTTCATAGAGGGCAATATAGTCATGCGAAAAGTATATTAATCAATAATTTTAAAGCCAAATTAAAGGTCAAACCAGAGATGCCACTTGTCGTTGTTTAATTGGTTTAATCGATGAAACTATGATAAATGATCAAATAAGAATTAAAAAAAAAGAAAAGAAACTGATTTTAAATTCAATCAAACTAAAATACAATCGCAATCAAATCAACTATTGAACTGGTCAGTTCTCGGTTCAAACCATTGAACCGGTCCAATATTTAAAACATTGGTATAAATATCTTCATATGTTTATCTACCATGACTTGTCAATTAATGTGTGTTTATATACAATTCAAAAAGCTTAGCTGATTTTTCCAAAGCAAAAAAACCATTCATGGAAGCAGAGGAAATCTTGAAGCTTTTTGATGCTTGTTGGTTTGGCTTTCAAAATTTGAAGGAACATTCAAGTTCTTCAATATCAACAATTTCTCATGAAAACCAACATCATCAAATTCAAGAAAAACCAATGCTTTCTCGTATCAAAACCAAACATACAAGGTCCATGAGTGACCAGTTAAACACCATGACAAGTTTCAAACATGATTCTATGTCTCCAAACTCTGTCCTTTTCCAACCACAGCTTCAAACAATCCTCTCAGGAAAAGATGTCACAGACTTCAACACAGAAGCTGTAAAGCAAACACAAACACAGTTGCAACTTCAAGACGTGCCTAACAAGAATATCACAAGAAATGGAAGAAGGAAAAGTGGAAGCAAGAGTTTATCAGACCTTGAGTTTGAGGAGGTAAAAGGGTTCATGGATCTTGGTTTTGTTTTCTCAGAGGAAGATAAAGACACAAGCTTGGTTTCAATCATACCTGGTTTGCAAAGGTTAGGGAAAAATGGTGAAGAAGAGGATGCTTCTGATGTGTCTGCAATTCAAAGACCTTACCTTTCTGAAGCATGGGAGGTTCAGAAAAGGAGAAAGAAAGAGAAGCCTGTGATGAAATGGAAAATTCCTGCTCCTACTAATGAAGTTGACATGAAATATAGTCTCAAGTGTTGGGCTCAAACTGTTGCTTCTACTGTTAGATGATGAAGTTCATGATTCAAGGTTTTCTGCTTTGCTTGTATCTTTGAGGTTGTATATGATTTTTGGCTCCCTCTTTTCATTACGTACTTTGTTTTAGTTGTTCCATTATTTTCTGAAATTTGTTGGTAATCACATTACACAAATTTGTATATTGTAAGCTTAGACTAGAAGTATGGGAATGTCACTCCGGTTATTGGATCTGTTAGATCAGTTTGTCGGTGTCAGCCGACTTCTTTTGTATGAGAAATAGCAAACCAGAAAACATGAACAAATTGGATTACATATAGTTCAGGGAGAGGGCTACTGTAACCTTACAACTCTACTTGGCCCTCGAGGTGATGTATCACGTCATGGACTTGACATCTGAGCAAAATTGAAGAGTTGATATATATCGAAGTCCTTGACAAACAAATTGTATATGTAGCAAAGGATGTACGACCTAAAGATTTAGTAGCTGTTTGTTTTGGTGGTGTATGAAAAGTGGATGTGCGTTTATACACAAGTTACATTTTGCATGTTATGTATTTTCATGGTACATTGCTATTGAATGCACGGTGGCGGTTATTGACCTAACTTCTACAAACATTTGTGACTACTCTTATCAACAGGAAGGACACTATCAAATTGGAAACATTGCAGCTGCAATTACGTCTCACTGTCAAATAATCATAATACAAGGGAAGTGTGTCAAGAATATGTGACGAAGGAAGACAGAAGAGTTTCTGCAAGGAGATTGAAGTTGAAAAATAAAAGCAGAAAAACATTTCAGGTTACAATTGCAAGCAGATTGAACGTTATAAGAGGGAGGGACTATCAGAAAAGCATTGGAGTTGAGTGACTTTATAACAATGTGTTGGAAGAGTTTCCTTTGCGGATCAATCCTTCGGCCAAATAAATACTTCAATTGCGAGACCTTATTAAATAAGTTAAGAACACAATGCGTTGATGTAAAAATAAGTGAATGTTCTTAAATCTTACGAGGCAATTGTGAGTCCGCAAAAAGTAACTTTGGAACATAGATATGGTATTTAGTTCTTCATGCATTGGAGATGCTCTAAACTCTAAAGGATGCATTGTTCCGTAGAGTCAAAGTATGCAATCAATGGTAAACTGCGTTTAATTTTTTGACATACTTTCACCCGCTGTCACTGCTAAAAAGTTCTCGGTGTTTATGGAAGTGTGCATTCAGATTTCTGACTGCATAAATTGTTCAGAATAATACATCCAAACAACAATCAAGCCCATTGTGAAAAATCAGAATGTAGACTGGAAATATTTAAAGCCAACCATTTTACAATTATCAGAAAACTTTAGAATAAAAATAAGTAATAAAACATCAAAAGTTTGCACAAATTAACTTAACACTGAAAATATAAGAAAGAGTTTGTTAAAATTTAGCATTCGCTCACTTTTGGAGTTTCCTGTTTTCATTTTCACTGATAAAATGATGAGTCAAGGTAGAGTAGATCGATGATCCTGTAGTCATTTTGCCAGCTATTGAAAGAAAAATTGCATCTGCCCCCATGTTAGTTAATATAATAAGTTTGATCTCTCTCCGAACCTAACGTAGTTTCCAATCATAGAGCTTTGTATCTATAGATTGATCCATTACCAAGGAGCTAATTCGTTCATAACTCAGTTCAGTAGACTGAATATATAGATAAGGCGGAGCATCTTGGCTCAGCATTATAGCACATAGAGCTTCAACGCTGCTACAACGCATCACTAAGTTGAAGCACTTGACTATGACAATAAACATTAGAGAAGACATAATGGATGATTTTGAAAATGTATTTCAAAACAGATCCAATATTTCTAAAAACTTTGAAAAATGTCAAAACATTGTTTTGAGTGTTTCGAGAAAAGTATTCTCTCTTGTTAGCTTCCATCTTCTCCCTAAGACAACGAAAAGGAAAAAATCATAACCAAATGTCATTCCAGCCATCCATATACAAAGTAAAATTTGAAATGGAAAATGAAAATCTTGTTAGAAAGTAAGCTGGCCCTTAGTTTCATCAAGTATGCCACATTTAAGCACAAAATAGTTAAAGAGAAGGACGAGAGAGTGCTGCATTTCAGAAAATTCCTGCCAGCTTGAGGATCAGCTATTGATTGTGAACTTTACCTCCAAAGAGAGAGTGTTTCACTATAATGTCTATTCTAAATTGATTATAATCATTATAGAAGTTCATTAAGAAGATTATAGTTTGTAAAGTAAACTTTCTTTCACCAAAACAATATTTTTTTTTTGTTTTTACATGAACAAAATCAGAAAAGTGTTCACACTTCACAAGCTCTCAAACAACACTCTTCCCATCCCATGACAATACTAAACAAAACCAAGAAAGAAAGAGCACATGAAAAATTCAAAAAAATATAATAGGCTATATAGCCTTCAAATGTGTTGGCCTTCATCAAATGGAGATAGTTATAGCTGCAACTAAACCAACAAAAAAAGACACAAACATTGTTCCTTGAAGGCTAATCAAATTGGTGGCACCAGAAGTAGCCTTAGTTGTCTCTCCCTGATCACCATCTTCAGATGAACTATCCTTATCAGCTTTAGGCGCCTTTGCCGTAGAAGGAGCAGGGGCTAAAGCCTTAGGCTTAGAGAAGTCCAAGGGAATAAGCACCTTATCAACATGATATATAGCAAGTGTCTTATCAGAATAAACAATCCCTGTGAGTGTAGCATTAACAGGCCCAGTTGATATATTCACATTGTTACCATAAGCAGTCACATTCATATGATAACCAGAAGGGCTATCACTAGCCAGTGTCAGCACAGGGTTGCTAAGCGAATCAAAATTTGAGCTCGAGACGTAAACAGGAAGAACATGAAACTGTATCAGTTCTTTCTGTTGGCGTTCACCAAGGGAGTTGAAGTATCCAGCTTTGAGTTGGGAAAAGGCACCGTCATCAGGTGCAAGGATGGTTAAACCACCGTTTTTTGTTGTCACCAGCTGTGAGTTAATTTGGTTGATGATTTGTGTGGTTTTGAGCAAACGGATTAGCGTGTTGAATGATTTCGCTTTACGTAGAATTTTGATGATGTCTTGACCGGACGAAGAATCCGATGATGGTGATTGAGGTAATGAAGGGACTAATGGTTTTGTTGGTGCTGTTGCAGGAGCTGGTGTGGCGGGGGCAGGTTTTGCCGGGGCTTTAGGTGCTGCAGCAGGCGATTGAGCTGAAGTAGTGGTAAAAAAGATAACAGGTAGTACTAGTAGTGAGAAGAAGATAATTTGCTTCATCTTACTAGATAGTTTATCTGTTTTTGGAAAGAAACAAATGATAGGTAAGATTTTATTGCTGAGTGTTTGATGTGTAGTGTAGGACACTTTGAGAATACTACTTAATTGGTGACCATTTGTGAGGAATGAGGGAGAAGTGATTGGCTTTTATTGAGGATGCTAATTGGTGAAAGGTTTAGTTTAGTTAGAAAGAAAAGGGAAGTTACAATTTTTTCATCTTATCTTATGTTTGATTAATCAGCTGTGACAGTGGAGATTTGACAGTGGTGTATGCATGAACTTTAAATTTTGCTTTCATCACATCATAGAGTTATACAATCAATTATTTAATGTGTGTGATATCAAAATGTGGTTGGAAAAGGAGCTATTGATCTGTCTAAGGTATAAGAAAAGGAAATAACCAAATTATAATTTATCTCCCTAAGTGACATTGTCTGACAAAGATTTGGTGATATGGACTGATGAACTATGAAGCATACATTAAACCTACCAAAGTACCAATACCATACTCTCAGATTAGATGTTAACCACAAATTATATGCTCATTATACCTAGAGCAGTAAGTAGTTAAGAAAATAGTATTGAAGAGAGGCTAGAAATGTTAAATATTAAGTCTGTATTGTATAAGAGAAACCACAATGCAGGATTCTAAAAAATTTATATCAGTTAAGAACATTGACATGATTTTTTTTCTGCATCGGAGTTAAGTGGCATTACGACAATATGCTGGAAGAGTTTCCTTTGAGGATCGATCCTTCGGCCAAAGAAATACTTCAATTGTGAGACCTTAATAAATAAGTCAAAAACACAATGCATTGATGCAAAAATAAGTGAATGTTCTTAAATCTTATTTAGTTCTTCATGCATTGGAAATGCTCTAAAGGTCACATTTTCTGTAGAGTGAAATTATGAAATCAATGATAAACACACTTTGATTTTGAGACATACTTTCACCAGCTTTCACTGCTAATAAATTCTCAATGTTTATGGAAGTGTGCATTCAGACTGCTTAAGTTTTTCGGAATTATACAACCAAACAACAATCAAGGCTTCTTTCCTCAGCTATAAAGACAGTCTCAAACCCATTGTGAAAAATCAGAATGTAGAATGGAAAAATTTCAAGCCAACCATTTTACATTTACCAGAAACCTTTAGTATAAAAATAAGTAATAAAATATCAAAAGTTTACACAAATTAACTTGATACTGAAAATATAAGAAAGGCAAAGTTTGTAAAATTTAGCATATGCTTACTTCTGGAGTTTCCTATTTTCATTTTCACCGGCAAAATGATGTGTTGAGGTAGAGTAGACTGATGATCCCATAGCCATTTTTCCCGCAATTGAAAGAAAAAGCTTGCATCTGCTCCCCATGTTGGTTAATATAATAGGTTTGATCTCTCTACAAACCTAACGTGATAATTTTCGCATCACATAGCTTTCTATCTATAGATAAGGCATAGCATCCTTGGCTCAACATTATAGCACACAGAGCTTCAACGCAGCTAAAACGCTTCACTAACTTGAAGCGCTTGACTATGAGAATAAACATTAGAGAAGACATAATGGATGATTTTGAAAATGCATTTTCAAAATAGATTCAATATTCTAAAAACTGAGAAAAATGTCAAAACATTGTTTTTCAGTCTTTCTAGAAAAGTATTCTCTCTTGTTAGCTTCTATCTTCTCTCTTGAGACAATTTAAAGGAAAAATCATAACCAAATGTCATTCCAGCCATCAATAGACAAAGTAAAATTTGAAAATGAAAATTGAAAATCTTGTTAGAAAGTAAACAGGCCCTTAGTTTCATCAAGAATGTTACCAGTTTGAGGATCAGCTATTGATTGTGAACTTCACCTCCAAAGAGGGATTGTTTCACTATAATGTCTATTCTAAATTGATTATAATCATTAGAGAAGTTCATTAAGAAGATTATAGTTTGTAAATTAACTTTCTTTCACCAAAACAATATGTTTTTTTGCTTTTACATGAATAAATAAAATCGGGAAAGTGTTCACACTTCACAAGCTCTCAAACAACACTCTTCCCATCCCATGACAATGCAAAACAAAACCAAGAAAGAAAGAGCACAAGAAAAATTCAAAAAAATATAACAGCCTTCAATGTGTTGGTCTTCATCAAATGGAGATAGTTATAGCTGCAACTCTAAATTTGGACTTTCAATTTGAGATTTATGCATTTTTTCAAGAACGCTGCTTAATGTGATAAAGATCCATGTCTTTTGAATTTTTTTGTCAATAAAAATCAATTAAAAATAATGATACAGCTACCACATAAGCATACGTAACACACACGAGCACAATAATAGCCATGTCAGAAATTCTCAACAGAGATGAATGATAATGATATCAATACACCAAGCATTTTTTAACATAGAGAAAGTGATATAGATACATGTGTATGTGTTTGGTTTCATATTTTACCTTGTTGCAACGTAAAACATCGATAAATTTCAAATCAGCCAAGTTCCATTCAAACTGTTACAAGCCATTATACAACACGTTCATAAAATTTCAACCAAGAACTATGTACAAAAATAAAGAGCTTAATATTTATTTTTCAGGGCTGGGGGAGTGGAGTGTTGCATAAAACTATTTAAAACAAACTAGAATCCAAAAATGACGACGGATAGTTCAGAGGAAATTTTTTTGACATAGGGGTTTTTCCCAACCTGAAAGTCAATGAATGAAGTAATCACAAAAACTACCTACAATATTCTGTAGCCTCTCTTCTCTTGGAATTTTTCTTCATCATATCAACCCAACTGGCTAATACATTAGAGACTTCAAACTTACCAGCAAAATTCATTTTTCTAGCTAGCTCCTCAAGAATGACAGGATTCCCATACTTAGAAAAATCAGCACCAAACTTGTTATAATCAAGCTGAGGAGCTTTCATACCCTTCTGCATCATTTCCTCTATATATTTACATGCCTCGTCTGGCCTGCCTTGTCTTATAAGCCCACCAATGAATACAGTGTAGGAGTTATCATCGGGACAACATCCCTTATGACGCATCTCGTCCCAAACAGCTCGGCCCATTTCGTAATTTTTTGTCACAAAATAGGATTTCATTATCATGGTGTATGTGTGAATTGTTGGTTCGACGCCACTTTGAATCATTTTCTTGTATACTCTCACCGCATCATCTGGCATATGTTGGCTTGTCATCAGTTTTATCAAAGCATTGTATGTCCTTCCGTCAGGTGGACAACCTCTTTCGCGCATTTCCTTCAATAGATCATATACCACATCCATTTTCTTCTGCCTCCCAAACCCAGTGATCAAACAAGTGTAAAGTGCAACATCAGGTTGACACCCACGATCCACCATTTCGTTAAAATAATCCACAGCTTCTCTCATCATCTTTTGTTTGCACAAGTCCTGAATCAGAATCGTATAACTTCGAACATTAGGCAATGGACCTTTTGCTTTCATGACTTCAAATAACTTAATCCCGTCAGATTTCTTCTGACACCTTAACAACCCTTCAAGCATAATATTATGCGCAACAATATCCGGATTAAATCCCTTATCAATCATCTCATTCCACACCCTCCCTGCCTCCAACAAGTTTCTAACCCTACACCAACCATTAAGAAGTATGGTGTAAGTTTGTAAATTCGGAACAAACCTATCTCTAAGTTTCTCATAAACAACTTCCGCTTCCTTAACAAGCTTCGCCGCGCCAAGACTATCAAGCAAGAAATTAACAGAATCAACACCAACTTTAAACTTATACTTCTTCATCAAATCAAAAACCCCAACAGCTTTTTTCCTTTCTTTTGCTGAAGCAAAAGCCTTAATAGCAATAGAAAAAGTGTCCATTGTCAAAAAACCCTTCTCACCCATTTCCTCAAGCAATGCTACCATAGTCTCAAATTGTCTAGTCTTCCCTAAAATATCCATCATAGTATTATAAGTCCTCGAATCATGTTCAAAATCACGCTTTTTCCCTGCCCAACAAAAGAACCTAAACGCCGGTTTCCTAGCATGTTTAAACCTATGCAACACATCCACTACCAAATCATGTGATAACACAACACCACATTCATCAAGAACAGCTTCCATATTCCTATCCAAATCAAACAAGTCATGAATCACCTTACATACCCTATCAACCTCATTTGGATCTGAACATGACCCACCACCCTCAGAATCAGATTCAACCCCACTAACACTACAAAATGGTCTAGAATTATCTAAAAACATAAACTTTCCTTGAAAACTAGAAAAGGGTAACCCATAAAAACTAGCACCCAAATGGGGATTCAGCAGTTTTTTTTGTAGAACAAGGAATGAAGAGGGGTGTGACAAAAAAAGTGGAATTTGACAATAAGAACGATTGAAAGAATAATTAAAAGAAGAATGAAACAAACAAGACAAGGACAGAGAGCTACCACTAGGTAACCGCCACATTTGCTGTCCTGTTTTTGTTCTTCTTCTCTGATGGAGAGAGTGAAAGTGGGTGGTGTTGGGGCCATGTTGATGTGTTGAATCTAACAACAACGTTGTTGATAGAATGTTGGAGATTGAGGTTATGGTTTTGGTTTTGTGTAGTAAAGAGAGAGTCATTGGAATTGGAATGCCATTGATTAGTTTACGGGAAGGAACAGAGGTGGAAGTAGTGAAGTGGGGTTTAGAGTGGATGATTCCCTGCAGTCATAAAAATTACACATTCACATAGTCAATTCATTTTCAGCCATTGGATACATCTAATGCTACAAATTATATAATAGAGAATTTTGGATTATACAATCTAGAACATTTTACACTTCATAATTCATATTGATTCCAAAGTTGCATATATATAGGAGTATGTTTTAGGATTTAAAAAGAAAAAAAGTGTTATGACCTGATCCGAACCAAATAATGCATTAATTACTACGTTGGGTTGGTTCACATTTCACATAAAAATTACAGATTTCTTAGGTAATCTAAACCCAACGAAATTTGATTGTATCAAAATGAGTTTCACAAAATCTATTGTTGATTGCATTAGTTGAAGCAATTGATCTCTTGTTACTTGTTAGCAACTCAACAGGTAAGCACCTAAATTAGGTTATTATTGACATGTTAAAAGTGTAGTAGTAGTTGCATCACAAACAGCCAAATTTAAAGCATGTTGAAAAAGATAAAAACTAGTATTAAAATTGGATGGATCAACAAAATGAAGATGATATGATATCAGCGTGTTTTTGGATTACCATGTTGATAATGTTGATGATTAGCCTTGGATCTATAATAATCTATTTGTTTTGTATCTCTATTATAATTGAGTTTCTTTTGGACAAACTTGAACAAAGTTCAATATATAATTTGTATATGATTTTTGGACAAACCCAAATGGAAATTTTAATCTGTCTAAGGTCATTATTTGGTTGGACTTATTGTAATTTACTAATTGCTAGCGACTACATCCATTATCCTTTTGTTTTTAACTCATTATTATTGCCATTTTTATTGTCAATAATAATGATGATTACTATTATTCAAAAAAATAAAATAATGATGATTGCTGTGTTGCCTAAGGTAATGTTTAGTTAAAATGAGTAAGACAATTAGACAAGGGGAGGGATTTAAGTAGATAATCTTAACTCCTATGTATGCTTATCCTACCATCAAAACACACTATCACTCCTAAAAATCTACTCTGCCGGATTCATGCAGATTATGATTGTGTTTTTTAACATAAGAAACAAAGATTCTGAGAAACCAGAGAATATTGGTATTGAGACTGTACTAATGATACAAGTGTTTTTTCTCATACGCAACATGAGTTACATAAATGTTCATTTTACATTACATATGTTTGGCCATTACAAAAATGCCAATGTACTACTTGTTATATGTGGAAGAAATTTGAGATTTCATCATTTTTTTTAAGTGTGTATTATTGTCTATTTGCTCCAGATATTTTCCCCGGGTGGGTAGCCCTAGGGTATTAATTACATCCAATTATTAACAGCAACATATCTTAATATTATTATACACTTATGCATAATTCTTATTTTTTTATTGCATTTTGATGTATTTACATATACATGTGTAAAGATTCTTTTGTCTTGTACCAAAAAAAAAAAAGATTCTTTTGTCTTTTCCAACCCTTCCAAACTAAAAAGACCTATATAGGAAGGGAAAGGGGTTGAAAATGACAAGTATCAAATATGACAAAAACTACAACTGTTACTAATACCTACGTAGTTGTTTTATGGTTACCTCAAAATATAAATTATTCTAGGATCTATATCCTCGTTCTTAAAGGTGGTAACGTGAGAGCCAAGGATTATTGTAAACTTATTCATATGTCATTATTTGCATTCATTTATTTTATAATTAAAGTTCTAAATTGGGGACTATAACCATATTTTAATGTAACAAACAATCAAAACAGGACAACTTTTGCATAAGATTATCAGTTTGTCACCTTTTCATAACTGCTATGCGATGATAATATAACATAATTAGTTGTCCAAAACACTACACAACATAAATTAATTTCATATCAATACAGCTTGTCTCCTTTGTAAAACCTTTAACTTTGTGTCGATATCAACAATACGGCCTGCAATAGTGACATTCTAATTTATAATATATATACACACAAAAAAAATTATGTGCATATACACCAAATGCGCTTGAATGAAATGACTCGGGTCTCTTACAACATAACAATGGTCATAGGGTTCAATCCGGTCTTGAGAATGTAACAGCGTTAAAACTCTCAAGGGAGAGTTGTGCCACCCTCGTGACCTATCTAACTCACGAGATTAGTCTATATAGTTGCACGTGGAGGATATCTGATTTACAACAATAAATAATTATGTGCATAGGCTTTTGACATGTTGTTACTTGTCATTATCCTATAGCTAAAAATGCCGCTTTCAAATTTAAGTTTATAAATGATCTACAATTGAAGTTCAAAAGGTTTGTCATCCAAATTTAGGGGCACAATTTGAGACATCATATCTATTTTTATCATTAGAAATCGAACTCAATAACCCGATATTTACAAATATGGTAGCACATGCAACTGATAATGGAATCCGTAGCCGAAAGAAATCATCAAGAGGTCACCACAGGTTTGTAGGAGTTCGTCAAAGGCCATCCGGAAGATGGGTAGCAGAGATCAAAGACTCACTACAGAAAGTTAGGCTTTGGCTTGGAACATTCGACACAGCCGAAGAGGCAGCTCGTGCTTATGACACTGCTGCTAGAGCTTTGAGAGGTGCTAATGCTAGAACCAACTTTGAATTGCCAGAATCTGAAACAAATGGCGGTGTAGGTTCGAAGCGCGGTGCTGGTTCCAAATTCATGCTAGAGAATACAGAACCTTTTTCTTTTGAAGATGTCAGCGACTCGGGTTCAGGTTCAGAACATGGCCTTCTTGGTGCACTCAAGGCCAAACTTTTTGACGGAAAAGAAGGGAAATTTTCATTTTCATTTCCTTCTGGTAGCATGGTTTCAAAATCAACTCAGAATTTATCTGGAAAGAAAGACTCATCATTATCAGCTACTTATTGCCTCTCACAGATGAATGAAGCTCATGCAAATACACTGCCTAGTTCTTTGAGTACTTCATCAAACACTTTTGCTAAGAGTGTGGCTATCCCAAATCATGATCATGAAATTGGTCAAACACCATCTATGACAAACATGTTATGGTCCAATGAAATGGAAAATGATTTTCCTTGGCCTATTCAGATGAGTCATGATGTTCATGAGAATCATGAAAATAGTACTAGTATGCTTGCATCTGGAAGTACATCAAATTTTGCATGGCCACTAATAGAGTCCAATATTGACATGACATGTATGGACCAAGGGATACTAAATAGTAACAGAAGTGATCAAATGAATATGATGAACATGCAGTTACCACCTCTAATTGGTGGAGCAAGTAGTGATGGGTTTTGGACATTGGATCAGCAGCAACAGTTTGTGCAATGTGAGAATAATAATAGTTGGTTTGGTTCTGGTGGTGGATCTTGGGATCCTCTTCTCTATGTGCCATCTGAGCTAGGCTAGCTTGATTAGGTTAATAATAATATGTAATGTCAATGAAAGAAATCTTAATTTGTCAACTTTAATCTAGATCTATCTATAAATCATTCTTTTACCTTTGTCAATTTTAATCTTGAAAGAAATCTTAGTATGCATAAAGATTGATTGAATTTCTTCTATGAGGGTATTAATCTAGAAGAATGTTGTGTTTGTTCTTTACCTTATAACATGTAACGATAATTTTCATCAGTTTATAACATGTAAATTGTAAAGTATTATTTTATTTATCATATAATGAATTGCAAGTATACTAGAGAACAATGCTAATCTTTGAGTCTCTAATTTCATTCTTCAGTTTACTGGGGAAAAGAATTTGATCAAACTTTGAATTATTCTTTTGGGGTGAATTGCTAAGCTTATTAAGGTACTTCTCCAAAAAAATGTCAAGAACGAGGTTAATGTTTTTTTTCTTTTGAAAAAATAAATGATATTCATTTATTCAAGTTGACAGAGTATATCGATACAACACAAATTCAAAGCCACTAAAAACAAAGTACATAAGCCTATAAATATGATTATATTCAAGTGTTCATAATGTTCATACCTACATATCTATAACATTAACGACGCTAAAATCATCGAATGAATCTGCATTTGATCAAAGCTAATCTCCTGAATAAAATAAACACCACACTAAAATGGAAAATAAAAAACACACCGCATAAAAACGGGAAATCAAAACAAACAAGTCATGCGAAGATGACGAAATCACAAAAACATACGAAAGAAAACTAAAAATGCTGACAACTTGAATGACTAAAAATGTTAATTAAGAAACCATACATACAAAAATTGTCTTGGAAAGTAGGTAGTCAACCCCTTAAAAGTGTAAAAAATGTTAGTTTCAATACAATTTTTTTTCCGTCTCATTGACACTAGTTAACATGACTCTTAACCAGTAAAAGAGAGACAAAAAACAATTTGGATGAACGATTTCAGATCAAAATTGACCATAAATCATCCATCTTCGGTATATCAAGAATAAGAATAAATTAAAAGTGGTGACAAAGAGAGACAATGGAGTCCTTTAAAGCTAATGTTAATAACAAGATTAAGTGAGTGATTATATATCATATTTTTTTATAAACAATACTACCACACAAGGGCCTCAGTTGTCCTAATTATTATAAAGTTCTCATGATTTTACAATTTTAATGATAGGTTTCAAACTTCATGTTGGAACCTTAGGTGGATTTGGTGGGAAAATGAAGAGTAAACACCAAGTCTTAAGATTTGGCGTGTGTGAATTGAAAATAGTGGAAGTTCTTTATTAAAAAATTATTACCGAACAATAGTGTTTATACAGTAGAAATGACCCTTCAAGGGTGTGTCCTTGTGTGATGTTGTCCGACTTGAGCTTTGGTTAAAACATATTTATTTTTTTGGATGAAGCTAAAAAGAATTTGATCAAACGTTGAATTATTCTCTTGTGGTGAAGCGAAACTTGTTATGTATGTACTTCTCCAAACAATTGTCAAGAACAAAGTTCATGTTCACAACAATATTAAGTGCGTGATTATACATCATATGTATATATTTTTTAGAAACAATACTACTACACAGGGCATCAACTGTCCTAAATATCATAAAATTCTCATGCTTTTAGAATTTAAATGTTAGGTTTTCAATCATATCATTTAAATTAATGGAGGTCACATTGTGTGTCCTGCAGCAGATGCCATGATGCCATGCATTACTATTTATATATCAAAATTCCAATGCAGTAGTACATCCCAAATATAGTAAATTTTTCTAGTCCAACAATTCTTTGATTCCACCGGCTCCTCTTTTGTAAATTCTATTCTATTATTTAACATTAAGAAAACAAATTCTATTACAGGCACAACCTATGGCAAATGAAACAAGAGGGTTTTCACGTGCCAACATTCCTGTTTTATTAATCTTTTCTGTCACGAGAGTCCAAATTGCATGCACTACCCTATCATAAAAAAAGAGCAAGTGTAAATGCTTTGATCTTCAAAATGAACGGTCCTCGTTACTAAATGTATATACATTAATATATAGCTGCAAAAAAGCTTGAGGAAGGAACTTTACTAAAAAGAGCCAACTAAAAAAAGCCAAGGACCTAGAGAGTTGACATATTATTCATGTTATCCTATGCTTCAGTTCTAAAATATAATATGCTAAAGAATAGAATTTGTTCCATTAATTAGTTACCTGTCAATCCACAATATCTTGCATCCAAGCAACCAAAGGCACAGTAGGCCATGGCAATGGCAAGTTCACAACATTACATTTAAAAATATTTGCAGAGTCAAAGAATATATCATCAGTTATTGTAAACATGTTAGGGAAAAAAGTTACATCACCAACATCTTTTATCCTTTAAATTCCATTTGAAGACTTAAATCATAGGCAAAGAATTAATTGGGACAATGTGATGTTTTATAAAATGAATGTTTTATATTTGTTAATGAAAACTTTAAAGATATTGTCTTGAAGACAATCTAGTTGGTACTACTTTTTACAGATAATTCAACTAAAATATTACATGAAGTAATTCATAAGGCATTTTCGAATTGGTTCTTTAGAAGTTTGTGGATGCGAAATACCCTTCAAATAGATATTGAGATTTCTTTTCTTTAATATAGATAACCCACTTTTGGTTAAAGTGGAAAAACCTTCTAGAAATTTTAAGAGATTGTCGCATACATGCATGATTCTATTTTAGTTTTTTAGTTTTTTAGTTTTTTTACTAAGCAAATGTTAGTTGTTATATCGTGTTCACGTATGTAAACACAAGTTAACTACAACAAGTGAACTGTTAAGTGAAATGTTATGGGTGGAGTTTCAAGAACACTCTAAGAAGTAAATCAATAATACATAGTTTTCTCTGTTTAGAATCTGTCTCATCAAACATCTTAGTGTCCCCATTTATAACGAACAATGATAGGTAGACACTCTTAATGTGTACACCCCTTTGTACCACTTTGAAAATTTTTAGTTAACTAAATATATGGTCTATGTGACCACATTTTTTGTAGTTGCGTGACCACTATTTTTCCAGAATTTATTTGGTTAACTGAGTAGAAAAATAGTGGTCACGCGCATTTAGTTGCGCGACCACATTTTTCAACTTCAAAATAATGGTCACTCAACTGAAAAAATGTGGTCACACAGACCATGTATTTGGTTAACTAAATTTTTTCAGAGTGGTACAAATGGGTGTACGCATTAAGGGTGTCTACCAATCTTTATTCTTTATAACCATCAAAGTGTTGGCTTAATGTGTCTTTCTTTAATCATTAAAATTCCATTAAGTTGTGATCCAGAGGCTCACGTTGGTTGTCTGTTTTGAGTACGACCGCACGTGGACTAGGGTACAACTCATTTGTACCGGACGCGTGGAGTTGAGACGCGCAAATCATCCGTACAAGACATGTGGTATTAAGTGAAGATAAGTTGCGCTAAGCTGACTTACCTAACTTAAACAGTCGAACCAATGAAGATGAGGACGAGCTGAGCTGGCCTGACTTAAACAGTCAAACCAATGAAGATGAGGGTTGAGCTGGCCTGACTGGAACAGTCAATCAAGTGTTGACGAGGATGAGCTGAGTTGACCTGACTTGAACAGTCAAACCAGTGAAGATGAGGATGAACTAAGCTGACCTGACTTGAGTAGTCAAACTAGTGTTGAGCGAGGTATTGCTAGTTAGTCAAATAAAGTATTACAAGTCACACGGAATGGTCCATCCATGCCAGTCCATGGTCCACCAAGCGTCAAACCTGTTAAGGCGTAGACGTTTGTTTTTTATTCGATCGACCTATATCAGTCCACAATCCACTAAATGTCAAGCCTTTTAAGGCGTAGGCGTTTGTTCTTTTATTCGGTCGACCTATATCTGTCTAGTTTGTTAGGAACGAACAAAGATTTGTTGGTACCATGAATTGAATCTTGGATGTCCTTCATACTATCCATACAATATGTGGCAGAGAATATTAAAGGTTAAATAAATTTTTGAACCTAATAAATATCATAAATTTTATTTTTAGTCTCTATAAAAAATTTCAGCAATTTTTTGTTCCCAAAATGTTCTCTTTCATGAATTTTGGTCCATGTTCTTAAGTCAATTTAGGTGTACCGTTCATATTTTTAAATGAATTTTAACAAATATGATTAGGAATATAATAACAACCTCTCCACATAAATTTAGAATATTTTAACAAAATATGAATTAAATGTAATTTTTTAAATGCTAAAAACATAAAAAATCATATTTAATTCATTCATCATAATTTTTTTTTTAAATATGCAAAAGATAGTCCCGATGAACTTAACTTAGTTGGTAAAAATGGATTAAGTTTTGCCTAATTCATATCATACCCTATATCATAATGTATTGGTTGTCATCATGGTTCATTTTATACTTAACTGAGAACCAATTCAATTTTGTAAACTGGTTTTATACTATGATCCGATTTTTAATCGATCTATTTTGAAATTGGTTTAATATTACCTCTCCCTCTCTCCCCTTCTTCTCTCTATCTCTCTCCCTCTGCCTCTTTCTTTCTCCCCCTCGCTCCCCTCTCTTTGGCTATTTTCTTCCTCTCTCCCCCTCTCTCTCTCACCATTTGTGATTTGCTTTTATTTTCAAAATAAAGATGTGGTTTTATGTTTGATTCTAATAGTTTGGTTTGTTTTTTAAATTGTTTTTAAATTCTGGTTCAGTTCAAAATGTGCTTCAATGTATTTTGATTCAGTTTTTTAAATTATTTGAGGAGAGTCTAACTCAACCATTATAAAAAAAAATGTTTGTAAGATGAGGACTATCATACCACTTATAAACATATTTTTAAGTCACATCTCATCAATACTTCATGTTCAGAATTAAACATTTAGAGAGTCGACTAGATGACCCGATAGCGATAACATGTGGCTCACCTGATTTTGAATAGATTATGAAACTATCATGATATGAAGTTTTGGTATTCGTAGATGATAGTGGTGTTACATAGTGAAGTAACTTCCCCCTTAATGCTTGAGTTAATAGACCGAACTTTTACACAAAGAATGATGTATTTATTATTTTGACCAGTGTTTGTATTTTTAAGACAAAATTCTCTTTTAAATTCCTTAAACTACGCTATTAGAACACTAGCATGATTCAAAAATCATTTTGTTTTTATATACTAAAGACCTCACAACATATTTTGAAAGCCGATGTTTCTTTTAGAAAAGTTTAAACTGAAACTATTTTCAAAATAATACAATATTTGAGATTTCATCTATAAAATATAAAAGGTTAATAGGTCTTTACCCCTGTAATATAGGTCATTTCCGGTTTTCCCCCTTGTAAAATTATTTTTTTGATTTACCCCCCTTAAAATATTTTTGTTTTGATTTACCCCCTTGATAGGCCAAACAAAAACTAATTATATTTTTTTTCAAGAAATTTTCGTTTTTGTTTGGCCTATTAGGAGAGTAAATCAAAACAAAAATATTTTACAGGGGGTAAATCATAAAAACAATTTTACAGAGGGGAAAACCGAAAATGACATATATTACAGGGGTAAAGACCTATTAATCCAAATATAAATCAAATAATCTAATTATTAATCCTAAGGTATGCCACAGCCACTTGAAACTTCATTTTCATTGATCCATAATGTCCATGTCTTACAAATTTCCCCTGCTTTGTGCACCACTATTTTCCTTTGTTTTTTTAAAGTGATTTAATTGCTTTAAGATTTGACAACTTGTTCTTACTTTCCATTTTTTAAGGTGGCTTTGTTGCCAATTCAATTTCAAAAAGATAAAAAGTATTAGATGCCATCTACATATGAGAGGGAGAGGCACCATTTCTTCTACTACATTCCCACCAAAAAGATGCCTTTCATCGTTCATAGAATAGAAGGTTCAATTGTCCACCAAGAGAAATAAAAGAAGAAGGATAAAACATAAAGAACATAAGCTACTTCTTACCTAAGGGCATGTTTTGATTGACTTATTTGAGTTTATCAACTGACGTAAGACACTTGTGAGACTGTTTCGGAGAACTTATGAAAACAACTTGTGACATGGTTATAAGCCATGTTCAACTTGTGAAAACAACTTCATTTTATCTTTTGATATGAAAGTTGCTTATAATAAGTACATATATATATAATAAGTGCTTATACTATATGCTGCAAATTAAGTTTGTATCCAAACATGGCCTAAATGAAATATGTAAATGAAAAACTCATGCCTATTATAGGCTAACAATATCATAGCCATGGATTATGAATCAACCTATAATATTTTGTACTAGCCATTAAAATGATTCTGGAATAAATAGATTTTAATAGAAGAGGATCAGTCAAAATAAAGCAAAAGGAAGAGCTTAGAGCATAAATAGTAGAGTAAAGTATTTGATGTGACTTCAGAATTTAATCTTGCTTTGTTACCACTTATTCTGGAATATTATTTTATATAAATCAACAGTAAGGTCTAATCTAAATTACATACATATCAAGTAGAATTGAATTTGCATTGTTGTTGAATACAATTGCATTGGTGAAATGAAGAGTTGTGAAGAATGGAAACCTTTTATGATAATGATAGCAATTGATATTTCTTTTGCTGTTGTGAATATTCTTCTCAAGAAAGTCCTTGATGAAGGAATGAACCATTTGGTTTTTATCACATACCGTCTCTCTATTGCTACCATTTTTGTAGGCTCAATTGGATACTTTAGGGAAAGGTATGTACCCTTCAATCCATGCTTCAATAGTATTCTTCTTCTTCTTCCTTTTTTTTTTTTTTTATAAATTATTTAT
>Ga0228710_1002329_pt1 | contig 29866 bp, 12 predicted proteins | sample MedpolnodulmetaG_FD_177995 | JGI IMG/M metagenome (GOLD analysis project Ga0228710, IMG submission 177995) | Root nodule microbial communities from Medicago polymorpha collected in Santa Monica, California, United States - pink nodules | ecosystem: Host-associated > Plants > Roots > Nodule...
GGGGAATCTTCAATCATTCTCGAGCAACAACTTTCTCTATTTTTATGGATAATTGCCATTTACTGGATATAACCACTATTGGAGGTCGTTTCACTTGGCACCGCAACAACAACGGCCTACGCATCCTCTCTAAGAAGCTTGATAGAGGTTTAGCTAATGTTTGTTGGCGGCTTGCTTTTCCCGAGGCTTTTGTTGAAGTCCTTTGCAGGCTTCACCCTGAACACAATCCTCTCCTTCTCCGTTTTGGTGGTCTTCCTCTTGCTCGAGGGCCAAGGCCTTTCTGGTTTGAAGCTGCTTGGATTGATCATAAGGATTACGCTGACTTGGTGGATAAAGCTTGGAATTCTCTCTAAAAGGCTTAGGGGGTCCAAAATTATCTTGAGAGGGTTGACTCCCTTAGACATGTCCTTCTTGAAAAAGAGCTCCAACATGAATACAACCATATTCTTTTTCAGGAGGAAATGCATTGGTATCAAAAATCACGGGAGCAATGGGTGAAATTTGGTGACAAAAATAGCTCCTTTTTCCACACCCAAACCATCATTAGAATAAAGAAGAATAAAATCCATAAGCTTCAGCTTCCTAATGGTTCTTGGTCTTCTGATAATGTCATCCTTCTCGAAGAGGCCCTCAAGTATTTTAAAAATCTCTTTTGCAGTAACCAAGACAGTCACCAAAATCATCACTTCAATGAAGGTCACCACCCGTCTCTTAATGATGATGATAGGAACTCCCTTACTAGCCCCTTAACCAAAAAAGAGGTGACAGCCGCCCTCCACTCGCCCTACAAAGCCCCTGGCCCTGATGGTTTTCTTTGTATTTTCTTTAAACAATATTGGCACATTGTTGGAGATGATGTTTTCAACTTAGTGAACCCAGCCTTCCTTATAGGTCATTTTGACCCAACCATATCTGATACCCTCATAGCCCTCATTCCCAAAGTTGACCCTCCCTTAACCTACAAAGACTTTAGACCCATTAGCCTTTGTAACATCATCTACAAAATTATCACCAAAGTCCTTGCGCATTGCCTCAGACCTATCCTTAATAATATTATTGACCCCTACCAAAGCAGTTTCCTGCCTGGTAGTGGCACCACTGACAATGCCATTGTTTTGCTGGAAGTTATTCACTACATGTGCAAGTCTAAGAAGAAGAAAGGGTATGTGGCTTTTAAGATTGATTTAGAGAAAGCCTTTGATAATATTAATTGAGACTTTCTCCGATCTTGCCTTTGTGATTATGGCTTCCCGGATACCACCATCAAGCTCATCATGCATTGTTTTACATCATCCAGCTTCTCTATTCTATGGAATGGAAATAAGCTGCCTCCTTTCCACCCTTCTCATGGCCTCAGGCAGGGTGATCCACTTTCCCTGTACCTTTTTATCCTTTGCATGGAGAAGCTCTCTTCAGCCATCAACAATGCCGTTCATCAGGGTAATTGGGAGCCTGTCCACATATCTAATCTGGGGCCCAAACTCTCACACCTTCTGTTTGCAGATGATGTTCTCTTGTTTACCAAAGCCAACAGCACCCAGCTTCGCTTCATCAGAGACTTGTTTGATCGTTTCAGCAAATCCTTAGGTTTGAAAATTAATCTTCACAAGTCTAGAGCTTTTTATTCGTCAGGCGTCACTCGGGATCAAATCAACACCCTCACATCCATCTCTGGCATCCGTTGCAATACTTCTCTTGACAAGTATTTGGGGTTTCCTATCATTAAATGGAGACCAAATAAGAGTGATTTCTTATTCATCATTGAGAAAATGCAAAAAAGGTTAGCTTCCTGGAAAAATAAACTCCTCAATAAATCGGGAAGGTTAGCTTTAGCATCATCTGTCCTTTCTTCCATCCCAACCTATTACATGCAAATAAACTGGCTCCCTCAAAGTGTTTGCGCTAACATTGACCAAGTTACTCGTAACTTCATTTGGCGTGACTCAAACAACAAAGGCATACATCTTGTGGGTTGGGAAAAAATCACGAAACCGAAAGACTCTGGTGGTTTGGGTATTCGTGCTGCCAGAATTACTAACACTAGTCTTCTTGGGAAATTAGTGTGGGATATAATGCATTCTTCTAACAAGCTTTGGGTTCAGCTCCTGTCTAACAAATATTTTCCTAATACTCATATGCTTCGCGCTTCTGCCCCTTCCAGTTGCTCATCTATTTGGGCTGCTATCATCTGCGCCAAATCCGTGCTTCATAAGGGTTTTGAGTGAAGACATGGCATCGGCAATTCTTCTTTTTGGTTCACTAGTTGGAGCTCTTCAGGTCCCCTTGCTCCTCTTGTCCCCTTCATCAACATCCATGACCTCCATCTCACTATCAAGGACGTTATCAGCAGTCCGGAACCTCACACCCACATTCTTTATACCACGCTTCCTCTAGAAGTTCCAAATCACATCAACAACTTGAACATTCGTTCCAATGATTTCGTTGAAGACACTTTTGTTTGGTCCCCCAACATAAACAGTGTTTACACAGCTAAGAGTGGATATAATTGGCTTCTTTCACATTCCAATTATAACAATACAACCTCCACCTCTATCTCTTGGACGTGGATTTGGTCTTTACGGCTACCGGAGAAATTCAAGTTCTTTATTTGGCTGGCCTGTCATGATGCCGTCCCAACTTTATCCTTGTTAAATCACAGAAACATTGCTCATTCTGATCAGTGCAATCGCTGCGGCCAACATGCTGAAACGCTTATTCATTGCATTCATGACTGTTTGCACTCCTCCAAAATTTGGCGTCATATTGGCTTCAACACCGCTGATTTCTTCATTGAAAATGATGCTTATCTTTGGCTAAAACACGGTCTCAAGGGTCCTCATTCTCTCTTCTTTGCTGCAATCTTATGGTGGATATGGAGATATCAAAACTCTATGTGTTTTAGTTCTGAGGTTTGGTCGCTTCACCGTATTTCTTTCAATATTCAAGACACGGTTAATGTTATCCGAACATCTTTCAACCTCTTCCCAGTTGCTGCTGCTGAAGACCGGGTTGTAAAGTGGAATTGCTTCAACTATTCTTGCTTCATTATCAATGTGGACGGGAGTTGCCTTGGTAATCCTTAATGAACCGGCTTTGGGGGTCTTATTAGAAACAATGCTGGTTTTTTCACCTCTGGTTTTTCAGGTCATATAGAACACTCGAATGACATTTTGTTTGTTGAATTACACGCTATTCTTATGCGGTTACAACTAGCTAAAAACTTGAACAATGTTGATGTTGTTTGCTATTCTGACTCACTCCACTGTGTCAACCTCATCAACGGGCCTGCAGTGGTCTATCATGCTTATGCCACTCTTATTCAATACATCAAGGATCTGATTCGGATTTCAAACACTCCTATATTGCACACTCTTCGTGAGGGGAACCGCTGCGCCGATTTTCTTGAAAAGTTGGGAGTTTCCAAGGACTCAGCCTTGTCTATTCATGCCACCCCTCCTGAAGGATTGCTTCCTCTCTTAAAAGACGATGCTTGGGGAACTTACTTCCCCCGTGGCTAGCTGTTGTTCCTGCCTTCTTTTGTGTTTTTTTTCTTCTTTCTGTTTTTCTTCTGCCTATGTAACCAAAAAAGAAAAAACACATCAAAACAATTGGTGCAGTGGTGAAAATAATTTCATATGTCCTATAAACCTAGTTCGATTCCCTCTATCTAGTATTTTCAAAATTTAATATTTTTCAATCGTCAACTTTGCATCTAGCAATAGGTGACATTTACTATGGGAATTTTTTTTTGAACCATTAGATCAAATAAGGAACATAATATTATAATAGTCTCTCAACACTATATTTTCTCACACCATCTTCCACCACCATCCTACTCTTCTTCTAATTTTCTTCAACCATGTGCAACCAACTCAATCTTGCCGGAATCTCATCGGAGACAAAGTATACCTCATTTTCTAATTCCTCATTCATCATTCTATCATTTAATTATAACACTCAAAAACAAAAATTAACAAGAAGTAGCAATTATATCATTTCATTATAACTTTTAATTCATTTCCCCCTTTCTCTCTCAAATCTCAAACCCACAAAATCAATTAACAGACATTACACAACACCGATGTCATTTCATTAGTTTGAGATTGTAATTTGTAATTGTTGTTTTTAGCCTTGGAATTTTCTAATTGGGTTGCAGCAAGAACAGATAAACAACTTTATATCTCATAAAAAAATTAAACAAAATGTTACGGTCAACTTTAGAGCTCTCTTGAGGAGTTTTATTGAAAAAATGTTAAGGATGCAACAAGAAGGACGAGGGAGGTTTATGAAAATTGAATCTACGAATAAGAAAATTGAGGAGAGCTCCCTTGATGTTGCTGATGGGTGAGTGGGGACATGGAGGAGAGATAATGGTGGTGTAATAGTGTAAAAATAATTTAGTGTGGAGAGAATATGATAAGAAGATAGTCTTCATTTGATCTAATGGTGCAAAAAAACTTCTCCATGGTGGGAAAGGATTCACCTTTTCCATGGTAAATGCCACCCTAGCAATAAGCATTGAATCCGCATTAAATATTAATCAATATGAACTGAATTCACATTAAATTTGAATTGAATCCACATTAAAAAAATGATCAATAATATTGAAATTTCATTCACCTGGTTCAACCGTGTCAACCGGTTTTCACCAATTTTATCACCGAGTTGATGATGTCACGCCAGTTTAAATGCTCAACCGATCGAAATACCTGACCAGACCGGTGAAGGGTCCGGTGCCCGAGTGAACCGATTGGACCGGCCGGTCCGAGCCGAGTTTCAAAACTATACTCTTTACGTATCACGTATCAAGTACTCCCTTCGTTCCTTTTTAAGTGTCTTTTTAGGGTGAATTTTTCGTTCCTATTTAACTGTCGTTTTGGTATTTTAAGGGTATGATTTGTCAATTATTCCTTTTATCAATTATTCTTATATTTTTCAATAAAACTAATTAATACTATATATTTGGAAAACTAAAGTTTGTTTTTTAAAATAAAGTTTGTTTGTTTTGTTTTAAAACAAAATTTGTTTATTGTTATTTTCAAAATTAAACAAAATTTTGTTACCTATGATAATAGTTCCATGAAGAGTTAAAATTTTATAAATAACATGAGTAGTACTTGTTAAAAATTTCAAAAGATATGCACAATATTTAGAAAATTGAAAATTGTATGTTATGAGAGAAAGATAAAACACATAAAAAATAAGAATTTGTTGGAGAAATAGAGTAGTAATGAACAATTTTTTGTTACATATTAAATTTATTGAAAATATAAAGTGTGTGAAAAAAATAGAAAATTATTAATAGATTAAAACGAGGATATAACAAGAAAAAAATGTGCAAAAATACAGTTGCTATTTTTGCGTTGAAATCCAAAAACGACACTTAAAAAAAACTGAGGGAGTATCACATATCACGTACCAAGTCGCAGACCATCACCCATCACGAAATTTGAACATAAAAACACAGAAGTGCGGTTATTACAAATTAGAGTTGGTGGACAATGTTTTTCAATAATTTAAAATGATTTATTCACTTAGATTTTTTTTTTCTTTTCAAATTCCGGCTAGCTGAACTACAAGAAAATCTTAGGTGGAGTTCAAATAGGAAAATCTTAGGTGGAATTTAAATAGGAACTACAAGAAAATCTTAGGTGGAGTTTAAATTTAAATACATAAGAAAAATAATTTCATGTTCCATACTTATCAATGTGACACTAAATAAGTCATTGTGAGCACAGTTCATTGACATAAATGTTGAGGTGAGCCGAAGTTTGAATCTCGGATTTCACTTATTCATTTAAGTGGTGAATTTTAAAGCATGAGACTACTTGACCAAAACAATAAATAAATGTGTGAGACTAAATTAAATAAAAAGACTTTTGATTGTAAATATGTGATTTTTCACTTAATTCACTTTAGAAGGGACTACGCTCTACTAACAAGCAAGAAGACACAACAACACTCCTATTAGCCAACATGGCTAAGGAGGCAAAACGAACTATGTAAAAAAAATTCTCTGTAAGACATTTGAAGACCATATTTGGCGAAGACATCACCAATTTGATTTGCTTTTGGATACCAACATGAAAGAGGCGTCTAATATTACACCTATCCATGATTAATTGAACAACAACCTTTGATCAGACTCTGTTAATAGCTCTAGAACCATGATCAAAAGCCAACTTCAAGCCGTTATAGAAGTAGCCCACAATTTCGCCATTGTAATGGCGCACACACCAAGGGAACACGTGAAGAAACCCAAGAAGTTAAAGGTAAAAAGAAAAGAGAGAAAAATAAAAAGAAAAAGAAATCAGTCTAACTGCTATCAAAAGGTTAATCAAATTACTTAATTCTTCGGCAGCGGCGCCAAAAACTTGATGTAGTAAATCCGCAAGTGTACGGTTTACCGATGTAGTAATAAAGATATCGTTTCAACAGGGAGTTATGAATTTGATTCACTTTTAACCTTGATTAGATGAGAGTTCAAAGTTAAAAAGTTGGATTTTTGTTTGATTTAAAAATAACAATAATAAAATTGCCTTGAGATTATTAGTTCATCTTGGTGACAAATCCTTCACAGACCAAACCCTAAACCTAGAATCTTACGTTGGACCTATTTTCTAAAGACAAGTTTCTCTTTGGCTTTTCATATCTCCTTTCGGTCTTAATGAATGTATTTCAATAGCAACCACGCCTATTCTCATGATTGATTGCTATTAAAACCCTTTAAGTACGAAACTTTATTGTCTCAAGGTTTGCTAGACTATTCTCATGTTTCGCAATCCTTGTCTAATTTCACTTGTTCGAATATCAAAACTTCATCTTTCGATCCTTTTCTTGATATTTGTGATGATGAAATAAGAACTATTTAACTTCACTTTTTGGTCCTTCGATTAATACTTGTTATTTCATTAGAAAAACGGTGAAATAAATTAGAAAATAGATTTACATAAGATTAGGGTTCTAGGCTTGGTTTGATAGAGATTTGGTCATTAGACTCATCCAACAATCCCAAGACAAAGAAGTCTACTCACTCATGTTCATCGTAGACATAGAGAAGAAGAAGAAGAACATAAAAGTAATAACAAGAAAATAAAGATGAACTTTTATTCAAAGAAACAATTGTCACTTATAATTTTCAAGAACAAAAGGTGAAAATATATGCTTGCTAGCTGCTCTATTTATAGCTTAAAACTAACTTAGGCCCCAAGAAATACATCAATAGAATGTTCCACAAGAAACCATGGGCTTTTAGGTCAGAATTACACTAAAAAGGCAGCTGGATCAGGAAGCAAAATCAGCAAAAAGGGGGCGCGCCATCGCGCACGGCCGTGTGGCTGGAGACACGGGCCGTGCGCCCCTCTCTTGTCTTTGGCTTTCTTTGAAACATTGGAGGCACGAGCCGTGCCTGATATTTTTGCGCAGGATCTTCATATTTCTGGCCTAAATCAGCTCCAAATCCCCTTTCTTTTGCTCCAAGACTCAATCTTTCATATATTTGTTTCTGAAATTAAATAACAAGCAATTGTAGTAAAATAGTTCTAGAAAGTAAATAAAAACGCATAAAATCTAAATAAAATAAACTCAAATAACCACTTAAAAACACTGATTATTGACTCATCATCGGACACGATTCTTCACCATTTTTTGAGTATCGGGGCTTCAGAGCTTGGATGTGTATACTCTAAGACTACATACAATGGTTTCAACATTCAACACCCTCCTTTTTCACTTTTTACACTCCAGATAATCTTCTCTCTATAATCAACACTCGTTCAACTTTTACTCGCTACAATGGTTTTGTTTAAAAAAATTCAACACCCTACCCCACCACTTTTATTTCATATTTTTATTTTCTTTTATGTTTTTGTGATTATATATTAATAACAATTATCGATTGAAATTAAATTAAAATAATGAGAGTTAAATAATTTTTTTCTTCTAATTTAATAATTTATTTGAACTTTATTTTTTTAATTTTATATTCTTAATTATTTTTTTTTCTTGCAAGTAATAAAGACGAGATATAGGGATAGTTATTATTAAAACAAATAAAATTACTAAAAAACTTAAAATGAAATACAATACACTAAGCACACAACACACCTAAAATGAAATACACATATCATGCCACCAAGAGCCATTTGTGTAGAAAATTCAGGAAATTCATCAAGTCCAACATTCAGAGCATTTTCATTTCACATTGGAGTAGAAGAATAATAAGGGGGTGCTTAAGATGAATAAGACATCATTGATCCATAATATGGACGATAATTTGGATTAGACGACGGAGTGATGAAATTTGAAGAAAATCCATAATTTGGTATATTTTGGAAAACTTGTTGGTTGGAAGATTCATTTTAAAATCTATAGTTGTTGGAATTTGGGTAGTTGAAAGGGTAATTAGTAGAATTTTAGGTGTTAAAAGGGTTATTGTTGGGATCCATTTCACTAAAAAGATATTTAGAGTTACAAACAACAGTTTATTGGAGGCTAAATAGAAAATTAGAGGGAAAATTGTCGTTTTTTTTATGTTCAAATCAAATGAACAAAGTCTCTATTTATAGGCAAAATAAATGATGATTTTTGGTGAAATTTTTTTTACTATAAAATAATTGACCTCAAATAATTAGGATGATATAAAAATCTGAAAATCACAATAACCAATAGGATTTTGCCAAGTATATTAATTGGACCCCACATCCTTCCCACACTTTCTCTTTATTTAACGGTTGAATAAATTCAACCACAACTAATCGACATCCTTTTCAACATGCCATTACATTAATTTAATAGTTGATTTTTTTTTCAACTAGTCCATTGTAAAGGAAAATGATTGGTAGACTACTCATATTTTCATACCATCTATACACCCCTAACTATGAGAGGAGAGAGACAGATGAGAGATGGATGAGAGGGAAGAGAGACAAAGTGTTTGTGGAATCTAGGCCACATGTCACATATTTATGTGGAGGTTTAAGTGTGTAAGTCACCTATGGGTGTGCATGTATCACCACTCGTCGTAAATGGTCTAAGTAGCAACACAAAAAAGTTGTGGGGCAAATAGTATTTTATAGCAGTAATAACCAATTGTTGGTCATAATATCCCACATGTCAAATATTAGCTGCTTCTAGAAGAGTTGTGATATTGTCTCAGGCCCATAGAGTCACTGCTTGTTGAAAGTAAAAATTTGACTTTCTAGATTCATTAAGTAATTGATGTATCTTGTCTAGAATATAAATCAAATACATTATTTATACAATGAATCAAAAAAAAGTCAAATATTTCTTATAAATAGGACCGGAGGAAGTATCTTTTGGAAGGTTGAGCATGTTCCATGTCTATTCCACTCTTTCTTATAAATATAAGATTAGACACTAGATCAGGAGCGAATTCATAAATAATTACTTATAAATTTATCACAAAACACTTGGTACAACGTGTACCTAGTCTGAAATTTAAACAAACAGGTGAAAACTTGGAATCTGATTGAAACGAAAATGAAAAATAAAAGATTATGTTCAACAATAATATATGATAACAAAAAAAAAATCATAAAATGTGAATTAATATAAACTTACGTTAGTGGCATTTAAGGTTACACTTGAGAATCCATGGGTTGGCCATGAACCATGAATATTTTTGGTAGTGTACTGTAGATATGCATTTATAAAATGCATTATATTGTATGAGTAGCCGCATCTTTTTTTTTTAAGAGATGAGTAGTTGCATCTTATAAAATAGGTTAAAGAACATTATTGTATATACTCCTTTCATAAAATACATTACTCCATCTGGTCTCAAATATAAGAAAAGATTCATTTTTTTAGATTCATTGAGTAATTAATGTATCTGATCTATATTGTAAAACATATACATTAATTATTCAATGAATGTAAAAAATGAATTTTTTCTTATATTTGAATCCGGAGGGAGTATATTATAAGAGTAGATGCTTTTTATAAAATGCACTTTTAGATAATATTATTATTGAGTAGTATGGGCGGGGAAGATGATTTATGGTTTTCCATTCTTGAAAACTCAAGAGAGAAGGTAATGTGAAGAGTTGTGTGATCAAAGTGCAGGGCTGTCACAACCATTAGCTAAGAAAAATTCTTGTTTTAGGTCCTAATTTAATTTATATTTTTTTAACTCGTGGGTGCGCGCACATGTGGGCGTATGCGTGCGTGCGCGAGGAGGAGGAGCAACGACACTAATGATGACATAACAACGACATTTTTTAACTTAATGATTTTCACAAAAGTATTAATTTTTTTTAATCACAATTAAAATTAATAAATTTTTTCTAAGATCGACAATGTCTCAACAAAGATTATTTAAGTTGACTGTATAATTTAATTATGATAATTTAATAACTCTTGAAAACACAATAAAAACGATCAGAAATTTCTTCTTCAACAATAAAGAATATCATTTGGGTAAAAATTAAAATAAAGAATGTCATAAATTCCCGAATTTTATACATGTTAAAAACTTTACGTAAAAAACAAGCAAACCAATGTATCATATGGCAAGACACATAATTAATTGGGATGAAAAAGAAAGAAAGAAACAAACTTGTGTAAATCCAAAAAATTAGGAATCATTATTTAGAAGGACTTATTTTTTGACAAATTTTTAAAAGGACTAATCTCCCCCTTTATGATTTCCATGACAAAAAAAAAATGTATTACTTAATGGCTAAGATAGAAAATCAGAACATTGAAGAAGAATTGTTAAAAGAAAATTAATTATGATAAGGTAATAACTTCTGAAAACGCAATGAAAACGATCAGAAATTTCTTCTTCAATAATAAAGGGTGGCATGGAAAATTTTGTCCATTAACAATATTTTAACTTTTAAAAAGTTAAATTTATCACTTTTCACTATTTTTCAAAACAATATTTTTATTTTTATCCTCTTAACCAATACCCTAATGACACTCTTTAACATTTCCCTTTTCTTTTTAGTCATTTATAGATACCAACCCTTTTATAAGCTAACTATGGGTTTCTCTAAAAAAAAAAAACTAACTATGAGTTACATGCTCACCAAACTATTTACTCATCGAACATTATTAACTCATCAAACACGAAGTAGTTTGGTTTGGGTAATAAATTATATTTCACAACTAAGAACACATGTACTTAAGCTGCTTGAAAAATTGGTTAATTTACCTAATCCAAAGATGATATTATTATCCTTTCACCTTTGGTAGCATTGTATTTTGAAGCAAATCCACCCATAATTCATATATGTCTGCAAAATAATGATAGTAATGACACACAATACTCTTCATTTGATCTTTCTCTCAAGCCAACAACTTCTGCCGCCATTTCCAAGCCTCTCCACCTTCCCTCCAATCTAAAGAGAACATATCCGAAACAATCACCAATTTGTTATCAGCAAGATAAAAAAAAAACGACTAAATCTGAATTTCAAAAGGCCTCCATCCGACCAAAAAGGAGAGTCTAAGGAAAAATAAACATTAATTTTTTTAGTCATAAAAAAACATAGCTTATTTTAAAATATTTCATGAACGAGGATAGCCTATGATGCTTATTGCTAAATACAACGCTAAGCTCTGCCCTCATTAATTCTGTTTGTGTGCTGGGCTTGATTTATTTACTAGCGAGTAGCGACTTTAATGAGAAAACGAGAAAGCATAGAAAAAAAAAAAATTGCGGTGAGCGTGGATCGAACACGCGACCTTCAGATCTTCAGTCTGACGCTCTCCCAACTGAGCTATCCCCGCGTTTTGATTTGGTTTACTATTTTACATACTTATTCATAAATTAATAAAAAAAACGGATATACCATGCTTTTACCTTTTTGTTGAAAAATATTAAGCAAGTGATTTTTTCGCTAAATATATGTAAAATAGATGAATTCAATTTGAATATTCTTTTTACTGTCAAACAAAATAAAAGTTTTTTGTTATTTTTTATATCATCTTTTCTACTGATTGTAAATTTCTTTATTACTATTACTACAAATGTAACATTGCCATGGAGTGTCCAATTTTGTTAAGTAGTAGTTTTTTTTTTCCTCAAGCCTAATTTACTGGTGGATTAGTACTGAGGCAAACCATTTTTTCAAATAGATGACAAGTACAATAAAATGTCTCATAAGACTTTTTCTTGCGCAAACAACAGGACAATTTCAAAAGTATTTGCTATTTTTTTTTATTTTAAAAAGTATATTAAGGATGAGTCGGATAACCCCATAGTTAATTTTAACCTATCATAACTTGAAATTATCGGCGAAAATAGGTCAGACAAGCAATACTTAGTTTATAAAAATAAAGCTTGAACCTAAATCGAAAAGCGATGGGAACGATGGAACCTGTGAATACCTAAGATTATATTAAATTTCATCTATTATTATCCGTCAAAAACTTTAATTTAAGTTTGATCGGATCTGACTTTTTAAAAATCTTTCCCGGATTATTAGCTTGTTTAAAAATCTATCTTTTATGTTAAAACTTTTAAATAGAACATTTAAATTTTTTCTAAAACGGCTAATAGGCCAACAAATATCATGAATTTTGTGTTAAACTTTATTTGATTACTTTTAGAATATATCGGTTATTTTAAAAAAAAAAATGAGTGAGACTATTTTTTTTATCAAGTAACTTGGTGGTTAAAGCTCACACATTTTAAATGTGGAGAGGTGGGGTGTCTGGGGTTCGAACCCCGACCCATGCATATAATATGCAACATTCCTACCAACTGAGTTAAGCTCACAAAGATTCGAGTGATACTATTGTACTTTTACTAAATGAGATAGGGATAGCCAAACTTGTAAGTAGAGAAGACCATAGTCCGTGTCGACTAGTAATTGCCCACCTAAAATGAATAAAGTTTGATCACAAATTATTATATCAAGTAAATCACTTTGGATATAGTGCCTTAGCATTTTCATCTTTCATATGAGTTGAGTGAGACAAGTAGACATAAAATACAATTTATTATTATGAGTAATGATATTTGAACAACGATTTAATAACAATTTTTGAGATATCTTTCTTTTTTTATCTTTAAAGTAAAAATATAATGTGAATATAAAAGAGAAGGTTGTCCAAAAATTATTTATCACAAAATAGTTGTATAAATATCATTTCTCATCTATTATTCGGTTAATCCGACCTCTTCTTCTCCACGCCATTTAGGGATGTCAATGGGTACCCATGGATACGGATATCATGATACCTGTCCTCGCCCCTTGGATAAATATGATACCCGTGCCCGCCCCGTACCCTCGTGGGTACCCACTATACGGGTATCTGTGAGTATTGAGGTATCCATGGGTACCCATGAATTTTTGAATTTATTTATTTTTTGGTACAAATAATAACCTTTTTAATTACCAAAAAACTTCAACTTTTAAACATCCATACATCATCTATTCAAAATTTCATAAATCATACATAATCCTTAGAAAATTCATGATTCTTACATAATCCATATGATATGTTTTATGATGTGAATGAAGTGGAAATGGTAAACTTAATAAGATGAATTAAAAAAAATTAAATAAAAATATGTTATCAATGAAGAATCTTAGGTGGACGTTAAAATTTAGTTCAATAAGGTAACAACTTTAAGTAATAAGATAAGATGTATAAGGATATTTTAGTAATTTATTTAATTTATTATCGGGTATGGGTACCCATAGGTATGAGTACAATCAAAACCGTGTCCGTATCCATATAATAATGGGTAGTCAAATACTCGTTTATTATACCCGTGAATACCCGTTTAACTACCCGCCCTGTGCTCGTGATGAATTTTATCCACGGGTACCCGTGTGCATGGGTATTTTTGTCACCCCAATGCCATCCACATTTTGTCCTTATAGTTATACTACCGTTTCTGCTAATCTACTAATCTTCTAATCTTCCTAGGGAATACTCCCTAATTTGAAACCGACTAGGTAAGCGCGTGAATGCGCGTGTGGCTAATGTCTAACGCATTTGTTTGCTTTCAGTTGAAAGCAGTTTGTCATTTTCCACAGAAACTTCCATGCCAGTGATGCCACCAATCTCAAAGTGCTTAAATACACATAAACATATACTCACCAATGGTAACTCTCAAACGAGGTGTAAGCATGAGAGGAAACTCAGACATGCGAAGATGTCTATGTGGCAATACATTTCTTCATTTTATTGGTTGTTAAACTTGTGTTCACGTGCATGGTTAAAGTATTTGAACCTGAATATATGTAAGAGAATTTATTTGCCTGCGTAATGTATATTGGCTTGGCTTTATAGCAAAGAGAGTGGAATACGGAGCTATATTCATTGTTCCTTTCTTTAAACACATTTAAGTTTGCTTATGTCATTCTTTTTAATTTCACTTTATTTGACCATGGCTTTAAGTCCACATTTTCCTTATACCCCTGCAACTTTCCTAATATATACTTTTGTTATTTTTACATTCCAATGGCTAGGTTAATGTGCTGGTTTTACTATGTAACTTTCAAATTTCACATCACAACTATTTAGGGCATGTTTAATGATTTCATCGTGATTCCAACAAATTTACGTGACATCAAATATACACTTACTCTATAGTAAATTTTATTTCTTCTGATGAAGATTCTTTAGATTTCTTTTTTTAAATTTCTCATTTGAGTTAAATTACTTTTTATGAACATTTATATGCCCTAGTTTTTTTTAAGAGGAATGTTATTTATTGAGAGATAATTTTACGAAGTGGTCATGAAATGCATTTAGCTAATGGAATTTCTGTCGGCCGAAAGACACGTGCGTAAATGAGTGTAACTTATGAGATAATATTCGATAACTGACTTGTCTGTTGGCCGGAAAACACGGGGTAAATGGATGTGTAGTTTATGCGCCAGTATTTTAGTAACCGATTTATGATATTGTCGTGTCTATTTCTCTCACGACAAGTAGCAATAACCTTTATTTAACGTATAATCTATCAGCCAAAAGAATTCTAAATTTGAATACAAATCTCACCGAGGTCCAATTAGTACGCGACAATCTCCACCGACTTTTAATTATCCTATCTTATGAAACACGCGAAAATGAATACTTTTAAGTAGGGTTTTCATATGAAAGTAAAGTGTGATCTCTTGCTATTTAAACTCATCATATTTAAACATCTCAAGTATTTATCTTTTCTTTTAAATGGTGACGGATACACTTTACCCTCTTATGTGAAAATTGTATGTGGGAGGACCCATTCCCTTATGAAACATATTGATCAATAATTGATAGTTTATTATGAATTTTAAGAAAAAAAATAGCAATGTATATATTAATAATGGTGATTTTTTTTGGTATCAACCAGACATCCTAATATTTTTACAGTTAATATAATTTATTTTTGGTTTAACCGGACTTTTAACCCTTCAAAAATATTGTGATTGTACATCAATTTGGGCTCTTACGTTTTCCCCTTTGTGAGTAAAAGAGTTTAATAAATGGTAAAGTTAAAAGAAAAAACTACATCAAATTCCTTGATGTTCATTTTATATATAAGATTATGGTAATTTTACTGTTGATGTTCTTGTCAACTGTATTTCTTAATGATAAATATGCGATGATTCGTTTCCTTAAGAGACAAAGAATGTCTAGAAAAGACCCAAAGAATGTCTAAAGAAAATGATATCTCAAAGACTTCTGCCCCATTCACCTTTTTAACCTTTCATTTTCACCAATCATGAAGGCATTTTTGAACATTTTTTTCCTTCAGAGTTTCAGTGTCAGGAATTTTCCATTTATCCATCGAAACTCTTTAGGACTAAATTGACCCTTTGGGGCACAAAAAAGCTGCACTAAACGACAAGCATTTTCTGCACAACGTTACTTAGTATTTATTCTCTTTTGTTTCTTCATAAGACCACCTTCACCACTCGATCCCTCCCCTTCTCAATAAAAACAAAGAAAATAAAATGCATTAAGCATATATAAATTCAATGAAGGGTAGTGAAACTGAAATCTCTCTCAAACCATCCCAAACTAATCGAACTATGTCTTCATCTTCTTCTTCTTCTCCTACTAGCGGAGTTGTGGATACTAACCCTTCACAACCCTCTGATGTGCGAACTTTTCACCGCCGTTTAGATTCTCATCAGACTCCAGAGATGAGTCTAAAAGCACCTGTGGTGAGACCTTATGTTCGATCAAAGTTGCCTCGGCTTCGTTGGACTCCAGATCTTCACCGTTGCTTTGTGCATGCAGTTCAAAGGCTTGGAGGAGAAGAAAGTAAGCTACCCTAGTTCTTTTATTCAATATTATATACTTAGATCCTATTTTTTAATTTAAATTTCTCTCCATATATAATAATCACAAGTGATTGATCATGTCTTAAAAAAATCTTGACTTTCATTTGCCATCTACTATTAAAAAAATCATTCCTTTGTTGTTAATTTGACTTGAAAACATTATTTTTGGTTTTAATAATTTATATGTATGCTTGTATTACAGGGGCTACACCAAAGTTAGTTTTACAATTCATGAATATCAAGGGGCTTACTATATCTCATGTCAAAAGCCACCTTCAGGTACTATTTTTCTTCGTATAAATGATTAACCACTAAAAATGATTGATTAATAAAAATACCATCCTTTTCACCTCTTGCTAGCTAATTACCTTCTTTATGTTCGTTTTTTTAAATAAATAAAAATAATAATTTTGTACAAAAAAAAAAACTCCTAAAATTTTGAAATTTCAATGTTTTGCAGATGTACAGGAGCATGAAACAAGAGCAGATGATTGAAGGTATTACTAATATTAATTGTGCTATAGTACTGTTTAATTAAATGCATGTTATCATGTCACGGAAACACATGTATGCATCTTTGTAAATGGAAGAAATAGGTTGATGAAGAATACATTAGACATATTGTTTGGTACAATAGAGGAAATTAGATCTGTGAATACATCTATATTTAGTGACATATTATGCGAAGAAAATAATGGAACAAAACAAGAAATAAGTGTACGTAAGCATAACTGGTTGATTCTTTATTCCGTGACCAAGATAGAGAAAAGTAACGTCAAATATTCTTTCAGATTTTGTTCCTAGAAAAATACATCATTTTGTGTTGGACTGCTACTCTACTTTCGTCATATCAGAGTTGTCTCACACTGAAATTTTTCCCCAAAGAAATTATAAATCTCAATAAACGTGGTAGAAGTAGAACTTTTTTATTATTATTTTTTTGGTCAAGAGAACTTTTTTATTATATTAAGAGAAATATTAACGAATGTCCTTAAACACTTCTTAAAAACTTCAGACGATAATTTTTTTTATAAAAGTTTGTGTATTTGTTGTATTGGGAATTAAAATGTTTGACTTTATTAAAGAATAATTACTCCCTCCAATCTTAAAATGTTTGCAAAATATCTAAACAGTGAAATTTGATAATCCAAAAAAAAAAATAGTGAAATTTGATAGAATGTTTGTATAAAACTATCTTACACTACAAGTATTTACAAATTAAATTTTACATATGTAAATTATGATAGTTCTTGAAACACTTTTTTGAATATGTTCCTGAAACAATTTTTGGCGACTGAATCCTATTCCTTATTTATTGGTTATCATGTAGATTATTTCTCTTTTTGTTGTGGTTGTAATTATACTTTTATCAAGTTTGATCCGATACACCTTGAGCTGGTAGGACTTGCTTTGGTTGTTTTTTTGTTGTGACCGGTGTTTGAACCCCGGACCTTGCATATATTATGCATTGTCCATTAACAACTGAGCTATATTCACGAGGACTGCTTTTGTTGTTTAATATATTTCTTTTTTGTTTGTTAAAAATATATACATAGAGTGCTTGAAACATCTTTACAAATATCTTCAATGTTCCTTAAAAAAAAAAAAAACAAATATCTACAATGTAATATGTGATTCAATGGATGTAAAATAATTAAATGATAGTCTAACACTGCATGCATACAAATTAAATTCATAATTTATCTTACAACATCAGAATTGTAATAGAATAATTTGATATAAATTTACATATCTATCAGCTGCAAAGAGAAGGGACATGGCAGCTGATTTATCAGTTTCAGCAATCTCCTCAGCCCTTGTTCCAAGCTACCAACTGAGTTATGGCCAAAGAATGTAATTCTCCAAACTTTCTTTTTTTTATTGTTCTTCTCTCTTTTTATTGACGGTGCTTATAATTCTTTGAACTTTATATTTTGCATTATAATTTCAGAATATTTTCATGCTCTTCTCTTCTTTACAATGCATATAATTTTACAATTTCTCTCTTAATTATTCCAGGGGTGCTTATTGGCCAGAGTCTTTCAATGGAACTCAAGGTAATCAATCAATTGTGATCTGTAATGGGGATGAGCAGAAGATGCACACTTACATCCTCTTTGATGGCATTCTCAGAGGCCAGACTGTTCAAGTACGTAAATCATTCCTCTCAATTAGTCTCTCCTTTCTACATACTAATACTATATGCTGGGATAATTTTTTTTTTTTTTTAAGGAGTTTGTTTTTGTCTGACCTATTTAAAAGTCCGACTTGATCTGAAAATCTGTTTACGTGCCTATTTCTTATTAAAGTCATTAAATAGTCTATTTTATTTACTTCTAAATAAGCACAATATGCCTTAAAGTCTATTTCACTAAAGCCTACCTATTACTATAAGACCTAATTTACTTTAAGGCCTTAAAACCTTTTTAAATAGTCCTTTATTTGAGTTGTTAGTTGATTTGTATGTTTAATATAGATTATGTTTTGATAAAAATGAAAATAAGTTTTAATAATATGCATAAATTTGTTGACATGTCAGGCTTCATAGACATTTTTAATAGTTTAAGCCTGACCTATTTATTTAAATAGACTTTTTCAAAGTATAAATCTTGTCTTTTTAATTAACAGACCAGGCCGTAGGCCCTCATAGGCCGACCTGACCTATTCCTCCTAACCAACATTCAATCATTTAATAACAATGCATTTAAATATTTTGAAGATAATTTAAATTTTGATTTGATCTTGTCTTTGGAGGACAATTTTTTTTCTTTCTATTTTTGAATTTGTTATTTGATTATTTATTTATTTTTTTACAATGTGTTTTGTGTTAGTTTTTTGGTTACTGTGTTGTGTTACTTTGGTGTTGAATGTGTGACATCAAAATATTTCTATAATATTCTTTTCAACAATGATATTTGTACTCTTCATAATTTAAAACATTAACATATAATTTAATTTCTATCTTTCTTCCTACAACATAACCAATCTATCATATCACTCTCTCTTTCTCTCAATCTCTCTCAATGTATATACACATATATGGAGTGTCTTTCAAACATTTTCCTATTCTCCATATCCACTCCAAATCAACTCACCCACCTTATAAGCAATGAAAGAACTACTATGTATCATTGTTCATCCACCTTATCTTTTAAGATATTTTCTCTTATTTGGTCCAATAAAATATATTTTCCCTTATTGATTGAAATTTATTTCAAATTGATTGCACTAAATTATATTGACCTTGCATTCATTTGATGGGGTCAATTGATTGAATGTGTATAAGAAATGCTACAAATCAATAATATTCATTCCGTTTTGCTTCTCAGGGGACCAAAAGCGACCAACAAAGATTCGAAGATATAATCAGGAGAGGAGAGAGAGTGAATGAAGACACAGTGCTGTCCCTACCAACAAGCTCAGGAGGCCCAGACACAAATGATGTCTCTCTTGATCTCAAACTCAACTGAAATCATGCTTCATGCACAAAATAAAAAAAACAAGTCTAAGTTTAATCCCTTTTTTATATCTATATCTCGATGGGAGAACTTGTAATAGCAATGTTGGTTTTGTTAAGTTATCATAAGAACATAATATATGCATGCATGTGGGTCATAGTATATGATGAATTATAGTTTATAATGACATTGTAGTTCAATGTGACTTGATTATATCCAAATTAGAAATATGACCGTAATTGTATGATTTTGTTTGCAATTTGGGATGTTGTTGAGCGTGACTGCATGGTTTATCAAATTGTTCTGTTTCGATCCTTTGCTGATTTATATAGCATCCACTTGTTTTGAAATTTACTACGTTTTTGGTACTATCCTATCTTAAAACTATTTTGTACAAAATTTGAGAAAACTCATTTTTTTTAGAAAGAAAGTTGAGAAAAATCATTTTTATTTATATAGGGACTACCTTTTAAATGGATTGACTTCATAAATCGAACATGGTTTGTACAATATAAAAATTTACACATTTTTTTAGAGGATAAAAATCTATATTTTATTATGTACTAATTTTTTCGGAATGTATTTCTTAAAATTTTGGGATGGTTAGATGTTTTTATTTTGCCTTTTTTTTTGGTGAAGTGTTGTATTTGAACTTTTTTGCTCTTCCTTGGCACACTTTATGCTGAGAGGAACATCTTTTGTCGTTTAATATAAGTTCTATTTGGCTTGTTAAAAAAAATGGACTGATATTATTCTCTCCATAAGTAGGTAATTTTAAATTTATTTATTTATTTATTTTTTTTGAGGAATTTTTTTATTGAAATTTATATATGTAACATCCCTAATTTTCATAAGCTATATTTTCATGTATCTCTATGTATATATGTCCGTTTTAAAATCACTAATTGTTATTTTAAGTAATTATAGGAGTACATGTGTACTAGTAAATATTGTGATATTTTTAGGTCCTAGTTTAATGATAAATGTGTATATTTATATTTTTATTTACTCCTAGCCATTGTCTCACTTTAACTAGTTATTTTTATAGATAGTTATATTAATGCATCAGTAAGTGACGAGTTTTCCTTACATGCTTGCTATGAAGTGATGATTGTATACACATTTACTTGATTTAGTGATTACATTAAGTATTGATATCATAATTATTTAATTTGCTATTTTATCTATCCTCTAAAAATAATAGTATTTTCATGTGACTATTTTGGAGAATAATATTTTATTATAATTGAATAAAATAAAGAGAAGAAAAGAAATTAGGTATGAATGTGCTTAGATTAGCTAGGTATTTCGATAAGAAAACAAAAGAAAAAAAATAGTGGTATGTGCTATATGACCTAGGTCCCGTTTGGTTTGAGTTTATGAAAAATAGCTTATGTAAATAAATAAGCTTTTATTTTAATTTATAAACTTTCACTAACGAAAATTGTATCTTCATAAACGGGTTTTTCATAAACTACCTTAAAAACTTATAAATAATACATAAATACTTATTTATTTGCATAAGCTGTTTTATATAAGCTTTAAAATAAGATAATCCAAACGGGCCCTTAGTCTTAAAGACTAAATCAACATCTCTCATCTCTCCCACTTACATTAAGATTGTTCCTTTGCTCATGTGGGAACCGCTACGTGGCTTAAAGTTTGGCTAGGGAGAAAAGCGACCAAGGTAAGAGTACTTCCCCATGCTTATCATAACTGTAACTAATGGTTAGGTATTATAATTTAAAGAGTATGATTCATCATTTATAATTGTTTTTGAAGGGAAATAAAATTAAAATAGAAACTTGAATGATAATATTTAACCTTTTATAAAAGTGATTATCTTTAATATGTTTTATATGATATTTATGTATGAAGTTGTGATGTGCAATGATTTATGTGAAGATAATTGTGATTGTATTATGTCTTATATGTGTTGTGATGTTTAAAAAATAAATGCTTGATATCTGATAAATTAAAGAAAGAAAGAAAATAGAGAAGAAAGAAAGGAAATAGAGGAAATGTGAGTTTTATGAAAAGATTGGTTTCATGGATGCATGTGGATTATTTATATTCGCTTGTGTTTGCCTAAGTGGTGGGATTGCATTTCTGTTTTTATCAGCATGATATGACATATATATTGCATGGATACATCAGTGGCGGATAAAAATAATTTATGTTTGCCTGTGTGGCGGTTAAATAACTCTGTTTGCCAGTGTGGCAGTTAAAATAATCATGTTTGCCTGTGTGGCGGTTAAATATGATGTGTGTCTTAGTGGCGGGTCATATCCGGATCATTTAGTTTTAGGAGCATGCATAACATTGCATAAGAACCTAAATAAAAATAATGAAAGAATGATGACTTTTGAGTAATTCTTTTCTTTTTGGCAGCTTATGTCTTGTACAATTTTTTTTATAATATTGTACGGTATGCTTGGTTTGATTTGTATGGTTTATGGAAGCTGACCCCTTACACCAACATTTTAGGTATCAAAGAAGAGATGGTGTATGTTTTGGTGTTTGCTTGAAGCGCATACGGGGGCTGAAATGAGGTTTTTTTATTGAATTGTAAATTTAAAAATAATTTGAAGGATATTTATTTTAAGAATTTTAATTAAATTATGTTATGAAGTTTTGCTAATAATTTAGCATTGATGATAAAAATAAAATAGCAGTGTTTTTCAAAAAAAGTGAAAATGAATTAGGCGTAACGTCTTGAACCAAAATCTGGAGCGTTACAATATACCGTATATCTGGTAATGTAATTGTTAATGGAAATGATTCTCGAGATATTTTATAGTTTAGATGCTATGGTATATTATAAAATCAAATTCAATTTTTTTTGCTTTGAATCATTTTTCATTATTTCGATTTAATATGATTCTCGAGACATTTTTTTAGTCCAAAAAAGAAAAAATGATTCTCAAGAGACTTTATTTTTTTTCTTTGAGAGGATCAAAATCTATATTTTATTATGTACAAATTTTTCAGAATGTATTTTTTAAAATTTTAAATTGATATTATACTCTCCATAAGGAGATAATTTTAAATTTATTGAAATTTATATACCAGATATTTGGTAATGTAATTATTTGATTGTGGAGATATTTTATATTCTAGATGTTATGGTATATGATAAAATCAAATTCAATATTTTTTGCTTTGACTCATTTTTCATTATTTTGATTTAATATTCTCGAGAGACTTTTTTAGTCCAAAAAAGAAAAAATGATTCTCTAGAGATTTTATATTTTAGAAGTTATGGTATATAATAAAATCAAAATCAAATTTAATGTTTTAAATCATTTTTCATTATTTCCATTTAATGCAAAGAGAAATGCTACTGACACACCTTCTAACACACACTTCCTTTGATTGGTCACAATGACTAGACTAGACACCTTTGAAAAATAAAAAATGTAGTACTAGACTATAATATAATAATAATACACCATCCAAGTAAAAATACATTTTTAAAGTTCATTTAATAAATGATGTATGTAGTTTCTATAATAAACCACCTATATCTTTAAATGAACTTACAAGATAGATTTTTACTTATAATAATGACCGAAAATAATGACCGAAAGGTGCAGTAAATATAATAGCAGTATTTTCATTACCATTTTATGCAACTTATTTAGAAACTAGACTAGACTATATAATTTTGATGTTTTTCTTTTAGAGTTTTGAAAAAAAAAAACTCTTAAAGAACAAACAAAGTTTAATACTTACTCTTGTAATAAAACATATCAAAATATGTTTTCACTTAATTTCACAAAAGACTAGACAATACCATTCTTTGGAGTCAAAAAGAAAATCTTAATTTCTATTTCTTCATTAAATGACACATAATATTGACCCTCACTTTAGAAGAAGATGACCCTGTACATCAGTATATATAGAGTGCAACAAAGAAATGCAAATCAAAGTAACAAACCACGTTGTTACTAGTACAACTGAAACAATGGGGACATTGTCTTTTCTCTTAACAACCTTAACAATTTTCATGTTTATTTCAACAACAACATCACAATCATCCATTCAAAATTTTCTCAATTGTTTTTCTCAAACTTCAAATTCCCCTATCTCTGAAGTCATTTACACACCAAACAACACCTCATTCTCAACCATCCTAAACATGAAAATACATAACAAGAGATTTGAAACAAAAACAACACTAAAACCTTCGGCAATTATAACTGCAAAAGATGCTTCTCATGTCCAAGCAACAATTAAATGTGCCAAAAGCAACAATTTTCAGATAAGAATTCGAAGTGGCGGCCACGACTACGAAGGCTTCTCTTACGTATCAGACGTATCTTTTGTTATAATTGACCTGCTTCACCTCAATTCAGTTGATCTCAATTTACAAGATGAAACTGCATGGGTTGAATCCGGTGCAACAATCGGTAAGATTTATTATACCATTGCAAAGAAAAATAATTCTCTTGCTTTCCCGTCCGGGGTCTGTTCTACACTAGGTGTTGGTGGTCATTTTTCGGGTGGTGGGTATGGAAATTTGATGAGAAAATTTGGTCTTTCGGTTAATAATATCATTGATGCAAAAATTGTTGATGTCAATGGTAATATTCTTGATAGAAAATCAATGGGAGAAGATCTGTTTTGGGCTATTAGGGGTGGTGGTGGTGCTAGTTTTGGTGTTATTCTTTCATGGAAACTTAAATTGGTTCAAATAACTCCACAAGTTACTGTTTTCAATGTAAAAAGAAATGCAGATGAAGGTGCAGCTGATGTTGTTTACAAATGGCAATCCGTTGCACCAAAATTTCATAAAGATATTTTTATTAGAGTGCAACATAATGTTGTTAAAATTAATGGTAAAAAGATAGTGCAAGTTAGTTTCATTGGTCAATTTTTGGGTACAACTGAAAGGCTTATAACTTTGGTGAGTGAGAGTTTCCCTGAATTGGCTTTGAAGAAAAGTGATTGCTTTTTAATGCCTTGGGTTAATTCCACTCTTTTTTGGTATGACAAGCCAATTGGTACTCCTCTTGAAGCATTGTTGGATGAACCAAAAGATCCTCATCCAATTTATCTCAAAGGTGGATCAGATTATGTAAAGAAACCTATTCCAAAAGAAGCTATAGAATCTATATGGAAATCGATGATTGAAGGCGAGACTTTGTTTATGCAATGGAATCCTTATGGCGGAAGGATGGAAGATATATTGCCATCAGAAACACCGTTTCCCCATAGAGCAGGAAACTTGTTCTTGATTCAATATCTTAATATTTGGATTGAAGAATCTCCTGAAGCTATTGAACGTCATGTGAATTTTTCAAGGTCGTTTCATGAATTTATGACACCCTATGTTTCAAATTCTCTGAGGGAGGCTTTCCTCAATTATAGGGATGTAGATATTGGTGCCAATCGTCCAAGTAATGTAACAAAAATCGATATTGCTAAAGCTTATGGAAGTAAGCTTTTTAAAGGAAACTTTGAAAGATTAGTTAGTGTGAAAGCCAAAGTTGATCCTGAGAATTTTTTCAGATATGAACAAAGCATACCAGCTACCAGGTCATATGAAAGTCAAATTTAGTGTCAATTCCTAACAAAGAAATGGAATAATAAAAATTCTTATTAAATTGCATACACCATTTTATTTTCTTTATTTCAGTTAATTATATATTAAAGGGAGCATGTGAGATATAAATAAAAATAAATGGATAAACATATCAAAGAACACATTCATCGTAACCAAAAAAAAAAGAGAACACATTTATCCTACTATGATTTAGAAATATGACTAATTGCATAATGCACAAGTGATATAAGTGTTGTATCATGTATAAGTTTACTTTATCATTAAATTTTTGTTTGAATTGATGGAACATAACTGAGGGAAATAGAATGAAAGGGAGTGGAACGAAAAAAGCGGAATGAAAGAGAAACTTCATTTCAGCGTTTGAATATTTTATGAGGGAACCGAGTGAATTTCCCGTTCCATTGTTTTGAAAAGTACACGTAATGTAATGGATTATATCTTTTTTATAACATATTTTCCCTTATGTAAAAAACACCAGTACATGGAAATAAAACATTTATCTTTCTTTTTTTTTTATTAGAAAAAAAATATTTATCTTTTATGAAACCAACATTATAATGTATTTAATAAAACGTACTAAATATTGATTAATTAATATCCTTTATAATGAAATAGTGATAATTGAATAAAGTTATTGTGATGCCTTCATGTAAGAAAAAGTAATACTTGAGTAAGCATCATGAGCATACATTTATCTTAATAAACTTTACGTCTTAGAACATGTTGCTTTATCAAGGATATTAGACCATCCATAATGATGTGTGCTTCACTTATTTAACACCGCATTAAAAAGGCATCCAAATTGTGGAGTATAGTGTATGGGTGTCTATGGAGAAGAGTGACTATGGAATATCTCTCTCTCTCTCTCTCTTCATTTATAACAGATCCATTTAATAAATCTTAATAAAATAAATAAATGATATATAATTATTTGCTGAATCTATTTAATAATTTCTTTTTAGGTGTTTAGTTGGAGAAAATTGATGCTTATTAAGTATTATCGTAAAATAAGTGAGTGGACATAAAAGATTCATTTAAGCACTCAAATTGTGGTGCTTTGTTGTGGATGGTCTTAGGAATGTCTGAATTCACGATAAAGTCCCTCAATGAATGTGATTTGTAACATTAAAGAGAGGATATGTAACGAGCACTCATTGACTTGCGATTCTTCCTCATTTTTTGGTAAGTAGTTTAGTGTTTGAGGCTCACACGTTTTAAATGTGAAGAAGTGGAGAGTTCGGAGTCGTTCTTCCTCTACTTATATTACTCATGCCTTTGAAACTCTTCAAAAGAGGAGAAACGGCAATATCCAGGACCATACCTTGTATATAGTGTGATCGTCAATTACAATTTTTTCATTTCAAAATGGGTTATCTTGATATCCTCTCAAATTAGTTAAATATATAATTAATTATCCAATTAGAAATCTAATTAATCTTATTACTTAATTTGATCACTAATCAATTAAGACTCATGATTGATAAATAACTAATATAATTAAATAAATATATATGTCAACATAATAATATTGAAATATAATATTTAATAAAACAGTCAAACAATCTCCCACTTGGGAAACATATCTTGATAATTATATCATAATTCTTTAAGCGTGCAACTGTAATGAGAACATCACAGTTGTTTGCACTCACGTATAACACGACTAAGGGTCCATTTGGATTGACTTATGACAAATATCTTATGTAAATAATTAAAAAATTATGCTAATTATAAATTCTCTCTAACGAAAAATGTATCTTCATAAGTTGTTTTTTTTGTGCATGAACTACCTTGACAAGCTTATGAACAATACATAAAACTTATTTATTTGCATAAACTCAAAAGTAAGTCAATTCAAATGGGGCATAGACCCCGACAACCATCACATGAATGCAGTGGATACATAAATCGGTATGAATGCGTCATTTGAAAGTTACATGTGATGTGATATGTAAATCATTCATATTTCTAATTGGTCCAACTTAAGTCTTTAATGAGATCAAACTAAAGTTCCTAAAGAGAAAATTCAACATTCGCACACACTATACGCTAATAGGTTACAACAAAAATAACCTCATAAACTTTGTTTATGTAGAAAATCATAACAAAATTATTTGTATTAGTATATAAAAAAAATAACATAATGAAAGAGATACATCCATTAATCTAAAACAGTCATAGTGACAACAATTATATGAAACATCTTATGAGTTAAATCTTTGATTAGAGGATCATATAGCATAAAGTCCATCTCTATTATATGTTATATTCTTCAACAAAAGTATCATATTTGGTTGCTAAAGCACTATCCGGTTGATTTATGCCCCAATATAATTAACTTAAATGGTATTTTAATACCTCTTACTATATACAATCAAGTGAGATGAACCAATTAATAAGTTAGGGTGTCCACTTTTTTTGTAAACATCCCAAAACCAGAGTTAAAAATACTCATGAGCTCGAAATGATCAGATGTATGTTTTGTGAGTATAAGCTCTATTGTTCTCTTTAACTCTTTAATAATAAATATGATTGCACATATCAACAATTCAAACTTGAATTGGTTAAGTATATGCCAAATAATTTTATTGTATATCTATTTCTAAATGCGTATAAATAAGACCATACATAAGACTCCCATCGCCGAGACATATAGAAAAAAATACATAATTTATAAATTTTCATATTTTATTTTGGACAAAATTTGAGACTAAAATAGTCTCCCTTTAGTGGTTAAGGTATCTCCTAGTTTAGCTGCCTTCCATTTTGCTTTTACTCATAACTTTGTTGATATATCTCATTTTTTATATCCCAAAGATAATCTGAGAATAATCTCGAAGTATCCAAATCCTAATTTAAAAGAGGCATCCCAAAATAATCTCTAATTTTTGTTAAAGATTTCTTGATTTGGTGTAGCATGCATATATCACCGTTGACAAAGTAAAATAAAATTGATACTTTGAACTAGGAGTATAAGCATACTCACACTGACCATATAAAACCTACAACTCTCCATAATATTCATCTCAAAACCAAATCAGAATATTACCTTATGAGACTTTTTGATATCACTAATGTGACAAATTCTTTAACTCACAAATGAATTCTATAACTTTGCAAACCATCTATATTTTTTTGGTATATTTACACAAAGTTTTATTCAATTGCACCATATTATTTCATTAATGTCTTCATTAAGAAGTATTTTTTTGACATCCATCTTATGCAGCTCCAAAATTATAACAACAACATGTGTCATGACTGATATTTTATAGTCTTTCATTCATAATGAATATAAATTATCTTTTTCAATCAATCCTTTATGATACCTAATTAATGCTCCAATTCTCGATGATATAGAATTTGATCTTCATGAATTAATTTTTTAACTTGATTGAGAGGAAGAATCTTAATGTCCTCACGATCATCCAAATTTACTATATTAATAACAGCTATATAAATTACTCCCTCCATCCCTTTTTATAAGAGTAATTTACAAAAAACACGGGTATTAATGTTACAGTAATAAAGTTGTCTCAAATGTGTGTGACTATTACTAGATTAATAAGGGGTATATTTAATGTTAACTTTTCATATATCAAGACAAATTGGTAGTATTAATAAGGGGTATATTTGAAAAAAGAGTAATCAATGCATCTAGAAATTTGTATATGATCTTATAGTTAGGGACACATTTTTTTTAAACTACTCTTATAAAAAGGGACGGAGGGAGTAGTTTAAAACTAATTATTCCTCCCTCAATTTTGTTCTTTGACTATATCTCTTACCCAAACTCAATGACCTCAAAGAACTTTGCGTATCCTATCTCAAAAGGTGGCATTTAGCCTAGAAAAGGAGAGTTATTTTCCATCATGGGAAAGATTTTCTTAACCATTAGATTAAGTAAGGAACACAATTTTATCATAATCTCTCACCACTAGATTTTTGTCATAGTGCCTACAATCAAAGAAACAACTACCGTTAGATTTATCAGATGTTCAATGTGATGCCACATGTATTTTTTTTATTTTTATTTTTTATAACAATACTTCCTCTTCTCAGGCATGAAAGGCTCATCAAGTTAATGTCTATACACCTGCTTCTCCTCTTTATTTTTATTTTCTTCCGGCAAGGAACAAAAGGGGATCCATGCTCCTTTCATCATCTTCCTTTATGGTAATTATAAACCTTAGATCCGCTAAGTTCTACCCTTCGTCACCATTGACTTCGCCTTCGTCACCGGATCTCCTCCTGCCGTCGATATACCATACACACAACCTATTTTCTGAGTTTTTGCTTGCAATTTTTTTTTTCAAAATCGTATGTTAACTTTGTGTTTTGAAGATTCATTTTATTTTGATTGTGTTAATGGTCATGGGTTGTGTTTAATCAACAATCTAAATACATATGGACATGATAATCAACACATGCAAAAACTAATAACTCAACTCAACCACATCAAAAACATAAAAAACTCAGATCTAAATTTTCTACAAATTTGTTGGTTGTTTTTGAGAAATTAATATATATATATATATATATATATATATATATATATATATATATATATATATGTTATA
>Ga0228710_1002330_pt1 | contig 29847 bp, 16 predicted proteins | sample MedpolnodulmetaG_FD_177995 | JGI IMG/M metagenome (GOLD analysis project Ga0228710, IMG submission 177995) | Root nodule microbial communities from Medicago polymorpha collected in Santa Monica, California, United States - pink nodules | ecosystem: Host-associated > Plants > Roots > Nodule...
TTTTTTTTATAAATATCCTAATATTTTCCAAGGACGAAACTTATGTGACATTTGTTTAGGTACTTTTTCGTATGGCGGCTAACTAAATAAACCACAATTTACTCAAAACTATATTTTTCTTAAAGTTTATTATAAAAAATAAATATTTTTAGTTAAGAACCATACAAGAAGTATCTTTTTTTGGTAGTATCAATTTTTTTTGGTAGTGATACAAGAAGTATTAAAGAAATGCACTATGTTTCATCCATTTTAAAATTAATAACATTTATTTGATTTTTTTCAATTTCTAGAATATTAAAATCAACATGTTTTTTTTAATTATTTTTTATTTGTACTTTTTTTAACTTTCGAAAATTAAGTATTTTGTGCATAATTTTTATGAATATATTATAATTCGAAATATTGTTTTGAATGATAATAAAAATGTAAAAATGAATTTTTTTTGAGATTAAAATGTTCATTTGTGCATTAGGCCAAGAGATGAGATATTTGAACATTTTAAGGTCATGAGCTCAATCTTCAACTCTACACATGAAGAAAAAAAAAACAATTCGAGAGAAAAATTTATCTTATGTGCTCCACAAATTTCATAACAAAGATTAGTAAGGTTGTACATTTTTTTGTTGTTGTGTAAATTGAGTATCTTCGAGTCAAATATGACCTTAATAGATGTCACCACTGAATTCTCAATGCTGGATTCAAACACAGAATCTCTGATTAAATTGAAAAAGATCTTTACTATATCATCTAAATGCTCTTCGGTACACAACTACGAAGGTGATTGTAAGTTTCAATAGCAAAAAAAAAAAAACCAAGGATAAAGAAGTAATTGCAAGTCTCCATATTATGACTTGTACTCTCACTTGACTCTTTCCAACTTCTCTTGAAGCAAACACAACCTACAATACACGTGGTTTTATCATAATCTTTCTGTTTCACTTTGTTCTGTGTTGCAGTGGACAAGACACAAATGTGTTCCAAATTCTAAGGTACATCTCTTGTTTCTTCATGTTCCTACATACTTCAATGAATTTAGAGTGTTAAATTGCTAACATAATCTTTGTATTTGCTTTGTTAGTTAACTGTTATAAGCTTTTGTTCTAATTTCTCTACCATACTCTAATTTCCTTAAAGATAAGGTGACAAAATGCAATGTGTCTGTATGTGAGCTTGTCTTTCTTGAATAGTGTAGTGTTGTCAATTGCAGTTTGTTCAAACCGGAGAATTACTTGACAAAAAGTTGAAGTGCACTTTTTTTAACTGAACTGATTCTGTGAGCTGAACTATACCAAATTGTCATGATTGATTGATAATTAGGAAATGTTAACAGTTTCAGATTAAATGAGATATGGTATGAAAATGTGTTTATGAGTGCGGGTAATCATCGGTCCTCGTCCTCACCTTACAAACTGGTTTTGTGAGGGTTGAATTAGGTCCAATCAAAATTCTAAGAGGATTGTTGGAAAAATGAAAACCGAACCAAATTGAATATTGTGATAGAAAATAAACCAAAAACCGAACTGAATCGTTAGACCGAATCACACTGGACCAAACTGGTCTGGTTCAGTTCATGGACTATCAGTTATAGTTCAAATTCGGTGCGTTTTTTTGTTTTGTTTTTTGAACAGTCCTAATAACCTATTTGTCAAATATTGTTGATTCTTCTTTATCTAAATGCTCGTCTCATGGAGTGAATGGATGATGTGTACTAATTCTTCTTAACTCAATTGTCATTGGCAGATTGAATCTAGTGAATTGGATGGCTCACCCTATGAAGATTCTCCATGAACAAGTCTTCTTAAATATTTCATGTTTCTACGACAGCCCCAAGTTTCTTAAACGTAAAACATGTTCTTATGTTCCAAAAGTTGAATTTTTTTGGAAATATAATGGTGCCCTGTTGGCTATGCAAGGTTATTTTACTTTATTTATGTTGTTTTTATGGGTTAATAGTCATTTTGGTCCCTGAATGTTTATGGCGCAGTCATTATTGTCGTTGAATGTATTGAAATTTCTAACACATCGCCAAGTGTCTCACGCATTCAGGGACTATAATGTTTTTTTACCTTTTTTTTATTCTTTATCTGTTCTCTATTTTTGTGTTTTAATTGATGTTATTTTTGACAGGAAATGGAGAGTTAGCAGGTCATGTTGTCAACTCATTCAACCATAAGGTAATATAGTTTATAAGCTTTTTTGTGCTATAATCTTATTTATGAAATCCAACATAATAAAGATGCGTGTGAAGGGTTGATTTATTTGCTCTGATAAATGAGAGCACGTACTCTATCTGAACGAATATGAGAGGAAGAGAGAGCAGAGAAAGAACGAAAATGCATCATGTATGGATATTAGGCACATACTCTATCTGTCATCATGGATTTCTCTTTAGTGCCTTATAGTATACAACTGTTTCTAGAGGATATGAAAGAAATCTGACAGTTTTGTTATCGCATTTCATAGCAATTTAGGTTCCTTGTTTATGATAATTTACCTTCTAGGGTAGGAAGAAATATTTTTGCCACTCTCACTTGGATGCATACACTTTCTTTTCTTACACAAGATCATCATACCTTGTCTTGAGATTTAACACCTAGCCTCAGTGTTGTCAAATAGCCGTGCTATAGCATAACGGAATTTAACGAACCACTATTATTCCGCGACACAATATTTAGTACAAAATAATGTCAACTAGCAGCTATAACACTATACATAGCGGAATATGAACAAACCGTTATTTTCGGCGATTTACCATTGATAACACGATCCTCGGGTCATATCAGCTTTGATACAAAAGCTAAGTTTCCTGAAGGATTAAGATGCTAGATGTATCCTTAAAAGCACCCTTGTCTGCAAGACCTTTGGACTTAGGCATGATGTGCGGAAAAAGCATAGGCCAACATAACTGGTGCAGAAACATTATTAACCATGTGTGGATTGTGTTAACCATTTAAAAAGTTGTCCAAAATTGATGCTCAAATAATATTTTTGTATAGTATAACCAGTAAGAATATATGTTATTGCAATGATCGTCGTTGTCGGCTGAACATAGTTGATGCACTCTTAATGAAAATGATGTGTTATTTGCTGCATATTTTTGTTCTGGGTCTAAATATTATGGTTTTACTGTTAGGTTTACAATAATAATGGAGCAGAGTTGAATGGTATTCCTCATATACAAACTCTTAGAGAATTTCCTAGGGAGGAGCTATTTGGAAAAGTCGTCATGGTTAGATTTGATTCTAACATATTGCTCAAGCAAGAGTATAACCAGAAGAATCAATCAGATTTCAATGCACTGTTTACAATTAAATATTTACATGAAGCCGGAGCAAAGGTCATCCTGGTCAGTGATTGGAAAACAAATACTTCAGAACTTCACACAAAATCGGTTGCAGGTACATTCTTAAAGGCTTTCTTGAAATTAACTAGTTGTTTGAGCTTTCATATTAAATAAGTGAATATCTCTATGCTATAGATTTATTATCGGCAATTCTTCAAATACAAGTTGTTCCACTGCAAGGCTTTTCTTGTAACAAGTTATCAGAGATTACAGGCCTCAAGAAAGAGAATATCTATCTCCTTGAGAATCTTTATAATATCAAAGACGAAGTTGCTAATTGTTTGAAGTTTTCTAGAGTATTATCGTCAGGAATTGACATCTTTGTCAACGACTCCTTCTCAAACTCTCATAAAGTTCTAGCATCAACCGTCGGTGTTACTCGTTTCGGCTATGCTTGTATAGCTGGTTTTCATTTCGAAGAGAAGCTTCGTCTCGTGAAAAATTTAGCAGAAGCCAACCAGAAGCCATATGTAGCAATTGTATGCCTCTTCTGATGCTATTGCATTAGTTTTGACAATGACAAAATATCTCTTCAAGATAGCCTCAAGTTCTCATATCGATAGAGTTATTCACCGTTTATTTCTCATACAATTCAGATTGGAGGTGGTAATCTCGCCGCGAAAGCAGCTTCCTTTCGGTTTTTAGCCTCCAGATGTCAGGGTTTTGTTTTTGTTGGAATGATGTCATTTCAAATAATGCATGCATTAGGAGTACCGGTTCCTATTGATTTGGTGGACCGTAAGGCATTTAGTGAAGCTCGAGATATAGTGAGACTTGCTCGCGATAACAATGTTGCAATATTGTATCCAAAAGATTTTTGGTGCAGGAATAAAATTGATCCAAAACAATTGCATGTTTTTCCTTCTCATGGACTTTTGGATGGTGAGATTTTCTTCAAATTCATAAATGAAATTCATAAATTTGATCGGTTTTTAACTTTGATCTAGGTTGGGTGCCTGTTGACCTTGGACCTGTAACATTGGATGAAATAGGTTCCATGCTTAAAATTTGTAAGGTACAGTAGTAATTTATTTATAAGCTGTGCTATTTTGATGGACAAATTTGATTATAAATTTTGACGGCAAGGGTTCAAATACGTGGTTAATTAGGTTCGGTGAATGGTTAATGAATATAGCTATGTGTTGCAACACATTAACTATCCTTCGAATATAATTAACCGAGATTTTAAACGTCATTAACCACACATTTGAACTGCTTCAACCATTCAAATGGTTGTCAAAGTCGTATCGAGGTTTTACTTTGAATTTGTGCATGTAGCCTATGTCGTATCGAAATTTGAACAGATTATTGTTCTGTAATGTGTTGTTCAGTACAAAGTCAATGTGTTGTCAGATAGTGGCTATAGCCGCTATAGCGCTAGTGTACCAGAATTTGAACACTGATATTTGTAATTGATTCATAGTAATATTTTCATTTTAAGATAATGGTATATCCTTCCATTTCACAAAGTCAAAAGGAACCATCTAACTTTATTCTTTGAATATATTACAGAAAATAATTTGGATTGGTCCAGTGAAATTCGCTGATCGAAGTGAACACACAAATGTAGCATCTAAGTTGGCAAAAATTCTTGTTGAATTAAGCCAAGGAAACTGTGAAACAACTGTTGTTGGGACTACAGCATGTCAGCTTGTGAGACAGGAAACAAGTTCATTGTCTTCTATAAATATGGTTGAGAATGCTTCAGTTGTATGGGAATTTCTCAAAGGAAGAAAGCTCCCTGGTGTTTTGGCTCTTGATAGAGTATGTTTATATTACTATTCTACTCCATATTTCTAGATAGTGATTCAATCTGTTCTGAAAACATTAATATTGTCAAATAGCGTCATAGTGACGCTACAACTCTATAGTGTAGCAGAATTCAAGAAAATCCATACTTTCTGCGATACACTTTTTTGTACGAAACTTTGTCAAATAGCTAATATAGCGGCAATATATAATGCAGCGTAGCGGAATTTTAACAAACCGTTATTTTTTCGATATCTGCTATTGACAACGCCGGAAAATCTTGAATTTTGCATAAGCTATCTTGCATACTTCTTGTGCTTGAACTGTATGGTTTAAGCCACTAGAATTTTCGTAGATGGCCACCTTGTTTGGTAAATTGTTGATGTTAGTATTTTAGCTGATTGCGCTGATGTATTCAATCTTGATTTATGCAATTGAAACTGCTTCAATCTTATGGCAGTAATATTTTGCAGGCATACCCTTTTGAAATCAACTGGAACAACGTTTACTCTGACGCAACTCAATCGCTTGTGGTTGATATTGGAAGCGGTACTTTTGTTTTCTATATATAATAATGTTTATTATATCAAGTAATTCTCAAACATTATAAAATATTAGCAGTTAAGCATAATGTCCAGTAATCCTCAAACACTAAAAATTACAGGCAATGGACTTTTTCTTCTTGAAATGGCAAAAAGGAGGAATGATTTGAACTTTCTTGGTTTGGAGATGAATGAAAAGGTTCCATACTTGTTACATCACCTGCCTTGTTCCTAGCCTTTTTTGCTGCCCGCTTCACTTATCTATATTTTTCTTACGATAACCGTTGGTTTATTTTCAGCTTGTTTTGCGCTGTCTGGATTCGACTCAACAGTTTGACATAAAGAATGGGTAGTGTTATAGATACATGCTGCATTTTTTTGGTTTCTATTTGGATTAGATTAACTGAGATTTTTCATAGTTGAACAATGATCATATATCGCTTGTTTCTAACTTCATTCATACTTCAAATTTCAGGATTTTGTTTAACTTTCTTAGCTTTGCTTTCTTGATTTATCTGTTTTAGGCACTTCATTGCCACTAACGCAACATCAACATTTCGTTCAATTGTTTCTTCTTATCCTGGAGAATTAGTTCTTGTATCAATACAGGTCAAGCTTAATATTCATTACATTCTGACTTTTATCGTTCTCTTCTCTGCCATGCATACATCTCCATTGATGTCACTGCCACCATTGCAGCATCTTAGTCCTCTGATAAAAATGGATCAAATCTACTTAAGAGAAATTGAATTTTGTTGAATAAACAAACCAGATTGAGTTTACCGTAATTAACATCTTTGCATGTATATATTTTCCTTCATCATTTAATAAAGCCTAATCTTCATTTTGCCTTTATTTTTTTGCAGTGTCCAAACCCTGATTTCAATAAACCTGAACATAGATGGAGAATGCTGCAGAGATCTTTAATTGAAGCAGTAGTGGATCTTCTAGCATCTGGTGGAAAGGTAAGTAGACTCTGAAGAAGTTCTTCACTTGTATTTCCGTACTCATCTTGCAGTGTATTATCAAGTCTCCCTCATTAATCTTATAAAATCATTGTTTCTCACACACTTGAGGAATATAGTTGTTTTCAGCAGTGTTGTCAAATAGAAGCTATAGTGATGCTTTAGCGTAGCGGAATTGAATAAATTGTTATTGTTCTGTGATACGTTGTTTAGTACAAAGTATTGTCAAATATCGGCTATAGCGTCGTTATAGCACTATAATGTAGCGCAATTTGAAAATACAACTATTTTCTACTATCTCAATTGACAACACTGGTTTTCGGTATTATATTCATTGTGTCGCTACTTGTTTAGTGATACTTTGTTGTGTCGAGCCATGACTTACTCGAATTTGTATTCTTTGAATAGTTTTGAGTTGATATTGAGATTGATTAGATTCTCAACCTTGATCAGGTATTTTTGCAATCTGACGTGGAAGAGGTAGCAATAAGAATGAAAGAACAATTTTTGAGATATTGCAAAGGTAAGCTTGTTTTGGAGAATGGCCAAAGTGATTGGCTTGATGAAAACCCATTTGGAGTTGGGTCAGATTGGGAAAAACATGTTTTAGAGCGCGGGGCGCCTATGTACCGAATGATGTTTTCTAAATCATCTGAGATTAGTGAAGTTTCAGTTTCAAATGATGTAATTCAGAAAGTTGGTTAATTCATCGAAAGGTTTACTTTGAACTACTGCATGAACCAAATGAGCCAAACTATGAATTATACATAGATCAAATTTGGTTCATTTATTTAAACACATCAATTTTCAGCTCAAATTTACTTCATTAGTTCATGGATCAAGTTCATCGAATTAATCATTGAATCAAGACTCAAGCTGATTGCCATCATAAACTCGCACACATAAAATGGAGGAACCGGAGCTCGAACCTCGGCCATGACGTCCAGCCTAACAATTTTGGTATTTTTATCAGTTGAGCTAGGACTTATAGGACTATGTGTACATTTCTTTATTAACATCGATTAGTTAATTTGTTCGAAGAAGTACCCATCAGTTAATTAATTAATTCATTCGAAGAAGTACTCATTGATTATTCACTGTTGTAGTTAATATTAATATGTGATGTCATTTTAATCAATTAATTAACATCAATTAGTAAATTCATTCGAAGAAGTACTCACAACTATCTTTTTACGTATTAGTTATTCACAACTATCTTTTTGTCAAAATATGATTGGATGGTCATAGAAGTGTCAATAATTTTTACATTAACATTGAATATTATAAACTCTAGATTATTCATTTTATTGAATCAAATTAATAATTTATAAACTTTAGAATTTGAAAACTTTGAGCTAAATTCATTCATTTTTATCAAGTTTACTTATTTAAATATTTTTTATTAATAAATTTTAAATTAGTTGATAATTTTTTCAAAAATATAGTGTTTTTTAACAAAAAAAATCAAATGGAAATAATGATAATGTGCCGGCCCAAAGCCCGATGGACCAGCCTTGGCCCGACTCCTTTTTTATATGGGTCAAATGGACTTGAGCTAAAAAAGCTCGAGTGCATTTTGGGCTAGCTTTTTTAGGCTCGACACATTGATTTTAAAAACAGATAACTCGATTTTTAAATCAACCGAGTGCATTTTGTTTCTCTTTCCAACGGTGTTTTGGTTTGAAATTATCATCGGTACTGCATAAATTACATAACATTTATAGAGAAAACAAATTGTACATGCATCTATGCTAACATGAGGAGTGCTAAAAGCACACTCTTCCTAACACTCATTTTCTTGTTGGATGAAATCAATGTGGGTCCTACCATTTTATGTGAGATCCACATTAATTTCACCCAATAAAAAGAGTGTGTGTTAGAGTGTGTTAAAAAGAGAGAAAGAATGGTGTTTGTGTTTTCCTCAAGCACATGAAAGACAACATGATCAACACGATCCTGTAGGATTTGCACTACGAAGCAAAGTCTTATGGAGGTTCTAGAAACACATGCATAGGTGTTTTTTGATTGTGTTGAGCGAGATTTTGGAGTGTGTATAAGAAAATGGCAACAGAGGTCAATTCGAGGAAATTCAAAGGAATTTGTGAAATGATTCCCATCCTTCTACTGCCAATGATATATATGGAGTACACTAGAGATGTGAGTAATCGGTGAAAATGTTGTGTAAGATGATTTTCGATGTGGTAGAAGTTGTTTTCCAGTACGGGGAAGAGATTCTCTGATGAGGGGAAAGAAACCTAAAAATAGGTTAACACTCTGATACTCAAGTCAGTGAGAGGATGAGGAAAGAAAGGTGGGCGAAAAGTGGTAAAATTTGATAATATCTTGGGTGTGGCGCAAAGGCAAACTGATATAGTGGAGTTCAGCTGTAGCTGACTTCGTAAAACAAGGGCAAGACGCGATAAGTCGTTAGATATTGATCTAGTGGCCACGATAAAATTAGGAGCGCTCTTTTGAGGTGAGACTCACATGAGGTATGTCGTGCTGCCCTGAGTACTAAGGGTAATGGGTTAATGGGACTCCTCGTATTGGGTTGACTTTATGGGCTTTTGTCTAGTTTGGAACTGATGGTAATGGATTTTGAATTTTGTGCTTCCCCCTGCACTATTCGCTCGCACCCAGCTGAAAAGACAATAATGCCCCTGCGTTAGTTAATTCACGATGCGTGACTTAACTAACGCACCTTATAGGTTCTGCGTGACTTAAGTCACGCACCACTGACATGTGCGCGAGTTAACTCATACACGTTGGCTGGTGGTCATAACTGAAGAACATACGTTTTTTGGACTTTGATAAGTTATTCAACATTTAATCCACACGTTTTTTTATACCAAATTTACACGTTTTTTGACCACATTAATGATATTTATAACCTATACTATCATTCCCACCTATAAATGCCCCTTTATACCTCCCTATTTCCTCACACCATATCACTTTCTCTCCATCCTCACTCTCTCACTCTATTTCTCTTCTTTTTTTCTTTTTTTTTTTTCAATATTCTTTTGGGGGCAAAAGTGAGCAGACTTCTTGGAGCAAAATAGTTGTCAACCCGCTTAGGGAAAAAGATCAGCATTTGGGGTAAAATTAAATTTGCTTCTTTTTACCAAAAAACTTTTTACCGTGGGTAAAAAGAATCATCTTAGGTATAAAAAGAACCAGATTTAAATTTACCCCAAGTTGATGATGTCGTTTCCCCCAAGATGGTTGGTCACTATTTTGCCCCAAGAAGGCTGCTCACTTTTTACCCCAAGAGGGTAAAAAGAAAATAAGTAGATTATTTAGTGAATTCGAATAAATGTGTCAATGTATCAATTATTGTATGAATTATATTAATAAAATGAGATGTTGTTATATGTATTAATTTTGTTCGTTTCTTTTTTATTTATATTTGCTTTTATTTTCTAATTTTGTATTTAATGAATTTTGTTATATGTATCAATTATTTAATGAATAATTCGAATAAATATTTATTTTAAGTGCATAAATTAATTTAAATAAAATAAATAAATAAATTAGAATAACGTAAATAAATTAATTTGAATAAAGTAAATAAATTAGAATAAAGTGAACAAATAATTTAGAAAATAAATACATTAGAATAAAGTGAACAAATAAATTAGAATAAAGTGAAAAAATAAATTAGAATAACGTAAATAAAATAATTTGAATATAGTAAATAAATTAAAAAAAGTGAGTTCACTCTGCGTGACTTAACTCACGCAACGTGATTTTTGCACTAGCGTTAGTTAACTAACGCAGGGGTATTATAGTATTTTCAGCTGGGTGGGAGCGAAATGTGCTGGGGGAAAGCAGAATTCATGGATTTTTTTTTAAATGGAGCATTATTAAGAAAATTTGACCGCTGATAAGTTTGGACTGGGATGCCACGATCTAACATATCTATCATAAAGCAAATGGATGTGCAAATGTGTTGCCCAATATTGGTTGTTTCCCATGATTCTTTTTGGCATCACCAACTGAGTTGGTCTAGGTGTTTGTCGATGATATTCGGGGTGTATCTTTCCTTGCCTTGTAGCGTTGTAGTTTTTCTTTTCTTGGACCTTGTTGTATCTCAAAAATAAAATAAAATAATTGTTAATTTTGAATTTCCCTTTAATTACAGTGTGAATTTGAATTTGAAAAAGATATGAATTGTTAAGGTAAGTTTATCCATAAAAATGTCAAATAAAAATTAGAATTTATTAGCAACATAGTGTGCCACATTTGTGCGGTAGATATAATTAGTATTTATATAAGGGCAAATTACACTCACCTCCCCTAAGTTTTATTAAAACGACACTGATACCTCCTCTAGTTTCAAAACTTACACTAACCTCCCTTAAGTTCTCATAAAATAGGCAAGCACATCCCTTCTTTGTTAACACTGTAAACTTTCCGTTAATTTCTTAAGAGAATTTTCCTTAATATTTAACGGAGGTTCTTCAATATTGTTTTAGTTTGTTCCCTCATAAGTGATCCTATTCATGTTCCCGAAAGCTACTTTTGATATTTTCCTTTATATTGTGTAGGTTTTTCATCTAATAATTTTTGTTTCAAATTTCCTACTGCTGGCTGTAGCGGATGGGGAAACTCCTACTATAATATCGGTTTATCCTTGATAACCTTCTTTTTTGGTGTATCGTTCATGTTATGGGAAACGATGTAGCAGCTATTTGAACATGGCTAGGCCAAACCTCAAACTTTGCAGCATTTTTCAAATTATGTAGTTGATTTTTCTCCTATTTATGAACTCTTCCCGTTTTGTTTTCTTTTCTTTTGACAAAAGAATACTCATTTGGATCATAGGTTCCACTTGCATGATATGTATAGCATTTTCATCATTGGCACCATTACATCGTGTATGCGTTTCCATGTTCTAATTGTTAATTAAAAATAATGTTCTCCTTCAATGCATGTTTTTAAGTGAACGACTACGGGATCAACAATGTAAACGATGGTGAGAGGAATAACATGAGCGATGACATAGTAACGACATGAGGAGAGATGAGTGAGGAAGATAGATTAATATGTGTGAAAATTAACTGAAAAGTAACGGTGTTAACAAGTAAGGAATGTATTTGTCTGTTTCATGAGAACTCGAGGGAGGTTAGTGTGAGTTTTAAAACTAGAGGGGGTGTTGGTGTCATTTTCATAAACCTTAGGGGAGGTGGGTGCAATTTTCCCTTTATATAATGGTTTATATTTCTTTAATTTCTAATTCAAAATTTACTTTATATTCATTTAGATTTGATGGCAGCTTTCTAGAAGATTTTGGTTGTTTAGGTGCTGGTGGTGTTGTTCGCAACCACGATGGAGATTGGATAGCTGGTTTTTCCCACTATGAAGTTGGAGGAGATGTGTTACTAGCTGAGTTATGTGTTATCCAGATAGGTCTTGATTTTTGTAGTAAAAAAAGTTATGTCAAAATTATTTATGAGAGTGATTGTTTGGAAGCAGTTGACCTGATTATTGATGGTCATGATCATACCTTGCACACTTATGCTACTAACATCCTTCATATTAGAGATGTTTTACATGAAAATGGAAATACATCATTGGTGCATGTTCTTAGGAACAAAACATGTGTGCAGATTTTATGCCTAAGGAATGATCACATACAAGGTGCTTTGCTCACTGGATATGCCCTCCGCCTGACATGGAATCTCTCATCCTCAGAGATAACCTTGGAACTTAATTTCGACTCTCTCTCTTTTTTTTCTTTTTGCCTCGTTAAATTGTAACACTACCAAAAAAAATTGATTTATTAAGATTAGTTTAAGAATCATTTTAAATTTGAATTAAATATTAAATTAGAATTATATCATATTTAATTTGATTCAAATTTATATTGAGAAAATTTTATTAACATTAGTTTAAGAATTATTTTAAATTTTAAATTAGAATTGTATCATGTTTAATTTGATTCAATTTTTTTAAGAATAATTTGATTCAAATTTATATTCAGAAAATTTGATTAAAAGATAAAATTAAGATTAATGCAACATTTGATTTGGTAGAGAAAAAGAAAATTAAAATAAATTCAATAAATAAAATTAATTATTCAATTTAATTTTTCAATCTTACACTAGTAATTATAACTTAGCTTCATTTTCTTGATTATGTTTTTTTTGGTATGGTTTTTGACTAAAAAACTTTTTTTTATATAACTTTGAAAAATTATGAAACTATGGAAATCATGAGTAATTTTTTTATCAAGGAAAATCATTAGTAATTTAGTTAAGAATTATACGAAAAGTTGATAAGATAATGCTTTTGTCCATTATACTAATGTAAATAAGATCTTATTAAAGTGCCCAATATTGTTTCTACAATTGTGGATTGTACTATCTGATGTTTTTGATTGTCCTTATTTTAATGAGATTTTAAAAAAAAATTAATATCCCTAAAAAAAACAAAAAAATTAATTGATAATTTAAATAATATAAAAAAATATCGTTAAAATAGTTTAAATTAATGGATAAAATTGCAATAAGAAATCCCGACTTCTGTCAAAAGAAAAAAAAAACTCCCCACCCAAATTGTGTATACCTTTTATATATTTATGTTTTTTTTTTTTTAAAGTTTTATTTATTAATGTTATAGAACGATAGATAGCATTCAGATGTGCACCTAAAGAACCTTGATATAATTATTGCTAAGATATATTGCCCAAGTGGGAGATTGTTGGAATATTTAGTTATAATTTATTTAATTATAATATTCCAATAATTATTATGTGGGCATATATATCTATTTTAATTATATTAGTTATTTATCTTTAAAGGCCTTAATTGATTAGTGATCATATAATGGAAAAGGCTTATTAGGTTTCTATTAAAATAATAATTAATTAATTAAGTGATATGAGCTTGGATCGGGTGGATGTCTGGATGGTCCATTAACGGAATAATGGGAAACCCTAATGGCCATCAAATATAAAGAGGCTATGGTTCACAATATACCGTACATTGCAAAACCGCTCTTCTCCCCATCTGAAGCGCATTAGGGCATCAAGGTACCGGTTGAGGAAGAACTAACCCAGCCGCCGCTGACTTTGCCTTTGTTTTCAGATCACTGCTGCCGGAAAACTCTTTTGTCATGGATCTAGGTATTCCTATGACCTTGAACTTTAATTTCAGTAAATCAAACATGTTGTATCTAATCATAAACTTGTTCAATAATTGCTTCCGCCGTTGATTGATAAATTAAATTATATATATTGAACTGTTTATGAAATTTGCTAACATATATTTTTCCTCTATTTTCTTGACTTGTTTACTTGTCCATACTTTCAATGATGTTGGAGATGTTGGGATTTGCAGATAATCAGAGTGGAGGATACTATCTAGAGAATTTTGTGGTGCTGTAGTTTTCCCAAGAGGATTGAGCATGGATGCACTATAATAACAATTTTGACAAATTAAATATTTCCTTAACTAGATAGAATGCTTTATAAGATTTATTTATTTTCCTATGACTGTTTAAATTATCATTCCTATTTTGTTTTTGTTTTTGTTTTTTTTTTTGTTTTGTTGAAAGGATTCCTATTTTGTTTTACTTATAATACTTAGGAGATTTTATATATTTAAATATTTAAGAAAATTTGTTTGAGTAAATTCAATGCAACTAGTATAGGGTTTGATTTGTGATCTTTCTTATCAGATTCTAACATAGTATTTGGCCTTCGTTATTTCTATTGTTTTATGGATACTATGAATGTCAAATATATGTAAGTTTTAGAAACTTCTTTTGATAGGAAAATTCAATATTCATACACAATGCTACATTTAGAAATTCTCTTTATTTCTATATGGTTCTTTATATACAACATACAAGTTATAGAAACTTTATTTGATGGGATTAAAATTCAATCATACACGATGCTACATTCAGAAATTCTCTTTCATAGAATAGCAAATTTGGTTCGAATCAATGCATATTGTAACATTTCTGTTCAAACAATAGCAATTAAATTGAGACGGGTTTCGTGTATAGAATGGTTCGCCGGTTTAAAGAACTGGTTTTATTTTTCCAAGTTGAAATCCAGTTTGGTTTAGATTTAGTTTCGGTTATGTGCCAAAAATTTGCCCATGACTACCTCCATGCAGTTGCAGAGCCACTGCAAGGGTCAAGGATGTCATGGTCCTTCAACATTTTCAATTGTTTTTATTATACTATGATGATGATGGTGATGATGATGATATGATGTATTAATCAAAAAAGTTATTGATACTTTATTGATATTCCAGAGTGACAATTAATTTTAGGAAGAGAAATATTTCAAACAGAGACATTTATAATGAAAAATAGTTTTCTACACTAAAATAAACTTCACTCATTCACATACTAAAATTAGCAAGAATACAACCCAAATTATAGGGTCATGAATAAGACATTCCTTAAAACCGAAGATCAGTACATATGATTAAGAAATCAAGATACACACTAATGATACAATATGGAGAAGTGATGAATCTTCAAGTTCAATCTCAGATCCATACGTATCAACATCCTAATTTTTTTTATTAGATCTATTATTTGTTTACATCAAAATATATTGTGTTTCCACTTGAAATCATTCTAAACCCTACCTTTTCAGTTTAAACCTAATTTACCTATCAACTATCTATCTATCAATAAATTTATAATTCACAAAATATTCCTAAAAATTATGTCTTCTATCGTATGAACCACTAAAAACTACATTTCTGCTTGTGTGATCTAATGACTAGGAAACATATAATGGTTTGAATTTAGTTTGTTGGGATAGTTTCATTGCCTTTGAGAGCATATTTCTTTTTTTTGGTTACAGAGCATATTTCTTTCATGTATGTGTACATGTAAATATTCACTATGGTGATGGGGAAATATATAAAAATATATATATAACCTTAAATTTTTTTATCATCTCATGCTTAGTGTTTTTACTAAAATAATAGTAAAAACAGTTCTTCATCATGTTTGTTCTTTTTTCTCATTGGTTTATTTTTTATTACAACAAAATTAAAAAATAATTTATCTCAAATAATTAAAATCCAAAAATACAAAAGTATAAAAAAAGAAGAGTAAAAATAAAATAACAACATATCTATTTTTAAGTGGTTCCAGTCAAGATCACGTAGAGTTTGCTTTCACAAGTTCAATCATGCAATTATTTGCAATCAATTTTTAGTTTCTTATGCATGATCAAAACATACAACACATTAGGAATATGATTCCAAGCTAGTTAGTCTAGCTTTCCATACTATTTCAATAGTTCCTTGGATGTTAAGAATTAGATGGCTTATCTATTTAGGTATCATTAGGAATATGAATTTTTTGGTCAGTCACATTTTTAGAGAAGGTTATAGTTGTGCAGATAGTTTAGCAAACATTGGTTTGTCATTGTCTACCTTTGATTTATTTTGGTTTCCTTCTATCCCAGTCTCTTTGAGCGAGGAGTACATTAGGAATAGGTTGGGAATGACTAACTTTAGATTCATATCTTTTTGAAAAAGTCCTTGGCCTAGTCCCCCTTTTCTATTTTGTACTCTTTTTCTATATATCTATGTTACTCTAAAAGGGTGTTTTTTAGCAGGGTGTTTTTTAGCACCTCTTTCATTTATTAAAAGAATAAAAAACATACAACACATCTATATCTAATGTAGTAAGACCAATAAGGAGGGGAGGGATATATACTCTCTTCAAAACCATGTTAAACTTTCACTTTCACAAACTATCCTTTATTTCATCAACCATCTCTAAAAAAACAATAACTATCACCATTAACCACATCAGCCCCTTCCACCTACAACCACCTCCTTCAACCTACTACATATGATAACCAACTGGTTGCCCCTAAGGAACTATTTCCTTATCAATATTTCATAAAATTGTAGCCAAAAAGACAACATTTAAACCTTTTTATTCTTCTAAAAATACCACAACAATATCACTAGTTATTGTTGGCAAATTTAACTTTACTCAAAATGATCTTCTTATTTCAAGCACATACTTTACTCAACCATTTTTTAACATCTAATGATTTTTTTTCTTTAAGACGAAATCCAATGAATCGCTCTAATTTTTTTTTAAAAAAATAAAATAGATATAATATTTTTAAATATAAAAAATAGAATAATCAAATTTTTCTACTCTTTTTCCAATTTTTTCGATGATAAAAAAATATGTTAAAAAAAATTATTATAAAATAGTAGAATTTATTTTAATAAGAGGAAAAAAACAGAATTATTTTTGTTAAAAAAAGTGAATTAAAAACACCCCTATAAATAAAACAGAAAAACCTCGTCAGTCGGTCATCGATCGCCACCATCGCTCAAGCTCCAACAAACGCCTATGTGGGGCCCACAAAAACTTTGTCAAGAGGTCATTAGAAAACTACCATTTCTATCGGAGCGCCGTTGTGCTCCATCATAGAAGTTGTTGGAGCTTAGGACTTCCGTGACAACCACCATCACCTTTTAAATAATTAAAATATTTATTTATTATACTTTTTATTAGGAATATTTATTAGACTATTAATATAAAATTAAAAAAAAAACAAATATCTCTGATTTCTAACTCAACTTACATAAATGATCAAATTGTTAGGTCGGACGTTATGAATGGGGTTCAAACCATGACACCTTATCTTGTGTATGAATTTATAATGGTCATTTCGTCTATCTACCAAAAAAAGTAGAAAAGAAGTTTAAAAATATTTTAATTTTGCTAGTTATTTTTTTTCTTAAGTCTATAGTAGATGTTGGTCATGCACTATCCAAATCAATGTCAAGGAGTGATCCACAACGTTGATTTGTTGGCAACAATCAATGGATAGGGTATGATTCATCAGTGTGACGAGGATCACATTGTATTCTTTTTGGGACGGAGGGAGTAGTTTAAAAGCATATATAACCAACCTCAATAACTTACTAGTTGAAAACTTGAATTCAAATATTATCATGTTAGTCAAGACTCGGGAGAGATTTTGAATGAACAATAGCAGAAAACAATGTGTAAGGGACCAAGAGAATAATCAAACTGTAGTTAATATCTTACTATTGAAGCACTAATTTTTATTTGTATTTATGTACAAGAGAATGGATGTTTTCACCGTTCATGTGAACGTTGACGAGAATCTCGAATACGTTTGGAAAAACATTTCAAATGCATTTTACGAGGAGTGTGTTAAGAATTGTGTGGGAGCAGTTTCGCAGGCTTAACGAGAATGCAATGAATAATAATCCAAACGTATAATAGTTCTGCCAAAACCAAGTGGCTAAAGAATAGCATGAGTTACACCTTACTCGGGCCACTCGATAGTCAAGAGAGCCATTACATAACGGTAACAATGCATGACAGTCATGAAATTGTGAACCTGTGAAATTGGTTTTTGTTTCGACAAACACTTTCAGTTTGTGTATAACATCACTTTTAGTTTCTAAAAGTGTAAAACGTTTGTTATTAATAAATACATTTTTTTAGTTCTATTTGTTCTATTCTATATTATTCGATTCACAAGATATCCAAACACAAACACAACATGAATCTCCTTCATTTGAAGATTACTTCAACAATGAAAATGACAATACTAACCATTGCCACCCTAAGACTCAATTATTAGGCAGACACCAAAATATAAAATTCTGCCACATCTAAAAATACATGCAAAAACATATTAAAACAATTGGTATATATATACTATATATATACAAATCATAGTCAATATACAAATCATTGTGTTTTACGTAATATTAGCATGTGTACATTTCTTTATGAATTTTAAGACACGGATTACTTTTCATCTTGATAAAGTATTCAATCTAGATAGCATTGGAGGGTTGAACATCCTTTTACGATGTGGGATACCAAATATAATGTGCAACTATCATGTGATTCCTAAATTTCATGATTTCTTCTCCAATGATGCATGACAATTTGACAAAGTATGCCAACGAAATCAAAGTTGAGCTACAAGAGTCGAAGAAGTACTATGATATTTTACAAAGGCCTAAAAATTCATAATTTCCATAAATGGTACTATGATATTGCCTGTACTATGATATTGCCTGAAAATTCATATAGGGAACGATATAATTAACCTTTTGAGTTGTCAAAATGGGTGTAATGAATAGCTACATTTTAAAAATGTGAATTTATATGGAACGATCATACAGATTGATCTTTGACTCTCTACATTTTGAAAGACTACCTCATTACACCCACTCTTACTGTAATTTGATTGGATCCAACCTTACATTAAGTGGATGCTCTAGAACAACGATCAGATTTCCTTTAATAAGTAAATGAAGGTTGATATCTTGACTAATGACCGGGTAATATCAATGTATAATGATAAATTCTCCTATGTCGTCCCCTAAAATCGGATTTCATGTAATTTTAAGTCAATGAAGGTTGATATCTTGATCAGTGACCGAGTAATATCAACGTATTACGATAAATTTTACTATGTTGTCCCCTAAAATCGGATTTATAGTATATTTTAGGTCAATGAAGGTACAACGATTGGATTTCTATTATTTTTAAGTAAATGAAGGTTGATATTTTGACTAATGACCGAGTAATATCAATGTATTATGATAAATTCTCCTTTTTTTTCCTCTACAATCAGATTTCCTGTATTTTTAAGTCAATGAAGGTTGATATCTTGAATATTGACCGAGTAATATCAAAAGTATTTTGAATGATTCTCCGATTTTAGTTTGAAGTATCTTCAATGATTCTCTGGTTGATGTGCAACATATTACCTCTAATTTTTTTTTTTAAAAGATATTGACATAAAGAATTGCATCCTATTTTCATGATTTGTTGATGTGTACTTGTTTGAGTTCATGAAGAAAAAGAAGGGCAGAGAACGCTACCAAGAGAAATCTTTCCCCAGCTTGATAGAATGCTTAAGATTTATTTATTTTCCTACGACTTGCTAAATTATAATCCCTATTTTATTTTAGGCTTAATTGTAGTTTTAGCCCTCTAACTTTTCCAAAGTTGCGATTTTGGCCCCCTAAAAAAAACTACAAAACAGCCCCCTAAGTTTTGCAACTGTAGTAGTTTTGGCCCCCAAGACTGATATTGACTCGGTCTACGCTGACGTGGCACCCTAAGTGAGGTGCCACGTGTTATTTATTTATTTATTTTTTTCCTTGAGGGGCCAAAACTGCTACAGTTGCAAAACTTAGGGGGCTGTTTTGTAGTTTTTTTCTTAAGGGGCCAAAATCGCAATTTTGAAAAAGTTAGGGGGCTAAAACTGCAATTATGCCTTTATTTTATTATACTTTACGGGGGTTTATGCATTTAAATATTTAAGGAACTTTGTTTGAGGTAAATTCATTGCAACTAGTAGACTGATTTGTAATCTTTCTTCTTAGATTTTAATAGTGGTTTGCAAACAGAATTTGAACTCTCTTTCTTATTTTAAATGATCTCTTGATTCATGCATTTGAATCCTTTGCCTTTCTCAAGAATAATATATAAGTTATAAACCTTATTTGATAGAATTCAATTCAATCTTACACCATGCTAAATTTAGAAAAACAGTTTGGTTCAGTTCAATCAATATCAATTAAATTGAGACCGGTTCACCGATTTATAGAACTGGTTTGATTTTTCCATAAATGATCCTTTACCTTCATCTAGTTTCTACTCCCTCCGTCCTTATATATAAACACACTTTGCCTCTAATAAAAGGGTGTTTAGATATAGGGAGGGAGGGAGTAATTTCTTCCAATAAAATTTGAATTAATGCATTTGTGGAAGTTGAGTTGTTATTTTCCAAATTCAAGTTTTAAGTGAAGGACGAAGAGTGAGAATCGAAACTTGCTTCCTTAACCTAAATGGTTGAAAATAATTCTTACATTTCAACTTCTACTCTTCTATCAGCATTTATGATGAAATTTAGTGTTTTTTGAAGATCTAGGTTGAAGATTGAGATTCTGGGTTTAGGACGATGAATATAAGTCCTTGGTTTTTCAATGGAGATGTGGCGGATTCTATAATTAAGGTTTGCCGTGTTAGCATTTTGAAATGTAAAGATCAAATTGAAACGAAAAAAAGTTAAAGGACGAAACAAACAATTTTGTCAAACTATATGTTGCCACTTGAAATCATTCTTTAGCGTATATCAAATTTATCTTTTTTTCTTGTAGATAGATGAAATGACAATAAAAATTGAAAATTCACATCGAGCCGGAATTCAAACCTCGATCAAACCGTTCGGCCTAACAATTTTAACATTTTTTCTAATTCAACTAGGACTTGTGGGCATCAAATTTATCTTTTAACTATTTATATATCCATAAATTTTTTGAACGGATTATATATCATAAATTTATAATTCATAAAATATTTCTAAAAATTAAGTCTTCTATTGTTAAGTACTCTAATTTTTTCCCTAATATCACATTCATCTATTACTTTTTTTAGGGGACGTTCAACTATTACTGTTATATCTTCTCTAAATATAAGTCACGTTTGATTACTTCACACGAATAAAGTTAAGTATTACATTCTATTTGTCTAAAAATGTGAATTGATTTTCCAAAATTGCTAACTTTCGGAACAATAGCACCAAAGGTAATAAGTTAATTTGGGCTATGTTTTTCAAACCAATATAGTAAATTAATTAGGGGTATATTTTAATTAATGAATCTAATAATCTAAAAAATTATAAAAAAAATGTTGTTATACTTAGTGATATAGAGCCCGTTTGTTATAGCTTTTTTCAAGAAAAAATCACTTTTTTAAAAAAAATAATCACTTTTAAAAGTTTTGCATCCATTTGTTACAACTTTTTAAAAAAATCAGAATCTAAAAAAAATCTAAAAACAGCTTCAAATTTAGAGGGGAGAGAAAATATGGTTTAAAAGATTAAACTAAATTTTGTAACAAAAAATCTCTTTTATATAGTTGTATCCAAACAAATTAAATTATTTGTTTAAAAAAGTGATTTTTATCGCGGTAAACAAACGCAAAATAGATTCTGATTTTTCATAAAATCTCTAAAATATAATCTTTAAATTATTTCATGTGAAAATCATTTTTATTTTAATCTGTAACAAACGGGTGCATAGGTTTTATTTAGTTATAAAAAGATTATATTATTTTTTTAAGCGGTTCAGTGAATGTCACGTAGAGTTTGTTTTCACAAATAGCTCAATCATGCAATTATTGCAATCGATTCTTAGTTTCTTATACATGATCAAATAACACATAGATATCTAATGCAGTAAAAGCAATAAAGAGGGGAGAGGGATACCATATTAGTAAACATGGCATCCATAGAAGGAATGAGAGAAAAGCTATGAAAGTGTTGTATTGATAGTAAAGAGTGATCTTACAAATGATTGAATTAACCCATTAATGGAATGGTTACAACTATATGACTAATACTAACTGTGACTAAACTATATCCCTAATAACTATGTCAATAAGTTTCCACATTTTCAACAACCATCCTCTTATTATCACTCATCTCTAAAAAAATGTAACCATCATTATCAACTACACCATTCCCTTTCCACATACAACCATCTCCTTTAAATTTATCCAAATCACCAAAAAGAAAACAAAGTTTCATTTAACTTTAAAATTTCATCCTTAGGACATATAGAAATTAAAGCATATATATTGATTAACTTGATTGGTCTCTTGGACTAATCAAATGTTTATTATCCTTTCTTTCTCTATATCCTATCTATTTAAGATAAATAATATTTCATTAAATCTCTGTCTATTTGTTTTCAAACTGAAAATTATATATTGTACCCTTATTCTTTATCGCTAATGTTAGAATACAGAAACAGTTGACCACAATCACCAAAATCATTATTCATCATTGTGTAAATAAATGTAGTTAATTGTACAATAACTCCTACCTTAATTGGAGTCTATGTATTGTTGTATATATGTTTGCCAAATGAATCAGAATATGGTGGAACAAAATGTGTTTAACATACACTACCCTTAGAGTTTTGATGATAACAAGATATTAAAAATTGTCAATTGGATATGCTAATATTTGTTCAAGTGTACAGGACCATAGACAACATTTTTGATATATTATAAGGGTCTGAAAGAACAAAATAGAGCAAAGGAATCAACAAGATTAAAGCTTGAAGCATCTGAAGAAAAGTGATCTTGAAGTTTAGTGCTGCTGAAGTGATGACGTCGTCAGAAACAAGTTCATCAGAAGCATCTCATCAGAAGACTGAAAGAGTGTAACAACGGCCTTTGTGAAAGAATTTGAAAGCATTGGATGCTTGTTCTATCAAGAGCGTTGACAAAGGACAATTGTACGAATCATACAACCACTACCTCCACTACTCTGTTCTTGTCTCTACAACAAGACAAGAATAACAGTTATGCCTGCAGTAATGTTCCTTCAAACTAGGAATGCATTTGAAATTGATCCTTCATAGGACAATAACCATATCAGGCAAAAGATCATTGGTGATTTTAATCAAGCTTCAAACGACTCTTTAATGTGCTGACAATTTTCGAATGTATCTTTCACACCTCTATATAAAGGAGTGAAGACCTGCTAGTTGGATATACAAGCACACACAAAATCAAGACTCATACAACAATTCACAAAGTGCTAAACTCTGTTATTGTTCTGCATCTAAAGCCACTTAGAATTTCTTATCAAAGTTCATATTTTTAGAAATTCTAAAGTCTTAAGAATCTGTATCTGATTTGTATTGTGAACACCACTGATTGTATATCAAGTGTTCAAACTCAAACAAACTTCTTTGTAATTCTGTTTGATTAGATGTTTCTTGCTTGTGTGCTTGAGCAATAGAAGTCTCTTGCAGTTGTGCTTGAGCATTGGAAGTCTCTTGACTGTGTTCAGGAGCATAGGAAATCTCTTGCAGTTGTGCTTGAGTAATTTGATGTCTCGTGCTAGTTATAGCATTGAGCAGTTGTAATTTGATATTACATTTTAGTGAACTCTTCTTGGAAGTGCAAGGGGGACAGGACTACTTCCGATTTGTGGAAGGAACCTGTATAATTGTTTTGTGTATTTCTTCTCTCTCTGTTTATCTGCTGCATTTAGATTATGATTATCACTTCAGAAGCTGAACTCTATCTGCTTCTGAACAATGACTTCAGTAGGAGAAAACAAAGAAAAAGTAGACACAATTCAACCCCCCCTTCTTGTGTTTTTCTCACCTTCAAAATAGACAAGAAGTATAATTCTTACATTGTATCACGAGTCTGATCCTAAAACACAAACCTATTGCAACTCTCTTTTCTTTTTTCATCAATGGCAGAAAACAAAAACTTTTACCCCGCCCTTGCTGTGAACAATATCAGAAACTTCATTCCCATCACTCTAGAGATGGAAACCAACCATTACTCCACATGGGCAGAATTATTCAAAATTCATTGCACCGTCTACCGAGTTATTGATCACATAATCCCAACCACACCAGAAACAGAATCATCAAAGGAAAAAGAAAAAGCAACAGCTGGTAACAAAGAAGGATCCGTTGTAGAAAAGGAAAAATCTGCTGAGAGTAACAAAGAACAGTGGTCACGCCTGGATGCAATCATTCTCCAATGGATTTATGGAACGATCTCTACCGACCTCCTTCACACCATCATGTCACTTGATTCAACCGCACAGCAAACATTGGAGCGATTAGAAAACATTTTCCAGGACAACAAAGCTTCTTGTGTTGTCCACCTGGAAAACCAATTCACACGCGTCCATCTGGACGACTTTCCCAACATCTCGGCATACTACCAAGAACTCAAGATGATTGCTGATCGACTGTCAAACGTTGGCTCACCGGTTTCGAACCAAAGGTTAGTTCTCCAATTAATTGCGGGTTTAAATGAGAACTACAATGGTGTTGCTGTTTTTATTCAATAGAGTAATCCTTTGCCGCTATTTCAAGAGGCACGATCGAGGCTGATCCTCGAAGAAACCCGCAAGGCAAAGCAAGCAACTGCTACAATCAATGCTACAGGTACCGCTCTCCTCACCACAAACCAGTCCAGTGATGACAATTCTGGTAACAATCGTGGTTTTACCCAAGGTTCCAGAAATCCAGCACACCGTAATAATTTTGGTCAAAAATGTGGTCAGAACAAAAACAACAATCGTGGCAGAAATGGTGGCGGTAGAGGACGAGGTCGCAGTAACAACGGACAAAATAGTAGACAGCAATACAATCCACGTCCATGGCCGCAACAACAGTGGCCATCATACCCACAATGGGGACCGTGGGGACAACAACCATGGGCAGCTCCACATTGTCCTTACCCCACATCCAATTTGGTTCATCCACCATCAAATCGTTCCCCCGTGGCTATAGGAACTCGTCCACCACAGGCTTACAGTGCTCATGGGCCAACTCCTTCAAATTATGCACCTACACACATTGATGCGGCAATGCAAAATTTGTCCTTAAATGTTCTTGATGAAAATTGGTACATGAACACTGGTGCAACATAACACATGACTACATCTCAAGGTACTCTCTCTACTTATTCTAATTTGAGGAATAATAAAAATATCGTCGTTGGCTGTGGACAGGAAATTCCAATTCGCGGTTATGGACAAACATACATTTCCCCACCTTACCCACCCATATCATTAAACAATGTCCTCCATGCCCCTAAACTCATTAAAAACTTAATATATGTGCATCGTTTCACAATTGATAATAATGTTGCCATTGAGTTTGATCCTTTTGGTTTTTCTGTGAAGGATATACAAACGGAGATACCTCTAATGAGATGTGACTGTACAGGTGATCTGTACCCTCTCACCACAACCACAAGACATCAATCCACTTCTCCAGCAACCTTTGCAGCTCTCTCTCCTACCTTATGGCACAATCGTTTGGGACACCACAGAGCAAATGTTTTACGTTTTCTTAGCAAAAATAAGTTTATTGAGTGTAAACAAATCTCTAGTCCTTCTATTTGTCAATCTTGCATTTATGGGAAACATGTTAAATTACCTTTTTCTATTTCAAATTCTACTACTTCCAAGCCTTTTGATATAATTCATAGTGATTTGTGGACATCACCAATTTTAAGTTCAGCAGGTCATAAATATTACCTTTTTTTCTTAGATGATTACACCAATTTTGTGTGGACATTTCCCATTGGAAGAAAATCACAAGTCCCTTCCATTTTTTTCCTCATTTCATGCATTCATTAAAACTCAATTCGGAACCACAATCAAATGTTTTCAATGTGATAATGGACGAGAATTTAATAATGAATACTTTACAAAATTTTGTCACAAAAATGGTATGGTATTCAGTTTTTCTTGTCCACACGAGCAATTAATAACTTCATCCGTACTAGCCTTGGTCATTCATCTATGCCACCATCATTTTGACACCATGCCCTACGAATCACCACATACCTTCAAAACATTCTACCTAGAAAGATTCTCTCACATCACTCCCCCACTTAATACTTATATCATAGGGATCCCTCGTACACACATTTACGTGTATTTGGGTGTTTGTGTTATCCGCTCTTTCCCTCCACCACCATCAATAAGCTGCAAGCCCGCTCCACCCCATGTGCCTTTTTAGGTTATCCACAAAATCACCGCGGTTACAAATGTTATGATTTGTCTAGCAAGAAAATAATAATTTCTAGACATGTCATATTTGATGTGACCCAATTCTCATTTGACAAAACACATACTCCCTCAACTCTTACCTATGAATTTTTAAAAGACAACCTTCATCCATTTCTACACTACCACCTCCAAAATGATTCAAAACAAGATGAACCGGAACCACCTATAATTGAATCACCACAACCTGCCACAACACCAGCCTCACCAATAAATGTGACAAACCAAAGCATATTACCGCCTTCCCCTATGGCTATTAACCCATTACCCCATCCACTTGTCTCAACTGAACTCACATCTCCTACACATACTCCACAACAAATCCATCAAGAACCACCCCGAACCATTGCAACCTGTAGCATGCATGGAATTCATAAACCTAAAATTCAATTCAACTTGACCACCTCAATTACACCATCACAACTTCCCCACAACCCTAAGACGGCCCTATCCGACCAGAATTGGAAAGCTACCATGTCAGACGAATTTGATGCTCTTATTAAAAATAAGACATGGGAATTGGTACCTCGTCCACAAAATGTTAATGTTATTCGCTCTATGTGGATATTCCATCACAAAAAGAAATCAGATGGGTCATTTGAGAGGTATAAAGCTTGACTTGTAGGTGATGGAAGGTCTCAACAGGTTGGATTAGATTGTGATGAAACATTCAGCCCAGTCGTGAAACCAACGACTATTCGTATAGTACTTACTATAGCTCTAACAAAGTCGTGGTCCATTCATCAGCTCGATGTTAAAAATGTTTTTCTTCACGGTGAACTTCAAGAAACTGTATACATGCATCAGCCGATGGGTTTTCATGACCCAATCCATCCAGATTATGTTTGTTTATTGAAGAAATCTCTTTATGGGCTTAAGCAACCCCCTCGTGCTTGGTACAAACGGTTTGCTGATTTTGCATTCACCATCGGTTTTTCCCATAGCAAATCTGATCATTCTCTATTTATTTATCGGAAAGGAAATGACATGGCATATATTTTACTCTATGTTGACGACATCATTCTTACTGCAGCATCTGATGCTCTTCGTCGGTCTATTAAGTCACTTCGTGCCTCCGAATTTGCTATGAAAGATTTGGGTACTCCAAGTTATTTTTTAGGCCTTGCGGTTACACATCATCCAGGTGGCTTATTTCTTAGTCAAAGAAAATATGCGTCTGAGATAATCGAACGAACAGGTATGACCTCATGCAAACCAACAGCTACACCAGTGGACACCAAATCTAAACTAAGTACCTCATCAGGTTCTCCATACAAAGATCCTACACAATATAGGAGATTAGCAGGTGCATTACAATATCTCACATTCACGAGACCAGATATCTCATATGTTGTACAACAGGTGTGCTTGCACATGCATGACCTAAAGGATGAACATATGAATGCTCTCAAACGCATTCTGCGATATCTTCAAGGTACTCTTGACCATGGCCTACATCTATATAAATCTTCTGTTTATGGTCTTATCTCCTACACGGACGCCGATTGGGGTGGGTGCCCCGATACTAGACGTTCCACCTCTGGATATTGCATCTTCCTTGGCGACAACTTGATATCATGGTCATCTAAGCGTCAACCAACTCTATCTCGATCAAGTGCTGAAGCTGAATATAGAGAGGTTGCAAATGTTGTCTCTGAATCTTGTTGGATCCGAAACCTTCTCTTGGAACTCCATTGCCCAATTCGGAAAGCTACCTTAGTGCATTGTGATAATATTAGTGCAATATACCTCTCTGATAATCCTGTTCAACATCAACGCACTAAGCACATTGAAATGGACATTCACTTTGTTCGTGAAAAAGTTGCCCGTGGACAAATCCGTGTTCTTCATGTTCCATCTCGCTATCAAATTGCTGACATCGTCACCAAAGGTCTTCCGCGCATACTATTTGAAGATTTCCGAGATAGTCAGCGTACGCCGGCCTCCCGCTTCGACTGCGGGGGTGTGTTAGAATACAGAAACAGTTGACCACAATCACCAAAATCATTATTCATCATTGTGTAAATAAATGTAGTTAATTGTACAATAACTCCTACCTTAATTGGAGTCTATGTATTGTTGTATATATGTTTGCCAAATGAATGAGAATAGACAGGCAGTATAATTCTTACAGCTACAAATCATTAAAAAAAAAATATTAATTTTATCTCTTTTGTTTGACTTCACTTCCATAAAATATTTTTGGTAGGTAAAAGTTTTTAAAAATTGAAAAAAATACTAAAAAAACTTGAGGTAATTTTACCGGTAGCCAAATTTGTAAATCGGAATTTTGAGGAATTAGGGTATAGATTCTAATTCACACACATGATTGTTTTCTCATGAGTGAACCATCAAACATTTACACATTTCATGGTTGACTAATGTAGTCTATACTCTATAGATTCTATATAACATATTCGTTATTTCAATTAAGTTTTAAGTAATTCACTTGTTTTCTTCAATACTCAAATAAAACAAATTAGCGTATATGGATGTGACAGTTGTTTTGGACTTACAACCCACCACCATTAAACTCAAAAAAAAAAATTATTTCATCGTTTATAATCATTATTCAATTTTTTTATATTTTATTGTAAAAATATTCAATATTCACCATTATTAGTTATAAAAATTCGCTTCTTCAAAAAAACAAAGTTATAAAAATTCATAAAAAAGTAAATTTAATTTTTCTGACACTTTTTTAAACAAAATTTAGTTGTTATAATTTTTCAAATAAAGAAAATGATTTTTTTTTGAGAAATAATAATTCTTTTAGGTATTAATTTAAAGACCAAATATATCGGCACATGTCAAATTGTCGAATGAGCTTATAGCATTAATAAATTATTAGAAAATTTAGATGAAAAAAACAATAATTAAAGATTCCTACCCAATTATTCCACCAAGAGAAGTTGAATATATTTGGTTTGTAGAGTGCAAACCACGTGATACATGGAAGCTCAAAATTTAATAAAATGAAAAGTTGAGAAAAATTATGACAATCCTAAGAAAATTTAGCAATTATATTTACAATTTTTCATGACTTACAAAATATATTGTTGGAGCAAAAGCAAATCCTCCAAAAAAATCCTAGCAGTCCACCGAAAAATGAAAAGGTAATAACAATGAGCATTGTGAATGCTGAAAATAAAAATGTTTGTAAGTAAACAAAACCAAAGAAAATGCATAATTAGTTGTAAGTATTGAATATAACATAACATATCATAACTGCAATTTTATGTTAGGATTGAGAATGTCATTGGCGCTAATCAGATTAGTAATGATACTGAGGAAGGGAATTCTATGACAAGTGAAGGATATGACGAAAAGGGACAAATTAAGGGATGTTACTTATAACGTGGTTGAGACCTCAGACTTTGTGGAAACTAAAATCAACTAATGCGGCAAAGCTGCTTGTTAGCACTATAACTTTTATAAAAAAAATATGAAAAGCCAATAATTATATTGAATAAAAAACACTTTATTTGAAATCACGCTTATAAGAAAAAATATAATTAATTGAAAGGATGAACATTACCTATTTTCCTCGTGGATTCAAGCGATTGTTGAATCATTGTCTAAAACCATTAGACACTCAAATTGCGCTTTAATCCACTA
>Ga0228710_1002331_pt1 | contig 29845 bp, 23 predicted proteins | sample MedpolnodulmetaG_FD_177995 | JGI IMG/M metagenome (GOLD analysis project Ga0228710, IMG submission 177995) | Root nodule microbial communities from Medicago polymorpha collected in Santa Monica, California, United States - pink nodules | ecosystem: Host-associated > Plants > Roots > Nodule...
TTGTAAGGTGCAGGATTTGAGAGGTTATCTCAAGCATCATAGTGGAAACTCTCACAAGATTGTGAGGAGTGGACTAGCCCACGTTGGGTGAACCACTGTAACTCTTTGTGTGTTCTTTCTCTTCCCTTTACTCTTTACTTACTGCAAACACAAAACACACACAAACACATTTACTTTGTTAGATTGTTTTCACTCTCAGACATCAGAACGTTCTGAAGTCTGGTACTAACTTAATCATTCCAAGTTTCAACTTGAGAATTACTTTTTAAGTTACAGAATAATTTTTAAAGGGTCACAATTCAAACCCCCCCTTCCTTGTGACTATTTTATCTACTTCAAGAACAAGGCTGAAACGAAGGGCTTGCTCATTCACTTTAGTGGAAGGAATGTTGTACAAAAGGGGTTTCACCAAACCACTTATCAAGTGTTTGGGACCTAACGAGACCCAAGAAGTCTTCGTTGACGTCCACAACGGCATATGCGGACAACATCTTAGTGCCAAAGGTCTCCCCAAAAAGGTCCTATGAGCAGGATACTTTTGGCCTACCATGCTAAAGACTACATCAACTTGTGTGACAAGTGACAACGGCATAGGGACATGCACCTCGCACCCCCTGCTGAAATAACACATATGGTCTCTCCTTACCGTGAAATTCTGACGCGTTAGTTTTCAGATGTTCTATATGATGTTCCAACACCAGACACAAATTAAGAATGTTGAATGAAATGTTTAGAACATCGAGCTGACAGAAATAAACAAAATGATGCAAATGTAAAAGACAATAAAGTAAGTTGCACAGGCGAATTATTAACCCAGTTTGGTGACAAACACACCTACTCTGGGGGCTACCAGGCCAGGAAGGAAATCCACTAGTGTAGTCCTTATTCTAAGTTCTCAACAAACTCCAAGTTTACAACTTAAGACCTAAGAACCTACACGTACTGACTTCAACCTTGGAACTCCTAGATCTGAGATCCCATTTCACTTCCACTCAATCAACCATAGCCCCTGTGATTCTCTGATTACTAAACAAAAGATGATGAAGTTACCTTTATACACAAACTACCTCCGTGCTTCAAAGCTTATGAGTAGTATACAACTTACAACTCAATAAAACAGTCTTATACTTGCATCAAAGTGATACAAGAAAGGCTCACAAATAACAAACGACTCAAACCCCTAAAAGCTCTAATATCAAATGACGGCTTGAATGAATAACTAGGTTTTGCAGTCTTGTATATATACTGAAGCAGTACGGGCTTGAACATCTTGTTGGGCTTCAGAACAATGCAGATCCAAGAGCTGATCCACTTCACACAAATCAGGAACAAATAAAGCAACTCCTAAAAGTCAGAACATCTTTATGAACTACCAATACACCACCAAAGATTCCTAAAATATTGACAATACTTTTAGGAACAAATCACCCAGCTGATTCTGGACACAAAGCACACGTCTTTCCAACAAGAAGATAAGGGTGAATTCCTTAAATAGATAAAGCGCACGTAAAACTTGGCACAAGGATATTTCAATTCGGCCCGACATCCTTTCGAACATTCGTCTTCTCAGGAGACTCTTGTACAGATTTACCAACAATAATCTCAACAGCAGGTTCATGATCATCAACATCCATGTTCTCGGTACTATCGATAACAACATTTAAATCTTCTAACCCTAATTTTCTACCAGATTCAGGAACATATGAAGTTAGGGTTTCACTATGATTACCTTTCTTGGTCTCACTAGTTGTTGCAGCATGAAAGATTTTAGAAGTTGCTTCAACATCAGAAGTTTCTTCTTCTTCGCAACAGATTTTGTGGAGGTTTTATTTTTAGGTTTAGTAGGAGGAACCGTTGTAATGGGTTCAATCATCTTGGGGATGAAAGTGTTGGTTTCTTGTGGTTCAGTAACTGCATTCTCTTCAGAAACATGAGTATTAGATTTGCTGGACATGATGAAAGAATGTTTCCGGTGATGTTTGATGATGAAGTGAAGAAGTTGATGTTTGGATGTGATAGAGAGAATGCAAACTGTGTTTGTAAGTTTTGAGAAAGTGAAGGAGTGAATGAGGGTTGGAGAGAAAGTATGGCGTGTAGTTGGCAGTTGTGGGAAAATTTGAAGAGATTTTCTTGAAATAGCGTCCACCAATGAGTGGAGAGATGTAAGTAGAAATTTTGCACGCCTTACACACATTAACTGCTATAACTTCTCTTGCACGCAAATCCCTAAGTTACCTCTTAATTTCTCAAATTGCTCAGTGTCCAAGGCTTTGGTATAATTATCTACCAATTGTTCCTTCGTAACACCATGTTCAATTGTCACTATGTTTTCTTCAACAAAATCCCTAATGAAGTGATGACATATATCAATATGATTGGTCCTGCTAAGTTGAATGGTGTTCTTGGAAGTGTTGAATGCATTCAATTTGTCACAATACAATGTTCCAATATCTTGTTCAACATCAGACTCCTTTAGCATCTGTTCCATCCAGTCCATGTGTAGAGGTTCAAGTGCCTTGGAATTCACCTGATGTCCCAACCTCGGATGCAACATTCTAGTTTGTTTACCAATTTTACCTTCTTCTTGTGGTACCCACAAGTAACAATTTTCCTTAGATCTAATATGTCTCATTAGTACTTCTCCTTTCTTATCAGTTACCAGACAATCAGATTTGTTGAAGTTCACTACCATTCCTTGATCACACAACTGAATTATGCTAATTAAGTTAGAGGTTAGTTGTATTACCTCATTACTGAGTTCATATATTTTTGCCAGATGATCACTCATTTCATCATGGAGTTGACCGATGGTCTTTTTCTGCTTCTCTAGTATCTTGCATACTTCTTCACTTATGGTATATAGTTCTTTGTAAGAGATGGCTTGCTCTTCATAAGTCAATTCTTCATAACATGATTCAATATCAGACATACATATACCAGTTAAGGCAGTGACATGTTTAGCAGATTCCTTCTCCACTTCTCCTTATGAGTCATCTTCATCAGACCAGGAAACAACCAAGCTTTTCTTCTGTCTCTTGAGATATGTGGCATATTCTCTTCTAATATGATCATATCCTTCACATTCATGACACTGAACTCCCTTGGATTGATTTGTATTTTCATCAGTTCTTGTTTTCTTCAAATTATTTTGTGACTCACTTATGTTGAACTTGATGTTCTGACCATTTGATATGGGTCTCCAGCCAGCTCGTTTTAAAATCTTGTTAAATTGTCTTCCGAGTAACACAATAGCCTCTGATAAGCTTTCATCATCCTCAAGGTCTCCTTGTGTCTCTTCAGCACCAACATTTGAAACAAAAGCAATGCCTTTGCCTTTCTTATCAGTTTTGTTATTGACAATTATTTCAAAGTTTTAAAGTGACCCTATCAACTCATCGACCTTCATGTTTGAGATGTCTTGGGCTTCTTCAACATCAGTTACCTTCATATCAAATCTCTTACGTAGAGATCTGAGAATTTTTCTAACAAGCTTTTCATCAGAAATTTTCTCTCCAAGTGAGTCAAAAGAATTAGCAATATCAAGAATGTTCAAGTAATAGTCTTGTATGTTCTCATCTTCCATCATTTTTAGATTTTCAAATTTGGTAGTAAGAAGTTGAAGTCTTGAACTTTCCACTTTAGATGTTCCTTCATGAGTAGTCTTGAGAATTTCCCAAACATCCTTAGCCACAGTGCATTGTTTGATCAGTCTGAACATATTCTTGTCTACCCCATTGAACATTGCATTCAATGCTTTGGAGTTTCCAAGAGCCAACTCATCTTCAGCAGTGGTCCACTCTTCTATTGGTTTCAGAACAGCTGTCTTGTTTTCAGCTTTATCAAGAGCCACATGATGTTCCCAACCCTTCAGAACTACATTCCATGTCTTGCTATCTGTGGATTTGAGAAAAGCACTCATGCGTGATTTCCAATAATCATAGTTGGAACCATCCAACAAAGGTGGTCTGTTCATGAATCCTCCTTCCTTGTCCATAATGCCAGAAAGTATCTTCTCTAGAACTCACCCTAAAACAGGCAGGGTGCCTACTCTGATGCCAATTGAAATTATGGCGCGTTAGTTTTCAGATGTTCTATATGATGTTCCAACAACAGACACAAACTACGAACGTTGAATGAAATGTTTAGAACATCGTGCTAACATAAATAAACAAAATGATGCAAACGTAAAAGACAAGAAAGTAAATGGCACAGGAGAATTGTTAACCCAATTCGGTGACAAACACACCTACTCTAGGGGCTACCAAACCAGGAAGGAAATCCACTAGTGTAGTCCTTATTCTAAGTTCTCAGCAAACTCCAAGTTTACAACGTAAGACCTAGGAACTCCTAGATCTGAGATCCCATCTCACTTCCACTCAATCAACCACAACCCCTGTGATTCTCTTATTACTAAAGAAAATATGATGAAGTTACCTTCAAATGCAAACTACCTCCGTGCTTCAAAGCTTAGGAGTAGTATACAACTTACAAATCAATAAAACAGTCTTATACTTGCATCAAAGTGATATAAAACAATCTTATACTTGCATCAAAGTGATACAAGAAAGGCTCACAAATATAAAACGACTCAAAACCTTAAAAGCTCTAATATCAAATGACGGCTTGAATGAATAACTAGGTTTTGCAGTCTTGTATATATATATTGAAGTAGTACGGGCTTGAACATTTTGTTGGGCTTCAAAACAATGCAGATCCAAGAGCTTATCCATTTCACACAAATCAGGAACAAATAAAGCAACTTTTAAAAAGTCGAAACATCTTTAGGAACTACCAATACACCACCAAAGATTCCTAAAATATTGACAATACTTTTAGGAACAAATCACCCAGCTGATTCTGGACACAAAGCACGCGTCTTGCCAACAAGAAGATAGGCGTGGATTCCTTAAATAGATAAAGCGCGCGTAAAACTTTGCACACAAACAGGGCACACTGAACCGTGCTAGGATGTTGGAACATCGTATCCAACATCATGAATGAGTATTTGTTTTAGCAACAATGAAGCCAATACTCAAATACCCAACATACCGTCTCTAAATAATTACCCCAACTCACTAGTAACTTAGTAAAAATAATTATTCCCACTTAAAACACAAAAAATAACCCTCTTAATGAAATGACTAATTTACACTTGCTCACCAAATGACCAAAATACCCATGAGTATAAAATGACTAAAATACCTTCCTTAAGCCAAAATCCACTAATCCCGAATAAAATACACACAGAGACAATTAATCACACATAAACACATATAAACAAACATAATAAAAAAATCAAAATAGTTCTTGCAAAAAATGGGCTGTTTCAACATACATTGATTTTAACCAATAAAAAGTGAGTGTTAGAGGGAGTGTTTAAAAGAGAATGTTGTTAGCATTCTTTTTTTTTGCATGCATTTCCATTAGAATTTTTCTTATATTTTGCACTTGAAAATTTTTAAAATGTTACACGTCTTATTTATAGAATTTTAACTCTTCATAGAATCATTTTGATAGGTAACAAAATTTTGCTTAAACATGGAAATAATAAAAAAACAAACTTTATTTATAAAAAAAACATAATTGACAAATTTTACCTTTAAAATATCAAAACGACAGTTGGTCAGCTAACTTTGGTGCCAACTCATGGTTCTGAATTTCACAAAGCATTGCAATCCACCAATCTTTTGTATTCTTTTCAAAGAAACCACACAACCTAAACGGACATTCACATTTCCTTGAGCCCATGCCTTCAAGGTTCGGTTTCTTCCTCGTCTTACGTGGCTTGTATTCACCACTCTTTTCACATTGCATCGTCAAGAATAGACTTTTTAAACTAGATTTATCTATAGATATAGTAAATCCAGCCATTGTCGCTTGTCGATGAACCCAACCAAGTAAATCATCTCGCTCTCGCCATCTTTCATTTGTTATAAAAAAAAATGAGTCGGTGTTTACTTCAATACCGCAAATGTTGCCAACACCGGTAGGTACCTATTTAGATTTTTCTTCAATGTGACCGACGTGAGCTTGAAAGGGAATTTTGACTTTCAACTTCACATTTACGGTTGGTTTCGGTTCAACGCGATCATCCGCCACATTTTCAACCATATCACTATGTCTATTGAATAACAAAATTAGAAGGAAAAAATAAATAAATAACTTGTGCAACAAGCTAACAAAGAAAAAAAATGGCGCAAAATTTCAAAAACATAGCATTACTCCTGCGTGACTTAAGCTACGTTGGGCATTACTCCTGCATGACTTAAGCCACAACAGCTTAACTCTTGCGTGAGTTAACTCACGTTAGCCCTGCGTGTGTTAACTCACGTTGTGACCTTCTTCCCAAAATTGACAAACCAAGCACAAAAACCAGCAAAATCAAATGAGTTTAGATGATATATTACCTGATATTTGATGCTTGATGAGCATAGAAACTTGCTTCCTGACGATTTGAAATGATTTGGAATGAAGATTTTGACCCAAAAAATCGCACTTTTTGGGTTTTTGGAGGTGGATGGAAATAAAATGGTGGTTGGAGTATGGACTGATGGGTTTTGTACAAAAAGAGTGAACTCATCATGAGTTAACTCACGCAGTGTGAGTTATCTCACACATGATGTACCTAGCGTGACTTAAGCCATGTAGGGGTACTTTGGTCAATTTAGCTGGGAGTGAGCGTTTTTTGTTGTGAGAAGAGCATTTTTCCAAATCTATAATGTTTGCTACTTAGACTCTCTGCTTTGTATGAACCTTCTTAAAGGTCCAACTATGAGATTTCATGTTTATGCAGTTTTAATTCAAGATGTGAAGAATTTGATTGAGGAATGCACTGTCACTATCTGCCACACTCTTAGAGTGGGAAATCAATGTGCGGATTTTTTGATTAAGCTTGGAGCCTCTTCAAACAATGAGTTGTTTCTCCATGCCTCCCCTTTCAAAAGCTCTTTTATCTCTCATTAAGATGGATGCAGCCGAAACTTTTTATTCTAGAGACTAGTCTCTAGTGTCTTTTTTTTTTTCATGTTTTGCTTTTTTCTTTTCTTTTTGCATTATAACAAATAAAAAAATATATAGGTATCCTTTATTATAAAAGCTACACTTGCCAAGCTGGCATGTTAGCCCTAATTCATCATCATTTTTCCTCCCTAACATGTAATTAATGTTAATCAACTCAGTCAACCATTCCCTACATCTCAGCCGTAGATCTCATAACCTCATTTTCCTTTCATCTCAGCCATATTAAATTGCCAATAATATCATTTAATTCTTTAATCATATTTGTTTTGATATGATTAAACGCTATTAAAAGCAGACAAAGGATAATTAAATGATATTATTGGTTAGTTTTCCTTAAATGCATACAGTTTGACTTGCCTTTTATGTATTTACTCGATCATTATTGGCAGCCCATTTTTAGGCATGTCAGGCGCACCAACATTTATGACATAGAGGAAATTGAAAGTCTGTTTTGATTTATGGCTGAAATTATGCATCTCTATAGTCTTGAATTTTAGTTTAGCTTTCAAATCTCATAACAACACATTTTAGTTCAATTTTCATACCCAGGTTATCTCCTTCACCATCTGATGTTAAAATTCCTTTCAAATTTCAAAGAAGACAATTTTCAATATTTGTTTCATTTGCCATGACAATCAACAAGAGTCAGGGGCAATCATTTAAAAGTGTTGGAATTTATTTGCTGAGTCATGTGTTCTCGCATGGTCAGTTGTACATTGCAATCTCAAGAGTCACTTCAAAACAAGGATTGAAAATACTAATCGTTGATGGAGATGAAGAGAATACTGATACGACCTCAAATGTTGTTTATCACGAAGTCTTTCGTAATGTATCTTGATGATTAAAGTTCAAACCTTTTTTTTATGTATGCTACCATTTCATTTTGTTTTTATTATTGTCGTAGAAGGGAACAAATTTTTCAATGTTGTTAAAACTTCTATCAACTATATATGTTTACATTGTTGCGACTTATTCGTTTAACTTCTTCTCGGTAGGATCCGTGCGATAGCACAGGTCAAGAGTCTAGTAGATAAAATAATTGTTTGTTAATGTTGGTAGGAATAAACTCCGGTTAATTTACATCATTTTATTAAATAACAAGTTTTTTAATAAGAAGTCAAACATGAACCAGATCCTCTCCAGCCACAGGAGGGTCTTGTCCAATCTCGGCCATTGATTTCATTCTCCTGCTTGCGGTTAGTGATGCAGAATGATGGATGTACGGGGAAGGACAGGAGACAATCCGGATCCAGTCAACCATCTACCGAAGTGAGTTTTTAAATGGACAAAACCCATATTTAGTATCTAAGTATTGTTCGTACTGGTCTCCAATATAATCCTAACATGTTTTAATTACTCCAACGCAAATCACACTGTGTTACTTCTATAATCTTTCTCTAAAAAATAAAAAGTTCGTATACTCATTCCAATCAATAACACAAGGTTTGGAGGCAGAGATATATGCTATGAAGCCCCGATACTTCAAAATAGATGGCGTATCGTATCCCCTGCGTATCCTGCATCGATACTTGCATGATACTTCCAGATATGTATTAGAAGAGTATCCGAAGATTAAATTTTATTTTTTTAAAAAATAATTATCTGATACTTCCCGATACATATCCGGCTGCACCAATACCTGCCTCGATATTTTCCAATTAATGCTAACCAAAATAACTTAACTCTTGAGTAATGATGTATTCTTTTTTGGATATAGTGCTTCTTTCTTGGATCGATATAGTATAACACTAGCAATGTTCCTTCTGGATATAAATATAATATAGCACTCATGGTGCACTTTTTGGGATATATTTGTATGTAATTGACAAATCATCACTCTCTTAATCATCAATATTATTTATATTTATGTTGATGTGTTACGAGTCTATGACTTTTGTTTGTTAATATATTTGTATATTAAAAAAATGGTTATAATTATATTGTATATCTAATTATATAATTTTTTTTATTAACGTATCCTAACCGTATCGTATCTTGATTTTTGAAATTTTTCCGTATCGGCGTAGTATCGTATCTCATATCCGGGCTTCACAGGTTATATGTTACCACAACTCCACACAACCAACCTCCGACCAAGAACAACCCTTCAACCTCACCGGCCATGCCTGCACCCAATCCTCCGCCCAATGGCTCTCCCAGTGAGGTATTCAATGACAACACTAGCAAATCCACCATTGTCGACATGGGTGGGGGGTAGAGTATCTCTTGGGTCACTCCTCAACCATTCTCCCGCCATTGTGGAATTCTTTGACGAAGTATCTATGTCGTTCAGTTCTTGGAGGCGCTCACAACATCCTTCAAACGTCTTCGCTGCCCGTGTCAAAACGCTCTCTGCGAATCTGTGACTTCGTATATTTTTTAGTTTTAACGGTGGAGCACTCACAGGTGTTAGGTTAATTTAGAATAAAAGCCTAGAATGACAGTACAAACAGTATCTAGGGTACTGTATATAAGTTTTGTCCTCTTTAAATAACAAATGTTAGTTATCAATTTGAACCTATCACCTGCAATTTCTTTGTTCTTTCTTCAAACTACAAAACCACCTATCAAATAATTTCACAAAGCTATACATTTCTACATTTTTATTGTCTATTATAATAGATTGTTTTATATATACACGACACTTCCAACTGAATGAAGAGAATCAAGGCTTTTGTTAGCTTCAACAGCAATTACAAACTAGTACAAGATCTTGTGACTGGAACCTCTCAGCTTGTGAACTTTCCAATGCACCTTACCTAATGCAAAATTATGGATTCCAGTTGCTGAAAACATGAACCAATCTTATGGATCCAATCCCATCTAATTAAGTAGTAGCACTCTTCAATGGCTCGTCGTGTATCGGTCTATCTGGATTGAGATAGCTGTTTGTCTCTAGATCAACTTCATAGGATGAAAGCAGCTTTTTCTGCAAGAAACTTGCAGCATCCTCATCAGTCATCAGGAAAAAAGGCACACAATCATATATAAAAAAGGCTTAAAATGCAGTTTTTGTCTCCTTATGTTACTATATCTGCAACTTTGGTCCACTATTTTTCCCCCGCAATTTTGGTCCCCCTATTTTACAAAATTTGCAATTTTGGTCTACTCCCATTTCGGCCTTCGATTTGGATGACATGACACCTGATTAAATGACATGGACATGTCCACTGTGATGATGTGGCAGTCACATCAGATTTTCATTTTATTTAAAATCATTTAAATCTTATAGTTGATTCTCTTAAATAAAAATGACCCAAAATATACGACTTCAATAAGCGGTTAAAGATTAGCATTGATACTTACTTCTAATGCAGATTGCAATCACCTGAGGTAAGCCTAAATAACATTCACCTCCCCCTCAGGTCTATTTAAACCCTGTAGTTTTACAAAAGAGATGAGAGGTGGTGAGTGAAATTTGGGCGTCTTTTGTAAAATGGAAAGGTATGTGACATATTTCAAGGGAGGGGAACACAATTTACGATTATTTCTAAATTCCAATATTTCTACAGAAGAAATTGATGGTACATTTCGCTTTTATTTCCTTTCATGAGATGACAAAAAATTCACTAAGTTGAGAGGAAAAATTACAGACTAGGAGATGTCATGTAATAGCACTCCTAAAAATCATACTCCGATTCAGACCAATAATTAAAAAAAAAAACAAGAGACAATAATTATAATAGTGTACCATAATGAACTCTAGGAATGTTTCTACAATGGTCTAGTAGAGGCATGTACTACTCATCGAAACATATTTGATATTTTTTAACAATCTAAAAGATCAGTGGCATGAATACTTACGTGATCCTCAAAATCTGGGCTAGTTAAATTGATTGACAGGTTTCTCATCAACAGAAGCACCTATACAGAACCAAGACCATACATTTGTAAGCACATTTGGACAGCCACAAATTTCATTTACACAATTATCACACAGGTCAATGATAAATCAGGTGCAATAAAGGTTTTATGTTATTTCAAAATGTAGATATTAAATGTCGGGGGAATTTAAAAAATTAATTTGTTATAACTAAGTACAACAGAATCAAATCAAGCTGACAGAATAACAATACCGTCTCAACATCTATACGGTCCATCTGTTTGAGTTTCTGTAAATGCTCAGATGCTTCTGGGTCAAATACACTTCCAATGAAGTTGTATACTTGAGAAAAATCTGGAAGAACTGCATTAAAAATAAAATAAAAGTCATTACAATAAAAAGGGCAACCCGGTGCACTAAAGCTCCCGCATACGCAGGGTCCGGGAAGGGGTCCCACCATTTGGTGTATTGTACGCAGCCTTACCATTTGGTCCAAAATAAAAGTCATTACAATGCTGAATAAATTATCAAGAATCATAAATATAGTAAATATGTGGTACTCTCAATATACAGATCTTGGCATAACCATAGATTTGAGATAAGCCTTGATACCATCTCAAAATTTGGAGACATGACCTAACACAACCTACATAACTTCCTTTTGAATGCCTAAGCTCTAATTGCCTTTTTCAGACGATACTTCTAGCCATTGTGGGTGGATCGTACCCAATAGCGGATCCCGGGTAGGTTTTGATACCAACTAGTTTTTTGTCTAACTCAACCTTTCAAATCGGCTAATTAGGTGAGGGTTGTCCAGTCTTCTAAGCAGTTAAGCACTACCTGGGCAATATATCTAGTTGATGTAGGATTCTCAACACACCCTTACGCTCAAGACTGAATATCTGACTCGACTAATGAGGGTAAAATAATAAGATCATAGCACTTTCAACTAATTGGTTAAATTAAGTTACTAGAAACCCTACATACCATGGCTTTTAGATATGAAATTGGCGTCAAGCAAACAAATATTTAACACATGCCTATTTCAGAAAAAACTGTATATAACAACACATAACCTTGCACTGCTTACATGAAACTGCAAAAGGAAATCAACTTGAAATTATAAAGGGAAATCATTAAAGTCTTGCCTCTCAAAGGAAGGCTTTTATTCACTTGATTATTAGATTCACCAACCGGCCGCACTTTTGGAGTACTTTCAGTGCTACTGCAAGAATTATTCACCTTTGGCACTGCAAAAGGCATGATGTTGCAAACAAAAGAAAGTAGTCAGATCATTTTCTTGAGGTTACAAGTTCCTACTATCATGAATAAAATGACAATTTTTAAGGACAATATTAAAATTATATACAAGCAAAATCCTAAGCTCCAAAAACATGTAGCACTAAATACCATGTAACAAATTGGTGTTTTGCAACGTGTGGTTTGACCAGGAAGACACCACAGTGTTCATAATTGGAGTTTCAAGCATTGGTATGGATTCATTTTTCATTATATATCCAGGTTCAAGCAAAGCCGGTGAAGATTGAAAAGATCCTGGTAATTGCCCGAGTACAGGAGCTGTCAAATATTAAATACAAATCATTAGAAAGAACTGTAGTTATATTGTCTCACAGGAAAAATATAAATTTATATATATGGTAAAGATTATTACCACTTTTGGAAGCTTTTTGAGGATAGGGATGGGCAGCTTTTCTTTTAGGTCTGGGCGGAGGTAGATGTTCATTGGCTCCACTCTTCTGAACTTTTAGAAAGTATTTTTGTGCATGGCTACGTATCTACAAAGTCAGCAGGACGTATTCTTTTAGTCCTTCTTAACATGAGGCATGCATACGATACGACATTGAAACATACAAAATAAAATAACAGAAGCCCCAAACAAAAACATTAATATCTTTCAAGACACTCAATCAATAGACAAGCATAGATATTTTTGTACATGTGTATAGAAGGAAGAAAAAAAAATACTAATATTGTTCACTGCAATCATTGTGGTTGGTTCATTTATCATGGTACCAAGTCATGTATGATTACGTAGTAAGTACTTAAATTTTTTAGCACATGCCATGATGGGCCAGTGTTCTGATAGACCAATCCTCCACTGCGTGAAACCCTTAACCATTGGATATAAATCATAGCGCAGGAATTTCGTGTCATGTCTAGGTGAAGAATGAACGAGAAATTCATGAGAATGGGATGAATGAGAAAGAATTGGGAATTGTCCTAACTGGATAATGTTAGATATAGAATAAAAGAGAGTTGGTTAGTGAGGTTAGGTAGCTATTTATTTGAGAGCTGGGAAAACATCAATCAGCATAGAAAGACCCTCAATGTTCTACAATTTATGCTAATAATCAAGAGAATTCTTCCCTCGTTTCTCTAAAAAATGTATGTTTGTGTCAGCATGAAACTCGCATCAAGAAATGAATTTCAAATTGAAGCGCCTTAACAACCAAACAACCTTTTCACTCTTCAAAACAGGATAAAATATCAACTTTCTAATGAACCAGGGATTAACAAACCATTCCTACTAGAGCAGTTGGGCATGATATGTCAGTGAACATTGATGAGAATATGGTCTAATAACACATCGTGTGCGGGAAGGGAAGTAAAGATGTGTGTCTTTTGACATGTAATTTCACCATGCTTTAGTTCCAATTACCTGCATTACTAAATCATGGATTTTCTCCCACCTTTTTTATTTGAATTCACATAGACACGAATATATATATCAGTGAATACTCAACCCCTTATTCTTTTCACGGGTCTGTTGATTTGGCTCCCAAGCACCAGTAACAAATTATTTGTAAGGAAAATGAGATGAGTTGTGAACACATACAAGTTGAAAATGAAAGGTGTAGACTTAAAGCAGGAAATGTTTAAGATAGTGATATTGATGCACTTCTGGTGAAGAATTTTTCATGAATTTGAAATTACCTGTATAACAGTCTTTGATCCAACAAATGCTTCAATCTTTTTCCAATCACGGTCAAACCTGGACAAAGGAATAAGGGAATAATAAATGTGAGAATAATAAAAAATGGAGACACCAAGAATGAGAAAGGACCGCAACTACCACAGTTATCGAAAGGAATTCGTTTCAACCTTGCAATGCAATGATTTACATCACTCTCAAATTATCTTCATAATTAAAGTAAAAAAGTTATAATTTGATTTGTATATATGGTAAGAGAAAAATGCATATATTTTAAAAAGTAAAGGTTGATAGAAAGTGTTTATCAACCTTCACATTTGTTACAGGAAAGTAATGATCACTGGCTTACTTGTTTCTTCTTTTTACTTTTCAGGAGGGATTCTTAATTCCCATATTCTTTCTATCGTATTTTCGAAAAAGGAAAAAAAATTCCTAATATGACAGAAAATTATAGTAAGCATCCAGAGTAACCAGTGGCGGATCTTCCTTGGGACCCATGGGAGCCATGGTACCCCCCAAGGTTTCTATATATATGGTATTAGTCATGATATGTCATTAACTTCCGTCTGGTCTAGTGGTTAAATGCTTGGTAAAAGTATTAGAGGTCGCGGGTTCGGCACCCACTTATGTCTTTTTTATTAACATTTCTTTGTATTTTTGATTAATTATATAAAAAAATGTCTTTGCTGGGACTTGAACCAGCACCCCCTCACTGCAATCAAGCAAAATTTACCACTCCATCACTTTACAACATCCGTAACTTTCAGGCACAGTTTAGTATATATTTCAAAAAAATTTGGCACCCCCAAGAATAAAACTCAAGATCCGCCACTGAGAGTAGCATGGCTTCATGTCATTTTGTTTTGTTTAATGAAAGAATAACATATTTACTTTGCTACTACAATTCTAAGTCCCACGTAGAAGATTATACTGTCAACATATGCACATTATAGGTGTATTTATTTTAAATGAAGATAATCTCCATAACAATCTGAATGTTAATATAGATTAATTAGTCAAATAATCCTTGTTTTCAGACATTTTCCAAATATATTTTTATCCAGATGCCATATCAATACACCTAGGTTCAGTTAGATCTAGTCTCCTTCATTTATTTGTTTTCGTAAGGAAAAACAAATTGTCCATTCTAATCAAAAGAAGCAATGTCAGAATGAAAATAGAAAACAATAGTTCAAACAGCTAACTTCACTTTGACCGAGTGCCACCGAGAAATGGGAAAGTACTACTGGTCAACTGGGAAACGGGAAGCGATTTGCAACCGGTTAAACACAGCCATAATTTCAATATAAGTAGCCCGAGTATTCCATTTCAAGTGGAACATATGGTGCAATTCTAGTTCTGGTATATAGCTAATGATCATTGCCCCATTCCCTCTCCTTAACAACTAAAATCAAACATATGTCCTTATGCTATAACTTTTCCAATTGATATCTCAAATTCATCCCCTTCAGCGTAGCTTACACGCCAGGGCTTGAACCAAAAGTGGAATTTGACACCATAACGACAAAATAAATACGTAAACTGACAAAAACATTTCAGAAAATATATATAATCAGCTCTCAACCATTTTTTATACTCTATTACAAAACAACTCATACACATCTTCATCTTTTCTTTGATAAACATTAGGAAACTAAAACGACCAGTTTGGTTCACGAAATTATTTCTGTTGGCGTTTCCTATTTTCATTATTAATCTAGAAAATATCACCTTATGTTTACTCTATCAAAGATTAGTATTTTCTACAGAAGTTGGTGTAAATACCAAAATAGTGTTGTCAAAATTTCATTTGCAAATATTTAAAAAAAATAAAAAATGATCTGACCATTTTAGAGTAAGGCCAAACAACCATTCGAGTCCCTAAATGTATAAAAATTGACCACCGAGGACTAAACTGACTACCTAAACAAAGATTTGAAGACCAGCATAACTAATAAAAAAGACAATTGAGGATGTTTTGCAATTTTGATAGATTCAGAGACCAATGAGAGTCTCTGAAATGGCGAATTACACTTCAGGTACCAAAATGATGGTTTGCCCATTTTAGTAATTAAGGGAAACTAGGTAATAAAAACATAAAATCAAACAAACCCTTAATTCACTATTGTTTCACTGCGTTCACTAACTCATATTAAAAATGAGGAAAATGCTATCGAGTGCTCCCCGACGCATTGGTTAAACAATCAAAAAAGAAGGTAAGTTTGTATGGGAAAAAGTTGTATTTAGTATTATATTGACAAGTGTTTGACTTGTATTTTCAACAATGCCCTTAGGACACTTGTTGGCAAGACCTTAAAAATAATCAAACTTTACCCTAGCCATTCGCCAACATCTTTAAAGTCATAAAGAAATCCCCAATTCAAAAACCCTAAATTCATGGACTAAATTGACCAACGAGGACTAAATTGAACATTTGAAGACCAAAATGACTAATTAAAAAGACACTCGTCCCTCAAAAAAATATAATTAAAAAGACACTTGTGAATGTGTTTGCAATTTCGATAGATTCAAGGACCAATGTGACAACCAGTTACACTTCGAGGGACCAAAATGATGGTTTGCCCATTTAGTAATTAACGCAACTAGGTAATAAAAACATAAATCAAGCAAACCCCTAATTCACTATTATTGCACTCTGTCAACTAGTCAACTAACTCAGCATTAAAAATAAGAAAATTGCTAATGAATGCCCTTGCGTTGGTGAACAAACAAAACTCTAAAGATGAGTTTGTATGAGAAAATATTGACTAGTGTTTGACTTGAATTTTCCTTTAATAGGTTCCTTAACTAATACCCTAAGGACACTCGTTAGCAAAACCTTGGTCTACAGAAGAACACAACTGCGAGGTCTCGGCTTTGAATCCAAGAGAAAGTATGGAAGCCTAGCAATATTGATATTGCCAGTTGAGCTAGGTCTTACGAACAAAAATAATCAAACTTAACACTAGCCATTTATCATTCTACTCCAACATCTTCAAATTCATAAATAAATAAAAAATCCTCACTTCCATAAAAACCTAAATTTCACACATTTGCACACAATTCACCACATAAAACTAATAAAACCATCTCTAAACACTCATTTCAACTTAACAATACTAAAGTTCAATTACAAAAATTTCTTGAGCAAAAAAAAAAATGCTATAAGAATAAAAGTAAAAATATCAAACTTGACCCTACCCATTTATCATCTATGAAGCACGGACACTTCTCAGATTAACCATGTCCCAATGTCGGACACCTATCGTGTCCAACACCGACACGATACCGACACATATAATTACACTGAATTACGTGATTTTCTCAAATTTTTATCCGTATTGGCGTGTCCGTGTCGTGTCCAGTGTCCATATCGGTGCTTCATACTTTATCATTTCCACTCTAACATCTTCAAATTCATAAAAAAAAACCCTAATTCCAAACAAAAAAAAACCTTAAATTCCACACCTTTGCAACCAATTCACCATATAAAACTAACAAAACCGTCACTGAACACTCACAGCCACTAAATAACATATCAATTTAACATAACACTAAAATTCATATGCAATAAAAATTGTAAAATAAATGCATAAAAATGTAAAAAAAGGAAAAAGCAAAAAAGTGAACATTACAATTGAAGAGCTTCGAGAAACTTGTCATGTTCAGGTTCAGTCCAATTTTCTCTAGACTTGGTTATCGTGTACGGCTTCCTGATCTTCTTGGAGGCGTCTTCCGACGAGTTCACGGCGGCGAAGGGACCGAAACCCGGTAGAGCCATGCTGGTCGGATCCAGGCAGAAACCTTCTGGCGGGTTCGGGTTTTTGGATACCATTTTTGGAAGGTTTTAGAGAGAGAAATTTGGAGAGAGAGAGAGAGAGAGAGAGTTTTTGTTTGGTCGTTGAAAGGTTAAGGTTTGGTGTGTTGATGTAATGTGGTTTGGGTTTGGTGTGAGATTGGACCAATGGTTAAATGCCACGATGGTATGTTACAAACTTACAAAGTGAAGTTTGGTGTTTCTTTGTAGATGGTGTAAAGCTTGAATTCTAAAAATATTGAGACGTATTCGTATCGGATATGAATATGATAACGATGTTATGTGGATATTAATCGATACGTTTGTATGGAGTATTGAAATTTATTATTTGTTTATAGATGTTGTAAACAGATAATTTAACAATAAAAATATTTATTAATGATTTGTTTATTGAACAAAATAACATTAAAGACTAAATTTAACGATAAATGTCATATTGAGGACCAAGGTTTGAAGAAAATATATATATGAAGTAAAAATAATTTGAAAATTTACATCAACAAAAAAATATATGTAACCTTAATTAATTATATTATATGTGATTGGTATTTTTTATCTTATTTTTATCTATTAATGCTATTTTCTTACAATTTATTACTCATAGCATGTAACGTAAATCCCTACAAATATGTCTAAATCTCTTTCATTTTATTATTAATTTATTAAATTGAAAAAAACTTTGATCGTTATGAAATATATTTCATATTATAATATTCTTTATTTTTATTTTTATTTTCATATTTTGTATTTTTTATCGATCATAATGAAATGCCTACTTTAATTTATTTGTATCTTATAATGTTTTTGTTTAAGGACATTTGTGTCCTTCTTTTATAATCTATTTGTGTCATATAGCGTGTCCTGGTTAATTTTTCTTTGCGATTAAATTGAGTCTTACAAAGATGATCACATTAGAGAACCACAATTACTAGATGATTTATTATCAAATCCTAGAAATGAAAATAATGACAATGATAACATGCTATACTCTCAAGAAAATTTTTGTTCTTGGATGAGCAAAGTTATCAGTATTAAGTGAAGAGTCGTTGCACAAGTTGTGTCAAGACATCCAATTACAGTGTTACATACATATTATGCCAGCAGATTATGTCAATAGTAGACAACCCAGTATTGACTCAGCACAAGCCTACCCAATAATAGTAGAGAACATCGTTCATGAATGTTTCATCAAGACATGAAAAAATTAAACAATGTTTATCATTGGCTCCCACAAACAAGTTGCATGTTCAATTCATCATTTTGTAGTGTGAATTGCGCAAAATCACTTTAAAGTGAAAATAATACAAGAAATATCCAATTGATGACATTTATTACAAATCCATAAAATATGAAAGTTCATAGTACATCTAATCACCAAACATTTCAAAATAAATCGTTATAAAGTTCCAATAGCAAGCATGCACTAAAGTTCCCGATCAAAACTGTAAATTATGACGATAAAATGAAGGCTTAAATATGATAATCGTCCATGTAATTTGGGCCAGTTTTGATTTTCGTCCCTGTAAAAAAAAAAACTTTGAAATACATCCCTGTAAAAAAAATTGTTTGAAAAAGGTCCCTCGCCCCACTTCATGTCTGACTTGGCATGCTAATCGCTCACGTGGCAATTGCTGACTGTGCAACTTTTGCCACGTGGCACTGACGTGGCAGTCCACGTAATTAAAAAAATTTAAATAAAAATAAATTTTGGAAATTATTTTATAAAATTTAAAAATCATAAAAAATTTCGGAAAAAAATCTGAAAATACTTTTCCGAAAAAAAAACTTTGAAAATTAAAATTTTCGAAAAATTAATTTTTTGACAAAAATACTGTTAAAATTAAAAAATTTGAAAAAAAATGTGAAAATTAAATATTCGAAATTTTTTTTTTTTTAATTTGAAAATTATATATTGGCGTTTTCAAAAATAATGACAATTATATTTTCAAAAGTTATAAATTTATAATTTTCGAAAATAAATTATAAATTAAAAGAAGTTCTAATTTCTTGTTCTTTTACGAAAATTTTAATTTTAAAAAAAATCATTATTTTTCAAAATATATAATATTCAAAAAAATTCAAAAAATTATTTAAATATTTTGAAATTTATTTTCAGAATTTTTATATTGTTTACAATCAACCTTAACTTCCCAATGAAATCTTCAAGTGAAATCTTAGTTGACTACAGAAGAATGTCATGATACATTAGAGATATTTTATCATTTAAGAGATAGACATTACTTTAAGCTACTTTACATACCACAAATTGTGCATAATGGTGAATGATTTGAAACTTATTTTTGAGAGAAACCATGTTTCTGATGGCAACTAAAACCATGCTAAAAGACATCCAATGTAATATCTCACTCGTCAGTATTGGAATTATATCTGTTGAGGTGTGCAAGAGAACAATGTTAATGAGATTCGGTACGATGAGGAATGTATTATGAAGCGGTGTTAGTTAAGCATGGGTTAATCATCAGTGTCAGTATAAACGCAATTAAGACCAAGGGTATTTCAATATTTTCACATAAGGAGTATAAAAGCATGTTTGGTCAAGAATTATTCATTATGCATTATTCTTCCTCTCTCTAAACTTCACAAGAATGGGATTTTCTCCTCCTTCTCTCTAAGAGGCCGCCCCACCTTCCTCCCCCAAACCATCAACTTTCCAAGAATTGTTCTCATGAGTGGTCAAGCATGAAATTGGGTGAGTTATTGTGCAAGATCAAATGAGAATTTGAAGTGATACAAGAGGATGGTAACTTGAAGATATTCTTGGAGCAAGATCACGCAAGCTAGGGTTGGATTGCATGCATTAGGGTTTGAAGTGGAGTTGGAAAGCTTGATTACAACCTTTGATCATCACATCTGAGTTCTTAGATAGTTAACCTACCCTTGGTTTGAGCAATTTTAGTAAAAATGTCATGAATTAGTGTTAAGGATAAAATGATATAATCTTAGCACCCAATACCAATTATTGTTATGTTTCTGTTAAAATTGACATGCAAGATATATCTAATGCTTATATAAGTTTATGGATGTATGTGGTGCATTGTAGAATCAAATTGGATGAAGTTTAGGTCAAAAATGCAAAATCTGCACTACAGACCCGAAGAAACTCGCTATTAGCGAAATATTTCGCTAATAGCGAAATTCTCTAGATGAAACTCGCCATTGGCGAAATGGGTCTGACTTCCCCATTTTTCCAATTGGCTTGTGGACTCGTATGGAGGTCTGTAGTGTCGTCCGATGCTTTTCTCGCAATGTTTTCCAACGTCAAAACCCCTAAACATCATCAAATAAATGCACATTACATCAAACGATTCCTAAAATGGAAATCATGGACAATATCAACATATACCTCAATAATGGCACAAGAGAGTTTAAGTATGTTTATTTGGGTAGCGATAAACTAAGTCTAATTTCGACCAAGTATCTAAGAATAACAACATTTATTTCTTCAGGCACAAAGTCAACCTTAGTCTGACCGCATTTAAGTCTTCTTTCTGTAAATACATGCTAACAGTTGGTGACAAGAGAAATAAGGAACAAGAAGGCTGCAGATGTTGTTGCACTTCATAAAGTTATGTATATAGCTAAAGAAATAGAAATTCCTGCTTCTAGCATGTTAAGGGAAGATGCTGGTGTGAGTGCACAGAAAGTTATAGAAGCTGCTGAAGAAGTTCAAGAATTGGCATCAGCAGAAGCTGGGAATCTCTTGAAGATGTCAGTTGAAGTTCAGAGGGTAGAAGCTTCAGGAATTGAAGAACAAGCCTCAGATGCTGCTACTGAAGATCATCAAGGTAAAGATTCTATTCACAATGCTTCTGAAAATATAGCAGATCCTGAATTGTCTAAACTCTCATCTAGCACATATACTTCCTGAACCTCATCACCATCAAACCTTAACTCATCAGGTGAATATGTTCCTATGGTTCCATCTGTTCAAGAAAGAATAGATAACCTTATTCAAAGGCACATAGATGTAGGTCAGAGACTACCTGAAGGCCATTGGGGTAGACCTGATGTCTTGAAACCCATTCAATCAATTGCTCCTGACTCTGACATTCCCACTACATCTACATCAACTAAACCTCAACCATCAACCCAAACTTGTGAGCCAAACCTAGAAAAAGCCTCTGAATTAGCTTCTGATGAAATTACTTTAGAAAGCCCCCAACAACAAGAACCTAATTCAGAAATGGCCACAGACACCTGCACTGAACTGGTTATTCATCCTGAATATCACCCATACCATCTCAATGCAACTCATTCAAACATATCTTTTGGCATTGCACTCAGAAACATATCCAAGAAGAGATCACCATTCCATGAACAATCTGTTTCTGATCAACATTTCTCTCGATTAGAAGAATAGACTCTTAATGTTCAACCCATAAGTGCAGCCCAACCTTTAACTGAGACTACACTTAACCCTGTTGTACCTGAACAAATGATCATAGAACATGTTGTGAATGAGATTCCTGTAACGTCCTATTTATCTATTTAATTATTTTATTGGGTTTATAGTCTAATTATATGATTTAATTGATTATGTGGTATGTTGTTATTTTATTAAATGGCTTTATTTTATTATTTAGTAGAATATGATTGAAAATAGAATAATTAGACTTGAAGGGCTGAACTAGTATTTAGAGGAGTTTAGTGGAATTAAGTAGAATTAAGAGAATTGGTTAAGGAAATAAGAATAGGAACACTAAGAGTCAGAGAGTTTTTCACGTAAAACAAGTTTTTGGGAGAAAAGGGAGAAACCAAGAGAAGAGAAGAGCCAGAGAAGGGAAAGCTTGTAGAACCTTGTAATCAACCAGTCTAAGGTAAAGGTGGGATTAACTTTCTCTAATTTTAGGTTGTATAATTCTGAAATTGAGTTTAGCATGTTATTGTTTGTGAACTTGTGAATTTGTGAATTAGGTTTTGAATTGAAATTGATGGTAGAACATGTAGCTAATCCAATGAATTAGGGTACAAATTAATGTTTAGGTTGTAGAATAATCCTAGGTAATGTTTCCTATCAAATTTGGGATTTGGGTAGATGAAATTCGGGTATTCTTAAGTGAAAAACGCATTGTTAAGCTGATTTTTGAACTGCTGTGAAGCCCAAAATCGGCCACCGATTTTCTGTCAGGCCAATCTAGAAAAACATTCGCATTTTTCGCCCTTTTCTGTTTTGAATTGGCTTTTGGTGTAAACATGAAAGTTCTAGATAATTTTGTTAGCTTTCCAATGGGTTTAGTTTGACTTGAAAATGATTTTTAGGAGTTATGATGAAAGCACTCCAAGTAGGTCTTGGAGAAATTTTAAGGAAACTTAGCATAACTATCTCCAAGTCTTCCCAAAACTTATGGTTTGCTTCTAAACTTCAAAACTTGAGTATTAGAAGTTTAATTAGGATATGAATGCTTGAGTTTCGTAATTATAAGTGTGTGAATGAAATCATTGTTTATTTGCAAAGAATAATGTTGTTAATTGTGAAAATATTGTTGATGGATGATTTTTATATATAACCTTATGTGGATATATTTATATATTGTTGTTGAGTATGTCGCTAAGTGATGATTACGTTGAAGTTGTTGCCTCTGTTGTCACCAATGTCGTTAAAGTTGTAAGTTGTTGTCGATGTCGTTGAAGTTGTTGGTCGTTGTTGCATTTGTTGCTGAGTCCAAGAATAATCATTCATATAAAGTTGGGGGGCTTGATGCCCTGTTGAATGTATAAACATTCATACAAAGTTAGGGGCTTGATGCCCTGTTGAATGCTTGATCATTCATACCACGTTGAGAGCCAATGCTCTATAAGTTGAGAGTCTATGCTCTATAAGTTGGGGGCTTAATGCCCTGATTGGTACCACATGCATAGTGCATTGTCAAGTTGATGTTGTTGCCGTTGCATTGTCGTTGATGTTGAGTTGTCGGAGTTGTCGTTGTGTTGTCAAGTTGTAGAATTAATTAATGAGTTGTTATTGAGAAAATTATGTGAAGCATTAACGTAGTTTAATTATTGTCGTTTATGTTGTTAAATTCTGTTGATGAATTATATGCTTATTATTATTTAATGTGAATCTCACCCCTTCTGTTTGAATGTTGCCTCTACGTGGGTAACGTGCAGATAACCAGGATTATCTGCTGTTGTGAGTTGACTCTCTCATGCGTCGTCTTAGGGTCACTCTGATACATAACGGGATGGGGATATTTGTGTTGTTTTCCATTTGTTACGTATTATTCATGAACTATGTTGTTGAAACTATTTGAATTAGAATTTCATTAAAGTTGTTTACGTTGAGGTCGTAGTTCCAATGTTGTTGAATAATGAATTAATTTTCCGCTGCGATGTAATTGAATTTTGAGAAAGTTGTTTTAATAAATAGTAATTTTTCTCTATTTATATTTTAATGTAGTGTGACATTCCGTTTAATGTTGAATGCTCTGATTGTATGTATTATTTACATTATTGGAAAAACGGGGTGTTACAGTTCCCACCCAAATCGGAACAACCATAGCCTCATCCTCATCATTTGTTTTAGAACATGTCAATGATCCACCTTTTGTACCTAACCAAACTCTTTCTACTGAAAGCAATACCTCAACCATCATAAACTCTAAACCCTCTTCCTCGATTACTCCTCAACTTACAAATCTAACTGTACCTCCTACCCTGTTGCTAGATTCTGCTATATTAAAATAGGCATGTGAACATATTTTCTTAGACCTGAACAAATTGGTGAAGACCAGAAACAACTATATACATGAGAAGGACTATGTCAGTGAGTGGACCTCTCTAAGGAACATAGTGGAATACATGATGTGTGAACTTCACAAGCTGTCCTTGGAAGCTCATGACAAAGCCTTGCTTGATCTTCAGCAATGGTTCAAGGGAGTAACTGTGAACATGGAAGAAATAGAACTCAACAAAACTCTAGAGAAGAGCAGAATGTACTTATCAAACACGCCTATGTATCTGGATGCTTCAAGCATTATCTCTTCTAGTGTGCATTCTGAGAATCCATATTTCAGGTGGTTAACTGAGTTGAAGATTCAGACTTCAGATGCTCCTATCCTCAAGAAGCTAAAAGATGATCCTGTCTTAGAGAAGGAAAACAAGGAACTAAAGAAAGCCTTGTTTGAGCACAAGGTGTTGGTTTCTGAACTTCAGAGAAAGATGTTGGATCAACAGGAGCAAACAAGAATCTGAGAAGAAAATCTGATCAAGAGTAACAATGAGTTCAAAGAAGAAATGAAGAAACAATCAGAGAAGACAAACAACTTGATACAAGACTTGATGGAAATTGTGAAGAAACAAGCCAAACCTTAGATTGCATACCAATTTTGTTTAGCTTGTTTACTTTCTATATATTTTTGTCTTTAGTTTGTGCTTCTGAATACTATGTTTGAATGTTTTTGCTTCTGACTACATTATTTGCTTCTGAACATGTTTTATCCTTATTATTTTCCCACTATGTTTTTCTCATCCCTTCATTTTGTCTTTATTTTATCCTTTTGTTGATGACAAAAGGGGGAGTAGATGTATAGTATTTATTTATAGGCTCTGAGCCCCATTAATTTAATTTAAATTAATTGAATTAATAGGACCTTCTTCTCATCTCTTAGTCTATTAAAGAAATGTGAGATTATTCTGAGAGTATTACGTTTTTAATGATGAATTTAATTAACATGAATAGAACTCAGGGGGAGCTTACAAACCTCATACCCTTAAAGTCAACTTGTTAATTAGATTAACAACAATTGAACATTTTGAATACTAGTATTTATCATCATCAAAAAGGGGGAGATTGTTGGAACAAAATGTGTTTAACATTACCCTTTGAGTTTTGATGATAACAAGGTATTAAAAGTGTTAATTAGATATGCTAATATTTGTTCAAGTATGCAGGACCATAGAAAAAATTTAGTGTCTCTTTGAAGCATAGGTTCTGATAGAACAAATGAGAGCAATGAAATCAACAAGAAGGAAGCTTGAAGAATTTGAAGAAGAGGTTCTGAAGACAAGCGGTTCTGAAGAAGCTGACGTCATCAGAAGCACCTCTTCAGAAGCAGTTCACCAGAAGCTGGAAGACTGAAGAACTTCAAATGTTGTTCAAATGATGAATGAATCACGTCTATCATTGCAGAAGATTGAGAGAATAAAACAACGATTATTTCAAATGGACTTGAAGGCATTGGATGCTTATTCAGTTGAGAGCGTTGAAAAAGGACATTTGTACGAAGTGTACAACCACTATCTCCTCTACTTTGTTTTTGTGTATGTTAGTACAAGAACAACAACTGTGCCTGCAACGGTGTTCCTCCACACTTGGAATGGATTTGAAATTGATCTTTCATATGACAATAACCAAATCAGGCAACATATCATTGGTGATTTGATCAAGCTTCAAACGCCTCTATTTGATGTGCTGGCAATTTCCAACGTATCTTTCACACCACTATATAAAGGAGTGAAGACCTGCAGTTTTAAACAAGACTCATACAACAATTTTACAAGTGCAAAAACTCTGCTGAAATTGTTTCACATCAAAAGTTGACTTAGAATTTATTATCAAAGTTCATATCTTAGAAATTCTACAGTCTTAAGAGTCTGTATCTTATTTGCATTGTGAACACCAATGATTGTATATCAAGTGTTCAACCTCAAACAAATTTATTTGTAATTCTGTAGACTAACCATGCAAATTTCTTTACATGATTAAGATATTGTACCAAATCTGCATGCTTCGCCTAAGTCCATATGAATTGTAGACTAACCATGCAATCCTCTTTGTTCATAAAAGTTCATTATTCGATAAATTCCAAAAACCGAAAATGTCACAATGTCAAGTTTCAAACCATTTAGAAAATCCAAGTTTCCACCAAGCCAAGTATGTTCAGGTAGTAATATGAATGAAAATAGAAAAATAACATGTCCAAACGGTCGCATAAGACCCCTACACGTCTGCCCCCAAGCACCTAAACGCGAAACAACATTTCTATTGTTCCTGTCTCGGCGCCTGGCGCTCGGGATGCAGTGCCTAGCGCTGGCTTCCTCTTAGTGGGCGCCTAGCGCCCCACCTCAGGCGCATCGCTCTTAAACGTGCGGTTTCGCGTGTTTCGGCCATGAGTTTTCGCCTATTTCGCCCCAAAAACGAATAGTTATGTCCTCCATCCGTCAAAAATGATCTAAGGCGCGACCCGAGGCTCTAACACGTCGAATACACCCGTTTCACGACATTTGAATAACTTAAGAAGTTGTTTGAAAATGATTTTCCCAAAACATTATGTCTTTAACAAAAAAAACAATTCATTTCTTCCAAACAACTCAATTCAACAACAACAACAACTCAACTTAATTCACACCCAAACCATGATATGACATTAGCAACAACATTTAACAACAACCACAACTTATAATCATGAATTCAACCACAATTCAACAACAACATATCACAATTCATCAATTTGAACATAATTCACAAAATACCCATTTCTATATAATATGAGCTTGCAAATTCATCATCAACAACTCAATTATCATCAAATTCACATACCCAAACATAACACTAAAACAAGAGCTTGAATTTCAACAATTAAGTTCACAATAATCACTTATCTCAATTAAGCACTTTTGGATATAATTAGAGAAGAGATTACAACTAAGCGATTATGATAGAAAACTATCCCCCTTACCTCAATTGGTAACAAACCTAGTCAAAGCTTCAATTTAGCTCCTAGAATCTCTATCACCTCCTTGATCTTCAAGCTTCTCTCTTCTAACCCCTTTTCTCTTCCTCTTGCTCTTTCTCTCTCTACCTCTCAAATTCTTATGAAATGAATGTGAACCCTATTTTTCTACAAAGACTAGAGCTTAAATAGTGTCCACACTAATGGACTTAATCCTTAAAAAGTCTTAATGGACCTAAGACCCTCAATAACTAATCCAAAAAGTCTTTACTCGCTTACGGTTAAAAGTTATCGAATAATTACCGGCTCACAACTAATTACCACAACTACACTAGTAACTTAGTAACAATAATAGTTCTCACTTGAAAAACTAAAAATAATCCTTATGGTGAAATTACTAATTTACTCTTGCTCACAAAATGAACAAAATACTCTTCCTCACCGAATTCCACTAATCCCAACCAAAATATACACATAGGCAATTAATCACATACACGCACATATAAACACATATAAAAATGGATTAAAATAAATCTAACGAAAATGGGGCTATTACAGGATCTCTTTTACTTTATGTTTAAGTGATGTTTTAATGTACGGTTTTGGTTTATATTCTCTCTCATTGTGTATTTTTCTTTTTTTATTCAAGGCTAAATTGCATATTTGGTCCCTTAACTTATTTATTATTTTTATGTTGGTCCCATAACTAATTAACGTTATATTTTGGTCATTTAAGTTATCTTTGGTTCATTGCAAATGGTTCACCAAAAACATCATTAATTTAATTAATATTAACGGTTTAATTTTTTTTTCTCGAAATGACGACCATTACATAATGCATGTCTACTAGGTCTTATAGTGCACCACCAACACCTAAGTTTTTTCACCTTCATCTTCTTTTCTTTTCATATTCTTCATCTTCATCCCCATCTTCATACTTTTATAACAAATTTCAAAGATACATAGAAGGAAAAAAACCCAGAAAAGTAAATTAAAACTCGTAATATTTTTGTACAAAAATAAATAGAATAGTAAAAACTCATGGATTTCTCTTTAAAAAAAGGATCTCTCTTATGTTCTTTTTTCATCCTTTCAATCTCTATTTATCTCTCCTTCCTCCTTGTTGTTGTTGGTGGTGGTGTTGAGGAACAATGGGTCTTGATAATGAAGGATGAATGAATAAGAATGAAGATGATGATGATGATGATTCTGGGTCTGGTAGGATACCAATTGTAATTGTAATTCATATGTTGGGTTTTTTTTTCTCCTGGGTTTTGGTGTTGAACAATGTACGAAGATTGGGTTCTGTGTTGAGTTGTTGTGAAACGAATAAGAAAGAAAAGGGAAGGAAGAAGGAAGAATGGAAAGGAGTGGGAAGGAGAAACACAATTCGGGTTTTTCTTGTTGTGTTGTTGTCATAAGAAAAGAACAAAACATATCCATTTTTTTTTAAAACTTTTTTCTGGGTTTGTATGAAGTTTTTTATGAATATATGAATTTGATTGATGAATAAGAAGAAGTGGACGATGGAAGAAGGTGAAGAAAGGTGAAAAAACTTAGGTGTTGATGGTTCACTATAAAATCTAGTAAACATGCATTATCCAATGGTTGTCATTTTGAAAAAAATTAAACGGTTAATATTAATCAAATTAATGAGGTCTTTGGTGGACCACTTGCAATGTCTATCCACCTTAGACATTAGGTTAACGGTTTTAATGGTAAGGATTTATTTGATTGACAAAAGATAACTAAAGGGACCAAAATGAAAAGTTAATTAGTTATGAAACCAATATAAAAACCACAAAGAAGTTGAGGTATCAAGTGAGTAAGATAGTTGACGTACTCCTTTCTCTCTAAACCTAGGACCGCCGTACTCCTTTCTTCCTCACACAAATTCCAAATCCACTGCCGCCATCATGTAGATCAAATGGATGGTGGTGCGACGAGGGTCTCTGTCCTCCACACCACCGTACCTTTCCGACGTGTGGTTTCTCTCTCCGTCGTCGTAAAGATTGATTTGTGTTTTTGGTGTTTTTTTTTGTTTCGTTTGGTTGAGACGTTGGTGGGTTTCGTGGTGTGTCATTGGATGCTTGCCAGTGGTTGTTTGGTTTTTGTGGGTCTCAGACTATTTGATTTGTTTTCTCTCTTGGTTATGATGGAGGTTATGTTTGCTCGCAACATAGGTGGTGATGGATCACTCACGATGGTGGTGATGGATCATATCTAGGTTCGCTTATGAACTGTTATGGTTTCAATGGATCTTTGGTTGTGTTGGTTTGTGGTGCTTCTTTGCGGTTTTCATAGTGGTGCTGATTTTGGGTCTTTTGTGGCAGGGTTCGTGGTGGTGTTTGTGGTGGTTTTTCGTGGTGCTGCGCGTGGTGGCTGATGTTGCTTTTTAGGTGAGGGTTGATGGTGGTTTTTGTGGTGGTTGATGAGTCAATAATTAGTCTTTAAATTAGTGTCTTTTATTTAATATTTAAGTTTATTTTAATTAGATTTAATATGTTTTTATTTCCTTCTAGAACTATTTTACTTCATTT
>Ga0228710_1002332_pt1 | contig 29845 bp, 13 predicted proteins | sample MedpolnodulmetaG_FD_177995 | JGI IMG/M metagenome (GOLD analysis project Ga0228710, IMG submission 177995) | Root nodule microbial communities from Medicago polymorpha collected in Santa Monica, California, United States - pink nodules | ecosystem: Host-associated > Plants > Roots > Nodule...
TGTTCCATTGTTTTTTTTTTTTTTGTTTGTCAAAATTGTTGTTGCTTGTAATTTGTCTGGTTTCAAATTTTGTTTACATACATGACATTTTACCTTTTTTTTTACTTTTATTCATAATAATAGTACCATTTTTTTTTTGACGAATATAATACTTTAAACATCCCCGTGGTATTTTAAGTTGGATGTTTATAACAAGTTTTGGTTGAGGGGTGGGTTATGGTTTCATGAAATATGTGGTTCTATCCATGTTACAAGGTGCTATTGAAGGCTTAAAGAGATGGAGGTGTTTTGGTTTGGGGTACCATTACCAAGATGGAGTAGTTAGTGATGTGCGTGAGTCAAGCAAGGTGTGGAAGCTACTAGTTCAAGTCCTCTCTACATTTTTTCTCTTTTTTTTTGTTTCCTTTCTTTCCTTCCAGCCTCCCTTTCCTTGTTATGATTTTATCCTTTTATACCCAAAAAAAACCACGTTAAAATCTTTGTTGGAAGGTGACAAAATTGCATAGTTGGTAGTGTAACAGAGATAAAAAAAATTTAGAAAAAACTCAGGACTGTAAAGTAGTGCCAGAATGGCAAGGCAGTAGTTGTAAAAGCTACAGAGTAGTGAGCATAAACCAGTGAAACCGAAAAGAAATGGTAAAGATAATTGGAATGTTTTCTGAAAATAGCACTTCATCAAAAGTTTGGTCAAAGAGGAAAATATTTTTACGTGGAACAAAAGAAAGAGAAATAAACTTCATATAATTTTTATAATTAAAGAAGAGCAATATAAACAATTTTTTTGAAATTTTTTAGAATTTATGAGGAAATTAAAATGATGCCTAAGTAAAATGTTAAATTTTATTTACTCGGATAAAATTGATGTATTAGACTCTAATTTCTAGGTTATAAGGAAAAAGTGAGGGCACTGGATTATTTGAACTTTAATCCTTGCATATTGTAATGTATCAAGCAACTGATAAACAGCTTTTAATAATATGAAATAAATATCTTTTATAAATAAAAAATGACAATTAAAACTTGTGTATCCAAATCATCAATAGCTAGACGTGAGAGAAGACCACTTCGGACACATTTATATAGTTTGTCGTAAATAATATTCCATTTGCATCAACAATTGAGAAATCCTATTTGAGAAAATAATCCCAATCCCACTTGAAGATGATTTATTTATTATATATGGGTGGTTGAAGGTGAGCATTTTTTAGTTTCCAAATATGAATTTCTACCTAGAAGCACTAGATAGTTGATTAAGATGATGATTATAAAAATTGTTGATTGTTTTTTTGTCTTGCTAACATATGCTTTTTAGGCACTGGTTAAAGAATGCAAAAATAGAATGTACGTCTTGAAAATATATAAATTGTCACTTTTTATGAAGTAATAATTACATTACTTTTTAATAAAAAGTTACTTTTTTTACGTTTAACCAATGTTCATACACTTTTTAACATTCCCCTTTTCTTTAATAGAGAATAACATAATATAAAGAAAAGGGCAATGGTATCAACATTTTGTAACATAAAGCAACTTAAAAATATAAAATAAAAGATAATTTAAAATTTGAAAGTAAGTTTACAGATTTTGGATGTAATTTTGTAGAGTTTATATAAGCACAATCGAGACATTATTCATCAATTGGCAACACTTTTTTTCTCTCTATAAACCTTATTAGTTCTTTTCTCTTGACCATAATAGCTTTATTGAGAACAGAGTCCCCATTAAAATCATCTAAAGTTGTCATGAAAGAGACACTCAAACTAAAATATCCTAAAGCATTGAAACCTTTATCCTACCACAAATGCTTTCCATCATCACCATTTAAGCATATTACAAAACATCCAAAACTTTTAGGTACCAATAAATAATTATAAAGACAAATTCTCGTCTGCATGCAATGGTTGGAGAAAGAATGAAAGATAAAATGGTTATAAAGTTCTTTGTTAAAATACAAGATATAGTGTTCCAAAAAGTATAGGTCGCATATTCCATATATAATATATTAAACCTCAAATTCCATCACCACCAAAAAAGAAAATCACCGCCAAAAAAGAATCTCAAATTCCAAATTTATCACCTAAAGTATAGTTTGAATCATATGGTTTACATTTACATCTTAATAAATCAAATTTAAAACATCTTTAAAAGTGTAGCCCAGTGATATGGACGAAGACATTGAAGAATTATTAAGAAGAATGTCCATAATATCGATCACAACTCCTAAACAAATATAAATATACTGCAACTTATTTTGACATCACTAAATTTGGAGAATTTTTTTTTCCGACCCTGATACGATTTTCTTTTTCATGTTTGACCCCCCAATAAGTATTATTTATACAAATGATCCACTTTTAGATTACTTTTTTTTGTCTTTGCCGCGAAAAATTACCTCGACTAATATTCGGTTTCTGCGAAGAGTAGGACACGTGGCTCTTTCTGCGATTCCTGCCACCAGAAGTGGCGGTATAGCGCAACAGACAAAAAAAGACAGCTTGGCAGTGAAGCGTGTCTTCACTTCTGACAGTACTGTCACCTAATGTGGTGGTACATACCACTAAAAGAAAAAAAAAGTAATCTAAAAGTAGGTCATTTGCGTAAAAAATACTCACAGGGGGTAAGACATGAATTTTTTTTCGTATTAGAGTCGAAAAAAATAATTCAAATTTGGATCCGTCATTTAAATGTATATGACAAGTGTTCAGGTCAAACACTAACACATATGATTACTATTAATCACTTTTATTTTCTTAAATTATTATCGATGTTGATATTTTAATGTCATGTTTGTGTTGGTGACGGTACTTCATAGACCAAGGGAGACGGTGCTAATAGAATACTTTCATAATTTCTTTTTAAAAAAATTATATAAATCTGACTAAATCACATAAATATCACTCTGTATGGTAAAACTCAAAAAATTCATCCAATAATAAAAGTGTGTCATCTGAAAAACAAGACTAAAGAGAGGATAATATTTATCACTCTATTTGATGCAATGCACATCTATTGGTGGCACTAACAATAATTAAAGAACAATTGTTCCTGAATGAAAATCATGAATTGAATCACAACAAAATAAGTCAAAGTAATTCCATTATAGAGAAGTGTTTCATCTTCTTTTATATCCCATTGAATGTTACTTCCTAGACAAACAAGTTCAATAAATCAATTTGTTTGGAACACAAGAAAAAGGGCAGCCAAGTTAATCATGGAGTTTGAACATTTAAATCCTTGGATTTATTATCATCAGAAGACGGCCGGTTATCCGAGTCAGATTGCCGAATTTCTTCAATCATTCTCACTACTTCCTCCATGTTAGGTCTCATATCCGGAACCTTCGCGACACAAGCCATGCCAATTTGCAACATTTGCACCATTTCTTCTTCAATGTTTTGGTACCTCATTAGCTCCACATCAAAAACCTCGGCGGTCCACTCCTCCCTAACAACGGACTGAACCCATCTAGGGAGATCAACCATGTCATCGCGTACGGGAGACTGTTGAGGCGCTTTACCTGTAAGCATTTCCAAAAGAAGGACACCAAAACTGTAAACATCTGATTTATGAGTGTGCTTCCGAGTCTCAATTACCTCAGGAGCACGGTAGCCCATGGTTCTAGAAGGGGTTGCAGGAATGTTCATGAGTGGCGTCAGGCCGAAATCGGAAATGCAGCCATCGTTATCTTGGTTTAGGAGGACATTGGAGGATTTCACATTTCCATGTGTGAATCTTGGACCACCAACTGAATGTAAATGAGCAATTCCTCTGGCAATTCCGAGAGAGATTTTTACTCGTGTGTTCCAATCTAAAGTAGTTCTTCCGCCTGTCCTGGTACCTGTCATCAAGTTCAGATGATAACAATCATAAATATTCAAATGGAGAGTTCCAATGCAATTAAGAAAACATGAAATTAATTTAACTTAATCAAATATCATTTTTTTTTGCAGAAGTGCATATTATTGTGACAGATTGCTGTATATGTGAGAAATCAATTTTTTGTCACATTTACATTACACCATTTACACTTCAATGTTCATGCACAATGTTTATAAGCTCAAACAAAGACTAAAATAAAAAGAGTTCAATTTCATAAGCCTAAACTGAAATTAAGAGAAACAGAAAATGCATACCATGCAAGAGTATAGATAGATTGCCATTTGGGAAATAGTCACAAACTAAAAGCTTCTCATCCTTTGAATAATAATAAGCGCGAAGTGGAACGACATTCGGGTGATTTCCAATGCTTCCAACAATCTCCATCTGCTGTTCAAATTCCCTCTTGCCAACCACAACTTCTTTCAACCTTTTGACTACAACCGTCGTTTGCTCCTCCAATATAGCCTTATATGCAGTACCATAACTACCCTTTCCAAGGACCTCAGCCGAAGCTCTCAACAAATCCTCGAGATCAAAATTGTAAGAGCATCCCTCAAAGAAAACCAATTTGTTTCTCTCGGATTCCTGCACTCCACTTCCAAACTCTTCTTTCGGTTTTTCAGTCCTTCCTCCACCACCACTAGGACCTTTGGCTTTAACTACTCTTGAGGTTCCATTATCTTTTTTCTTTAAACAACAAAGAACAACGACAAGAGCTACGAAAAATAACAGAACAGCTCCACCAACAGCAATTGCAATGATAGCTCCTTTACTCAGTTTATTTTTCGAGTTGTGTATTAGAGGAGCCAATGTAGGAGGAGGCGATGGAGGAGGGACTACGGAGCACGGCTTTAGAGGTAATCCACATAAGAGAGAGTTCCCTTCAAAGGAAGAACTTGAGAAACTATGAAGAGATGAAGGGATAGATCCATTCAAATGGTTGTAGCTCAAATTCAATTGTTTGAGGTTTACATGGAGATCAGGTATCGGTCCAGATAAGGAGTTATTCTCAAGGCTCAATCGAGTTAGTTGCGTTAAGTTTTGCAATGTCTTCGGAATGCTACCGGCGAAAGAATTGTATGACAAAATAAGTGCATTGAGTTGCAACGGCAATGATGTTGGTAATTCACCGGAAAGGTTATTATGTTGAAGGTAGAGATATTGTAGAGACGGAAGAGAAGTAATATCATGAGGTATACTTCCACTTAGTAGGTTTGAGCGGAGGCTAATAGTTTTAAGTGAGTCAAGTTTGCCAAGTGTATTGGATGGAATGGTGCCTACTAGTCCGACTCCAGGGAGCCGGACAGAAACTACACGAGTACTGTTTGGATTGCAAGTGATGCCTATCCAAGATGTACATATTGAGGTAGCTTGGTCCCATTTAAGGTTGCGACGATGAGGGACGGCAGAAGCAAAATCAAGAAGGGCTTGCTTATCGGAATTCAGGTCAGCAATAACAAGAGGAGAAAGAATAACAATGATAAAAAGAAAAGCTTGCAATGGTGAGAAGAATTTCATGGAGAGTTTTTTTAGTGTATGGTATAAGATATTGACAATTGAATTCAATGTAATCTCTGTCATCCTTCATATTTTCCTGCTTCAGGACAACAAAAACAAATCAAAGTTAGGATTCAGTACTGTGAGAAAGTGAGCACTATATCACAAAGTTTGATTGTGGAATTACAATGACAATATTTAGAATGATTCCGGTTAATTTAAAGAAGCATCGGCATCATCAAAGAGACATAAAGGCCGTTGTCACATACATATTTGTTTGGATAAACAACCTAATTAAGCGCTTATGTATAAACTATTTCTACAACGAAAGATAAAATGTAGTCAAATTGTTTTCATATAAGCTATTTTCATAAGCTATCCTGAAGAACTTATGGAAATAAGCTGAAAATGGCTTATGGACATGTCATAAGCTATTTCCGTAAGCTCTCCCAAACTATCTCACAAGTGCTTATGCTAGTAGATAAGCTCAAATAAATAGATCCATAATAGCATTACTAGGTAGACTTTGGCAAAACACAAACCATGTCTTAGGTAATTAAGCTTTTCTTTAAAAGGTAAAAAAAATACTAAGGTTTTGGCTAAGTAGGAAAGGAAAAGAACTTGAGGATTATATTCAATGCAAAATTAATTCATATGAGTAGACAATTTCAGCTTGATTAGGAATTTATAAGCTATAACTTTCACTATTGATTAGGTTTGATGACTTGTACTAACATTTCTGCAGTTAATTCTCAATTACATATAGTTTTCCAACCAACTACTAACCAATGCAAGCTTTTAGTTTTTAAAGCTTTTCTCCTAACTCTTCATTAAGGCAAAAAAGGAACTACTTAAAATTTCTACATCAAACAAAATGAACTAACCCAAATTTTCTTCAAACACACACCATACACATTTAATAGATTAGAAAGGATACTTAAATACTAATAATACTTAAAGTAATCCTAAAAAGAACTAAAAACATATTTTGTTTTCTTCACAACTTTAGATCCTAAAAAAACAAAACAACCCAACAAACATGTTGAAGTACAACTTTGAAAATTGAAAATTTAAAACCAAACACACAATGTGGGACCCATTTCAGAGTTAGAAACACAGGACTCAGCATTCATGAACATCACTGAAAACAAAAACATAAACCAGATCTAGAAGCTAACTTTTTTAACACAAATTGTTATGCAAGTACAATAAAAGACAAGATTTTTAAGCAAGTAATCACCTTAAAGACAGCAAAAAGGAAGACCAAAGATTCATCTCAGAAGCTATATCCAAAAGTGCTTATCCACTGAAGAAGCTATGAAAGCTGCTACTTTGCTCAAGTGCTTCAAATTCTCAAGTGCTTAATATATCAAGCAAAAGTGCTTATTCAGTTGAGAAACTATGCAGAGAAATTTGCATGAAATGAAATAAATGAGCATGTGAAGTTTGAGATTCCAATAATAAGTGTTCAAATTTTTAAAAAATAGTAATAGTAATAAAAAGGCTCAAGATTCAGGAAAGTGAAGTAATTTTGGTTTAAAAAATGAAGAGGCAAAGAGAAAACAAAAAACTTTAGTTAGGAAATGAGTTAACAAGTGAGAGAGTTGTGTCAAAAAGTCAGAGGACAATACACACGTAATGGGACAATGATACTGTGTGAGTGTGATAAGATATTAACTTGTTTAAATGGCAAGATAAAAAGTGATTCCATTTTGTAGTGTTTGGCATTTTGTAAAAATGATTCTTCTTAAAAACAAGTCAAATATAAAATTAGTTAAGTTTGGTTTACAGAAATAGATGTTACAATTGCTAGCTTTTAAGTTCATGAGAATCAATTCTCCATTAAATTTTATATTTTAATTATGGGTCTTGTTAACTATTGCCTTCAGGACAATGGTTAAGGAAACCAAAAGTAGCATGTTTGCATTGGTTTCAACAACATTTTGATTTTTAAAAAGTTAAATTTATTACTTTTCACCATTTTCCAATACTATATTTCTATTTTTATCCCCTTATCCAATGCCCCAAGGGCAATGGTAACATTCTCCTTTAATTATTACAACCCATTATTTTCCTTTATTGTCCTTTATCAATTCTCCTTCATTTTGGTTTGTATTTAATTTGATGAACCAAATTTAATCAAAATATATAACGAACCAAATTAGCCTCTGAAAATATTTATGGTCATGAGTTGCCAAATTTTGGATTTTTGCTTACGATTTTTCCGTCCAAATTTACTGTATTTTTTCTTTTACGCTATATTTTATCATTTTTAGCAACTAGCTCTATTATTATTTAACTTAAATATATTTTTTTTATCAAAAAATATAAAGTACATAGAACAAATATTTTGTCAAAAAAATTTAGTTTAATGATCATATTTATTATTTTAAAATTAATATATAGAAAAATTTATTTATTTAAATTAAATAATATATTTGCATTTAGTATTGGTCTACATATACATTCAACTATGTCCATTTTAGTAATTATACATTCAAAAGCAATTTTGATCAAAACTATCCAAACAACATCCATTCCGTTTAATCAATTCTATATTATTGTATCCAAACATAAATCAATTCTCTCAAAATCAATTATGTCAGAATCAATTCTTTTAAAATCAATTCTATCAAAAGTTGAATCAAACACACACATAGTGTTTAACAAAAAATAATGTCAAACTAGTCTCTCACATGTTCATGCAGGAGATAAATTAATGCATCTATTAGTTGAATTGAGGGATTAATCTATCATATGTATAAAAATGTAAAGGATTAATTTGATATTATTTTTTGTCATGGCAGATTAGTGTGCAAGTAAATTGTATAGATGAGATTGAGTCTTAATTTTTGTTACATTTCAGATTGAGTCTTAGCATTGTAACCAAAAAAACATTTCAATTTTTGTTTGTGAATCGAATATTCATTGCACGCATACGTAGAGTTCTCTTATCATACTATTGGGTAAACTATAGAGTATAGACAGACACACATTTTCTTTTTGAAACTGAGAAACTTAATGAATTTCATTTATCATAATAGTAGAGATATATGATGAAATTCTGATATGAATACAGAATACAAAAACTAACATAACACAAAGTCACTATTGCTAAATTATGAGCGACTTCCTTGGCTTGACAAACACACATGTGTGTTTTTAAATTCAAATTAATTTTAAGATTTTGAAATTACTATTCAAACATGTAGATCATGTCAAAATTTAATTCCTAAAGCTTTTTAGACACTACTGAGTTTGAAAATTTTCAATTTCAAAATTTATTTAATTTTAACTAAATCTGATTGCTATACATTATCATACTCATTAATTTTGTTCAAAATATATGTGTAAAATATTTTAACTTTATATCAAGTGAATCAATTTTATCTGTTCAGTACGTTTTGTAAACCTTCTTTTTCTTTCAATCTCTCTTCCTCAATCTAGCCAAATGGAGAGGCCAACTTTTTCCATACTTTTTCCAACCAATAAGGAAAAAGACATTTTGAATTAGCCTTTTTGGTTTTAAACTGCGTCCTCATTACTCAGAAATTTCAACTGAACTCTCTCTCACCAATCACTTTTTTTTTTGTGTGGGTATATGGGAAAAATGCCAAATTTGAAATTAAGAGAAGTGGTCAGCTTTGCTTTTTATTTATTGTTTTCTTCAACAGTCTTATTTCCATGTGGAACGTTCACTTTAGATGGTTACGTTGAAGCCATGTGGATGTCTTTATTAGAGTCTTAGAAATTTGTTGGTACCTAACCGCATGGATGGATTGGCCACCTATTTATTTTCAATGAATAAACCATCATTGGTCCCTATAGTTTAACTATCCCATCTCTCCAATTTAGTTACCACGTACTCTTATTTTTATTTTTTAAATCGATTCAATTGATGATGTATGTGGTCCATAATATCATATACATCATCAATTAAATAAACCTAAAAAGTAAAAGTTTACTTGTAATAATTGACTACAGAGGGAGTAAATATTAGTAGTACATCAGCTATATAAAATTTGCCAATTTAATCCTTAACTATAAAAATATATCAATTTAATCTATACCATCTTAATATCATAAAATCCTAACAATCAACACTAAATTTGATGGATTTTATATATTTTAGAGATAACTATTATGTTTACACAATTTATGGACTAAATTAAAGTGAAAGATATAGTTTAATAAACTAAATTGATGATTTATTCCAACATGATCCTCTCTTTAAACGAATTATATTGGGTCACACTCTACTAAAATTTTAGACTCAAATATGATCCTTAACTTGAAGTCACCAAATATGTATAGTAGCGTAACAACTTTGACATAAAATATTTTTCTTTTATTTGACATGACTACTTCAGTTATACAGTAATGCAAGGTGCAATGCAATTGCTATGTTTTGGAAGAGCAACTCTTGTATAGTTACAATCCTAAATAAAATTTATTTGAGCATCCACACATGAATGATAAAATTTAAAATAAAAATAATAATAAGTGATATGACCTCCTTGCGTTCACCGTCCACCGCTCTCGCTGTGCAATTATGGTGGTTGCCAATAAAAAGTTTTTTTCCCTAATATTTGTTATACAACTTTGCAATTATGCTGAAATTTGATGTAAATAGCATTCTTGAAGACGACTTCAACAATTTGCTCCATCCAACATATACAAATTTAGCAGAAAAAATAAAAACAACAAAAGAAGAAGGTGAAAAATGGGTAGCTACAACTTTGTCGTCTCTTTCTCATCGTTGCCGTGCGGTTTCTCTCTCATTTCTGAGTTTCAGATCTGTGACGATGGTGGTGGTGGTGGACGGAGGTGGTGGTGGTTGTGAGATTTGAAGGCGAGAACGACGATGGCGGCGGCGGATGGTGTTGAGAGAGAGAGAGTCAGAGAGGGGAAGAAAGAAGATGGACGGTGGTCGGTGGTAGGTTGGAGGCTGAGGGAGGGTGGAGGATTTGAGAGAGAAACTGAGCTATTGTTTTTTTGTTTTTGTTTTTATTATTGCTTTTGCTGGACCAATGAAAGTTTGCCAAGTCAGAGTGGTGGGAAGGGTGTACAAATAAAAGTGTGTCAACCTATATTTTTCCCATAACATAGATGACATACCACAATAGAGGAGGAGTTTGAGACAAATTACAAGTAAAAAAGTATCTTGTGCCGTCACATCACTAACTAATGAGACTGAACATGTGATTTGAGTGTCAACACAAACTTGAGGTGGCATTTAGCATGGGTCAGTGGAGTTTTTTCTCACCATGGAAAAGTTGATTTATTACCACTAGATTAAAGAGGTACACTGATCATATTATAGTCTGCCCGCACTGTATATCTTCTCACTTGGTCTTCAATCTCACCACCATCATTCTCCTTTTCACCACCACCACCAAACTCAAGCCAAGGGTCATCGTACTCCAAAAAAACTCCAATAGGCACTCATTGCTTAGGAGCTTCAACTGCCATAAATCATAATCACTTGTCTAGATCTAATCTTCAAACAGACTAAATAGATAGAGACATAATAATCAACACATTGATAGCTCAACCACACCAAGAACATAACAAACTCAGATCTGGAATTTCATGAAAGGACAAATTTGTTGGTCTTTTTAAGAATAAAATAAAATAAAAAGTATTGATGATGAATGTGATAGTTTTTTTAATTTTGAGAAAAAAAAACGTTGATTTTCTTCCAAATATTAAGTCTATTAAACTCTTTCACTTTGTCCACTCTCAGTTCATACTTCATAGTTTGCAGAAATAGCTAACTTGTTCCATATTAAAGGCATGACATATTCAAGTGGTTCACCACAAGACTCATAGATTTCCTTAAGACTTGTGTAGGTGTGAAGATTAATGCTTCTAACAGAATCGAAAGCGCAACTGCAACATTTTCAATCTGAAACTGCCACTGCCGCCGATACTGTTGTCGGCGCCGGCATACTTGCTTGTTGAAAAACAACGGCGAAGGAAGGATGAGGAAGCTAAAAAGGATCGGAGATCATGGAGTAATATGAGGAGATTGTAACGGAGGAGAGAGGGAAGGAGCTGATGGATCTGGTTGAAGGTGAAGTTCGTCAGAGAGAAGAAGATTAAGAAACGAGTTAACCGTGAGTGGGGAAGAGAAGAATGGTTGTGGAGAAAGATTGTATGAAAAAAATATAGTGATGAGAATGTATGACAATAGTGTGTGTCAGATTTAATCTAATGGTTGAAATCAACTTTCTTTCGTTTGGTGGGAAACAACTCCCCTTTCCAATGCTAAACCCCACCCAAACTTGATTCTTTCTTCTATTAGGTCAAGTCCTTAAACACCTTATTGTTTCTAATTTTTTTTGAGTTGGGGTCAAACTCAACCCTGATTTCTAAGACATGACATGTTCATGAACCGACCTGAATTTATACACTCGAAACTATATTCTACATCATTTCTTCTTTGCAATGGATTATGCATGAATGAAACTTTTATTGGTTGTTACGAACAATTTATGTGTATTGTCTAGTTTGATAAATTTTAATGTTACGGATCATAAATTCTTGTGATTGATTATCGGACCTTATAATTTCAGTCAAACAAATCATCAACTTTAACTTTAATTAAATAATGATTGTGTCTTCGTTAATTCAGTTAGTACAGGGAAGGAGGGAAAACCCTCCAGAGGTGCCAATTTATACATGAGCACAATCACATCGCATAAAGTTAAAACAAAGTGAAATTACAACAATATAATGCACAAAAACAAAATATAGGGGTGTCATGACCAACCTATAGGTCACATCTGTCTCCTCCCCTGAATAGTACAATGAAATTAATTATTTTTAATCAAATAAACTTCACATATACTTCTATCCAAACAAAGCATTGGATCCAACAAGCTTGGATTCTAAATACCAAAGTAAACCGGTTCAATTTTAGCATAATCATAATCAAGCATGATCTTTAACTAAAATTTAATTTGCAGCATACACAGTTATTTAATGAAGGTAGAAGAAAACTAACATAGGGTAAGAATAAATCGATTCAACTAAAAGTCATGTATATATATATAGAAGTCTAATCTTTTTCGTTTGACTCAATCTCTATCGGTAACACAATCCATTATTTATTCCTTTCATTCAAAAAAGATGATGCATTATTTATGAGAATGGTGCTACTGGGTAAGACAATCTACATCTAACAACTCTAACTTTATTTTATTTTATTTTGCCAACTACTTCTATCCGTTTAATCATGGATCTAGATCGCCATATATTTTGTTGTACATGAATACAAACTTTTCAAAATAATAGCTCAGAAGTATATAAAACTATACGCGAATGGGGACATAAAAAACATGAATTAGGTGTACAAGACAAATCAATTAGTAATTAGTAGCATGTGTACATGCATGTTTCTTAAAATAAATAAAAAAAAGTGTACATGCATGTCTCTCAATTTCTTTGGTTAATATGGGATGTCAAATTGTTATACTTATGTTTTAAATATTTTATGCACAACGCAAATTTAACAAATTAAAAAACATTCAAATGTGGAATCATATCGGTAATTATGTACTTGATAAAAAATAATTGGTAATTTGTGTGGAAAAAATTAAAGATTTATGATCTTGGTATGTAAGAAAAAATTAAAATGACAATTTAGACACTGTATTAACTTGATAACATTTGCTCAAAAAAAAAAACTTGATAACATGACATTTATTTATGAGATTATTAATATGCATTTTCGAAGTAAATTTTTTTTACATTTAATCATATTTCACTGTGTAAGATAAATACTTATGAAATTTGTTAGTATGACATACAAAGTTAGTTCATCATTACTTTTTCTACACTATGAGTTTTTCGCACGCTCTATTTGCCAACTCATTTGGGAAGGCATTCTCGCTATGTCTAGCATTATGCAAAATGATATATTTAACCAATACAATGTGACACAAGTGGTAGTTATTGTACTCATATTATTTTTTTAAAAAAATTACTGGACTCACTAACGATTTGGTCTAGGGTATGATTCTTGGCTGGTGCGTATGAAAAAACATTTGATCAAATATGTCAATCCTTTAAATTGATCTCAGTATTTTTAAAGGATTAATCTCTGAAATTGTGCATGAAAAATACCTTTGATTTACCTAATAAAAAACGAGGTATTCGGGTTCAATTCATTCTACCATGATTGAGTTTCAACATGTAATTGCCCTTTTTCTTTAGGCTTAATTGCACTTTTGGCCCCCTATGTTTCAAGAAGTTGCGATTTTGGCCCCCTAACTAATTAAAATACAAAACAGCCCCCTATGTATTGGATCTTTGGTAGTTTTGGCCCCCTAGACCAATTTTGACTCGGTCAACGCTGACGTGGCACTTCAAAGCAATGCACACGTGGCAGCTTTCAAGTGCCACGTCAGCATTGACCGAGTCAAAATTGGTCTAGGGGGCCAAAACTGCCAAAGATCCAATACATAGGGGGCTGTTTTGTATTTAAATTAGTTAGGGGGCCAAAATCGCAACTTCTTAAAACATAGGGGGCCAAAAGTGCAATTAAGCCTTTTCTTTATCACTCTCATTATCATTTTTTTAAATTTTTTTACCACTCATTATTTGATTGTTTCATTGAACATCTTTCGTTATGTGACAAATGAATATTTGACTAGGCCTGGTGTTGTCATACCAACATGGTGTGTGACATATAATTGAGTTTTTTTAATCATGTGGTAATATTTAGCAGAAAAACAGGTAACAAAAAAAGAAGTTACTAAAAAAAAGTAATCTTTTATAATAACCAATACTTTTTCAACTAAAATAACCAATACTCTAAGAAATAAATAAATATTTGAATAAGTTCTGATAGGATCCAATGTATTAGACCATCTATAATGGAGGGTTCTTCCCCTATTTAATACCAAATTAAATAAGCACCTCCACTGTAACACCAATTATTTGGGTGCCTATGTCCTCGTGAGCTTAACTCAGTTGGTACGGACAATGCATAATATATGCAAGGTCAGGGGTTCAAACCCCAGCCACCACAAAAAAAAAATTATTTGGGTGCCTATAGAGATCGGTGCTTTTATAGGCATCATCTCTCTCCTATTACATGTGGGTCCCACATACATAATTAATTGTAGATTTTTCCTTATTTAGTTATTATATTATTTTAATTGTAAAAAAATAAATTTAATAATACTTACAAGTGTTATATTTAATCGATCAACTATGAATTTTCAATGAAAGACTATTTTTTACTACATCAAATAATTTATTCATGTTAAAGTTAAAAAAGAAATCAAGTGTATGTAATTTATTATAATTTGATTTTTTTTGAGTTTTAGTTTTTTTTAATTTTTGAATTATTAATAAAATTAAAATAAAATCACTTTTTTTTATAGTTTATAATGAAATTAATTAATTAAATATTTCAAATTTATATAATTATAAATAAATAGATAAATTATTGTTAAAATTTAATGATATATAGTTATTACTAGGACCCATTTAATAATTTATCTCGGGTGCTGGGTTAGAAAGTTTAGGTGCTTATAATATATTAATTATAAAACGAGTGATGTGTATAGTCGGGACCCGTTTAAGCACCCAAACGAGGTGCTGCATTGTTGATGGTCTTAGTGATGATATGATCGCACATATATATTAGAATAAGTTATTAAAAATATAATTGAATAAAAATTTATTAAACAACTATATATTTTAGATTCGTTTGTATATTTTAGATTTTATAATTTTTTTTTGTATATTTTAGTTTTCTCATAGATATCTGGGTTAAATATGTTTTTGGTCCCTATAAATATGTAAACTTTTCGTTTTAGTCCCTCTAAAAGTTGAAGGAAAATTTTAAAGAGAGTAAAACGAAAAGTTGATATATTTATAAGGACTACAAACATATTTAACCCTATATAATTTAAGGCAATATTTATGGTATTTTTCAAGAATCGTAATATTCTTTTGGGTTATTCTATGATGTGGGCAATCCATGGTTAAAGAGTTTTCTTCTATGTTATTCACATATGTCAATAATATTATATGGAAAATGTTAACTTGTGCCCTTAAGACACAAGTTTAGAAGACAAATGTAGAAATAATGGATTGAAATGCGTGCATTAGATTTAATTTTTAATGTTTTAATGAATTGAATGTACAAAGTTTAAGAGAATATTTCTTTATTTGAATTTCTTAACATGTGTTCTAAGGGCACAAGTTAACACTACCCATATTATATTAATAAAATCATCTCTGTTAGAAAAAAGATTATCATTATGTTTTGTTTAATATGGACCCGATTCAAAGGTGGACCCTCATATGTTTCATAAGTTTTAATAAGATATTATTTTTGTTCTTCATTTTTTATTATTTTAAAAAAAATAATTAAAATGGTAAAGGTCGACCATTATACCATATTTGAGTTTTAATAAGATATTATTTTTGTTCTTCATTTTTTACTATTTTACAAAAAAATTATTTAAAATGGTAAAGGTCAACCATTATACCATATCCGAGAGATCCATATTAGACACACTCTTATCATTCAACTGCTTTTTATGATACATTTTATTGTGATGAAGATTTGTGGTATATTGTATTAGAGGTATCAGTTTTAAATCAATATATCTATCAACTAGCTAGGGACGTCAACAAATATCCACAAGATACAAATACTCATATTTTATACGTGGATACAAAAAGGATCATCTTTGATATTTTAGGTCTCTTATGCTAACAATTTCAATTTAGCAAAGTTTCTGCAAGTACATGCAACAGTAGTAGCATAAATACTTAATATTATATATTCTATAAGTGAGATATGCATTAAAAAAATAACTAAATATCAAATTCCCTGCTGCCCCTGGTTCCCTAAAACTTCTTATGTAAAAAAAACTAGAAATGCTAATAACACTTTTTTTTAACACTCTCTTAAACATATACTCTTTTATTGGGTGAAACCAATGCATGTCCCACAACTTTAAATGAGTTTTATTTTTAAAATGTAGGACCCACATTAATTTAACCCAAATAGAGAGCAAGTGTTAGATAGAGTATTCAAAAGAGAGTGTTGCAAGCACTACTAAAAAAATTAATGACGAAAAAATAAATTGTTGCCTTCGAAACAGGATCGTGGAAGTGGATTTGGAGTTTAGCTGTTCCTGAAAAGATTAAATTTTTATATTGGACGGTTTTCCATGTTGTTGTTCCTACGAGGTTATTGCCGCACAACAAAGGTATGCTAAACACTAATAACTGTCTGAAGTGCCTCAATAGTGGTGAAAGTATCATGCACTGTTTTGTGGGGTGTCCATTTGTTAAACATCTTCGGATTTGACAATATTAACTTCTATTTGGGGAATTCTATGGTTACCTGGCTCAGACAAGGCGCGTTTAACGCAAATAATAATTTATTCGTTGCTGCGCTTTGGTGGATTTGGTGCACATGAAATTTTTCGGCTTTATCCACAGATATAGGAGGTCGTTATGTGACATGGCATTAAGAGGGAGTATGGTCGTTGTCCTAAACGTTGATGGCAGTAGTTTTGAAAATCCCAGAATATTTAGCTTTGGTGGCGTTCTTCGTAGGAATGATGACAATTGGCTATATAGGTTTGCTAGAAATGCTGGTGTTTCCACAAATCATACATGTAGAGTTGTTAGCTGTGTATCATGGCTTGATACAGATATGTGATTTGCTACTCTAAATCGACTCTGGTTGTTCAATTAGTTTCAACCATGGTGAATCCTTGGCATCATTATGCGGAAATTATTAGTAATGTGCATGATTTATTGCAATGGAGTTGGCACGTCAAGTTAAAGCATTCTGTGAGGGAGGCAAGTTCGTCCTTTGATTTCATGAATAAATTAGGAGCTGCAAGAACTGAGATTTGGCATGAGTTTTTGGAACCACCAGAGGGCTTGCTTCCACAGCTACATGAGTTTTGTTTCTTTTCTTTTTGTTAGCTTCTCTTCCCGCCCAAAAAAATGGGGTCATGTGCGATCGCACACGCTAAACGTCATCAAGACTTTCATTGGATAGTAATATTATATGTTCTCTCTTCGTATGTGCACAACTATCCATCAATTAAGTATTTGTTAGATTTTGTGATATCTACAAATATTTACAGATATTCACAAATACATTTTTTTACATAAAAAATGAACTTTGTGGAATAATCTATAATTATATATAATTTATTCAAGATCTTTTGACAACACAAAATAATATTAAAATCACTTATATTAATTTTTTTTTAGTTTAATATATTAATATTTTATTATTTTTAATGCACACCAAACAAAGAAGTTTTGTCAATCTAAACCTAATGAACTCTGCAAAAATATGGGAAATAAAAATTGCACTCCAAAACGACGAGCAACATAATATGGTCGCTCTTAGATGATGACATCACAAACAAAAAAAAAAACCAAATATATGTTAAAAAAATCACTTATTTAAATATATTGAGAAGATAAAACGATTACAAGGGGTGATTTAAGACCCAAAATCACCCTTCTCCTAATTTTCTTAATAGAAAATTATTTACCCGTGCTTGGCACGTGCTCCATACTAGTTAAAAAACATTCAAATGTGGAATCATATTGGTAATTATGTACTTGATAAAAAATAATTGGTAATTTGTGTGGAAAAAATTAAATATTTATGATCTTGGTATGTAAGAAAAAAATTAAAATGACAATTTAGACACTGTATTAACTTGATAACATTTGCTCAAAAAAAAAACTTGATAACATGAAATTTATTTATGAGATTATTGATATGCATTTTCGAAGTAAAAAAGTTTTGCATTTAATCATATTTCACTGCGTAAGATAAATACTTATGAGATTTGTTAATATGACATACAAAGTTAGTTCATCATTACTTTTTCTACATTATGAGTTTTTCGCGGCTCTATACAGATTCTAAAATCTGAAATGTTTTAACATATTTTTAGAGGTTTTAATGAGGTGTTTATGCCAGTTGAATTATATATACGCCGAACTGGATAGGGAATGTGAGAAATCAATAATGTGGGAAAAGAAGGAATCAAATTATTTTCATTTCTCTCTTTTATTTGGGCCTTTAGATTGGAACCCATATTTTGTAAGCCCATTAATAGTAAAAAATTCATGATTCCTACTTTTCCCACCCTATTGATTTCTCGCTCGTCAATGCCGTTCGAATTATATCATCCGAATGGCATAAATACCCCATAAAAACCTCCAAAAACATGTTAAAATATTTTGAATTTTAGAATCAAAATAGGGCGTGCGAGAAACTCATAGTGTGGGAAAAGTAATGGCCAAAAATCATTTCATGGAAGAATTTAATTTGGACTTTCGCATCCCTTTAAGTAGTTTTGACTTTCGGGGCTTTAGATCGCATTTCTTTTAAATGAAATTCTTTTTTCTATTTAAGCCTCTCATGCGTTCTACATTTTTTTCAATTTTATCCCATTTGGATTCTAAATCTTGGAGTGTGTTTTAGGAATTTGATTCTTAAATCCGAACTATGCCAATCGACCCAAAATCTTCCTCTCACTCCTTCATTTCCATTTTCAACCTAAAAGAACTCCCAAAATCCCCATAAAATCCAAATTTCACAATGTGTAATTTTTCATATAAGGTTGCTTAAATATATTACATTTTTAATGTTTTCAACAACTACAAAATAGGTTAGTACACATTTGTTCTAATCTTTGTCATTTAATTTGCATTGTTTTCTCTTTGGGACTAATACCGTTTCAAAATGTGTTAAGAGATGCAAGATTGTTAATTTTATATATTTTTATCAATATTTTAGATATGGATAGACACTCAATCACAGTAGGGGTAACATTATGTCGATGACTTTCTTTGATAGGAAGGAGCGCCAAATGAAGCGCAAAGGCGAGAGAGGAGAACTGGCTCATGTGTCAAACCAGAGCATGTGCATGAGGCAAAGCTTGTGCATCATCCATTTAGGTAAAGCAAGAGGTACCTCCATAATAGTCGATGTAGACATATCCTGATGGCCCTTGTGAAATGTCATTCTTGTCACTCTATGTGGACCACATGACCAAACACATATGATAGGGAGATGTACAACACATCCTCCTTATTTATTCTAATTGATCTTATTATTTTACATTACTTGTAATTTATTCTTTGTTTTTTCAGTTCCACGACACACTGAAATGTGTCAACAATGGTAAGACGATCCTCAAGATGAATGCTTCAGAGAAGAGGTGGTTCACGAATGTTATAATTGCTAGTGAACTGGAGGACCTTGCCAATAATGGCTACACCAAATTGACCATGGCTGCTTGTCGACATTTTTTTGATAAGTTGCACTTATAGACATCTGACTACTATCTCCCGGTCGGGGAGATGACAGTGACATTGAACAACATGTCGTGTATGCTACAAATGCCCATCCAAGGTCGTCTGCTGGACCATGTCCCACACTTACCAGACATGAGGGAGTCAAGTTGATGGTGGAGTTGATTGATGTTCACATCATGGCTCATGCACGGTTCAACTTCATGGTGCATCGCACGATAGAGTGATAAGAAGGGTGATGTGTATTGGCTTTTCTTGGTGAGTACATTCATCTTCACGTACAAGAGCATCACAAATGTTGATGTGGTGTGCTTAGAGTATTATGGGGATCCAGAGATGGTGTGCGATTTCTTCTAGGGTACGACTTCCCTAACCTGCTTATATATAGAGTTGAATAATGTCTACATGTATAGAACGAACTAGTTGTATAGTTACATGACACTAGTTCAGGTAAAATAAATACATGATTATTTAATTAATTTTAAAAAATGTTATATTCGATGTTATTTACTAATTAGTATACCTTCTGATCACTAATATAAGCAAAGATTAACATTTTAGATTATAATAATGATCATATGCATGCATGGATATTCCATCACTCTGAGAGTCTTGGTGAATGGAAGTATAAGCCTAAGTATAACGAGGATCAGGACTCGCATGCTAATATATTCATTCTGCTAAGAGTCACCCGATCACAAGCCTATGTTACTTTTTCAGTTTTCTATATTTTTGTTCAAATTTTATTTGATGAATGTCAAAAAGATTTCATCACCAACATGTTTGTGTCGGATGAGTCAATGAGAAAGCCCCAATTTGTTCCTACAACAATGGATGCCATCGAATTCACAAAGAAGGTGAAATAGAATATTGTCATACCAAAAATTGTTTATTTGTCAAATTGATTTCAACCATCGCAGTGAGGTTTCAAAAATGTTTTGCAATCATGTGTATCACCAAGAATTTATTGTTCAATGGCTAAAAAACAGTCACATGTGTCGCTACCCCATGCCTAATTCAACCAGCAAATGATTAGACATTGTTATTGGATCCACATTCAAGTTATTTTTAGAGATATAATATATGTCAACTATTTTGTGATAATTTTTTTTTTTTTTTATCATATTCAAATTATATTTTTAATTTTTCTCTCTGTAGTTTTGATTTTCGTTCTAGTATATATATTTTTTTTTAATATATGATTGTTTTATAAGTTGTCGTAGAAATGATTGTTCAAATATTATTACTCTTATTTTTATCTTGTTTTGATAGGTGGAACCTTTAAGATGTCAATATAATCCAAATGTCTTAATTCTCATGTGATGTGTTTCACTATATTTTTTTTGCCTTAAACAATTATTTTATTTTGTTTGAAAAAAATATATCTTTTTTGGAATTCAAGTTTTGAACTTTAGAACTCTCTTATAATCTTTTCATTATTAACAATATACTAAAATTTACCAAATAAGAATAGGTTAGATGATTATATATTGAGTGTATCCAAATGTACGTCTCTTTTTCAAGCATAAAATAATATCGTAGTTTTCCATTGTGTGAGTCCAAATTTTTATGCTAGACCCACAATTCATTGCTAGATACAATTAAAACATTGATTGTGTAACTAGTGTTTAATTTTCTTTGATGAATTTTGAATTAGTATTATTTTCTCAAAGTCTCACTATTTTTTTAATTAAATTTTACAACTATAAAATACATAAAAAAATGTTATTGTGTTAAATAAAAGGTTCAAAACATTTAAATTTCGAATTGTCAACATTTTATGTGAGATTCGTTGTTAAAATCTTTAAAGAATGAACTTCCAGTCAAACAAGTATTTAAAATAATAATGTGCATTTTATTGATGTATCTTCCAAAATTTCAAGAAAATAAAATAAAAAGTTAGTCTTCTTTGGTGGAGGTTGAAGCTATAGAGGTGGAGGTTGATTCTTCTCTGCCGGTGAATATCCTCAACATCAATAAGAATGAAAGTATCACAGGTAGCTCTTTAGTTGCAAAGATTCATCGTCTTCTTCGGATCGATTGTGAGGTGGTGGTGCGTCACTCTTATCGAGAAACAAATCGGTGTGCAGATGCTTTAATGCTTTAGCTGATCTTGGACGTTCCTTGCATACCAATATTTGTTTTTATGAGTCTTGTCCGACTCGATTTAGTCATTTGGTAAAAGCTGATGCTTTGGGGGTTTCTGTCCCTCGTTTAATCTCGGTGTAGTTTTTTCTCCTTCTGGACTTTTTAGCCCTCTTTGTAATAAAAAAAAAAGTTAGTCTTACCAGTGAAGTATTATAGTTTATATTTATCGAACAATAACTGAAAGAATAGATTCCCTCAACAAAATAAAATTTGTGAAAGAATAATTTTTTTTGTTGGTGTTTGAGGTTCGAACCAAACCTTGCATATATTATGCATTGTTCTTATTAACTGAATTAAATTCAAGTGCACAGAGAATAGATAAATGAACACAAAAGTGTGTTAAAATAAGTTTTTTAATTTTTATTTTTATTTTAGCAAAAGTGTTTTCTTTTTTGACAAGATTTTTTTTGAAAGATTATTTTTTGACAAGTTGTAAAAATAAGTATTCAATAAACGAACCAGATGCAAATTTATAAAAACTTTACAACAATCAGACCATTGTATGATAATTCTCATTCTTATTTGCATGACTTATGATTCCTCCAAACGTATATATACTTACACATCCTTTCTTTGCAACAAAGACAACATAATTAACAAGCATGAAAAAGACAGCATATATAAATACAAATCAGAAACCTAATCAACAAACCCGCCATACTATGTAGAGCTGAAACTATGATGATGATGTTCCTACCCCAAACAAATTGCATTTTATAGGACTTACTTCACACACAAATACAATCAAAATAAAACTAATACTATACAGCGTCTAATAAAACACTAATTAATGAATTAATCAGTTTCATTTCTTACAAAAACAAAATAATCTATGAAATGGAGAACCTTCTCCTTCTAGGCTTTGTCAAATCCACACCAACATCCTCAATATGAGACGTATCTTTAGAACCATTCTTGAACGGATTCAGCTTACCCAATTTTTTCGACACAGACGAAAAGAATGTTGACTTTTTGACATCCTTTCCAGCTCCAGACGACGATGTTGTTCCGCCGTGACCATTCTTTTGCAAATCTGAAACATACATTTTCATTCTAATCAACTCCGTTCGCAACTCCTCGTTCTCTCTCACCAAAGTTACATCTGTTTGTAACTGATTCCTCTCTTCCGTGTCTCGTTCCACTGTTGCCCCGCTTCTTATCTTTAATTGATCGTAATACAATGCATGTAGCACGATCTGCACCGGTAATCGTTTGTTTTGAGACGCGTGAACACGCGCCTCATACGAAAGTTTAAGTGCATCCATCACACTGCACACTTTCTCCTTCTCTAACTCATCAAGGTTGGTGTGCACCTGCAACATCACAAATGATCACATGTTATGTAAAAACTATCGTCATAATATGGTTAGTCATTTCCATCTTATGTATAAGATAAAGTTGTTAAAGAACTTTCTCTTATATTTAAGATCGGAGTGAGTTCAAGGAAACATTTATTTCGTACCTTAAGATAAATATCGACAGCACGGTAAAGATCATCGTCAAGTTTTCGCGCGCCTTTTGGAATGAGAATGGCAATACCGTTGAACTTCGAAATGGTGAGTTCTCCGTAGGAAGCAATCTCGGCGAGGTATGCGTCAACAGTTTTTGCTACACGCTGCATGGCGGCAGAGCAGTTTTCTCCGAACGTGCTACCGGCGTTGAACACCGTGGTGCTTTTCTCCTTCTCGACGAATGCAGAGATGATTCTTCGAATGCTGTCAAGATCTAAAAGCCTCTCGCCGTCGTAGGTGAATGACAGAACTAAGAGATCGTTCACTGTTACGTGTTCAAGAATTTCAGCTATTCTCTTCTCTAGTTCGCGCTTGCACGTGCTAGAGGCGCGTAGGTAGATAGCACAACGGAGAAGACAGCAGAGGAAGTTGATCGGAAAAGCAGCTTTCTCCGATGGAAAGAGAGGGACGATGGATTGTAGAATCTCACGTTGCTCGGATTTTGTTTCTGAATCGGAATCTGTTAAATCAGATGACCGGAATTTTCCTCCACCGCCACTTCCACCACCGGTTTGATCACGTACAAGCTCCCGGAGCGTGCGTTCTGTGTATGCAATCAACGCTCCAGCGAGTGTTAAGTATTTCGCGCCACGTTGTTTCATGGCGGTGATAACTTTTCCGAAGGATTCAACGTCAAGTACGGCGAGTTCCTCCGTCCACCAATTCGGCGGTGATCGGCTAGGGAAGTTTGCTTCATTGCAGACCTTTGAGCTGACGGCGTCAACACAGCGTTTCACGATGTTTAGATCGTCGGCGACGGGGAGAAGCTGACGGCATGACTTTAGAACGACGGCAGCGCCGGAAAGAGTTGTTAACGCGACCTGAGAAAGAAAACCTTCTGTTCTTCCGGCGAGGTTTTCGTCGCAATACTCATCCGTCATCTGAAGGAACACGGCCGCGCAGTGCAACGACGCGACGTTGTTGACGGTTATCTCGAAGTTGACGCCGTAACAGAATTTAGCTGCTTTCTCAAACGCTTCTTGGCCGCCGGGGATGTCTGAGAGGTCTAATCTGGTGAGTTCGGATTCGTTTGATTCCATTATCAGTTTTCTGATGTAGTTGCTCTTTGCCACCAGCATGAACTGTTACATGTTGAGAATTTCATTAGTTAAACTTTCAACTGTTTTCCATTTCACAAGCACAAAACTATGAAGGTCTCGGTAACACCGAAGCTTCTGATTAAAGATGTGTTGGTTCGTTGCTTCTCATTAAAGATGTGTTGGTTTTTTTTTACCATTATATTCAATTATCTCATTTTCTTTTTCAAATTATAATTGGTGTGTCAGTGTCATGTCTGATGTCTGAATCCTCGTAAGTGATTCATATATGAAGGTCAATTAACAACAACAATTGACATGAATAATAGTAGTTTTAATACCTTGTGGAGAGAATAAGTGGCTTCTTCAATTGTAACTATAACATCACTTGGGATTTCTTGAGAGAAAATCCTGAAATAATGCAAGCAACAAATTGAATATAAGATTGTACACTTGAAACTAAAACAACTATGGGTTTGAAAATGAAAGAGAGAAAGAGGAGAGTAGTGATGTTTGTTTACCATTGCCCTGTTCTCTCCATGGCAAGAGAGAGTCTGCTGGGATTAGGATTCTCCATAAGCTTATGTATTTGTTTTTCTTTTGGTCTGAATTTGTTATGTGGTTTGAGAAAAACAGTAGTACTGGTTTATATGGTTATGGTAGATTGTTGTAACAGGTAATGTAGAACCCCAGTGGATTAACTTCATTGTTATGAATTTATGACTTTTGTCTTCATGACATGTAAGTTTGTCACTGTGGTCCAAGACACAAAGTTGATATGTTTCCTTTTCACTTAATAATTGCCGTTATCTTGCTTGTAGTAAAGTGCTTTCTTTTTAACTTTATGTCCCTAATTCCCCTGCTCTAATCTACTAGCAACTTCCACAGTCCACACGTTTTTAGGGAAAGTTTCAATTCAACATCTAGAATAATTGGCTCCATTGGGGGTCTACTGATGTTTACCTTGCCCTTTACGTTTACTCCAATCTTCATTCTATGTTTTTAACCATACGGAATTAGTCTAATGCTTGTTTAGTATAACAGTGAATTTGTAAAATTTACTGTGAACCACCGTGATTTTGTAAAAGTTACGCTCTGACTTTTGCAAAACATGTTTTATGTGATTTTGACAAAATCTTCTATCATTCATACCATACATACACTTAAATGTCTTTAAGAAGATGGTAAATATAAGTTGTCAAGATTTTAACTACGATTCATATAGTTTATGAATGCTTACGAACCCTATATGTAGCTTTTCTTCGTTGGATGTATGAGAGTTTGGAAATGGTCCACTTTGTTTAATATTGTACTTCCTCCAATCTCACTTAGGAGAAAGTATTCATTTTTAAGTTAATTGAATAAATGATGTATGTGATACATGATATAAACCATATATATCATTTATTCAATAAATCTAAAAAGTCAAAATTTACTTATAAATGAGACCAAATGGAGTATATGCCATAGTTATTGGTTTGAAAAATATTTCTAGTAGCAACTAAAATAGTAGATTTGGCATATCAATATGGAACTTCCAAATAAAAGTATAATCTACATATTGTTGAATGTTATAGATATTTCTTTGGTGGTTTGATTAACCTGTTTATACAGTAACAGTTTATAGTTCAGTCAAAAAAGGTAAAAGATGCTTGCACATATATGATATTTTCAGGAGAAATTCTCAAATCATATTAATCCATTTTCGTTTTTATTTGTTTATCATTATCCAACTTGTATAATTATTGTCATTTGATACAAACTCTATTATTATGCTCACTGATTTATCAATTATCATTTTGCATCGTGTATAATAATAGTAATTGATGTGATTTTAGCTTTTTTATCGTTTAACCTAATTAGGAAAAAAGGCACACCATTGATGGAGACAAATAACGACCAAATACATGAGGTCACTTTAACCCTGTATAGTCATGTTCACGAATTCATGGATACATATCACGTCTCTGTAGAAATATCCCTATGAATTTATGCATTCTTTAGACCGAAAAATTAAATTTAGAAGGTGTGACAAAATTTAATTTAAATCATACTCTTTCTTTAGCTTGCTTACCTTATCGTTCTATTCTCCTTTTGTGGTGGGATGTTGTGAGGGTTTGTTTTCATAATGAATAATTAAAGGTCTTTTCTATCATGAGAATATTGATACTTGCTTATCAAAAAACAAAAAAGGCCCTTTTGTGTGTTATCCTTGTAACGCAAAAGAAATTTCCCCCTGAATAAATATGATGATGTATATCTTTCATAAAAAGGAAAAAGAATATAATGTAGAAAATTCTTTTGATGGAATGATGTATCGAAATTGATAAGAAAAGAAAAAGATGCACACCTATTTTCCATCGTTTTAGATTAAAGGTTGTTTTATTTGTGTCATTCTTAATGTTCCTCCTTCCCATAGGAGTCTTTTTCTTCGTTTCGATGTTATAGAGAGTAGGCTCCTCCTATAGTTCCTTAGTATTTTTGTAATTTTATCTCCTTATAAAATTAAAAATGATATTTATATTATACCCTTTCCTTAACAAAATACTACCTCTCTTTCTATATGTATGATCCTTTTGCAAAATTTTAACATTTTTTTTTGGAGCGGTTCAATGTTCCCTCTTGTTAGAGCATCCACAATAAAGACCTCCATTTTTTAGTACTTAAATGAGTCTCACATGTACACATCACTCATTTATAATTTTTTAATAGTAGTATCTAATAAGTACTCAATCCCTCCAACTCAACATCTCACACAAAGTTTTTAAATGAGACCCACAAATCAACTATTAATAACTTTATACCATTACATAACAATTTTTTGATATTAAAAAGGTATGAGCCCCACTTAAGATTGGGGTCTTAAGTGAGACCCTGGGTCTTATAAGACCCTAAAAAATTTCTCCACAATGGGGGTACCTATTAGGTACCAAGTCTTAGACTTTCTTCAAATAACAAGATGCGTTAATTTGCACCAAAATAAAAAGATGTGTTAGTCACATAGAATTTAAAAAAAATCCTTTATTTTCTTACAAAAAAAAATCCTCTATTTTAATAATTGAAATATAATTGTAGGGTGAGAATGTATATCGTTGACAAATTTAATACAAAAACTATTTTTTTAGTTATTGCATATTAGTCTACAAAATCTTACATATAAAGACAAAAATAAGGAGTTATAAGATTGATTTTGTGGTTGGGAAAATATTTAATGAGTAAAGTGAAAAGATTGGTATCAAATTTGATTCATACCTCCAACAAATGTTAATTATCAAATTAACATACGAACATTCTCCCTTTCAAAAGATAGGAAAAATGTAGTATAAGAAAAAGAGATTTGAAAAGTCATTTTTTTTTATAATAGTCTAAATTTTTATATGCATTACCATGCATGCTAATTATAATGTTATTTAATATGATTTAATTTTTTTGGTGTCACAAAATAATTTTATGTCTCAAATTATCGTTATCTTTGTTCACCTTTTTCATAAGAATTTGTCATATTTTTAAAATGATGAATTAAATATAATGAAATTATATAAATTTACTTTTTATTTAGTCATAAAAGAGTACCATTTATGTTTTTATTTCTAATATATACAGAAATGTATAAGTATAAAACTGTTTTTTGTGGCTGAGAAATGTGGCAGCTGTAAGAGAAGTATAGCCAATAAAAATGAGTCAAATTGTCGTTGACTAAGAGTACATGCAATGGATGGAGGATTGTGATGAGACATAAATTAAAGTACATCAACATGAGAGTGGTAAAGTTGGAAAAGGAAGATGCATGGGGCAGTTGTGGGGCTTTTGCTATGTCTCAGCCACTCATTGAGACGAGTGGATATGACGTTTCCAAATGTGACCGCAATGCATACTAGGATATTAGTTTGCCACATCGGCTCAAAATAATTCTATGCCAACACGGATTGACAAAGCCATGTTTCTTGGCTAGTGGTTGATCAATAGGAAGAAAAATGTTTTGTTAACGTGTTGCAGTGTGTATTAAGACAGAAAAATAATAAAGAGATTATATGATATATGTGATATATTAATATTATGATTGAAATAGAGATTAAAAATAAAGAGGTACTGAATGAAGTCAGAGATTAGGAAAAAAGTTATACATTTTAAAATGAAGAGAAAAATAGAGTTACTGAAGAGAAAAATAGAGTTATATAATAGAAAGAAAAAGATAAAATACGATGTTGAATATGTGTATGAAAAAGTGATGTACTCAAATATCATTAGTTTGAGATTAAAGATAAGTACTATAATTGTTGCACCCAATAACACTAACAATGGTAGACAACCAGCACTCACTTCATTAGCTGCTTTATATTACCTTTATTTTTTTTCAAATAAAGGGCGAGCTTTATGTTTGTGTTGTAAACTAATGAAGGTGTCTTGATGTATTAGAGTATGTAAGGCAACTTAGAAGTGTCTCAATGCTAACAAAAAAATGTCAATTGTTCAACTTCATAGATTTATTCATACACACGGATGACCCAATCAATTTCGGTTCGTTCAAAATTTTATTCTATGTTATTTTTGTTGAACCAATAAAGCGCAAGTTATTGTCTCTCATCCATAAATCACCGAGAACCATCGACTTTTAAAAAAATACAACGACATTCGTCATCAAAAAAGTTTTAAATGAATTTTAAGTATGGTTCACCATAGACTACATGTACCAAAGCAATCAACTATGGCTTAAACACCACCTAAAAAAAAATCAACTGTGGCTAAAACAACTCTTTGAAGAGGCTTGTGGAAAAATGAAAAGAAACTACCGATCATAGGATCTATCAGAGTGACACTTGAGTGACATTGAGGCGACAATTTTATGTAATATTGACCAACCACAATGTCACGAATGACTTTCTTCTTCTTCTTCTTCTTCTTCTCCTTCTTCTTCTTCTTCTTCTCTCTCTCACACACACACAACTTTTGTTTTTTTTATACACTTGTGATATTCTGGTTGACCAATATCACATGACATTGACATCCTAATATCATCCTAGTGCTACCGGATCTAACATGCCATCAACACTTTCTCTCATCAAGCATTGTAAGTAAAAGTACCTCTCTCTATATATATTAAAAATAATAAACTATAATTGATTGCAATCAAATTATTTGTTATAATAAAAAAATTATTTATGTCAAACTGCTGTTCTTGAAAAGAGTTCCATAATGATATAAAAGATACGGTATCAAAATATAAAATATATATTATTTGAGAGATATTTTAGAGACATTAATTGTTAAACACCCACAATGTAAAGTATTGTACACATACACATATATCTAAAATATAAATAAAATGACCAAATTTAAACGGTTAATAAGCTTTATTAAATAATAAATTATTTATGATAACTATTTCAATTCTTGTGCATAACAAACTGAAGGGCTAACACAAAAAAAAAAAAAAAAAATTTT
>Ga0228710_1002333_pt1 | contig 29840 bp, 15 predicted proteins | sample MedpolnodulmetaG_FD_177995 | JGI IMG/M metagenome (GOLD analysis project Ga0228710, IMG submission 177995) | Root nodule microbial communities from Medicago polymorpha collected in Santa Monica, California, United States - pink nodules | ecosystem: Host-associated > Plants > Roots > Nodule...
CAAAAAGAGGTAAAGATTGAAACATTCCTTATTTGGTTTGGCTTGCCTATCTCTTTGCCTTTCTATTTCTATCTTTCTCTCAGAATCAGAAAGCCTGCTTCGCTTCCCAAGAGATTTAGGGAAAAGAGCGGCCACCGCTTGCGGACGACGGAACGCATCATCACGTCAATTAAAGGGTCCTCGCGTTGGGCTTAGTTGGAAAGGTAGGTGTTCGGCATGTCCCTTGGTTGCGAACTTTTTTAGTAGGGCGGGTGGCTTTTTACGGTCTATTGCCCTGAAATTGATGTTCTATAAAACTTTTAGACATAAATTAAAAATAATCTCTCAGCCTCGATAGAGAACCCTCAAATTTATAAATTGAAGTTCTCTACAGTGTCATTTTTACCTTTCATGCTATAGAGAAACCATCACTGTGATATTGAGCGGTAGTGATCATCGATCAGCTTTGGGTTTTTAACATCCATCACTTCTTATACCTACTCAGATCTGTTTAGGTATGTATTCTTGAACTATCATTTCCATGTAGGAACTAATTATTTTGTTCACTTGTGTGTTTCAAGGTTGTGTTTGATTTGAACTATCTTTTTTTTTAATTGTTTATACGAACATATGATTTGAACTATCTTTATATTTGATTTCTTGATCAACTAATTGATTCGCTGATAAATCTTATTTTCAAAACCTTAGTCTTTTGTGTGTCTATTTATTTTGTCCGTGTGATTTTGATGTTCTAGAAAATAGGTTACTTTGTGAAAATAAATTTAATATTTTTATATTCACACATATATTTTATATGTTCGAAATTTCATGCACACCTACTCTTAGGTCCCATTTGAATTCACTTATTTTTGAGCTTATGCAAATGAGTTTTTATGTATTATTCATAATAAGTTTGTCAAGGTAGTTTATAATATAATAAAATAAAAAACAGCTTATGAATATACAATTTTTGTTAGTGAGAACTTTGAATTAACATAAAAACTTAGTTATTTACATAAGTTATTTTTTATAAGCTCAAAAATAAGCAAATCTAAACGGCCCCTTATACTCACTCAGATCTATTATATGTGTATAGGTAACAATATCTAAAAACAATTTATTTGCAGGTCATTCAGGTCTTCTTTTTGAATTCACATTTTTTTTAAAAATATCTAAATACAATTTATTTTGTTTAAAAAAGACTTTTTTACAAAATAAAAAATATTATTATTATTTTTAGATACTTGATAGTATAACATTTTTTTAATTTAAAAGAATATTTTACATCCGGTTACAATAATATTTTTGACAGAGTTATAATTATAATTACTTTTCTAATTCCCAAAGCTACTGAATGTAATAATCAGATGAACAATTTTTTTTCAAAAATGTTAGTGTTTTCGGATTATAATTATGAGAGTTATAATTATATGAGAGTTATGATTATACTTTTCTCAACACACACCAATTCTCATATGATTATATTTTTTTAAGCAAAGAATAGAGTCTAGCAACACGGCAATACGTCAGTATATATTACTAACATATTTTAACTATGTTACACTCAAGCAACACGGCATTCATCTACATTTGAATATGGTCATTTTATCAAATCAAATTATTATTAAAGTCTAGATATCACTTAGCGCTAAGATAGTATCATATGTCAATAGTAGTATTGGAGTCAAGATATTACTGTGAGCTCTATGATATATGGTTGTTGTTATGGCATGCATGCAGGTAAGAAGCTATAAAATATGGCTAACCAATATCGTTTAGGAAACCAGCATAATGAAGAAAGTAGCCCATATCGTAATGCAGTATATCTAAGACTATTTGGGTCAAATATTAGCATTATCAATGGAGGACCAAGAAGTGTGTCCTCCATTCCGGCTATTGGAGGACAAATTGGAGCTAGGCCTACTGAACCTGCTGCAAGATCTGATTATCAAAGAAGTGGAGTTGTTGCAGGAAATAGTAGTAATGTGAATTCCATTTCGTCATTCAATGATGGAATTAACACCACTACTACTGGTACTAGGAATGATACTTGTTTCGTGCTAATTCACTGTTAAAGAGAAGTAGATCACCTGATCCATTCACTAGAGGTGAAACTTCTAATAAAGGTTTACAAGTTGACCCTTCGCCGAGTAGTTCTGTACCACCACGACAACCAATAACGACTTTAGACCCTACGCGGAGTAATGCAGCTAAACCTTCCTCCATCTCCTCTTGGATCTGGATTTACTATTGCTGCACAAACTGATCAGTACATTCAGACTAGCTCAAGATCGCCAAGGTCAGATAATGCAGCTAGTCATGGTAGCATTTACCACAATTTCATTTCATCTTCTCATGAACTTAGGCCAGAGAGGAACACGCTCAGGATTGAGGTATATATACTTTCTTTATTACTTGTTAATATTAACTTTGGTTGATATTAGTATAAATGAATTCACAATTAAAGATGTGCTTTATTTTCAAATTTTCTCTATTTATTTAGCATTAAGTAAACTTTAGTCAAAATTAATAATTGATCACATTTAATTTGTAGTTATATATATAGTATGTTGTTATATGTATGCATGTGGAAATTTAATATAGCAATGAATTGGAAATGATGATAACTGAGTTTTGTTAATATAAAATTGTTAGAAATTTATCCTAGAAAACTCAAAACATATCCATACAAAGATGATATAGATCAACATGACCACACCCCATGAAAGCTACCCCAGAACTACTAATTGCTGCAGAATACACATCCCCGTTAAATTAAATCATCTTGATATGCACCATTTTAAATTCACATTACGTTACTTTCATGTATTCTGCAAATATATGTCACACAGAACTTTTTAGTACTTGATTACTGGGCCACTCAAAATCGGTGGCTTCATTCTCAAGAGCGCATAGATCGGATGACTAATTCAGAGGACTGGCTTTCAGGTGACTGGCTGGACAAGGTAAATATTTTGTAACTGTTAATGTAAAATTAATACTTCATATTGTTTTCTCAATTTTATAAACATGTTAGCTAGAATTTAGCTTAAATATGATACAAGATCATATTCAATTGAAAATTATAAATTAAACTAACGTACAGGTGATGAAGGCGGGGCTGAGAGAGGAGGAAATCTTCGAGTGCATCCAACATGAAACTTACCAGCCTAATATTGAGGAAACAAGCACAATGAATCAAACTTGCACCATATGTCAGGTGAAGTCAACCACATGTTTCATTCATATATTGAGTTTAATCAACATATTAAAATCCTAATACATGCGCATATTCAAATCTCATAACCCCTATTTTTTATGTTTATTAGGAAGATTATAGTGATGGGGAGCGTATTGGGAGACTTGATTGTATTCACGGTCACATATATCATCTTGACTGCATCAGCCAATGGTTGGAGGTGAAGAATGTTTGTCCAGTCTGTGTAAGGAGATTGCTCTGAGGATTTATGATGAAGATGAATAATTGTTTACTTTACATGTTGCTTCAAAACTTACTTTTGTTATGAGTATCAAACAGGTATCTTGGGCCGGTCATTTTTAGCCTATTTTGCTTTTTATTTTTTTCAATTATTGAAGGCCTTTCTAATTGGATTTGCATGATAGAAAGTTATTCCAAACATTTTATATTTTAACTTTCTATTTGAGTCAGTTTAAGATGCTTGAGTTAAAGAAACTCACTAACATTTAGTATTAGAGTCGATGATTTAACTAAAAAGTGTATGTGGATGAATAAACTTCCTCCATTTGAGGAAGAGTTTACACAGATGAGGGAGAGTTTACTTGAGTGAAGATTGTTGATGTTTCAAGTGTGAGTTAAAAGTCTCGCATTAAATTGAAAAATAGATGTCAATATATAAATGTGTTATTCAAACCACTTGTGTGTGGTTGCTTGTAATCCAAAACCCAACCACACAAGCAGTGTTGAAGCACTTATATACCATATGGCCTTCACCTTGAATCAACATGCAGACATTTAGGTGTGTATAACTTATTGAATGTTCAACAAATTAATAATGCAACTGTACATTTTTGTTACTGCATCATAATAAATTATACCGTATCAATAATAGTTAAAATATTTTGAAGTAAATGCATGAAACTTGCTTGGATTTCTTTTAATTGTTTCTATGTTTTGGTGCTTTCATTTATTACAAGGTTTCTCAAATCCATTCATTCTCTCTTGTAGTTTGTTGAGTATCACTTTTCTTAAAGTAGCAATCTACAATTCTGTTTTATAATTTTCTGAATCCAAAAATTGTACATTAGCTGAAAGAGATGTTTCATGGTTGGCCTTGGCTACCACTGTTATGGCCAAAATATGTCAAACATTAAGCTCAGATATGTGTCACACCACTTTTTAGAAATATTTCGATAGAATTTATTATGATAGCTCTGTTGGAACATGTGTTGGTAGTCTGCTACAATAACTTTATCAAAAAGACAATGAAGATGAACATGATGAAGAGTGTATATAAATTCCAAAGCGTGTTTGGGACACACTAACCTTTAGGTTCGATTCGCCCCACCAGTTATGCCAGCCAAATGCAAAAAGGTGAATGGCGAATCCCATTCAAGACACTATAGAATTCTTGACGTGACTTGCACATTTATACCAAGCGTATCGATTATCGATCAATAGTTTACAGGATGGTATCAAAAAAGGTGTGGGTTTTTTTAACAGACTCTCTCTCTATAATATCCTCTCCACTTCTCTCTACCTTCTTCACAGTAACAGTCGATACCCAACAACCCTTTCCCATTACATCCAAAGTTCTTGCCTTCAACATGTAGCCAACATTAGGTAGTGGTGCGACGGTCGGCTTTAGCCACCCGCACCACCCTTCCCAGCCGGAGGCCGCCGCACCGGTGGTTCCATTGTGGTGGTTTTCATTTTTTCTTTCCGTTTTTGTTCGTTTTTCCTCAAATCTGTTCGTGGCTGCTGGTGTGTTGTTGTGTTCTCGCGAGATCAAGTTCGCAGCACAGTTTCTTGGTTCTTGTCGGAGGGTTGGGGTTGTTTTGGTGGTCGGTGGCGGTGCCGCCGTGCTGGTCTGACGAGATGTTGTTAGTGGTGGTGGTGGTGAGACAGCAATGTTGTTTGGGCTTCATCTGCGTTTTCCTCTGTGCACAGTTACATCTGCGTTTTCCTTGTACTGTGTTTGTGGCTTTTCTTTTTGTTTTGGTTTTGTTGGGACAACGATGTTTGTTGTTTGTGTTATTGGTGGGTTGTGTGGAGTCATATATGTTGTGGTGTTTTCCCTGTTGTGGTGGTTGTGTCGTGGGTGCATGTACCTCGCCGGTGGCGTGGTTGGGTTTGGTGTTGGTTGTGTTGTGTTGTTGGTGTCGCTTGTGTCTTTGTGTCGTTCGTGTTGTGTTAGTGTTGTTCTTCCTTTTTCGTGCAACTTGGTGGTAACTTTAGTGTGGTTCCTTAATTGTTCTGTTTCGTCTGAGTGATCTTGAGTCGCCAGACAATGCCTGAAAGGGTTTGGTGCATAGACGCTCCGTGTTGACGGTAGTAGTCATTCTTGTACCTTCAGATTTTTTTAGGTCCATTTTGGGTCGTGTTGGTGGCCTCTTGTCGCTTTTTGGACAGGTTGTTGTTTACTCCGATGCCGGATGCCTTCTCCTTGTCACCAGCGGATGCGTGTTTACGATCTAGGTGGTGTTTCCGCTTCAGACTGGCGTCGCTGCCCGTGTTTTGTTGTTGGGTTTCATCTTCCTTTTGGTTTGTGTTTGGGTTGCTGCATGTTTCTTGGCGAGGTGGTTTGGAGACTTTCAACCTCGTTGTCTTGCGCTTGTGCCTACTGAACTGTGGTGTTCGAGGGGTGGTGGTGGTGATGTGTAGTGGGGGTGGTGGTGATGTTGATGTGTGGTGGTGGTGGGGATTCAGTAAAAGGGGTGGTTGGTGTTGCTTAGGTGAGGAGGTGGGTGCTTTTGTGGCGGTTGTTGTGGGAGATTCCTTTTGGAGACTGTCTCTGTTATTCAGGTCCATATTCGTTATCGCTACCTCGTTTGAGTTTTGGGTGGCTTAGGTGGCTAGGGTGTTTTTTAGGGGGCGTGTCCTTCGAGCTGAACATTTGTTCCTTTTTTATTGATGTTTGCACCACCGCAGTCTTACTTTTTGTGTGTTGGATTCTAATGGGTCGGTTAATTTTGCTTCGAGATCGGGAGTTGGCGTCTAGCTGCATTCTTGTTTGGTTGTCATTCTCTGGTGGACCGGGGGTAAGGGGTGCTCGTCTGGTTGGGTCCTGAAGTCTGGTGGACCGATCGCTTTTGATTCGAGATCGGGAGTCAGTTCTTCGGCTCAAGTTTGGTTTTGGGCTTTTATGGTGTTCTTTCGGTGGTCCGGAGGTGGTGAGGTGGTGGAAGCTGATTGATCTTTAGAATAGTGGCTCAGCTTATGGGATGCGGCTGAAGTGTTTCATTTAGAGGGGGTTATTTTGGGTTGAGTAGTGGCGATGGGTGGTTATGGATTTTGTTTTTTAGGGGTGGTTTCATGAAGGGGTCTGTTTTTAGGTGATGTTTTTTTGGTGGATGTTGTCAGGTAGGGTTTGACTAGGTGTTTTGTGTGTAGGGGTGTTTTATGGTGTTTATTTTTCAGGTGTTCCGCCTATATACGGCGCCTTTCGTTTGTATCCTTTGTTTCACCGATCTCAGCTCGTCTTGAGCAGGGATTTGGTTTTTAATAAAATTTGCTGATTCAAAAAAAAAATAGTTTACAGAATAAAGTTCTGACAATTTCTCTCGTGCATTAGAGAAAAGAAAGAATGATTTAGTATTATTTATGACAGAATTTTAACTCACAAAAATTGTGATTTTGTGTCTCTTTTTCAGAATGATTTTCTGCCCCCAAAGTGTCTATTTTTATTACTTTAATAGTTTTTAGTACACTTACTAAATATCTATCAATTTTCTTTCATATTCTTCTTGCGTACTAAAAACTATCAAAGTAATAAAAATCAAGTTTGTATCCACGAGGAAGGTTATTAATTTCTACTCGGTAAAATCGTTAACACGTCTTGATTCAACTTGTGTTGATAGCAATCAGCATCTCTCTCCTTATATTCTGGACAAATCTGACATTTACAGCTCTGATGTAATACATTTTGTGCACAACAATATCGGTGGTATTTAACATGGAAAAGGCTAAAACTTTCCCACCATGGAAAAGTTTACTTTAACCATTAGATTAATTGAAGAGCACAATATTACCATACACTCTCAACACTAGATTATTTCTTTTACACCTTCCACCATCTTCTCTCCTCTCCACCACCCTTCTCTCCTCCCCACTAACAGCAACAACAAACACACCCTTCTTATCAAAACAACAAATGGTAAACTATGAGTAATGTGAAAGAATCGATGCAGTTTAATCAATATAAAGCCAAGCAGTGTAAATGAACCTAACGACGTGTAAGACCACAGCTTGGTGCACCATAAATTGCAGTATCAACTTGTCCCAAATATGCCAAGGGCTGTAGAGATTATCAATAATGGTTATTCAAACAACCACATAGCAATTTTGCACAAACAATATTAAGGGGGGTCAATCAACAAATCATTGTTTTTATAGATATGAAACAACTTCCATTTCGTTAAAACCTTAAGCTTTGGTGATGATGTAGTAGTTATAAGATAACAAATTTGAGAAAACACGCCCATAGTTTACACCTTCCAACAAACACGCCCTTATTATCAAAATTAAACTCAAGATGTTCCCTGGAAAATTAAAGATGAATTGAGTTTCACTCTCATCTCTAATTGTCACTCAACCCTTCGATAAATCTGATGTTTAAAATTGCACAGGAGGCAACAGTGGGGGAAAAGCATGAGGGGTCCAATTTCGTGTTTGATGTTGCTGGTGGTGGGGAGGAGAGAAGGGTGGTGGATTCAGTAAAAAAAATAATCTAGTGTTGAGAGTGTATGATAATATTGTGCTCTTCAATTAATCTAATGGTTAAAGTAAACTTTCCCATGGTGGGAAAGTTTTAGCCTTTCCCATGTTAAATGTCACCCAAATATCACGTACTTTTTAAACTGTCGGCAAAATAGTATTCTTTAGATGATAGAGGATTATCATTGAGGAATACTTGGCGTGGCTGGGTGTGTCAAACTGAAACCGATTCTTCAATGTATTTACATACTCTCTCCTTATGTCTTTGTCTTTACCTTTCGGAGGATTGACATATCCCATGGCCTTTAAAGATCTACTTTTCACTACTTCCTTCAATGTATTTCCATACTCTCCTCCACACTCTTTTTCAATGATCTCGGCTTGATCCATAGCAACAGCAGACCAGCAGTCTCCGTCAAAGTACAGCAGACAAACAGTTGTTACCTTGGAGTACCGTGTTTCAGTAGAAACAAAGAAATGATCATATATGTTGGTTAAACCAACAACTACATTTTCTTTAGTAGCCTTTGTTAGCATTGAAAGATACCTGCACAAACAAAGAATATAAATACTCAATGGCTACACAAGTTCATGAAAATTCAACACACACATGCGCATACATAAGGAGGGGGAAAAAAAAAGAGACTGACCTCTCCTGTAGTTTATCATCCTTCGGGGTCTTCTGAGTTTTTGGATGGAGATATAGAATGCAATCATCCTTTTTTAGGAGCACAGGCATATATGTAGCAACTTGCAAATTCTCGTTTCTTACAGAAGTCAAGGTACCCAATCTGATGATAGGAAAAATAAAGCATAAATACAAGGAAGGATTAAGTATCAAATGAAACGTGATCTAAAGTAAAGCAATTAGCAACAATATTTAGAAATCAAATTACCAATATCTCATGGTAAACAAATGTACAAAGAGCTTCTTCGCTTGTAGTCTGTCTTCGAGGTGTAAAATGATTGACAGAATCGAGATATGAAATATATACACAGTGTTGATTTGGATTGCCACATTATGAGCCAAACTCCTGAACATACATTGCAAATATGCATACATCAGCTCCTTCAATCTTCTGAAATAGAAGAATAACCTGAAACCACTAGAAATTCTGTTGTTGAATCTTAAATAGAATAGACATCAAGAGAAAGCTAATCTATTAAATACAGAAATAAGAGAGTAGACATCAAACTTGGAGTAACACTTTAAACTTAAAACTTAGTCTTGACCTATAAGAGAATTCAGCAAGGTAATTCTCCTCTAGAATGATGTCCAGAAACTGCCTCTTCACTGTCAGTTGTTTGTCAACAGATAACACTTCTCTTAGAGAGACTTTCCGCAACTACAACATACAGTTTTGGAGTCGTGCATGACAAATCAGACAATAATGAATATTCAATTTCTTTTTAAATAACATACTAGGAAGGGACTGAAAAATATCAATAATATTAATAAATAAAGACGAGTGTTTATGGCAGGCTACTATTGATCGGACTGATAGTTATATAAAAGGAATCAATTATCTAACTAATTATTACTGACAGCAGTTACTACTGACATGCTAATGCTGAAATAATAATAATAATAATAATAATAATAATAATAATAATATATTTTCGTAGATTATTCAACCATTTTAAATGTATAGTTTTCTTAATCTTACCTCGTGAAGATTCTCGCTCCCTTCGATTTTTTGCCTTTCTAATCTCTCTTGCATTAGAAGATGAAAGTCTTCTCTCTATATGGTCACTAAGCACAGTTTTCAGCAGGTCCTTAGCACAAAAAATAGAAATCTCAGGTTAGGGAATGTGCATTCCATTTTCAATTTCTTTTAAGCAGCACAAAGGACATATATACTCAGAACTGCTATCCAAATCGGCTTTCTTGTTATAGAGTGCACATATTTGATGCTGCCATCTTTTGCATGTATTGGATTCAACCCACTAGAAGAAACAACAGTCATAAAGTGTTCATTTAAATTTCTCTATATCAAGTTCAATTATATAGTAAAGGGTATTAAAACTTACCGGTTCATCAAGCACTTCATCGTTTGTCTTTTGTTCAAGAAGTTCCTTTGAAACAGATGTCATGTTCAATGTGATGCACTCGCCTTTAGACTTCTTATAGCTGTTGGAGCAAAAGCAACACTCTGGATCAAATTCTTTTCCTTTTCTACAGAAATAGTTTGCTTTTCAATTGATGAGTTTGCCGTTTGCCACAATATGAGCAAACAAATTGTACTGGTGTAAAGGAAAGTTCTTTCAATGCGCATAATTGACATGTGTTGTTGTCACCCACAGTTGAACTCTGTTAAAATTGAAGAAAGACAAGGGTTATGTATGTCACTTTGAAGCAGCATCGGTAAGTAGTAATATTTCCATAATAGGTGCAAATTTCTCGTTCTGAATGATTTCAAAACTGAATAATTTCTGTGAACTAAAACACTTTCGCTTACATTTTTCTTCTTATCCAATTACGGTTGTACACAATTTCAGAATGATACCGCCAATCTGAGGAGAATCCTACTTGATAGCTTAATTCTACAAAACATCTCTTTCATGGAATGTTTGAGATAACTGATGAAGAATATTTTGGTATTTCTCTCCAAGTATTCGCACCAAGATGACAACCCTGAGCAAGAATCTTCTCGCTTTATATTTTGAAGCCTCAAGAAACAATCAACAAATATAAGTTAGAGAAATTACAACAATGTTCTTGATGTGCCATAAACTAATAAAGAGGGAAAACATGATTAACATAAATTAAAACAAGCTCACAATTAAGTGTGCATATATAAATACCAATGTGAACAGCAATCAGAAATCATATAATCAAAGTTCAAATGTTTAAGTAGAAAAGTCCATGATTCATTATTTGAATTAATAAACAAAGAAGGTGATGAAAAAATATGCATACCCTCTGCTTCAAATGTCAATATAAAGCTTCCTGCCACCAAATATGTTGAAATTGGAGACTCCCAGGAAACTATTTGTGAGTTTTATTTTTCTTCTCTAAATTTTAAGGTTTCTCCTCCCACTTTGTGTTTAGTTTCTTAACTTAAATTATAATTCTTCCATGAGAGTAATAAGAAGATTATAAGTGAATAAATGATTGTTTGTAGCAATGGGAGACATTAACAAACAGATCAAGGAGGACCCGCTTCTTGCATTTGAGACGCTTCTTACTGGAGTGCAAAGTTATTCCATTAGAACTTTGCTTCAAGAATTGAAGACTTTGATGGACTCATCATCAGACCTTGACCATCTTGTATCTAACCACGAGTCCAAATTGAAGTTGATTTCTGTTTTTCATGGACAGAATCAGCATCGAGGACTCATACCTTCTGATGTGAAGGAGTTTGTTGAGATAGTGCAAAACTTCTTCAATGACAACATTATCAAACAGGACACTTCTCAACAAGTACTAAGGAAGCACAATCAGAAAGTAACTCTTTACTTTGTTGTGCCCATTCAGTGCATTTAGCCATCAACTTCTCCTTCTGAACATCACATTTGTTCACTGCTGATTTCAAATCATCTCTTTGTTTCACAAGATCATCAATTTGTAAAGAGAGTTTGTGTATCTGAGCATTTGCAGTTGAAGATTCACTATCAATTTGGGTTTGTGTACTCTTTGCACTCCTAAGCTTGTTCATAAGATCAGTTTTTGAATCAAGAAGTTGGTTGTGCTTCCTTAGTACTTGTTGAGAAGTGTTTTGTCTGATAATGTTGTCATTGAAGAAATTCTGCACTATCTCAACAAACTCCTTCACATCAGAAGGTAAGAGTCCTCGATGTTGATTCAGTCATGAAAAAGAGAAATCAACTTTAGTTTGAACTCGTGGTTAGATACAAGATGGTCAAGGTCTGATGATGAGTCCATCAAAGTTTTCAATTCTTGAAGTAAAGTTCTAATGGAATAACTTTGCACTCCAGTAAGAAGCGTCTCAAATGCAAGAAGCGGGTCCTCCTCGATCTGTTTGTTAATGTCTTCCATTGCTACAAATAATCATTTATTCACTTATAATCTTCTTATTACTCTCATGGAAGAATTATAATTTAGGTCTGATGATGAGTCCATCAAAGTCTTCAATTCTTGAAGTAAAGTTCTAATGGAATAACTTTGCACTCCAATAAGAAGCGTCTCAAATGCAAAAGGCGGGTCCTCCACAATCTGTTTGTTAATGTCTTCCATTGCTACAAACAATCATTTATTCACTTGTAATCTTCTTATTACTCTCATGGAAAAATTATAATTTAAGTTAAGAAACTAAACGTAAAGTGGGAGGAGAAACCTTAAAATTTAGAGAAGAAAAATAAAACTCACCAATAGTTTCCTGGGAGTCTCCAATTTCAACATATTTGGTGGCAGGAAGCTTTATATTATGCATATTTTTTCATCACCAACTCCCTAGCAATTCAAATTAATAAACAAATAAGATCAAATTAATAAACAATTCAGGATGAACATGAGAAAGAAAATCAAAGAAAAGAAATCTACTCAAAATAACAGAGCCCCTATTTGAATTTCACTTGACCAGCTTAAACCTCAGCTCATTAATGCTAAAAGTTAAATAGCAACATTAAAAAGTAACAACCAATGTTGTTGAATAACAACTATAACAGCGCTATACCACTTAATCGTGGCCGAATTTTAACAATCATCTATATACCAAATTCCGCTACGCAACAATGTTATAGTGCCGCAATATTTTGTACTAAAAGCGTATCTAACAACACTCCATTGTCACAATTAAAATCTTCCTCTTTCTTTTATCTTTTTCCTTTTTTTATCCAAAATTAAAAAAATCTCAAAGATTCTTGGAACCCTTTATCATCATCATTATTGTTAACAGGCCCGGCCTTGGGGGAGTGCAAGGTGCTCAACCAGGCCGGGCCTCCAAATGCTACGGGCCTCAAACAAAAAATTAAGTATAATACCCACCCCCACTTAAATAAAATAAAAATGATATATCCTTTACACGTTTGAGTTTTTTTTCTGGACTCTAGTTCTCCTTTTTGTACATAAATCTGATCTTATCAAACCACCCCTAATTTGAATAATCACTTAATCAGTGAATTTGGAAAGCTGTTTCATTGAAAGAATCACAAAAATCATTTTTTTCTTCGCTTAAACCATTCGTTTTACCCTTTTCCACAACAGAGGAGTGACAAATCCAAACGACACCATTAGATAAATTTCACCTCTTTCACTTAATTTTTTTGAATTCCTTTCATATTTAGAAGTTATTCTGATTCTAATTTCTTTTAATGAAGTTTAGCTATACAAAAAAATTAAGTTTTATTTTACTAGGGACCTATTTTAAAAAGAGAACCGACCTCCTAATTCACAGGAACGGCCCTGATTATTAATCAACATTCAAATAGAATACTCAGATTCATTAATTCAAAGAAGAAGAAAAAAACGAATTAATTTTATAAAAGAAAACAGAAATTAACAGCAAGAAAGAAGTTATTATAATCAATTCATAACCATAGCAACATTACAAAACTGTGGATTGAATAATCACTTGATTTAAAAACAAAACTCCTAAATTTGAATTGAATAAAATTAGGGTTAGGGTTTAAGAATTGGGAAAAAGAGAAAATTAGAGAAAGAGAAGAGAGACATACAAGTTACAAGCGGTGTTGACGCTCTGAGGTTGACACAATTGTTGTTCTTGTTTTCTTAATTAATCTGATGATTGATTCTTCTTCTGAAGTAACTTTCTTATAGTAACTAGAAATTTAAGTAATTATATACGTAGCTTTCATTTCAAATGATTAAATTTCTAATCAAGAGTAATCTGACAATCAATTCTTTTGATTAAAATAGTTTATGCAAATAATAAAGTTTTATGTTATACTACTTATATATAAGTTCTCACTAATTCTTTTAAAAAAATGTTCTCACACACTACCCAAAAAAAAAAAAGTTTTGCTAATAAAATGATGTTTTAATAAGTTATTACTCACTCCTTCTCACAATTATCGTCTCTTTAATATTTTTTTTATATTTTTCAAAATAATTGTCACTTTACAATACTAATGCAACATTTATTATTTTTTTGGTCAAATATCACATTTGGTCTTTTTAGTTTGACAGAATTCTCAAGTTAGTCTTTAAGTTTCGAAAGTTCCAATCATGTCATTTTAGTTTGACTGAATTCTCAAGTTAGTCATTTAAGTTTTAAAAGTTTCAAATAGGTCTCTTTAGTTGATAAATTATTTCATCGTCACCGTTTCAAAAGTTTTAAATAGGTCACTTTAGTTTGAAACTTTTGAAACTTAAAAGACTAATTTGGGAATTCTGTCAAACTAAAATGACTTATTTGAAACTTAAAGGATTAATCTGGGAATTCTGTCAAACTAAAAGGACCTAATTGAAACTTTTAAAACTTAAAGAACTAACTTGAAAATTCAGTCAAACAAAAAGAACCAAAAGTGGTATTTGGGCTATTTATTTCCACTATTATACCCTTGTTTATTGAATTTCATCCAACTTAACTACTCCACTAACTACAATTAATAATAGTGTTTTAGTAAATGCTACTAATTATACCATTAAAATCAACACAACTAATCATTTCCTTAATAATCATGCACAAATCTTAAACGACTAATATTGTGAGACGGAGGAAATATGTACAAAGAGAAATCGGGTATTGTAAATGTCATCATTTTACGAAAGGACAAAAATACTAATATAATAACTAACATATTTTTTTTAACAAGATAATAACTAACATATTAACACTTATTATTAAAAAAATAACTACACCGTTGATATATATAAATTAATTTTTTATTAAAAAAATGATTTTGTTGTTTAGTAATACTAGTTTGTATACCCGGCGTTGTCCGGGTTAGACATATAATTTAAAATTACTAAAATTTCATATGCATTGCATCCATAAATAAAATTCACTATAGACCGGTGCGAGACAAATTTCTTAATCGGTACACACAAATAGAATAAATATATCATATTTTAAGTACTCGTAAATTAATTGATACACATGAGGATGAAATTAACTGGATTTAGTAATATTATTAACACATATAGAATAAAATAAATATATTTTAAAAACCCAGACTCGCAGAAACCCGTAACCGTTATTAAATTAGTAAAATTATACAATTGTCATACTACTTGAATAAAAATCTTCTCGTCGTGAAATAAAATATAAAAGGATTTCCTAATTAATGATTTTTGTTTGATTAGTAACTTGTTGTCAGAGGGAAAATGTATGGTATGATATTTGTTTCTTATCAAAATAGAAAGAATAAGGTCTTGTTTGGTTTGAGCTTATTTTGAGCTTATGAAAAATAACTTATGTAAATAAATAAGCTTTTACTTTAATTTATAAGCTCTCACTAGCGAAAATCGTATCTTCATAAACTGTTTTTTCATAAACAACGTTAAAACTTATAAATAATATATAAAAACTTATTTATTTGTATAAGCTGTTTTATATAAGCTCTAAAATAAGCTAATCCAAACGGGCCCTAAGTCTAAGAAGTGTGAGTTTAATGGTAAGAGGTTGATTTTGTAACTTAAAGAGACATTGTCTAAATTTCATATAAAAAGTTGTAAAATAATCATCAGTGCAACAACCACAATAAGAACAACAATAAAATAATAATAATAAAGTAACACTTCCATTAAAAAGAAATAATCTCAAAGTATAAAAAGAGAAGAAAAAAGAAAGTATCGACATAGTCCAAAAAATAATACAAACCTTACGGTAATTGATTCAAAATTGATAAATTTTTATTTGATATTCAAAATAGCTCCAACAATTTTTTTAATAATATATAAGGAAATAAACAGTTAAAAAGCACAAATGAAAGAAATATCGATAAGTTTAGCTTTTTTGTTGTTGCTTCACAAATGAAGATAATCAACATCATCTTTTTTTTTTTTGGGGGAGCTACATCATCTTTTTTATCTTATATGCCACAAAGCATAGTAAAATTAAATTAAAATATATTAAAATTTCACTTTTTGGAAATGGTCAAAGATAAATATTAATTATAAAGTAGGAAAAAACCCTAATAAATAAGATGGTTGAAGAATGTTAGGGAAAAAGAAGCAAAAATAAAAGAATTTTTTTATGGAATAAATAATAAAATATTTTACAGTATAAATAAAACATGTAAAAAAAAGTGTGAGAATAAGATAAGTGGTTAGTATTCATGAAGAAAAAAAATTATAAGTCGTTAGGTATATATATATATATATATATATATATATATATATATATATATATATAAAAATAATATTTTTTTTTTTTTTATATAGAGAAAATATTGTTAAAATAAAGAGTTAGGAATTTAACGAAATAAATAATATTAACGGAATAAGTGGCTAGGAATTTAAAGAAATAAATTATGTTAAAATAAAATTGAAAGTGATAAAAACAAACAAATATAATAATGGGGGGATAAAATCAAAGTAGATATGAATTATTTGTTGAGATGTTTATGCTAATTAGAAAAATGAGTTTTGTAAAATAAAACATAAATATTAATATGAGAGTGAACCTTTTTTTTTGACGGAATATGAGAGTCAACATGTTCATAAACAATTGTTATTCTTCATTCTATTACCTAAAGAAGAATATTTTTTAGGAAGGTATTTCTATTGCATCAAATAGTCCCTCTGTTAGATAAAAGTACATAAGCATACTAAACTTATTTTTAGTAAAAATTTAATCTTGAAATATTGAATTTCAAAATCATTTTTATAACAAAAAGCCCCATAGAGTCTGTTTGTTACTGATTAGAATACAATTGATTCTGACATTCAATAATTTAGAGATTTTGGTTTTACGTTTTAAACAAAAATTAGAATCTATTTTGTTTTTGTTTATCGTAATAAAATTATTTTTAAAAAAAAATTAGTTTGTTTATTACAGTAATATAAAATAAATTGTTTGTTACAAAAATATTTCAATCTTTTGAGGTGTCAAATGATTAGGATGAGAGGAAAGGAAAAAACTTAGGTACAATTGCTTTTCGTATGGTTCTTAACTAAAAATACAACTTTTTTTGGAGATAACAAACTTTGAGAGAATTATGGATTTAAGAAAATTAGGGTGAATTTAGTTAAGAACCATACGAAAAGCACCTAAGGAATTGTACCTAAGTTTTTTCCGAGAGGAAATTGTGTGCTTGTTGGTGATTAGTTAACTTTAATAAATAAAGAAAAAAAAAGGATGATGTTAAAAATAATAAAAATAAAAGGTAGACTATTGATTGATAATATTAATGATTAACAAATTTTAAAATATTATGAGTAGTTTGTTGAGATATTTATGCTATATAAATATTAAAAATAAATTAAAAACTTAAATATAATATTAAGTTGATAAGATGAAGTTTGTTAAGATATTTATGCTAAATAAAATATTAGATTTATAAAATATAAAAAAAATAAAAATATTGAAAATAAATGTGGAAGCGACATGTGGCATAAAAAACCTTACTTTATGTATATATATATATATATATATATATATATATATATATATTTAAAACAAAGTAAAAATTGTTTTGTGTTTTTTAGACTGAATGACAAATATTATCTAAAACTTATGCACAACTACAATGTCTTGGGTTTTAATTTAAGTGAAGGTGTTCAACCTAACAATATCATGTGAATCAGATCATATCGCATTTTTAAATATCACTTCTTTAAAATTAATTGATTATAGAAATTAATTTTTAGGAGTAATTATCAAAACAACTTTTTGTTTGAAGTAGTTTTTAAATTATTTTATATTCTCATTTTGTTAAGAATTTGTAGCCAGTGGATTTGTTTCACCTCTATAAATTAGATTCCCAGAAATCTAAGATGGGAATCATTTATTCCCATGTTTGGTATACATGCACGCAAAAATGTTCTAACGAATAAAACATTCACAGTAATTTTCTTTCAACTATGTTACTCTCTTTTTATTCCCGGCGTAAATGGATGGGAATGATGTATTCCTGGCGGTTGACACAAGTTATTTCATTTTTCTTTTCATTTATACCCTTTAAATAACGGCAATGCAGACCCACTACATGCACGTCTCTACCCACAATTTATGTGCCACGTTTTCCATTTATGCGGTTAACACTTTTTCTTCTTCATAAGCTTAATCAATTTTTATCACTTGCTTTTATTGATTGAATGTAGGTGGTGCATTTATTTATTTATTAACCGAAGGTGTTAGAACAATAAAACACTCGTGTTATTTTGATAGCGTTAATAAAAGGGGACATGGATAAATTAATGTATGATTAACTAAAATTGTCTAACAAACTAGTTTATATAGTTGCTACGATGACCAACAATAATTTAGAAAAATGAGCACATGTCTAGTCTAGTCTATTTTACATAGTAAGGGTATTTTAATAATTACATCATTTTCTTAAAAATGAATTCATGGGGTTCCAAATCAACAACCAAACACTTTTTTCAAACTTTCTTAGGAACAAAGTTTCCAATGTTAATCCTAGGAAAGTTAATCCTGGAAATATATTTTGATTCCATGAAACAAACGCCAGTGATTACTTTTAAAAAAAACACATGTGAATTTTATTTTATTTTTGCAAAATAAGTTCATTTGGTCTGAAAATACCAATAGTATCTACATTACCGAGACTGATTTCACCCGACTTTTAAAGCATACAAGCATGCATGCTTCTCTTGCTACATGTTCTTTGATACGGTGCCTCTATATCCGAGAAAAAAATCATGTTCCTCAATTGATCGGCTTGTAATCATTTCATCCCTAGTCATTACTGCACCATCAAAACTTGGCTCAGATGGCCTTTGAACTCGATGCAATGCTCATAATAAGTCTTTTGTTCAGTGTATTAGACATTGTTAGAGCTCTAGAAATCTAGCATGCCCTTGGTTTCTCAAATGTTGGAACACTTTTTCGACATGAATCTGATGAGATGGATCAAGAGTGGCTTGTCTTTGATCAACTTTGACTCTTTTGTCGCATGAATTTGGTGGTCATGTTGTAATCGTAATTCTTACTGTTTCTCTATTTTTGCAATATCCCTCATCATCACCTTACCATGGAAGCACACAACATGACCTCAACCTTCCTATCCTGCTTCTCTAGTTCTCAGCCGGTAATGCATGACAAGGTATGGGTTAAATGGAACTCCTCCGATCAATAGAAAATGATTAAGAGAATTAAGAATTACATTGTAGCTTCGGCATTGAAGATGCTTAAGAGTTCACCTAAATAGTGTCATGTTTATCGGCTAAATTTGTGACGTAAACATCTCACTTGAAAAAAGTGTTTAATGTACATTGTTTGATGAATTTATATTATATATTTAAAATAGAAAATGTTTGATGGACACTTTACACTAGTGTATACATCTTAAGAAAGAAATAGATGGACATAGAGTGATGTGGTAATTGTGATAGGTTGCGCATGTGTTTTGAAGAAGGCTTAATTGAATGTTTGATCCCTTATGTTTATTTTAGTTTTTAAGTTAATCCCTTATGTTTTAAAAGTTTTAAGTTGGTCCCTTATGTTTTAAAAGTTTTAAGTTGGTCCCTTATGTTTTAAAAATTTAAAGTTGGTCCAAAATGTTACTCACGTTGGAATAAGTTAATCCATTCAGTCAATTAACGTTTAAAGATTCAGGTTGACAATATGGGTGACTAAACTTAACTTATTTAGAAAATCAGTTTTAAAACATTTTTTTAATTTTTTTTTGTTTTATTAAACTCAATATCATGTCGCGGAATAAACTAATTTATTCCAATGTGAGTAACATTTTGGATCAACTTGAAACTTTTAAAACGTAAGGGACCAACTTGCAACTTTTAAAACATAAGGGACCAACTTGAAAACTAAAATGAACATGAGGGATCAAACATGCAATTAAGCCTTTGAAGAAATAGATATAGAGATAAAATGATGTGTTTAATAAGTAGTTTTTGAACGTGAAATTTAATCGAGATATCAGTTAATAACTCTCAAATATGATTCCTTTCTTCAAATGATTACCTGAAGAATGAATTATGTCCACTCAGTTATGGATTCCTTAACTCCAAAGAATGTTAAGTATTGTATTTTCGTGTTTTTTGAGTTGTTTAACTAAGAAACACATAAATGAAAGATAAGGAAAGAACGGCACAGAGATAACAATGTATAAGATAATTTGTTTGTGTTTAGAAAATGAGTCTAATATTTAAAGGAAAACACTAGTCTAATTGGCCAAAACATTGTAATTTACATAACTTAGCCTTGTTCGGCTAATTATGTAGGTAGTGCGTGAATTCTCCCATTGTTGGAGGTACATGGCACGCCATATTTTGCTTGATCTTCCCTCTTTCGTACCATTTCTCGTTTTTTTTTATCCAGATGTAATTTGTTGCCTCCTCAAGGCGTGCTTATGTGCTCATAGCTACTTCAATCAATTGTGCTACAAATATTGAACACGAGTAAAATGTTAAATAGTTAAGTCCTACTGACTATTAACCGACGCTAACATCCTCGAGACCTTTGTGAACCTTAATAAACGTGAGAAAGAATCGACCAACTTGCATCCGACTACATTTATACTATCTTAATCTTCAATCGGTTGAGAAAAACTCGTTTAACTTTAAATTTGCATGTTTAACAATTTTGGCTAACATGTTAATTATTTTTAGGCATAAACAAAGTGTTACAAAATATAAGGTGGCATATATCGTTAAATAAGAGGGTTAAAATCATGACGCAAGTCTTGACAAAAAAAAACGCGACGCAAGATAGATAACTAAAATTGTAGGCTTAATTACACTTTTGGTCCTCGCATTTTGACCAGCTCACGAAAATGGTCCTGCCTCTTTCAAATCGAACAAAATCGTCCTTAAACTATATGTTTTTTGCAGTTTTAGTCCTACCTCCTATTTTCAACGCCAGAAACGCAGAGAAATGACAGTTTTAGACCTACCCCTTATGCTCAACCATGAAATAAACAAGGAATAAAGCATGTGAGTACAAGGAATCCACTTTATTCAACACACTAAGCAAAAAACCCTAATTTCTAAGATATGTTTCAAATTAGTTTTTTTTTTGTTAGTGTGCTGAATAGAATAGATTCCTTGTACCCACATGCTTTATTCTTTGTTTATTTCATGGTTGAGTATAGAAGGTAGTCTAAAACTGCTTAAAACTGTCATTTCTCTGCATTTTTGGAGTTGAAAATAGGAGGTAGGACTAAAACTGCAAAATACATGATAGTTTAGGACGGTTTTGTTCGATTTAAAAGAGGCATGACCATTTTCGTGAGCTGATCAAAATGCGATGATCAAAAGTGTAATTAATGCAAAATTGTATTAAGTCGGTACATAAACACAACAAAAACAAAGGCCAACACCAAAACCAAAAGAAGAAAATTTGGTTGAACTCTCAAATCCACTCCCATGGCTGTCGGGGAGCAAAATGAATTAACTTATCTACCTAATTAACTACAATAAACCAATTAGTGATAATATTGTTCAACACCGAAAAGCAATTTGAGAAAATTATTAACACGAATCTATTTTGATGAACTATCATTATTAAGAAAAGGAAATTCTAGAAAAAAATTTCATTGCTGCAAAGGTGGATATGAATGTCACATGGAAGAACTGAGAGGAGAGAAAAGGAATAGTGGAAATAAAACAAAGAGTATTTAGTGCGGTGAATATATATGAGAAATGATATTTGTACAATCATTTTGGTACAACTTTTGTATAACTTTCTCTCTTATATTCACATTATGTTTTTATTATATCTCTTCATTTTTCTCTCTCTATTGTTTTTGACCAATGAGAAGAGAGAACAACAAAGTTGTCTCAAAAGTTGTATCAAAATGGTCGTCAAAATATCACTACTCAATATATATATATATATATGATAACTATGACTTTCCTCTCAAAAAAAAAAACTATACAACTTTATTATCCAGCGACAAATAAAAAATATTCTAACAAAATTTGTTCGGGAGAGAAAAATCTATATCGTGTGTTCCATCTATTTTTCTATTAAGATTAGTCTCAATTAAACACATTATAGGAAATTTCGTATCGATAACATAAAAAAAAAATATATTCAACTTCACCATAAAGGTTGCGAATAGGTCAGGCCGACCTACAGAGGCATACAGTCCGACCTGGTCTGTTTAGTAGAGAGGCCAAGGCTTAAACTTTTTAAAAAGTCATTTTAGTTAAATAGGTTAGGCTTAGGCTTCTAGAAAAGCACGTTAAGCCTGATAGGTTGGCGTATTAATACCTATCTATTAAAAAATATATTTTTTATATTAAAATAATTGCATACATTAAAAAGAGAAGCATATTTTTCTCTACTTATCATTCTTATAATAGGCTTTGTTGTAATAGGCTTTTAAGTAGGCTTTAATGTTGTTAAAATTTGTTTGCAGTGAAATAGATTTTTAAGTATGCTTTAACGTTTTTTTAGCCTATTTAGTAGATCAATTGAACTATTTGATGACCTTAATGTAAAGTAGGCCTCGAAGGAGGCCAGACTTTTAAATAGGTCAGGTCAGACGAACAAAAATAGTCTATGATAGACTATAGACAAGACTCAAACTTGTAATTTTTTTGTAGATCTAACATGACCTATTTTCATCCTACCAACGTGAAAAACTTATCAAAGTCTCTGAGCTCATCTTTCCTATCATATCATATAACTAACCTATCAATATTCTTTATTTTTCTCTCAAAGTGTTGAATAGATATCATATCATATCACTATCTATATATTTTCCTTACTAGTGACTACATCGTTTTCATCACTTTTGCATGCCAAACAAGAAGGCATGAGATAGGAAATGGTGTTTGACTAGTGATGGTAGATGTTACTTGGCGTGTATGATCGTTGATCGATTTACTGCGTGACGTTTATGACATTGACGCAGATACTGTGGTGGTCCCATCTTGTAGGACAGACTTTATACCATTCGATATTTTTCCACATCAATAATAGTTTTTCCATGCCAATAATAGTTAGCCACGTTCTAGCATGAATAACAAGAATTACTAGTCAACATAAATATGTGTCGGGTTAAGGTGACGTTGTTGGCTTGGGTCAAACAAAGAAAATGATAGAGGCAGAGAGTGAGACGTTTGATCTAATGATCATATCTGTCTCTGACTTCACCGTCCTCATTTTTTGACTATGTCTATACCTTTTTTTTCTTCAATGTAATATATACCAAGGTGAACGTACAAAGAAAATTAGTTGATACTTTGTGATATTTTAAGTTCTTGTACTAAAGCTAATGATTAGTTTAATTTGGGGTGCATTAACCTATTTACATCGTTTTATTTTTCATTTAGGAAAACATTGGAAACATTAAGAAATAATAAGAAAGAGGCGAGAGAGTAAGAATTTGATAAATCACATGTTTGCATCTGAAATATTTTTATCATGTTTTTTATCTTGCTCTATTTTTATCAAATTTTGTTATATCTCATCGATGTTTATTCTATATATCATGACAATCAAAAGACCAATGAAGCAATATTAATATTATTCTAGATACATCAATGTAAGTTAATATGATTGATAGGAAGTTAGTTTATACTTGGGTAGGTTCAATTCCGTCGTCAATCTAAAAAATTTGTTGGTGGATAATCTATAAATATTTTAAAGCGTCGTGTGAACTTTGAGGTATGTCTAATTCTTACACTTTTTCGAAATCCAACTTATCTAAAAAAAGTAATGAAAAGATAATATTATTTTTTTAAGGATAAAAAAATACTATTATTCTGTTGCTAATTAAATCACAAGAAAAATCTTGACCAAAATAATATCGCAAGATAAGTAGTCTAGTTTTGATGTTGGTTACAAACGACTGTTAAACAACCATGATTATAAAACAAATAAACAAAAAATGTAAAGAGAAAAAACTTCAAATAATATCTGCATCATTTTATCGGGTTTGATCATTGTTTAGTCCTTTTTTCTTCATTCTTTCACGTCTAATTAATAATCATAATGTAAGCATATGAGTTGGAATATGACTCGGAATCAATTACAGCTCTCGTAAATCAGATGAACATGGAGTCGTCTCATCGAAATCATCATGTAATATAATTATGGACATGTGACACAGAGAAATCAGAAACAGAAGCAGTATATGTATACAGAGTTGACTGTTCTGCGTGGACTCTTATTACCATGGTTGACAATGAGATCAGATATGGTTAATGGAGTGTATATATCCTTCTTCGTTTTTTGTTTGTTACCATATCAATATTATTTGTATGTAGTTTTCATTATCGTATGTTTTACAATGATTAATATCTAGAATCTCATTAGTGGATAATTTATGAATATTTTTAAAAGTATTATTTGAACTTTGAAACATTTGTGGTTTTGGTGATTCTCTCAACCCAATCGATCTAAAAACAATATGAAAAAATACATTATTTTAGACATATTACCATCGAAAACACAAGCTCTCGTCTAGCCTATTCATTTTTCATCGAACCCCAATCTAGAAAGCATGCACTCTAGAAAACCTCAATCTACCAAATTACCACCCTTTTTAAAGTTCTTTAAAAAAAAAAAAAACCTTTTTAAAGTCGACATTGAGCACCATACACCTCTTTCCCGCCCTTTTCGCCAAATCTAAAACTTTATTTACCACCATCATCCCTTCCATCAAGTTACGGCCTTGTAAAAAAGCCGATTGCATAGAAGGAACTAAACTTTGCATAAAACTTTGGCAAGAATTTTGTACAAACAACCCAAAAGAGCAATTAGTCTAAAATTCATCAATTTGAAGGGGTAAGCCACCTTGGGAATCATCGTAACAAAATATTTTTCGTTGGTAGTGTAGTTAATGTGTTTCTTTTATGCATAAATATACCTAAAATACTCTTTGTATATGTACGTAGTAAATTTTGATGTTTTCTATTTCAAAATACTTAATTAGGAGTTTATTTGAAAAATAAACAATACATGTATGTAGTAATTTGAAAAATGACTTATATTAAAGGACAAATTTTTAGTCAAATAAATGTTTATAGTAGTATTTAAGAACAGAGGGATTGTGACATTAATCTTTTTAGAATACTCTGGTTTCCATAGAATTCATAAACATAATTGACGCTTCCTCTTTCATCAATTATCAATATTCCTTAATAAAGATGAACAACGTGATTTCTTCTCTTTTAATCGAATTTTCTCCATGCATAAAAGATGATTAACAAGAGTTAGTTTTTTATCTCTCAATTTTCTCCATTATTATAGTTTTGGATACCCTAAAACGAGTTAAGATCTTCTTCATTTATTATTCTCTCAATTTCATTCATTTAAAGAGATATTGACACAAAAAAAATCGAAAAACTAAAAAGTAATTAATTGTGGTGGAACCTACTTAATAGTGGGATCCACTATCAATTTTATGTCTCTATCTCTCTCCAAATTGCATCCTCCATTTATTATACCAAATGGAGAGGATCTTTACCGCTAAAACATTTTAAAAAAAGGGTTAATAGGTCTTTACCTCCCTGTAATATAAGTTACTTTTGGTTTTCCCCTCTGTAATTTTTTTTTTCTTCAGATTTCGTCCTTGTAAAAAAAATTGTTTTAGAATACCCCCCTAGGCCTGCTCACTGTGCATTTTTGCTGAAGTGGCATGCTGCGTCACCTTTTTCTGATGACATGGCGCACTGACTGTATAATTTTTTTTTTATTAGGTACACGTGGCATTTGTGTTTTTTTAAATAAACATAAAAAAATTCTGGAAATTTTTTGAAAAAATACCGAAAAAATTTAAAAATTGTGGAAAAATTAATAATAATAAAAAAATATGGAAAAGATTAATATATTTAGAAAAAAAAATTATATTTCCAGATTTTTTTCAATACAGAAAAAATTAAAAAATTCATATTTTCTTTTCAAAAGTAAGAAGTTTTATTTTAATCTTTTCCATAATTTTTTTCGAAAATTTAGTTTTTTTAAATATGATATTCTGGAATAAAATTTTGTAAATTTCAATATATATTAATCTTTTCCACAATTTTTTTTATAATTTTTTATTAATTTTTCCATATTTTTTTAATTATTTTTCATTTTATCAGATTTTTTTAATCATTTTTCATTTTTTCAGTATTTTAAAAAAAAAATTTAATTTCATTAATTTTCTAGAATTTTATGTTTTTTTTTCGTTTTTTAAAATTCTTAAAAAATAAAAAAAATTATACAGTCAGTGCGCCACGTCATCAAGAAAAGGTGACGCAGCATGCCGCATCAGCAAAAATGCACAGTAAGCAGGCCTAGGGGGTATTCTAAAACAAATTTTTTTTACAAAGATGAAATCTGACAAAAAAAATTTACATAAAGGAAAACAAAAAGTGTTCTATATTACAGAGGTAAATGCTATTAACTGCTGGGGGAGAATGTTTGTTATAGTGCTTGGCAACAACGGTAAACAGTGGAAGCGTTAATATAATTAACCACTAGCACAACATATACTTTAAAAAACAGTGATTAATGTTCTGTAAAAGTTGGTTTAAATAATATGGAAATGCATTCTTTCTAGCATGAGTGTATGATTTCGAGTTTAAACATTAAATTAAGATGATGTGCCTCATGTGCTATACGACACGTAGTGTAGAGCGTGCAGCTCTAGTCCACTCGACTGACATGGCAGAAACAGGAACACGATTAGAAGCAAAACAGCAACAACAAGAGGAAGAACAGTAGCAAGACTGTTTATTTGTGGTTCTTAAGGTTAAAAATAGTTACTTATCCATCCGTCATTTCCCGTCTTATATTAACTACTCCTTTGTTCTTCTTAACTATTCTAGGTTTTAGTTTTCTATCAAAACACTGTACTATCTCTTAACTCATTTTAAACAATGAAAAATGCATAAATTAAAGAGCCAAAATGTTTCTAAGAGCATAATTTATTTGAAATAGACATTAAAATTATATTGTAAGATTTGTGATTCGAATTAAGAATATATCATTTATTTATCTTAAAAATGAAATTCTTACCGTTAAATTGATATGTAAAGTCAAATAACCTTTTTTTAGTTAATTACTCTTATCAAATATCAATATACTCGCAGTTATCATTAACGTAAAAGTATTGACCTGTGAGTGATGGAAACTAATATCAATGAGAAATTATAAATAATTTTTCGCATGGAAATAAGAATTCTCCCAAAAAAATGCTCCATGCAACAAATTTAAATATAAAATAGTATTCCTTTTGTCCCATATTAGATTACATGTTTGACAATATGTACTATTGACCTGATAAACTTTGATCATAATTTTTTACTAATATGCAGAGATAGATAATATCATATAACATGTTGTTGGATTCGTCTCAATGAAAATTTTTAAAATATTAAATTTTCATAAATTTCTTTAATAGATAATTAAAGATATTAAATATAAAAAATATGCATTGATATGTGTGACAAAATCAATTGTGTCACTTAATATGAGACGGATGAAGTATATCAAGAGTAACATATTGTGATAGTAAGTAAAAAAGGGAGTCAACACGTGTTTTCGAGTCACAAGGTATACTTCAACTCATGTAATTAAGTGTTTGAGATTCAACTTATCTAAACTCTGAGAAATGCTAACAATTTTTATTTTCAAACTTTTTCTTTTAACCTGTTGTGAATTTGTTGAAGAAAAAACATACACCAATAAATACTTGATGTGTGGAGCAAATTAATCAAGCAACCAATATCAAGTGGATAACAATTATAACCACAAGCAAAAAATAATAACAGCAAGAGAGAAGAGAAAAAAAGAACAGAAGAGAATTTGTTTATCCAGTTCGATCCAATATTGACCTAGTCTGGAGGAGAGAACAACTCTTCATTCCACTATAATGATGAGTTTCTTTTACAAAGAGATATAAGAGAATTACAAGAATTAGTCTTCAAATCTAATTCTACCCAAGTCTCAATCTCTTCCAGTGACCAGGAGACTCAATTCTAACAGTGTTTTGTTCAAGGTGAATCAAAACAATCTCAACCCCAGTGTTTGTTACCAAGATAATTATCTATAAACCCTAAATTATTTGTTGGCTTCTAAACCCTGTTTTTTTCACATGTTTTCATTTGATACAAGGTTTATATTTATAGTAAAAGCATCCCTAAAAAATTGGAGCAAATCCATATCCAAAAATACGTTTATGTTTTTCTGCTGTCACGCAAAATTGGGCACCTAAAAATATCGAGACAGAAGTCTCCAAAAGACATCCACAATCGGGCGCCGTTTTGCACAAATCAGGCGCCAATTTTGGTCTTCTAGGAGTCACTTTCAACATAACCCTCACTCTTTTATTGAATCTCGTAAGTCTCACCATATTATGCATGACTCATTGCAAAAGTATGCGGCCACAATCTTTTCACTCATAAGACAATGAACGGAAGAAACAATGAAAAGAGAGTGTTCCTATCACTCATTTTATATTTTTCCTCGGAAAAAATGAAAGTGAAAAAGGATATTATTGTGGCGCGTGGGGTATTGGTGGTAGTAAGTAGCGTGAAATGATACAAAACCCGCACACAAATCTTTCCTCCATACCATGTCCATGTCCTTCTCTTCCCATTCCACTCCATGGATTTGTGAAAATATCATCAACTAGTTATAGTTGCATTGCATTAGTAACATTACTATGTTCAATGCTCATTCATGCTGTTCACACCAACAACACAACACCGCACCGCACGTTAACTAACCCAACCAAACCAACTTTCTCGTAACTCTCAAAACTCCACAACCATATTCAATATTTTCACACCAAGACCAAGAGAGAGAAAAATGGAACACAACACCAACAACAACAACATGGCTCAGTTTGACAAAAACATGTCTGCTTCACAAGACGAAATCTCTCTTTTTCTTCATCAAATTCTCCTCCGTTCATCTTCATCTTCTTCCATGCCAGGATCCATCAACCAGCTTCAAGATGGGAAGATCTCAGCCCTTGATTCAACTTCCAGACCAAACCATGCTTTAAATGTCACTTCCTCTTCTGTTGGAGGAGGACTCAGTGGTAATGACACTGATGAATATGACTGTGAAAGTGAGGTATTATTATTACTATTTTCTACTCTTCAACTTTCAACCTTTCTTTTTATGTATTCATGTGGGGTAGCTAGTTTCTATATTTTCTTCATCACAAAGTATATTTTGTTAATTTTGTTAGAGTGTACTGTCATAAAATAATGACACTGTTTTTATTTTTGAATTTTTTACTCTATCAATGTCTTGGAATAGGTTCTTGGTTTTTAATGCAAGCAATAAAACATGATTTATTGTTTGTATGTGTATTTTGGCTATGTCTCTGACTCAAATTGTTAACTGAGATTGTTGTGTGTCCTAAAAAGAATATAACTTTGATTCTTGGTCTGTTTCTAGTGTGGATCTTTGTACTAAATTTTTTATTTTGAAGGGTTTGTCGTTTTGTTGCTTTTGTTGGGATTTTGATTTTGGGGTTAAAAATTGCATTTTTTTTGCAGGAGGGTGTTGAAGCGTTGATTGAAGAAGTTCCAACAAAGTCAGTTGGTGGTTCTAGGAGTTCTTCAAAAAGAAGTAGAGCAGCTGAAGTTCATAATTTGTCAGAAAAGGTTTATCAATTTTTGTTAATTGATGTTTCTTGATTTCAATTTTATTTGTGGTTATGTAATTTTGCTTGTGGATTTTTCTGGGACTTGTTGAACAGAGAAGAAGGAGTAGGATCAATGAGAAAATGAAGGCTTTACAAAATCTAATTCCAAATTCTAACAAGGTGCATAAAAATTTTAGACCTTAATAAAGGGTTTTTTTTTTTTTTTTTTTGTAATTTATAATTATTCTTAATGTAGTGGATTGTTTCCATGTATGTGACAGACTGATAAAGCTTCAATGCTAGATGAAGCAATTGAATACCTTAAACAACTTCAGCT
>Ga0228710_1002337_pt1 | contig 29807 bp, 21 predicted proteins | sample MedpolnodulmetaG_FD_177995 | JGI IMG/M metagenome (GOLD analysis project Ga0228710, IMG submission 177995) | Root nodule microbial communities from Medicago polymorpha collected in Santa Monica, California, United States - pink nodules | ecosystem: Host-associated > Plants > Roots > Nodule...
TTCCGGTTTGTGGAAGGAACCTGTATAATTGCTTGTGTTCTTTCTTCTTCTGTTCTTTACATTTATCCGCTGCACATAGACTCTGAACTCACTCAGACTCTGAACTACTTCAGACTCTGAACCTGAGAACAGTTCTTCAGAACGTGAAAGAAGAAGTTTCCAAAAACACAATTCAACCCCCCCTTCTTGTGGTTTTTCTCACCTTCACTCATGGCATGTATACTTTGGAAACATATGAATTACATCTGCTGACTGTTGAGAATTTTTATAAATGCATGTTGTTGGATTTTTGTTGATGACGTAATGTCTATTTCTTGAATATATGTTTTATTCGCGTGTTTTATCGCCTTAATAGAAATAGGGCGTTACAATAAGTACAAGCGGTTGTTTGATTAAGCGAAGAATCAATTAGCTATAATAGCTTAGATGTATGCTTTAGATTAGCCGTTTGGGGGAAAGACTTGAAAACGGCGACGTCGATTATTTACTTGGGAGGTGGAGATGTTGGAGGAGTTAGTGAGTTTTTATCAAATATTTTTTTTATAAGTCGTCGTGGAAGATAGATGGAGTTGGCATCTCACTGCCGAGAAATGTTACATTGTTAGTGGGGTTTATCATCTTTTGACGACGGAAAAACAAAGTATTCGGCATGACTTTCATAAAATCATTTAGAACAAAACAATACAATTAAAAGTATATATTTTTGTTGTACCAAAAAAAAAGTATCTATTTTTGTGTGGTGCCTACTAAGGAACCGGATTTCTACAAAAAACAATCTGTTAAAGCGTGGAATTTTTCAACCAAATATAAATATATGTGTTGCTGGTTGTGGTTGTGAAGAAAACATAGGTCACTTGTTTTGGGGTTGCGAGATTTTTGGGAGCATTTGATTGTTGATTCGATGAGAGACTGATATTATTTGAGTGAACCCTCTTCATTTGACTGATCATATTTTGTGTTTTAGTGCGTTGGGAGGATTTTCCAAGAAAATAAGGAGTTTTTTTTTTTAGTGACTTGCTTGTGTTTGGCTAATTTGAAAGGAAATGAACTATTGTTGTTTCAGGCAAAAGGAGGGTAGTCAGTCTATTTGCTCATTTGTTTGATAAGGTTAAGTTATTATCCTTTTTATGGTTGAAAGCTAAAAATCAAAGTTTAGCTTTTAATCTTCATCATTGATGGGCTAATACTTCAATGGTTATGGGTTTAGTCACTTAGCCGATTTCTTGCTGGTTTTTTGTATTTTGATGCTATTGTAAGAATATTTTTGTACTCTGAGCTCTTCCCTTTTACTCCTTGTGCTTGGGAGATCATTTTTATTGGTATTTAATTAAAGGTTAATATGTTTTTATCCCCCTGTAATTTAGGCAAGTTACGGTTTACCCCCTCGTAAAAAAAAAATTAGATTCCAACCCTGTAATTTAAGATTCTTTTGTTTTAGACCTTGAGGTCATCTAACTGGACAAAATGTTGACGTGGCATCCTAAGTGGCACGCCGACTTTGCATATCTTATTATGTGGCACGCTGACTGTATAATTAAAATTTGTTAAGGGCACACGTGGCATTTTGCCTATTTTTTTAAAAATAAAAAATAATATAAATGAAATTATATTAATTTAAAAATAAAAATTAATTTAAAAAATTTAATTTGCGGAACTGAATTTTCATCTGCTTTGTAGATTGAATTTTCTGCAAGCTGAAACTGAAAACCGCTTGAAATTATCCCCACTCTAAAACCTCCGCAAGACGGGAACCACGTTGGTCTATGCAAGCGCTCGTAAACATAACGAACACAAACACATGTTAAGGAGGAGGAGGAGGTTCCTGGTGGATCAATAGTGGCACCATGGGTCAATACAGGCGAGGGGGTTGTAGAGATACTAGTGATTGTCGAGAACGTAGTGTAGAAAAAGGACTAGGCGGTGTAGCTGTATGGATGTTCAAATTTGGATTTGAATTTTAGTTGAAATTAATTTAGAAACATATGCGGTCAGTCATCGAATTTCGTATTCTATTGTTCGCACCACATAGCATTTTCCTTTTGCATATTGTTGTTAAAAAAGTGTGTTCAAATAGTATTTTTGATACAATATAACTGATTCATTAAACAAAAATATTATTTAAACACAACTTATTGGACAAATATGGGACAAAATGTATTGTTCACTGTATTTATATAGTAAACTGTAGTTTCTTTACTTATTTAAAAAAAAAATCTCTTTTATTATAGAGGAAGATTTTCGGAACACAAAAATATGCAGTTGTTTCATTAATCAATTTCAATATTGAATCAATCACACAAACTTATGCCAATAACCACTTCGCAATTTTTTAAACTTAATAAAATAAATGGTTAATGAAGTAGTCAAGTGGTTAATAAAATTTATGTTTCAAAAGTGGTCAACCGAAACTAGCACTAGTATTGTGAGGGTTTTGAAAAAAAAAATCTATGCAAGTTAAATCAATAATTTGTTATGTACTTTTGTAAAATAAGACCAGGTGAATTGGATCGTATGATAGTGTTGAAAAGCCACAAAAGGTAATGCAAAAAGAATTTACAGTTTGGTATTTTGTCAAAAACAGAAACCAAAATTTTATCATCTAGCATTGCAGGCTGGGGTCATAACCATACTACCCACTCACCCTATATACAAGAGTTAGTACACAAACCAATATAAAGCTTCAATAAGTCGTGTGATATCAGGCTAATTTTTCCCTTATTTTGAAATTGGGCAACTTCTTTCCTGGAGTTTTTGTATTCCTCAAAAAGAATGGATTGCTATACTCCATTACCGCAGGTAAATCCTTCTACTTGGATTACCTGGGTTCTTTGCCTCACTTTGATCGTTGACTTTTCCCTGTAACAATGTGATAATAATTTTGCATTAGCCTTGGAAGGTTTGCCAAAGAGCATTGAAACAAAAAAATGCTGCCAAAGGAAAGAAAGTGTAAAGCACTTTGCAATCAAGTCACAAAACTGAAGTACAGTTCTCTATTAAAACTGCAAGATCAAGATCCGTGAGTTAAAACAATGTTGTCAAATAGCAGCTATAGGCTACAGAAATGCTTTAGTGTAGTGGAATTTGAATTATCGCTATTTTCTGTGACACTATTTAGTACGAAATGTTGTCAAATAATGGCTACTGTGGCCCTATAGCATTGTAGCATAGTAGAATTTAAACAACCTACTATTTTTCGCAATCCGTGATTGACAACACAGGTGTTACAAATAGAATGATACCATTTTTTTGGACAGGAAAATAGAATGATAATATGAGCACAAGTTCATTGTAATAATTACAAATTTACATCTCTCAAGAGAACGCATATCTAGAAATAAATATTTGGTAAGAAGCCATGGCAATAAAAATTAAGGTGATCAAAAAGACTGGTACAAACTTCATGAAGAAATACAAACAAGACACTAGAATGCAATATCTGCTAAATGAATGCCTAATCACATTCCTTAGAAGTTTACAGGATAATAGATCCTTTTAAATTATAATTTAACAAAAGGATATTAGAAGTTGCCAGACATCACAATTAAGGAAATTTTTATGATTTCTACATTCAACAACAATTCACAACGCATGATACATTAGACTTCTAACAAAACTCTAAAACTAATATTCTTTCAACAATGAACAAAACAAAATAATAGTGAAATACCAGTATTGTCAAAGCCGCTGATCCTGCTTTGTCATCCTTATGTTGACAATTATGTTCTCTAGCTTTCTGACTTTTTAAAATGCCCCTTGCAAGAACACCCTTTTCATTGCAATTTTTATTCACTGTCAATTTCCTGGTAGCATTCTCTTTCCCCTTGTCAAAGGCCTCCTTTTTACCGACGGTAGAGTTTTTTTTGTTGACTTTTCCCGGTAATATAGTACTTGAACTTACAGATTGACTTTTGACCTGTGAAAATGTAAACCCAGCATTCTCAATAAGCACATATCTTATAATTTCAAAACTAAAGAGTAAATTACAGGATATCTAGGAAAGGAATTATTGTGATGACTAACAAGATAACTGTCACTTAATACAAAGAGAATAGCTCAAAACTTCTAATTTGGAAGATATAGTGATACATTTGATAATCATTTGGTGAAAACGTTTTCAATATTAAACTAATCAATGTTTTATATGAGCCGGATCAGATTTTCTAAGTCATTCAGAACTGAATAGAGATAAAATCTGCATATCAAATGATATAAAAATGCATGACTTGAAGACGTTACAGCTTCTCACCAATGACTTTGCATCACTGATGTTACTTCCTTTTGTGCTTCCTGTTTCTTTTCCTTCAACTTTAATGGAAGGTGTCTTGGATTTATTGCCAACATTGCATCTGTTCTCATCAGCAAGATTCATTGTGCCCGCAACTTTCTTATCTGTGATTTTCTGCCTCTGCTGCTTTGATACAAACTTAACTTCATAACTAGGATTTGAACATGACCCAACACTAGACTTCCCAGAAGACGATGTACGACCTCTTGATTTTATGTTACCAACATCCATCTCCGCTTTTGAGACTTTTGGTGTTACATGACTTTTCCCAAGACTAATACTATTCACTGATGAACTTCCACTTTTCTGATCACATGGTTTACTAGACACCTCCATATATTTATGCTGGTCCTGAACTACTCTTGAGGCTTCTACTGTAACCGCACTTCTTCCAAAACTAACGCTTCTAACCGACGAACTTTTGCTTTTCTCATCACATGATCTCTTCTTATGCCCCTTATAATCCTTCTTTTGCATCATATTCTCAGATGTAACCATGCTTCTTGTAGACCTTTCATAGTTCTTTTTATCAATAGAACTTGAACTTCCAACTAGATTGCAACTAGCCTTCGACATAGCTTTTCCCCTGGTATTGTGTTCAAAAGTCAACCCCGATTTCTCACTCATCAATCCTTTTGTCCTGCTAACATTTGACGTTGGTCTGGCCTTCACTTCATGACCAAAACTAGAACCTTGTTTCAAGCACCTCCCCTTGCTTAAACCCTGTTGTTTATCTAACAAAACATTCAGATTAATACCTTTCCCCCAATTCTTGTTAATGTAGTGTTTTCCTCTTGATTTCGAGACAGAAGAAGGAAGTGCCGGTGACGTCACTGCCTCCTCACCAGAGTGAGCAAATTTTGATTTTAACTCGCGAGCAGACAACTGATGGAACCTGAAAATGATTTGATTGCAACATTGTACTCAAACACCAATCAGTAAAACCCCGAACCCAAAATGGAAAACCCAAAAAATATTCCAAAAGGGATTCTTACGGGTGGCTTTCGTTGAACCAGTCATCATCAGTTCTGCAACACAACCAAAACAAAATAAAAAATCAAAACAAAATATAAATAGATCAAAACAAAAGCAATGCAGAATCCATGAAAATCCAAACTCACTCACATATTTGCATAACCAGAGTTAGCTTCAACAATCAAATCTGCCCACATAGGTGCTTCAAATTGTTCCTGTATGTAATACAATTACAACTACAATCTCAATTTCTTCCTTAACAAAATAAATTAATAGCTAATTAACCCTAAAATAAATAACTGTTAATGAGTAATTGAATATGTGGTAAAATTGGAAACAGTTTCTGCCTCTGAAGCACGGATACGGACACGGACACGACACGGATACTGACACGCCAACACAGCTAATAATTTGAAAAAATCACATAATTGAGTGTAACTACAAGTGTCGGTGTCGAACACTACAAGTGTCAGACACAACACAGGTCCGACACCGGGACACGCCTAATACGAAGAGTGTTCGTGCTTTTCTGCAAATTTGAACGCATTGCTGTTGAGTGATTGTCTCAATTTCTATTGATTGTAAAAACAGTACTTCAGTTCTTAGTTACCCTAAATTGAAACAAATTTTTCACTAGTACCACAAAAACGAGGAACAAATAATTTCTAAGAATCTGCATGATAAAAAACCTAAAAACAATGTGTAATGGGAATCGATGCGAGATTATTGCTTACATATATGAACAAAAAATGAAAAAATTTCAAGAATGTGAAGAAATTGAATAAGCAAAACCCTAAAAATGTGAAATGTGGAATCCATGAAAATGAGAGTAAGAAGAAATAAGAAGAGAGTGATGGTTACCAGAAAAGCCCAATGATCGATGAAGATCCCGTTCTTCTTAGAAGCTTCCATGATTCTCCACCTCAACGAGGACTGTGAGATCGCTTCTCAGAGACTCGAACCGATGGTGAATTTGAACAAGCGTGTGCGAAACGACGGTGTTCAATGTGTTATAGTTTTTTTTAGGGGGAAAACACATTTCGACATAGTGAATGTCTTTTCTTCTTTTTTTTAATTGATAGTTTTTTTTTTTAAGGAGTTTTTTAATTGATAGATATATTGAGATATTGAGTTTGATCCGCCGAAAAATAAATGACCAGATAGATACTCGAGTTTATATTGTGTAATTTTTAAAACATTTTGTGGAAACTAGATAAATTGCGGGTAAATGTTGGAACAATATTGAAATTTGTGTCTCTCGTTAAATCATATGATTATTTTTTATCTCAAATACAATTTAAAATACTAAAATATTTTTTTGTTCATCAAACATCAAGACAAAAAGTTATTGGTTAAATTACTTCATGGGTACTTTAAGTTTGAGCTTTGTAATAGATTGGTCCTTTAAGTTATTTTGGTCACACGTAAGTCCTTTAAGTTTGATGTTTGTAACAGATTGGTCCTTTAAGTTATTTTAGTTACAGATAAGTCATTTAATTTTGTAAACGTTTTCGATTTAGTTCTTCTATTAACCAAACAATGATGTCCTAGAAGGACTAAATCGAAAACTTTTACAAACTTAAAGGACTTATTTGTGACCAAAATAACTTAAATGACCAATCTGTTACAAAGTTCAAGCTTAAAAGACCTATGTGTGACTAAGATAACTTAAATGACCAATCTGTTACAAACCTCAAACTTAAAGAACTCATGAAGTAATTTAGCCAAAGTTATTCAATAACTTTTTTTTGAAAGGAAAAAGTTATTCAATAACTTAAAAGTTTATCGTACGTTGTTTTGTTTAGTACTTATTTTTGTAAATCAAACGGACCCATAGTTTCCTTCTTTTCCTAGACAAATTGATTAGTTTTTTTTTAACAATAAAAAATGAAATATATTACGATCAAAAGAGACTCTTTATAAGCACAAGGTGTACCAATAAGGGCTTCAAAAATTTACAAGTATACAACCGATTAAGCAAATTGATTAGTTAATCTAGGCAAATGGCTACACTTACAACCGATTAAGCAAATTGATTGGTTAATCTAGGCAAATGGTTACACTTACACATCTTAACCATAGAGAAATGGAAAATCTAAGGGTCAAATTCTAGCTATACATATTGAAGTTCCAACAACTATATCTGAATTAAACTTTTAACCAACAATGCAATCTTTTTCTCATACTTGATGTCATTTTCATAAGTCTCATTATAGGCAACAATTTAATTTAATTTAATTTTTGCAAAGGATTGTAGGCACCAAAATTAACTAAAAGTGATCAGTTATGGCCTTATGGGGAGTTATTCAAAGTTGAGTCCTTTTACCATTGTAAGAAGAGTTGGTTTTTTATTCACTGTGCCTTATGCAGAGGATCTGCATTTTCAAGTTTGAAAATGATGGTGTGTGGTAGGTTTATCTGAATCCGATAAAAAAATAAAAAATAATTATTATTATCTGAATCCGATAATAATTAGTTTTAGTCAAGAATGAATCGTTGAGAAGAACTTAAATTTGAATTTTGATTGGAACAATCATTGACTAGAATTTACTTATCTCTCAACTGAAATTCGGATTATCGATGTTTCCCTCATTCCTCATGAAAACCAGAGATTGAGATAAAAAAATATATATATAAGTGCTATAAACTTTCGAGCATCTTTTAGCATACAATGATTTAACAAACAGGTTGGGCTTTGGTTGAATTTCTATGCTTAATATACTCTTAACTCTTTGCACTATTGGATGGTTGACTCCACTATCTGTATTTTGATTGAATGAAAATTTTCAATTTTATGAACAAGTGTTTCAAACACTAATGTAAATGGAAGTGTTTTCTCTCCAAAAAATAGGGAAGTGTTTCACATGCCATTTTGGAGTTTGAGGGGGTAACATAAAACAGCCAATACCTTGGTGGTAAGTACGTTAACCCTCTTGGTCTTGCTAATGACCCTTTCACTTTTGCTGAGTTCAAGGTTAAGGAGATACATAATGGAAGGTTGGCTATGTTCTCTATGCTTCATTTCTTTGTCCTTCCTAGCCATTGTCACTGGAAAGAGACCACTGTAGAATCTTTTGGATCACATTGACAATCTTGTGCCAAGAGAAAATTGCTCAAAGACATAACAAAACAGCTGGAATATTTTTCCCTTACATTGAAGATATTAACACTTGTCCATAAAAATCTTTTAGGTTGGCCGCAATATGCATGACACAACCAAATAAAGGAAAAAAGAATATACAGAAGCAGACTAGACCAATCAATATAACTATGCTATAAATCTACAGACTACAGCTTTGCACGACCTCTATTATTTCCACCATGTAACAAAATTGCAAGATATACAAATACAACTTTCCCTTCACCAGGTAGCACACTGATAAACACTTTTATCAAGTGTCCAAGCAACATAGTGAGATAAAAAAGGAAGAAACTTTTCAAAAGATCATAGTTCATGACTACAATCATATTGCCATTTTTTTGCTGATTCTTCAACATTTATGTACTTCAGCAAAAAGACTTCTTGAAAACTGGATGCTTTTAGGCTCTTGAGCTTAATTTCCCGCCCCACCATGTCCGTCGGCTTTTTTCATTTTCTGAAATCCTTGCTTTTGTTTCTCGTAATCTGACTTTGTATTGTTTCTTCCATCCCTCAAATCTTTGCTTAAGTTTCCGAAGTTCATCAGCAGAATTTGTGTTGCCAGACTGCCCTGGTTTAACCTCATTCAAAGCTTTAACTTCATCATTAAAGGTTTGTCTTCGCTGCTCAAATTCCTTCATCAGATTGCTCACTGTAGTCAAAGTACCACTAGCCTGCCTCCCTGCATCAGACACCGAAAAACTACCAGAAAGCTTCATATGTGTGCTCCCATTAGTGGTTTGAGATCCCAATGAAGTAGCATCTTCAGAATCATAGTAGCGAGGTGACACAAGATCATGTCTTACAGGTTGAACAGTGCCATTCTCTGAAGCAAGGCTCTTTCTAGCAGCAGCAAGACTCGTCTGCATTGAAATTGCAATTAGAGTCAACTAAAAAAGTATAAACTACCTGTCTAGTACAAAGTGAAATAAACTCATGATAGCAAAAATCAATAGACACGTTAATTTACCAGCAACAATTTTTACTCATTAGAAATTTGACAAATTCAAAGTTAAATACATTTGAATATCAAACCAACCTGTGATAACAAGTCTGGCTTACTTAAGAAAATTACATGCTATCAAAGTAAATTTTGGTTCTCGTAGGTTTTAAACTAAGGCTGACTCATCCTTACAAAAACGGCTTGTAGGGTATGGGATGCACTTCTTTATAAACTTTTTTTAGGCCTTATCTCTTTTCAATGTTGGATATGGGTTTTCCCAAATACACCCCCTTACCCACAATAATATTGGGCATGAAATGTGGTTGGTATGGTGGGCTCTATACCAATCTTAGATTTTGGATTTAGAACAAATCATCCATACAAAAACCGATTTGCAAGGTGGGGATGTCCTTTATAAACTATTTTCAAACCGTATATTTTTTTTCAATGTGGGTCATGGGTTTGCATTGAAAATGGTTGGTTGGAGCCAAGATAGCAGCATTTGGTCTTGTTGCTCTCAATCAAGACAGGCACTGCTGACTGTACCAATGTCGCAATCTTGCTTTGGGAGAAATTGCAGTGGAATGCTAGGGCTTACAAAAAAATGTTGTAAACACTGTGTTGTAATGACTGGTTCTACTTGCTAGTGCTAGAGCGAGAAATTTGCTCATCAAGCTTGTCTGAAATCCAAAAAAAGCTTGTCTGAAGTCAAATGCTAGAACGGAGTCAAAGTAAGAAATGAAGTTCTTGGCTGAATCTGATGCACAAGTTGCCAAAGAAAATGAGTTTAACGGCGTAGCATATAAAGGAGTTTGTGCCCCCGTGGGTGATGGCAGTGAACGAGGAAGAGGAATTTGATATGCAGAAGAAATGTGAGGATTAGAGAGCTCTTGATACAAGAACCCCCATTGGAGGAAGAAAAAATGGGTACCTATTAGGTAACAGGCCGCTATACAAGGACTCTCTCTCCTGAGCAACTAACGGATCCCACGTTCAAAAGAAATTTCTGTATTTTGATTTCTGAGTATAAAGTACAGAGCTTAAGCTTATATAGAGATTGCAACCATCTCTGTCTGTAACTGACTTTATATGATAAGTTTAACTGAAATAGTTTCGACAGCTGTCCTAGCTAACTACCCATAGTGAACAGAGGTAGAAGTGAAGTAAAATTAGACATTTAAAACTATTAAGTTATTAAATTCTTCTATTTGGGATGTAAATGTTATTTGGTTAGGAATTGGAGATAATAGTAGGAAGTGGAGAGGATAGTAGGAATTGATTGATGTAGACTTAAGGTAAATAAACTAATTAAAAATTTGGTTTGATATCAACTGCATCCATTTCAGTAATAAGTCAAAAATGAGGCCTAGCCTAAACTGAATACTTACTTGCAAGGATGCCATCTGCTTTTGCCATGCATCCTCCATTGACTTCATCTTAGCCTCATATTCAACCCTTTTTCTTTCAGATTGTTTTAACTTTTCCCTCAATTCGGTATTTTCGTCTTCCTTTTTCTCAATAATTGCTTCAGCCCTGAACACCCGTTTTTGGAGTTCTGATAAAGCTGAAGGCCTATTTTGAACCAGCTCGTTGGAAAAATCCTGCTAAACCAACAAGAAGAAAAGAAAGGACTTTCACCATGAGTGGATGGGTATTTTAACAATATCATGAAAATATAGTCTATATCCATGAAAGGAATATTTCAAAAAGTAAATAAGAAAGATGTGCATTAAAAGCATATGCAATATTCTGAAGGGAAAAGAAAATTTAAATTTTGGAATACAGTGTAAATTAGTGGTTGGTACCACTTTTTCCAGGAAGCCTACATTATTGTATAATTACCACAAAAATGAAGACAAATTAATATTTTGGATATCTGGCAGTTAACTGGTAAAATCCAGCTGCAACAGAGTTTGCTTTTTATGTCACATAAGCTTAATTCATATTCTTTGAATGTCCAAACAAGGAAATAATTAGGGAAAAAAGTATTTCCAAAGCATTCCAAAGATTGTTAATTAGATTTAGTTGAGAGATTAATAATTAAGAACTCAAATATACTAGAATTGGGGGTAGTCGAAATTATAAATGAAGCCATACTCTAGGACTTCTCTCCATTGGTTTACAACTTAATTTTTTTTCTTTTTTTCTTTTTTTGACAAAACTTAAGTGTTTTATTCTGATTCTTAATTTCTTAGTACTTTGTTACCGTAAACAATTCAACACTCGTTAGTCTAATAATAAATGATATTTAGTAGCTAGGCACTTGCTAATTAACCTTTGTGGATGCAATTATCTTTTATACTACTTATGCAATAAAGGGCACTTGATCTAAGTGAGTTTTTAGCACAACAATAGACATTTCAATGATACGTAAAGTGGCATTTCCAGTAATAGTATTGAATGGTTTTTATTTGGAACCCTAATTAGTCACAAGTTTTACTCAGAAAAAAAAAAAAAAAACAAAAAAAAACTGGATTGTAGTGTATATACAAGTAGATGGAAATAACTTAGAGCTGTCTATAATAAATGAGAGATAATAAGACTAGATTCAAGTGTAGAGTAAAATACCTTAACTTCTGGCATCTTAACACGAGACTTCCGTTTAGGTTGTGCATTTTCATGATATTTCCTCAATTTATTGATGTTACTAGAATCCCTACGAACCTTCCACCCACGAATCACTGCATAAAAAGGAAACACATAATAACTAAATCAGATTCAACACCAATTTGGAAGGTAAGCATGACTGAGAACAGAACCATTCTAACCAGATTGAAGTAATATGATTGCATGAATCTCCTCAAGTTTTTTAGAATAAACTGTTATGGAAGATTTCGTCAAAACACCATGTTTCCTTCTTGTAACTTCTCCACGAATAACTGCAATGTGACAAATTAGAGATTAGCAAATTAGAAATAAACTAGAAGCAAGGTTACAAACAAAAAACTGTGACAAGAATTATATGATTTAAGCCTGTAACTTATATAATTTTCGTAATGAACGAGTACCAATAAGATCCTCAAATTTATTTTACAACTAGAAGCTAAACTGCTGAGGTGTGTTTCTATTTCAAGCAATATCAAAATTGCTTTTATGATAATTACTGGAGAAATCTTCATTTCAATGAAGAAAAATATTCACAATGCCTACAATCAATAGATAGTTTTGCTAAAATTGAAACAATATTGCTACTGGCAGTACATGATTGTAATGTTGTCACTCCATTCTTAAGTTCACAGAAATAACTCCGGACTTGATGACCACGGAAGCATTTTTGAATCCCAACTGTTGCTTGCAAAAACTGTTTTCTCTTATCCTCCAGTGCACCAATCTACAAAACAAAGCAAAGCACAGGAAAAACAAGGTAAACAAAAACACAATATGCAAGACTATAAAGTCAAATCAAACAAGAAATAACAGATTAAACATAGAAATTAGATATTCTTGCATGCAAAAGTTAATGTTCAAAAACAAAATATTGAAAAAATCGGATGGATCATCTTTCAAGAGCACATCCGGTGTTTCATGCAGAGTATGAGCCATCCGGTTTCCTTTTAACTCAATAAGTAGTATACACATACAGCACTTTGATTTTGAAGTGCAGTAAAGAGAATTGAAGTCAAGGAATGAATGTGGCTCTACTGCCAAGCTATATAGAGGTAATGAATTTATTTTACGTGATGCAGGGGGAAAAGGAAAATGAAAATACAAAGTAGAATTCATCCCTACAAAGAAAACTTAGACATATACCTGCCCTGCTCGAAGATACAGTTTTGTGTAGCCAACTTGGTACATTTCAGAAGGGATATTAAATTTTTGCAAAACCTTGACTGTGGTGCTCAACGGATCCTGAGGTACATCAGTCTCAGAAAGCAGATTCCCGTACCTGAACACATCAAGGAACTGAAGTCAGCCCATCATTCAAGATATAATCAAGAAACCACGGGAAATTTCTCCAATTTCAACTACCTTCTGGAAAAATCCTGATGGTTAATTCGAGTAGGATACCCAGCCCTTGAAATTCTAACAGCTTCTAGAAGTCCACAGCATCTGAGCTGTGGAAGGACAAGTTCGTTGTCATAAATTCCAGGAAGCTTCTTAGCATTTGGCTTTATGCAGCAAATAAAGTGAGGAGTCGTGCTCTCCAACTGATGCATCAACTTGAACAATTGATCCTAAGAGTAAGAAACCATTTAGATTTGTGTTGTGTCAATAATTTTTTTGTATATGTAATGTTTAGGATAGAGTTCATTGTCCATCATCATGTCCTAAACTTCTATGAAAAGCAAAAATAATAATTTCTTTTCAAATTCTAATTAAGCTAAAGCAGCTTACGAAATGCTAAAAGATTACCTTGAACTTTGTTCCAACACCTATCTTCTGTGAGTACGGTGCACCAACGTGGAAAGTGGAATTTCCATGCTCCTCAGACTGGTTAAACACTTCGGAGAATAACTTCAGCAGTTCACAATTACTTGACGAAAGGAGTTGAATGGAATTAGAACACAATGTATCTCTGTTCTTTTCTAGAAAGCCATTTGTATCATACAAAACCTGATAGAGGCCCATATGTTAGTAAAATCACAAACTATAGCCTTTTTCTGCGATTTACCTTATGATTAAGTTTCAATTCAAGATTGTATTCCAAAAAAATAAAACAAATATTCAATTCAAGATTTGGGAAATAGGCCATTCAACTTATGATTTGAATCTGGATTTGATAATAATGTTTGCAACAACTAAACTCCAGAACTCCCTAAACACTGGGCAGAAACTAACCTCCCCTGCATAGTGACGAACACTGAAAGCTCTGCTGCTTTCCTCTTTGAAGCAATGATTAGCATCGAGGAGATTCTTAAGTTTGTTGGCAAATGTTAAATCAGATGCCTCAGGAAAATTTGAATCCTCATCCAACAAAGAGAGTAGACTGAGAGGTTTCTGCACATTTTCAACAGATAACGTAATAAGTACAGTAATGACGAGAATAGTGTAAACAGCCAACATGGACCTGAACACAATTATTTTTATAAAACAAGTAACCGTTTGATTTGTGCAAATATTTTCTACTGTCATTTTTTAAAAATAAATTTTGTTTTGAAAATGTTTGTTTTGACTTCTTTTTCCTATTTTCATGAAATGAAAATATTGGAAATATCTTTTGTTTAACTAATTTTAAGAATCAATTCATAAAATACTTTGTAGTGTAATTTGATTTAAATTTTTAATAAGAGAGTCTACTAAATATTTTTACTAATAAATATTATAAATCAAAAAGTTTATTGTAATATTGAATTAATTCTATTATTTATTAATAAATAATTATAAAGATTGCTACATGTAAGGAAGCCCACAGAGAAGGAAATGAGTACAGTAATTCTATCATTACTGTTTCACCTTTTTAACAATGAAAATAGTATTATTTTATTTTCAATATTGGCTCATTTTTCGAAATGTTTATAAAAGCGTAACTAAAAAATGTCCTCTATTGTGTTTTGTTTCAAGTAGAAATAGGAAATAAAACAAGTAAACAGGCCCTAAATGGTCCATTCTATAGAGAGGGATAAGTCCTGGAAATGAATTATACTACAAATAACAGCTCAATTTCCAGGGAAAGTGGAATAACCTTAAATCATTTAGAAAACTAAACCAAATAAGTACCTTCTCAAATAGATCCAAGCACTCTTGGTTGTCCTCAAAATCTAACACTGTACAATCTATGCCGTCTGATTCACAGTCCTGAGAAAACATGTAAATTGCATATCAAGCATGTGATGAAACATACTTAGCATGTGACCTTTAACTTATACATGCGTAAAAATAGTACCTACTATCACTGCATTCATATTTTACTCTGATGAGAAATAGTCAGTTTACCGATCTACAATAATAGTAGCAAGCAACTGACTCTTTAACAACATATCCTTCTTGATTAAACTAGAGTCTGTAAATAGCATGGCACAATTTAATCTCCATGAATGTATTTTAACTACAGAGCCTTCATGAATGGATATGGTACTACACCCATTTCACACCTTTTCAATAGTATTTGGAAATAATTTTTGTAGTCTAATCAAACCTTCCCTTTTGCATAGAATAAAGAAGAATTAAAACTTTAAACACAAGGAAGGAAACACTTTCTAGGAATTCACACGACAAAATTGAAAGTGTACAGGATCAAAATATCCAGTAATATTTACACTTAACATAGTTACTGACCTCCTGCTCAAGTTTAAACAGATGCCGATTATAATGTTGTTGAAGCCTCTCATTGGCATAATTTATACACAACTGTTCAAAGCTGTTCTTCTGAAAAAGTGAAACAAGAAACTATTAGATCATATACCACAACCTTTGAAGCACGAATATACTAATACAAATTGCATACCTGGAATGACTGAAACCCGCAAATATCAAGGATACTAATGGATTTCTCAGTATGGTTTTCATCCACTTCAAGCGACTTGTTAACTTGTTGTACAAGCCATTCAAACAAGCTTGAATAAATAAATTTGGCGATTGCATCTCTTGTTTCAATTGCCTGAGCATGAATGTGGAAAAGAGAGATAGTTAAATAAATAAATAATGCACATATACACATACTGAACAAAGAGCATTTAGAGCCATGAAAAATAGGACAGGTGAAATGTTTGAATAATAAACAGACCTGAAATAATGTCAAACTTTTGGAAACAATATCCTGGTCAGATTGGATTTTCTGGCTAGATAATGATGACATTAAATCCTGGGAACTGCAATCCATCAGCAGGGCAGCACTGGTTACAGCTGCAAAAAGAAGTAAAATTTCATGTATCCTCTTAAACTAATATCTTAGCCACAATTAAACAGAACTGGTTCAAAATCCTTTCCTACAAAATACAAAATAAGTTATTTTTTGTTCTGTGTAGTATATGGCATCGCAAAGAATCCTAGTCCTAGTATGCTTTAAGAATTTAATAACACCAAGTTACAATACACAGCAGGAGGTGCATATAGACCATCAAAAGACATGTGACATGCTATGTATCTTACCTTCATCACCCACAACCTCGATGTGATTTTCACTGTCAGTAACTTTGAATGATATATTTCCCAGCCATAGTATTGTAGCAAGCATCTTAAAGATCATCTCTTGGTCCTCTTTACAAATTCGAACAGCATCAAATGCTTTCTGGGGAAATTGCAGATGCAAATGGAGAAAAGTTACATGGATTTCAAGCAGCCAGAAATGAAGTTAGAGAGTTTACTATAAACCAAACACGTTTCAAGTAGTATACCATCAACTGATGAAAGTTTTTAGCATCATCAATACCACCAATTGTCATGCAGTCACTTTGATTTAGATATTTATATTCACAGGCTGCTCTAAGATTTAGTCTCTCTGCATAGAAAAAGAGAATGGTTCTATAAGTCGAATTATTACAAATTCAATTATGGTCGTGAAAACATTCTGCTCTACAACAGTACTCTCAACAGAATGTTTTGTAGAATACAGTTCTGTTGTACCAAAACATTATATATTTCTTAGAATATTGGGTTGGGCCTAACTAAACCTAAAAAACTAGCTTGTAAGGTGAGAGATGCCTCTCACTTATAAACATTTTTTCAGGACACATTTCATCCAATGTGGGACTCTCACGACACACCCCTCATGCCCAGAAACTGGGCGTCAAGAGCATGACCTGATTGGCACAATAGCAGGTGGTCTAGCAGATCTTGGATATACTCTGATACCATCATATAATTTTGGATTGGACCCAACTCAACCTTATAAAGTATAAACTGACTTGGAAAGTAAGGGATGCCTCTCACTTATTAACACTTTTTAGGTCACATTTTATGCAATATGGAATTCGCAACAATATTCAATGGCAGATCATACTCATTGTCAAAGCATGCCATCTTCAATAATAGTAACACAAGGGTAAGTAAAACCCCAATAAATATCCAGATACCACGAGCTGGTAATTTTTTTAATCATCAAAACACTTCAATACTTTCAGAATAAATAAAAGAATGGGATGATTGGCTCTTTAAAGTAAACTCAGTGATCATTGCCATTTCAACCGATTGCATAAACCTCATAAATAGAAACAAATATGTCATATACAAGATATGATGGTGTGACAGAAAAGTATGCATAAACCCCATAAATAGAAACAATTATGTCATACAAGAAATGATTGTGTGACTGAAAAGTACACAAGTACACAAAAGTTAACAGATTTCTAAGAAAACACACCTTTAAGACTAGATGAAGATCCAGCACAAAGTTGATAAAATACGTGATACGACCTCTCACCACTGACCAATTGAACAACTCTTGACTGCACACAGCACACATGATATTTCATAAGTGACAAAAGATGAATATTACAGTTCGACACTTGGTTCAAACAGGGGCATCCGAAATTACCTTTTCCAACAAATCTGTTTGAGTTAGCATATGGGTTGGAATATGACAATCACAGCCACAAAAATAAGTCAACTCAGTAACGGACATAGAAATAAAATCAAGCACGTGCCTAGTAAAATGTATAGCTTGAGTTAGCTTACAGGTTTGAATGTTAGCCCCACATATTTTACCCGTTGCACTGAAATGAATTTCAATAAACTTTCCCTGCACCAAAATAAAAATGTATATGAAAGAAAATGTCAGCCTTTAAATATCATCCAAAATGTGATGCATAGCCTTTAAAAAGTGACGATGCATAGCATTTAAAAGTAAGACTAAAATTGCAAATTTATGGACTAACTTCTTGGAAAACCTTTCAAGCTGTAGAAATCCTAATAAAACAATAGCAGGAGTATGTTCCATTATACTATGGGGAAGAAAATACTCACAAATCTGCTAGAGTTGTCATTCACAGATGTTTTTGCATTCCCAAAAGCTTCCAGTATACAATTTGTCTGAAGAACATCATTTGCTCTCCCACAACTGCCGCTGCCAAGAGTAGCTAAGTATTGCATAGCAATTTTAGCTGTCTCTGTCTTCCCAGATCCACTCTCACCGCTGCAAACAAATTCCAATGGTGATTTTCAATAACTGCACTAGAGTTTATATTTATTACTACTATGACAATTCAATGCCATCAAGTAGTTAAGGAACATATATTTAAGTATTGCGCACAAAAAGAGTCTCCAATGTACTAAAGTGCTGACCTTATAATAATGGACTGATTTACTTCATCTGCAAGATACAAACAAAAACAAATAGAAAACCTTTATAAACATGTAATTCAAGTACAGCACAAAATTTTCAAACGAAGAGAGGGAAACAGTTTCCACTCACCTCTCATCATCTGATTATAAGCTGCTTCTACAATACCATAAACATGAGGACTATCAACAAGTCGCTGCCTATAAGTGGAAACATAATCATTTCCATACATCTGGAGATCTTTGAAAGGATTGAGTGCAATTAAAACCGGCCCTGCTTTACTCTGCACACAGAAAACAAAAACAATTTATGAGGTCATTTATATGACCACCTAAGCAAAAGAAAAAGCTAGAGCAGTAATACATACATAAATCATCTCCCGAGAATATCTAAACCTAAGATTATGAAGAACCGATGGCTCATTCAAATAAGCCAGTTTAACAAGGTCATCTGAAACCTCTAAAATGTCAGGATTAGCTGGTACGAGTTCTGATCTAGCAACTTTCAGCACCTGAAGTAACAATTCAACAGCATGAGCAACTTGTAAACTTGCAAACTTAGGATTACACATTATCTTCAAAAGACACAAACAGGCATAGAAACTTACTTTTCCACTTGAAACTAAAACAGATGCTTCTTCTCCTGACGTTGATTGTATTGACCCTAGCTCCCATTGCCCTCTTGGTTGCCTACACCAAACACGAAGCTTCTGCGGGAAACAACAAACAAACCAAAAGTAAATTTAACAGAAAAACAATTCATTATGCAATGTCTCAGTCGAACTTATGAAAACAGCTTATGACATAATCCTTTTTCAACTTACTTTCATAAATTCTCCAATATAACTTATAAAAACAACTAATGTTAAATATACAAAAACAATTTAATGTTAAATTATCTTTTGCTATAAAAATAGATTATACAAACTAATACATATAAGTGCTTGTGCTATAAGCTGTAAATAACTTATTTATCCAAACAGGCCCATAGTCTATTATACCAATCACTAACAAACAAAAAAACAAATTTAATGCTAAAATTCAATATACTACTCAAAAAGATAACAATCACAAACAAAAACTCTAGCCTCCAAGGTTAAATTTAAAAAGTAAAGTAGAAAAATTTCAATCAAATACCCTTGTAAAACCACTATGTGCATGTTTAGATTGGTTAAATAAAAGTGACACTGTGATTTTGTAAAAGCTTCTTAAGTATAGTTTTTTGTCAAAATCCAAACATGCACTAAGAACCACTATTAAAACTTAACCCCCCATTTCAATGCATTATTATCATAAATCAAATATTTAATAAGAAACTAGGAATGAATAATCTGAAATTAGTACCATTTTGATGAAATAAGAAAGAGTGTCACAATCGAATTTCGCATAAGGTGACTCCACAGCAGCATCTTTCTTCACTCTCTTCCTCCCAAAACTATTCATACTCTCTCTTCTTCTTGTTGTTGATGTTGATATTGATATTTCCTTTCTTTTGCTTTCCACATTGTCATTCAATCCACTCCCGACTTTGAAATTATTCGGCAACGACCGCCTGGCGGGAGGCAGCCGTGCCTTGGACGCCGGGCGAGATGGCAATGCCGGCGGCAAATCTTTGTTTTTGTCTTCTTCTTCGTCTTTTCGACGAAGCGAATCTAACATTTCTTCTAAGGAGCTTCTCGTTAGAGCATTTGGCGAAGCTGATAACACCATTTTGCTCGCGATTTGGAAAAGGCGCGAAATAGAATGTGAAGTTTTGGTTGTGAGAAAATGAAATGAATGCGATGGGGTGAAAATTGGTTAGTGTTGTTGTTGCATGAATAGAAATAGAAAAATAGTAGTTGAAAAATAAAAATGAAGAGCTGTGTTTGATTAGATTAGTGAAAGGGTGAGTTAGTTATTAGATATAGAAGAATGGTGCATTCCATTCAAGAGTGAAAAGTGGTTGTGTTCTTGTTGCACTTGTTTGGGAGAGAAACAATTACAAAAGCATTTTATTTTAGATAGATAGAGAAAAGATGGAGGAGGAGACTAAAAACAGGAAGAAAAGGAACAAGTTTTTGTTTGTCAAACTAAAAAATTTATTAATTAACAAAAAAGATAAAGGAGAGAGAGGAAAATGTCTTTTTCTTTATAATTCGTCCGTTGTAATAATACAAAAAAGAAACGAAAATTGAAAATATTTATTTGAATTTGAAATTTGTTTTGTCGTGGTCGTGGCGTTTCTCTCTTTTTCAGGTGTGGTGCCACTTGAGACATTGGATTTGGAAAGAAGAAAAAAAAAATTATTTGGATTGGATTTGTAACAAGTACTCACTCCATCCCATAATAACTAATAATAACTAAGTCATTTATAAAAAAATATTGTCCTAAAAAAATTGACTCATTTCACTTTTCAATAGAATATTAATTAATTTTTTCCAATTATAACACTAATTAATAATACTTTCACCACTCCCAATTTAATATATTCTAATTTGCATTTATGATAAAGAAGAATGCACAAATAGTTGATAAGAGCACTAAAAACCATTTTTCTCTCTCTTTCACTTATACACTTTTTCTTAATAAATGTGAAATGTATCAAGGGTTCAGTTAAAATGGGACGGAGTGAGTAATGCGTAATGAAATACATACATAAAAAAATGGTTATATAATAAGACATACTCACTCCGTTCCTATATATAAGTCCCCTTTGTATTTTTCACATTTCTTAAGAAAAGTTATTAGTGAAATTAATGTGTCTATTTTGTGTGTTAATATTACCAAATTGTCTTTTGTTTGTATATGTATTAAATTTGACTTTTCATATTTCAAGATAAGTTAGTAGTATTAATTAGGGGTATATTTAAGGAAAAAATAATAAATGCATCTAGTAATTTAAAAAAAAATTACATTTAAATAAAGTCAAATGGACGCTTATATATAGAGACGGAGGGAGTATAATACTACTTCAACAAAAAAACAAAAAAAAACCACTAAGAGTTGGTCCAAATAAAGCTAACAGTTCCGTTAGGTGACTCAATTGGGCTAGATGTTTGACTAGTAAGTTACTACTCTAAACTATTCTCTTTCTTTTTTTAGGGTACTCTAAACTATTCTATCTGCTTTTTGACAAGTTTTAAAGTAGGATTACTTAACTTAATACTTCACCTAATTAATTTTTATTTTACTTTTTAATATAACAACAATTAAGTTTTATCTTATTAAGTAGGGTCGCTTACGTTAATCAAACAATATTATATTATTCGGTCAATATTAATGAAAAAATTTGATGAGTTATTTTTATGTATAGACATGAGGGTTAATTCAAAAAAATACAAAGCATTTTATATTGCTTTAAGACAAGCAATTGAGTTTACATAATTTTCTTAAACTCGGTGAAGTATATTCTTTATGTAATAATTTTTTTGGAAGAAATTATATACAAAGTGGATTAGAGATGTTTGTGTAATATTTTTCAATTTATCACTTCAATTTTGATTTTCACTTTACAATATTGGATTAAGGCATCCACAATGGAGACATCTATTTTTGAGTTCTTAAATGGGTCTCACGTATACACATCACTCATTTATAATTTTTTAATAGTAGTACCTAATAAGCATTTAGTCACTCCAACCCAGATTTCACACAAAGTTCTTAAATGGGACCCACTAATCAACTATCAATAACTTTATATCATTATATTTCAATTTTTTAATATTAAAAGAGTGCGGATCCCGCTTAAAAGTGGGGGTCTTAAGTAAGACCCCCCCGGGTCTTATAAGACCCTGAAAAAGATTCTTCCCGTTGGGGGTACCTAATAGGTACCGGATCTTAAATAGTTAAGACCCTCCCAATAGAGATGGTCTTATACTCTCTCTTCACATACAAGATACATATTTTTTAAGAAGCTAAATTAGCTCATCCAAATTGACACCGAAGAAAATCGAACCTGAAACTTTGAAGAATGACAACTCCCAGATTTCAAACTAATACCACTAGAGTAAGCTAAGTGGGTTTACAAAATACAATTATTATTACTTAACAACTAACTAACAAACAGTTAAAACTAACAAATTGTCAATACAAAACGTTCTGAACTCTAACTCTTTTTACTTTCACTAAAAATAACGTATTATAATTAGTTAAATTGAATTACAACTCACAACAAGTGATTGATATAAAATGCTTGTGAGTATTATACACCTAAAATATAGTTTCAATTTTACAAACAAAATAAATTAATATTTTTTCTAACCCAATTTATAAAAGAGATTTGGGTGAACAAAAATTATGTATCATTATTATGTATTGTTTCTACCAACTGAACTTAAGTTCACGAGGACAAAAATTATGTATCATTATCTAATTGTCTTTTATAGTATCCTTAAAAAAAAATGTTTTTTATAGTAGGATTGGAGAGAGTATTAAATTATCTAATTGTCTTTTATAGTATCCTTAAAAAAAATTGTTTTTTATAGTAGGATTGGAGAGAGTATTAAATCTAACGTTGATTTTATGTAGATCCAGTCCATTAATTAGTCTTGTTGTAATTAATAAGACAGCCACTTACTACTATTTTTAGAAAACATTCCTAAATTTTATACATGCTCTGATCTAGTTTCCATAGATTGAGCAATAAAGTTATTGGTCTGAAAAGACTTTTTTGGACACTATGTCCGTATACTTGTCGACATTGACTTCTTCAAAAGGATCTTTCATGAAATTATTGTGGAAAGGGAAGGTGCTTCTTATCCTGTAGAAGTTGTTTATGAACGAATTCCGGATTTTTGTTCGCATTGTCAGACACTTGGACATGATGTTGCAAACTGTCGCTGGTTGTACCCAAGAAAGGATGTCATGTCTAAGGATAAAGTTGCAAAAGGGAAGACGCAGATACCAGCCACAAAACCTCACTGGGTGCCTACGAAAGAAAATCCATCTGGTATAGGTTCATCCAAAGCATTTGCAGAACCTACTATCCCTGCTGAGACTCAAAAATCTATGTCGGCTGCTGTTATGCCTACTATTGCGGCTCCTACACAACAACATACATCTCCCCGCGTGTCTGACGATATTCCTCAAGAACCTGTGCAACCAGTGTTGGAGTTAGTTGATGATGTGCATGATGATGTGCTTTCGGATGCTGTGGAACATGTTAATTCAGAATCACGGGAGGAGTTGGAGATTCCCCGGATTCAGAATGCAAATGAGATACATCCATCCTCGGATGCCCATGTTTATGAGCATTCTTTGACTGTTGATTTGGAGGCCTCCGCTTCTGCTAGGGAGATGTCACCAACTCAACTTGATAGTGATGATGCGCATGATGACGTGCAATCTAGTCCCCACGATGGCCCCCTTGTCGTCAGATCCATCCCGGACGACACTACCACTTTTTTAGAGATGGAGCGTATTGCTCAGAATGCCAATTACATGGTTGAGCATACAGGGACTGATGAAAATGAAGACAAAATTTTGACTGTTTTTGAATCACATAGCAATCCGAATGTTCAACATGACTTGGATCTTTGGATGTGTGTCCGTGAATATGACAAAGCCAACGCGGAGTTACCCTTCACTCCGGTTCTTTCTAAGAAACAAAAGCAACAAGTTAGAAAGCAGCTTCAGATTGGCAAGCCACCGCCATATAAAACCCGCTCTCAGGGAGGATCAAATTCAGGTGACCAATGAACTATCTTGGAATGTTTGTGGTTTCGGCACTTCTGACACCAAAATCGTTTTTTGGCGGAGCCAATGGTATCACTTGCACAGGTTCCATCTTTAGGGAACCTGTGCGGACTTGTCATTCGATACAAGGCAATGTTTGGTTATCGGTGTTGCCTCCGACTCTTCAGACTTTCTTGGACCAGAGAGGGTTCCCTCGTCCTAGGTTCCCGTAGACATATGTTTCTTTTTATGTATGCTGTTTTCTTTCAGTTTTATGTTCCTTTTCTGCCTCTGCTTTGTTTTCTGAGGGTTTTGGTCTAGTCCCCCCTCATGTACTTTTTCCCCATTTTTTTAATAAATTGTTTATCTGAGATTGACGGCATAGGATGGGGGTTCTGCGGGGTGCCAACCTAGTTGGGATGTCGTTGCTTCCCCCCTGATGTATGTCTAATCTCTTGGCTTAGAAAAAAAAATTAAAATTTGTTGGTGAATTAGTGTTTCAATAATCGCAAAGTAACTTGAATTATATGCAAGGGTTGGGGCTCGAACCCCGGACACTCCATTTATTTACCTTAAAAGAGGTGAATTCTAGTCACTAGGCTACTTGACCCAAAAAATAAGCTTGCATTATCCGACCAGAGATTTCGGCTTTTATGCATAATATTTTTTAGGGTTAAATATGTTTTTGGTCCCTATAAAATTGGAAACTTTTAAGTTTAGTCCTTACTTAATTTTAAGGGTCATGTTAACTTGTGCCCTGAGGGCACAAGTTAAGGATCTCAAAAAAGAATTAAAACATGTGTGTTGTATTGAAAAAAATAAGTTTTTAACTTTCCAAGACATTAAATGCACAATTTTCAAAAATAAGTTTCTACATTTGACTTCTAAACTTTTGTCTTAAGGGCACAAGTTAACATTTTCCTAATTTTAATAGTTCTTTTAGTCCCTAAAAACAATTTTGCACTCAGTATTAGTCTCTCCTCAATTCAAAATTGTTTAATTTATGCTTAAACTCTTGAGTTTTTGAACAATTTTCCGCAGACGTGTAAAAAACATTACTAAAAGTTCCTCTACAAAAAATTGTCGCAAAATTTGATTTCTACGTCTAGATTTTGTTAATTTTATTTTTAACTTTTGTCGTTTTAAAAAATTCATATTTAATTCGTTTCATGTTAAAAAATTATAAAATTTGGTAAATGAACCTTTCATAGTGTTATAAATTTGTCATAAAAAAATCGTTCAAAAAATTAAGAGTTTAAGGATAATTAAATAAACTTTGTTGTAACAAGGACTAAAATTAGAAGTAATTTTTTTGTAGGGACTAAAAAACCTATTAAAATTAAGTAAGGACTAAACTTAGAAGTTCCCAATTTTATAGGGACCAAAAACATATTTAACCCATTCTTTTTATAAATTGGAAATCAAGAATTAATCTCTCGGTTATAAATCTGACATCAAGAATTAATCTTTCGAGCCTTGTTTAAATTCGGATTAATCTTAAGTCAAATTAACGAAAAACTCTTTCTAAAAGTTTTAATATTACCGCATACTTAACTTCGGGTTAAACCTAAAATATTGGTTAAATTAAGAGAGACTTTTGTCATTTCATTAAGTGTTATTTCATGGCTTTTATGCATAATATAATAAAATAATTGGGATAAAATTTAATTATTTGCATTCTTATATGTTTTTCGTATGATTATAATTTGAAATATAATATTTGTAATTATCAAAATATTTGAGAAAATTATGGTTAGCTAAATTATGAACCATACAAAAAAACATTTAAGAAATTAAAAAAAAAAAGCATTTAAAAAATATATGTAAGTCCTATTCAAATAATATAAACACAAAACTCATGATTAATTGTTTAAGAGATTTAAAGATTTTACCACTTAAACCAATTTATTGTTTGTGAAATTGTTATTTTTTAATTCATCTGTTATTTTAAAATTGTATTATAGTAATACATTTTTGCTGAAAAAGACACTAAGATTGAGTGCTACACATCAACTAAAACTTTGAACTTTAATTCATAATTGTTAGAGGACGATACACCTGGTATCAATTTCTCCAATCCCTTATCCTCATTAGTCATTTAATTTTCATTTAATTTTAAAGTCAAAGTTCAGTATAGATGGTGACGTTTTATGGTGGAGGGCCGTGGGAATTTTGAATCATTCAGTATGCTTTGGCATATCCATTTGTTTTCAAATAAAAATAAAAATAAAGGAGGTCTTATCTTCTCCAAACTAATTAGCAATAAAAAATAGGAAATTGTTTACCAAACCATATAATAGTGATAATGGCCTAGTTGTCTTCTCGTCCCGTCTAAGGCAAAAGTGATAAAGTGACGAAAAAAGAAAGCTAAATGGAAAAAAGTTTATGGTAACGTGCGTGCATAGTGTTGATGAAATGCAGATTTCAGTTTGAAGGTAATGATTCTGTTCTGGACAACCATGTTAGTGAACTTACTTTTACTAAAATTCAATTCAAAGTAACATCTCAATCAGACAAGTCTCCGCGGATTGCTCTTTATCATTAGAAAAAAGCTTTAATATGGTACTCGTCCTTGCGAATATGTCTCGTTTAACCTGTAAAAAAAATATTTTGTTCTTGGTCCCTGCAAAAATTTTTATTTTTTAAAATAGTCCCTCCAGAAACTATTTTCAGAAACAAAAATTTTTGCAGGGACCTATTTAAAAAACAAAATATTTTGTAGGGACCAAAAACTACAAAATGGGTTCAGTCATCATATGCCACGTATACAAATCGAGGCATATTTGCAGGGACGAATGCAATATTTAAGCCTTAAAAAAAATATAGGGTTAAATACGTTTTTGATCCATATAAAATTTGGACCTTTTAAGTTTAGTCCATACTTAATTTTAATAGTTCTTTTAGTCCTTCAAAAAAAAATTGCACTTGGTATTAGTCCCTCCTTAATTCAAATTTGTTTAATTTATGTTTAAACTCTTGAGTTTTTGAACAATTTTTTGCAGACGTGTTAAGAACATTATTAAAAGTTCCTCTGTAAAAAATTGTTGCAAAAGTTAATTTCTACGTCAAGATTTTGTTAATTTTATCTTTAACTTTTGCCGTTTTAAAAAATTCATATTTAATTCGTTTCATGTTAAAAAATTCTAAATTTTAGTAAATGAACTTTTCATAGTGTTCTAAACTTCTCTCAAAAAAATCGTTAAAAAATTCAAGAGTTTAAGGATAATTAAACAAACTTTGTTGTAATAGGGACTAAAATTAGAAGTAAATTTTTTTTGTAGAGACTAAAAAACCTATTAAAATTAAGTAAGAACTAAACTTAGAAGTCCCCAATTTTATAGGGACCAAAAACATAATTAACTCAAAAATATATAACCAAAACTTTAATTCCAAGAAACATAATCAAACGATAAACCCCGACCCTAGTGTTACATATCAGAACACGTAATTCGACTACATAGTTTTTCACTAATAAAAATAATGACAAGAAAAAATTACATCACCACATTCTAATTGTCCCGCAGCTAGAGCTTCTCGTCTTGAGTATATGTACCCCACAAGTTGTTTACACTGATTTTTGGTAAACAATCACTGGTTTAAAAAATAGTTACTTGCAAGATCAACCAGTAAATCTTAAGGACATATCGTGCTTTCTCTTTTCCATAAATTCATGATTGTTCTTCAATAATATAAGAAAATTATGAAGATGATTATCGAATTTAACTTAGTCAAATCCGTCGAAGTCACTTTCGAATTACTAATAAAAGATGTTGCTTGAAATAAACAAGTAAATTGTAAAGACACTTAAGAAAATAAACTTAAATTGCATTGATTGAATGTAAATTGGTACACATGTTCATACATTGTAACTTGTGACTCGTTTCTCTCTTGAATGCGGAAAGTTTGAGTGTAAGTTTTTTGTATGATTGAATTGTGACCACTTTCTCTTGCGAGAAACTACTACTTATACTAATAGAAGTAACTACCTATATAGGATTTAAAACTATAACTGCTATAAACAGACAACAAATAGCTATTCGATTTGAATTTCGAATATATACTCCTTGGAAATATCTGTTGCTTGACCTTATCCAAAACAAACCGCTCTTCGATATACTTTGTCTGTCGAACCGAAACACGTACCTTGAGCATTTCCAGCAAGTCCAACTTCGATTAAATGTATGAGAAAAAGAGCATCACTCATTTCTTCGAGCATAAGGTCAACCTTAGTTTGACTACATTTAAAATAGCTCTTTCTGAAAATATAGGTTAACACAAGTACAGACACCACAAACAAACAACAACAACAAAGGGGTGATAATACAATTCAAAACATATAATTAGTGCACATGAACAACATAAAATAATAACATTCAGTTGTCAACATTAACATCAACATTCACACACATCATTCACAACACCACCAACTTTCAAAACAACATCATGTATATGCGAAGATGCAATTCATTCCTATCACCATGCGGTATCGTTTCTACTCATCAATATTGTATGTCAGAGTTATGTTACTAAGCATACACATCACCAATCATCACCAGAATCTTAATCAAGTTATGATGCTTGAAGACTCATCGTTAATAGATAATAACAAAATGTCTCCAATAAGCATCACCACAAGATTTATTTGTCTCACCATTAATCATCACCAATTTATTCTATAACTCACCAAATCATCACCATAATACACACACATCACCAACAACAACATTGAAATTAACAATGACTCACCTCGTAGCGACACCACAATCATCATTTAATCACCATATAACTACACCATTTACACCATCAAAAAAATTTGTCTTATTAACTTTAATTAACTTAATACTTTGCCTCACCATTTTTAATATCTCTAACATTATCTATTACCTTAACTCACATTTTCCTATTTTCAATTACATTTGTCTCATCCCTTCTCCTAGCACCATCAATCATCTTAATGGATCACCCTCTATTCTTCGTTCATTTTAATCTTTTACCACTCTATCCAACGACTATCTTAGGCTCATTACTAGTCTAGGGAATTTACATTTATCATCATCAAATATCCTAAACCACCACTCCATATCTCTTCTTATACTCCTTTAACTAGTTCATGTTTTAGACTCATCATTGTTTTTAAGGAATCACTTCTAAGCACACTTTCCTCACTTATGGTACATTGCTTCGGGATCCTAACCTTCACTTTAGGAACTCTTTTAAGGATGAAACGTAGGGTTTTCTAAGTCTGGAAAGGGTGCACGACCGTGCTCCCTGGGGCACGATCGTGCGCCCCCAAAACAAAACCAAAAATGAAAATTGGGCAATAAGTTTTGTTCTGACTTTAAATGAGATCTCCACAAATGAACGTGAAATTGAACCTTTTAGATTAATTAGTTTTTGGATTGGATACCGAGTTTTAAAAAAAAATGTTGAAAAATGAAAACTTGCTATTCAAATTTATGTTCCAACATATCAAATATCTCTAAAGTCTTTGACCTTCTTAGTAATACTTATGAGCCGTAGTGCATTGGATTTTTTAGCTAATCTTGCAAACATAAATAATGGGTCATATTAAGGAAATAAAAAAAAAGTCAATTTTATTTCTTAAAAAAAACAAATTTACGTTAAAAATAGTTTTTTTTTTTTTTTTTTTTTTTGAA